>Ga0208321_1000014_pt1 | contig 312985 bp, 222 predicted proteins | sample June2015DPH_4_15_FD_184692 | JGI IMG/M metagenome (GOLD analysis project Ga0208321, IMG submission 184692) | Peatland microbial communities from SPRUCE experiment site at the Marcell Experimental Forest, Minnesota, USA - June2015DPH_4_150... | ecosystem: Environmental > Terrestrial > Soil >...
CCAAGGAGCGCGCTTTGCGGGCTGAATGCGTCAGCAACCTCCGGCAGATAGCCGCTGGCTGGAACATTTACCAGCGGGACTTCGATGAAATGCTGCCCTGCCACTGGCCGGGTTACGCCTCGTCCGGGGGCACCTCCAATCCTTGGAGGACTTACGAAGCCGGCCGTGTTAATCCGCCGACCTGTAACTGGGCCCAATTAAATACCCCGGACCAACTAGGCCCGTGGAATCTCGGCATGTTGTTCAATACCAAGATTGTTGCTAATCCAAAACTTTTTTATTGTCCCGCAGCGGAAGGACTGGGTATCCCAGCTCGGACATATGAGTACTATATAGCCGGAGGCCCATGGCCTTGTAATAGTGGGGCATCAGGAGACGATAAAATCCGAACGGGATACAATTATTTCCCCCAAGGGAGAAAGCGGGTGACACTTGGGGATTCGGGAGGCCATTTGGGACCGGCGGCAGCCAGTGGCATATGCCCCGGCGATAACTGTACCCCTTTGCGACAAAATGACATCGATCCGAACAAGAGCATTGCGACGGATATTGTCGCCGATATCGAAGATTGGTCGCACCGGGCATCCGGTTCTGTTGCCGGACTCAATGCGCTCTTCCCGGACGGCCGGGTGGTCTTTCAGAATGCGCGCAGCAATCCGCAAGCCTTCGACCCTGCATTGTGGAAACCTTCAACTGATACTACTTACATTGGCAACAACGCGGGTAATTTCCGTTACGTGATGTCGCTCTGGCAGCCGTGAGGCCAAAACCATGCTCTTTTTCCCCGTGTTTCCCGGCAGCGTCGAGGCGATGGATGGATACGGTCCATGAAAAAATCGTTACTGAACCAATTGGCGGCGGCTCGCCGGCGGCAAACCGGCGCCGTCCGGGCGTTTACCTTTCCTGAATTGCTCGTCGTCCTGGCCATTGTTGCCGTGTTGGCAGCCGTGTTTTTATCGGCATCGTTCACCACCAAGGAGCGCGCTTTGCGGGCTGAATGCGTCAGCAACCTCCGGCAGATAGCCGCTGGCTGGAACATTTACCAGCGGGACTTCGATGAAATGCTGCCCTGCCACTGGCCGGGTTACGCCTCGTCCGGAGGCACCTCCAATCCTTGGAGGACTTACGAAGCCGGCCGTGTTTCCCCGCCGACTTGTGGCTGGGCCCAATTAAATACCCCGGACCAACTAGGCCCGTGGAATCTCGGTATTTTACACGACACCAAATTCGTTGCTAATGCAAAACTTTTTTATTGTCCCGCAGCAAAAGGACTGGGTTTCCCAGCTTGGACATATGAGTACTACATAGCCGGAGGCCCATGGCCTTGTAATAGTGGGGCATCAGGAGACGATAAAATCCGCACCGGATATAATTATTTTCCCCAAGGGAGAAAGCAGGTGCAACTTAACGATTCGGGAGGCCATTTGGGACCGGCGGCAGCCAGTGGCATATGCCCTGGTGATAACTGTACCCCTTTGCGACAAAATGACATAGATCCGAACAAGAGCATTGCGACGGATTTGGTCGAACGTATCGAAGATTGGTCGCACCGGGCCTCTGGTTCTGTTGCCGGACTCAATGCACTCTTCCCTGACGGCCGGGTGGTCTTTCAGAATGCCCGCAGTAATCCGCAAGCCTTCGATCCGGCTTTGTGGGGTCATTCAACTGATTCAGGTTATTACATTGCCAACAATCCGGGTAATTTCCGTTACGTGATGTCGCTCTGGCAGCCGTGAGGCTGACAACAGCTCTCCTCGCGTTTCAACCCGTCACGATGTTCACCAGCTTTTTCGGCACGACGATGACTTTCCGAATCGTCTTGCCAGCGATGAATTGCTGCACCTTCTCCGAGGCCTTCGCGGTGACTTCGACCGTGGCGTTGTCGGCGTTGGCCGGAACCCGGATGACGTCGCGCAGCTTGCCGTTGACCTGCACGGGGATTTCCAGCGTGTCCTCGACGAGCAATGCCGGATCAAACTTGGGCCAGGGAGCATAGGGCAACGAGTCTCCAGTCCTGAGTCCACTGTCTCCAGTCCAGGCCGGCTGCGGACTGCGGACTGCTGACAGTTTTTCCCAAAGCTCTTCGGACAAGTGCGGCGCGAAGGGGGCGAGCAAAACCAAAAAATCGCGCAACACGGATGCCGGTTTCGTTTCCCACGTTATCGCGTCGTTCACAAAAACCATCATCGCCGAAATGGCGGTGTTGAAGCGCATCCCGTCGAGGTCTTCGGTGACTTTCTTGATGCAGGCGTGTAGCGTCTTGAGTTGTGCCGGCTTGGCCGGAACATCTTTGATCGTGGTGTTCAATTTGATGAGATTTAACAACTCTCGGCTACTTGGCGCCTTGGCGGTTGTTTCCTGTTGTTCAAACTCCGTTTCGCTCGCTTCATCCACGAACAACCGCCAGACTCGGCCAAGGAAACGATAAACGCCCTCGACCCCTTTCGTGCTCCACGGCTTCACCATTTCGAGCGGGCCCATGAACATTTCGTAAAGGCGAAACGCATCGGCGCCGAACTCTTTGAGAATGTCGTCCGGGTTCACCACGTTGCCGCGCGACTTCGACATTTTTTGTCCGTCTTCGCCAAGGATGAGTCCCTGGTTCACAAGCTTAAAGAACGGCTCCGGCGTCGAGACGCAGCCAAGGTCGAACAATACCTTGTGCCAGAAACGCGCGTAGAGCAGATGCAACACGGCGTGTTCCGTGCCGCCGACGTAGAGATCAATGCCGGGGGTAGGGACGGCTGTCCCAGCCGTCCGCGGCGCGCTGGGGACAGCGCGCCCTACCGATCCCATCCAATAACTTTCCGCTTCTTTGCTGACAAAGGCGGCGTTGTTCCGGGCATCGAGATAGCGCAGGTAATACCAGCAACTGCCGGCCCATTGCGGCATGGTGTTGGTTTCGCGCACGGAACCGTCGGGCAGGTTCACCCAATCCTTCGCGCGGGCGAGCGGCGGCTGGCCGTCGGGCATGGGTTTGTAATCGTCGAGCTTCGGCGGCAGCACGGGCAACGCGCTTTCCGGCAGTGCTTCGTGATATGGTGGCTGACCGCCAGGTCCGCTCGCGTCGCGCTTCCAGACTATCGGGAACGGCTCGCCCCAGTAACGCTGCCGCGAAAAAAGCCAGTCGCGGAGTTTGTAGTTGATGGTTTTCTTGCCGAGGCCTTTCGCTTCGAGCCATGCCGTGATTTTCTTTTTGGCTTCGGGCGTGGGCAGACCGGTGATGGAAATCTCCGGCCCGGTGGAATTCACCGACGTGCCGTCATCCACGAAACCGCGCCAATCGGTTTTCGGGTCGGGCGGCTGGACGACCTGAATTATCGGCAGGTTGAACCCGGTGGCGAATTCGAAATCGCGCGTGTCATGCGCCGGCACAGCCATAATGGCGCCCGTCCCATAGCTGGCCAGAACATAGTCGGCAATCCAGATGGGAATTTTCTGACCGTTGACGGGATTGATGGCGTAAGCGCCGGTAAACACGCCGGATTTGTCTTTTGCCAGTTCAGTGCGTTCAAGATCGGATTTCTTCGTAACTTCTTCTTGATAACGACGGATGGCGGCTGCTTGTTTGGCAACTTCTTGTTGCGAGAAACGAAATGCTCCGAAGTCCTGCAACAAACAAACATGTGGCTGAACAGAAGAATTGATTTCAATAAGGTCAACACTGCTTGCTTTTGCTTTTTCCAACGCTTCAGCCAGGGGCATTGTTCCAATGGATTTTCCCGAAGGCTCGAAGACCACAACGCTGGCTGCCTTAATTTGACCATTTACCAGCGGTTGGGTTGTTGCCAACGTGATAAGCCGTTCAACGAGTTTATGCTCGGGAGCTAGTACCATGTAAGTCGCACCGAAGAGCGTATCGGGACGTGTGGTGAACACACGAATGTGCTTCTCTGAATCCGCAATCCGCAATCCGCAATCCGCAATTTCAAAGTCCACCTCGGCTCCTTCACTTTTTCCAATCCAGTTTCGTTGCATCTCCTTAAGCGAATCGCTCCAATCAATCGTGTCGAGATCGTTGAGCAGTTTCTCGGCGTAAGCGGTGATGCGGAGCATCCATTGGCGCATCGGTTTGCGGATGACGGGAAATCCGCCCACTTCACTTTTGCCGTCCACGACTTCCTCGTTGGCCAGCACCGTGCCGAGTGCCTCGCACCACCAGACGGGTTGCTCGCTGACGTAGGCGAGACGCTTGGAATCGCGCCAGGTGCGGCGTTTGGATTCGAGGTCTTGGTGGGGCGAGGCTACTGACGAGCCGCTGCCAAAACCGGCTCGCGAGGACGCTCGCCCCACCGATTCGGGTTGCAGTTCTTTCGGATACTTCAGCGTTTCAATCGGCTCGGCTTTATTCGTTTCCGGATTGAACCACGAGTTGTAAAGCTTGAGAAAAATCCACTGCGTCCACTTCAAATAACCGGGGTCGGTCGTGGCGAGTTCGCGTGACCAGTCGTAGCTGAAGCCGAGCGATTGGATCTGCCGCTTGAACGTGGCGATGTTCGCCTCGGTGGTCTGGCGTGGGTGTTGGCCGGTCTTGATGGCATATTGCTCGGCGGGCAGACCGAACGCATCCCAGCCCATCGGATGCAACACGTGCAATCCCTGCGCGCGTTGGTAGCGGGCCAGGATGTCAGTGGCGGTGTAACCTTCCGGATGGCCGACGTGCAAACCCGCACCGGAGGGATAGGGAAACATGTCGAGGATGTAAAATTTGGGTGGCAATTGCGTGGCGGCCACCTTGCCGGAAAGCTTATGGCGCCGGGCAAAAGGATGCCCGTCCGGAAGGACCTCGCCCGGATTGAAGGCGCGAAAGGACTGTTGTTCGTCCCAAAATTGCTGCCATTTCGGTTCAATCAAATGAAACGGATATTGTCTGCGACTGCTCGCCATAGGCGGACATTATTGGCGGAAGCAAAGTCGCGGGGCAATCGCGGAATGAATTCCGACTTTAACGATGGGATGACGCACCTTGCCAGACCAGCCGCAAACCTTCCAACGTCAGATTCGGTTCCACGGCTGAAATCTCCGGCAGTTTGGACGCCATCAACTTTGCGTAACCGCCGGTGGCAACGACCGGCAGACGTTTTACTTTCAGCTCGCGCTTTAATTCGGCGATCAATTCCCGGACCAGCCCGCGATAACCATGCACCGCGCCGACAACCATCGCTTCCTCGGTGCTTTTGCCGATGCTCGTTTTGATTTCGTGGATTTTGATGCGCGGCAGCAATGCCGTTTTCTCGTGCAAATAATCCGTCATCGCCGCCAGCCCCGGCGCGATGATGCCACCCGCGTAATTGCCGGCGCGATTGACCACATCCAGCGTGACCGCCGTGCCGAAATCCAGCACCACCACCGGCGCGCCAAACCGGCGCCGCGCGGCAACCGCATTGGCCAGGCGATCCGGACCGATGGTGTCCGGCTTCGGATAATCAATGCCCACGCCCCGCAAGGCTTTCGGCGTGAGTTCAAACACACCCAATTTCCAAAGGGCGCGCGCCGTTTGGTGAACGAACGGCGTCGCACGCGGTACGACACTGCAAAGCGCCGCGCCGTCGAGCCGGGCGCGGCCAACGAATTTTCGCACCCGCTTCGCCGCCGTGCCGTTGAACCAGCTCGCCGTGGGAATGTTGGTCTGCTTCACGACCCGCCGGCCGTTCGCCAGACCGGCGTGCGTGTTCGTGTTGCCGATGTCAAAAAGCAAAAGCATGGGGCAATGGAGTAATGGAGTAATGGAGTGTTGGAAATCTTTTTCAGCATCGCAATGCTTCATCACTCCATCACTCCGTTCATTTTTCGAGCGTCACATCGCCGCCGGTGACGCGCTCCAGATGCCCGTGTTCGGTGCGCAGCAGCAACGCGCCGTCGTCATCCAGCGACTCCGCGCAACCGCGAATCCTGCGCTCGCCGGTTTGAATCGTCACGTTGCGGCCGATCGTCTGGCAATGCGCCTCCCATTCGTCCGCCACCTCCGCAAAGCAGCCGCTGCAAATCCGTGCGTAATCGCCATCCAGCTCGCGCAAAATCGCCGTCGCCAGTCCAGAGCGCGAAATCGTTTTGCCCGATTCGATTTTGAGCGAAGTCGCCAGCCGGCGCAATTCCGGCGGAAACTCGCTCGTGCCCAAGTTTACGTCCACGCCGATGCCCAGGATGACGTGACGGACCCGGTCCAGTTCCGCGTTCAACTCGGTCAAAATGCCCGCGACCTTTTTCCCGCCTATTAAAATGTCGTTCGGCCATTTGATTTCGGGATGCAAACCGGTTTCGGATTGAATCGCGCGCCGCAGGGCCGTTGCGGAAGCGACCGTCAATTGCGTCGCTTCCTGCGGGCGCAAATCCGGTCGCAGCAAAACGGAAAACCAAAGTCCCTTTCGCTCGGGCGAAATCCATTTGCGGCCGAGCCGTCCCCTGCCCTTCGTCTGCGACTCGGCAAAAACGACCGCGCCCTCCTTGACGCCGTCGCGGGCGAGTTTTTCGATCACGTCGTTCGTCGAGGTCGTTTGCTCGAACACGCGGATGTCGCGGCCGATGACCTTCGTTTTGCCGAGGCGCGCGAGCAAATCGTCGGCGTGCAATACATCCGGCGCGCTGATGAGCCGGTAGCCAAAATGCGGACCGGCCTCGATTTCGTAGCCGAGCTGGCGCAACTGCTCGATGCGCCCCCAAACCGCCGCGCGCGTGACCCCCAATTGCCCGGCAAGGTCTGCGCCCGAAACGCCGTCGGGATTTTCGCGCAATGCCGAAAGAATTTTTGCGTCCGTCGTCATTTTATTCTAGCCACAGATGGCCACAGATTGAACACAGATGAAGCCAAATCATTTATTTTTTCGGAATTATGTACTTTACGCAAGGGGGTCATTTAAGCGGTGTACCGTCTGGCATAAGAGAAGGGTCTAGGTTTAGGCCAAGAACAAATGTACAACCATCTTCCCGCGTTTGTCGTTTCATGTGATAGGTCTCACAATTATTAACTGTTTCAGAACTTACCAATTCCCACCCATATTGGCCAAGTACGTTTGCAGCTTGTTCAAGCGAATCCACGTTCGTCTGAATGTTTTTTGTCTTATCGGCAAAGGTGATTAGCAAAGCATAGTTCGTAAAGTCTTTATAGGGCCAACTCGCCAATTTTCCAGTTTGGTATTTTATCTCTTGTTGCTGTTTTGGGGCTTGTTGCGAACAGCCAAACAGCAAAATCGAACCGAGCAACATTGACGCGAAGGTTTTCATAGCGGTTTGATTCACTTCGGCCAGCCAGTCAAGTTTTTGTGAAGCGTCATTTTAGAAAATCTGCGTTTCATCTGTGTATATCTGTGGCTCAAGTCAGTTTTCAAAATCCAGTCCCATGTCCACCGCGCGCGCCGAATGCGTGAGCGCCCCGATGGAAATGAAATCCACACCGGTTTTCGCAATCGTCTGCACACCGGCCAGGTTCACGCCGCCGCTGGCCTCGGTTTTCGCACGGCCTTTGACTTTTTGCACCGCGAGCCGCAACTGCACGGGATTCATGTTGTCGAGCAGAATGATGTCCGCGCCCGCGGCGGCGGCCTGCTCGGCCTGCTCCAGCGTGTCGGCCTCGACCTCGATTTTCAGTTGCGGATATTTTTCGCGCGCGCGCCGGACGGCGGCGGCGATGGCGTTCGGCTGTGTGTCACGCAGCGCGGCGAGGTGGTTGTCCTTGATGAGCACCATGTCGAACAGGCCCAGGCGATGGTTGTGTCCGCCGCCACAGGTGACGGCGTATTTCTCGAACCGCCGCCAGCCGGGCGTCGTCTTGCGCGTGTCGAGAATTTGCATTGGCGTGCCTTTGACGGCATCAACGAATTGCGCGGTCAAAGTGGCAATGCCGGAAAGTCGCTGGACGAAATTCAACGCCACGCGTTCGGCGCTCAAAATCGCGCGCGCCGAACCGGAAATTTTCAGCAAAATGTCTCCGTCCTTGACGCGCTGGCCGTCTTTGGCCAATCGCTCAATTTTAATTTCCTCCTCGGAGGGCGGAGTTCCACGACGCCCTGATTCGTTTTGAGATTTTTGGGGCTCGCAGAGCTCGCCCCTCCGATTGATGAATTCAAAGACTCCGCGGAACGCGGCCTCGGCGAAATCGAGCCCGGCGACGATGAGCGGTTCACGCGCGCGCATGACGGCCCTGGCCGTCGCCGTTTCGGGCACGATGGCGAGCGTCGTGGCGTCGCCACTGCCGATGTCCTCGGCAAGGGCGGCTTGGACGGCCTGACGGATTTCTGCGGCGGACAATTCCACACCGTCAGGATGAAGCCGAACGGAAAAGGGGAAAAGAAAAAACGGGCAGTGGAGAAGGCGGCTGAAAAACGTTTTCGGCCGGAGGTAGCAGTGCCGTAGGCGCGACATATTTGTAGAAAATTTTCCCAAAATCATTTCAAGCTCCGTCAGGAGCGACATCATCGGAATATGCCGCTCCCACGGAGCTTGTCCCCAATTGGAAACGAAATCTACAGGGATGCCGCGCCTACGGTGCTGAAGATGCGATGCTCATTACCGCGGCGAAAACACCCATCCAGACTTGATGGGTGTTAGGCGCTGCCAGTTCCGACAGGTGGCCAACAGAACATCCCCTCCACGGCACTTGCTGCACTAATCGCCAACTCTGCACTGAAAAGCTTCCGATTCATAAACTCACCGAGCAACGCCGCACCTCCATCGGCTTCCACAGGCACAGCAAAGCTCTCGGGGCGGTGCTTCGTAAAGATGTACCAGCCGTCGGATTCCAGACCGCCCTCAGCCTTGTAACAAACACGAGTAATGTCAGCCTAAGGTATCTCGGCCTGCCAAGCTGTTCGTCCAGGCGGAGATACCTCCAGCCGGATAGCGGCGTCGCTTAGACGGACTTTATACCAGTCGCGCAAATCCATTTACATTCCTCGCACATCTAACATTTTAAGTCGGTTTCATTTTGGACGCCTTTTAAGGCATCGTTGGATTACATTATTTCCTCTCGGCCCTGTCTGTTCAACTTAACAATTTTTCAAACCGCGCGTTGGCAGTGCATTGATTGAGCACCGCGGCCTGGCTTCCGCCGACGACGATGTGCAATCGCTTGATTGTTGCCGGTGAACCGCAATGTTAACTCTCGACTTGGCTCCGTTATTTGTTAAATTATTGCCATGGATGGAGACGAGCGCGATATTTTTCAATTCCTCAAGACCCGGGGACTCGAGTTTGTGAACGCAATGGAAGTTGCCCGGCGTGCCGGCAACAAAAGGAGATTTTACGAAGAACCCGACTGGGCCAAAGCGGTTCTGATGCGGATGCAGGAACGCGGGATTCTTGAACACGACCCCTCGGGGCGCTACCGCATCAAACCGGTTTCCCGAAAGGATAAAGACAAGCACTGGGTTGCCCCGGACATCGCCAAAATCCTCAACGAAAGCGGCGTGGACACTGAAGCCGGCGGTGACATCGCCTCAGACGAGTATTACGAGGAACTCTAGCGGCTCATCCGCCTGGCGCCATCGCCACACCGGATTGGCCACGCCAAAAATTTTCCGCTTGCACCCGACATGTTCGCCGCGCTGCTCACCACCCTGTTGTTTTCCATCTCCGCCATCTGCGGCCACCGCACCTCGACGCGGCTGGGCGGAGTGGAGGCGAATTTCTGGCGCATCGTCGGGGCGGCGGTTTTTCTGGCGCTCTGGGCCCATCTCCGGGGCACCGGCGTTCAGGGCGCCGGGTTTTCCCTTTTTATTTTGAGCGGGCTGGCCGGCATCGGGCTGGGTGACACGGCCTATTTCCAGGCACTGCCGCGCCTCGGCAGCCGGCGGACTGTTCTCCTCACGCAATGCCTCATCGCGCCGTCCGCCGCGCTGATCGAATGGCTCTGGCTCGGAACAAAATTGAGCCTGGCACAAATGATTTGCGTGGCGGTGATCCTTGCCGGTGTGGTCATCGCGCTGGCCCCCGGCGACCATTTGCGCATCGCCCCGCGCCGGTTCCGGGCCGGCCTGCTGGCCAGCGCCATCGCCGCGCTCGGCGGCGCGCTCGCGGCAGTGCTGACCCGCAAGGCCTATTTTGTCGCGCACGCGGCCGGCGAACATCCCGACCCCGGCACGACCGGCTACCAGCGCGTCATCGGCGGGGCCGTCGCGCTCGGCCTGATTTTTCTGATCGTGAAATGGCGGCACGCCCGCCAGCGCGGCGATGACGAGCAGATGAAGGATTCCTTTTCGGCGCGCGAAAAATGGCAGCTCTGGCCGTGGATTCTGGTCAACAGCCTGGCCGGACAGACGATCGGCGTGAGTTGCATGCAATGGGCGCTCGAAAACACGCCCACCGGCATCGTCACCGCCATCATCGCCACCACCCCCATCGTCATGCTGCCGCTGGCGCGCGTTTTTGAGGGTGAAAAAATCACCGCGCGGTCGCTCACCGGCGGCCTCATCGCCGTCGCGGGCGTGTTGGGCCTGACATTTTGGCGGTGAGCCGTTATCTTCCTTCTCGTTGTCGTCCTCGTCCTCGAAAATAACCGATCGAGGACGAAGAACGAGGACGAATTTTAATGAAAACGGAGTTACAAGCGGCAGTTGAAACGCTCGGCATCGAAAAATTCCGGCGCCATATTTTTCTTTGCGCCGACCAAGCCGAGCCTAAATGTTGCGCGAAGGAGCAAGGGCTGGCCGCCTGGGAATTTTTGAAACGGCGGCTCAAGGAACTGAATCTCACCGGCCCGGAGCCGCTGGTTTATCGCACCAAGGCCGACTGCCTGCGCGTCTGCGTGCGCGGGCCAATCGCAGTTGTTTATCCCGAAGGCGTCTGGTACCACTCCTGCGCGCCGGAAGTGCTGGAACGCATCATCCAGGAACATTTAATCGGCGGGAAAATCGTCAAGGAATCTGCCTTTGCGCATAATCCGCTGCCGTGAATCCAACGGGTCCGGTTAACATAAAACCCAATCTTTATCGCCATAATTCAGGCTGTACCACCTCCATTTTTCTCTCGACTTTCGTTGATTTAACGCGCAGAATCATTCCAGTGCCGGAGGAAACATGGCGAGACTGCTCATCAAGACCGAGGGCTTGGAAAACCAGACGTATGAGATACGTTTTGGCACCAATCACGTCGGGCGCGACCCCGACTGTGATTTCCACATTGATCATCCCACCGTGTCCACCAACCACTGCGAAGTGGTGTTGTCGGGCGAAGGCGTGTTGATTCGCGATTGCGGCTCGACCAACGGCACGTTTGTCAACGGCGATCCGGTCAAGGAAGCATGGCTGCTTCCCGGCCAGACGGTGAATTTGGGCGACGTGGAATTATTCATCGAATCCACCGAGGTCAACGTTGCGATCCCCAAGTACGAGCGCGAGCGTCCCAAACCGCCGGTGATGCTTGAAGGCGGCGTGATCCTCTGCCCGCGCCATCCGCAAGTGCCGGTCACCTACAAATGCACCCACTGCAACGAGGTGATGTGCAACCGTTGCGTGCATGTGTTACAACGCAAAGGCGGCCTGCCGCTGTTCCTCTGCACGCTTTGCAGCCACAAGTGCGAGCCCATTGAAATCGTGAAACCGGCGAGGAAAAAATCGCTGCTCGGCTTTTTGCGGGATACCGTCAAAGTCCGGTTCCGGAACCCTGCTAAACGCGAGAAATTATAAAGCTAAAGGCACGACTTCAGGACGGTGACGGTTTTTCCAAAAACCGCCGGACCATTTTCTCCAGCGCCGCAATCCAGAGCGGATGTTCGTTGAGACACGGAATTTGCGCGAACTCCTTTCCGCCGGCCTCGAAAAATGTTCTCCGCCCCCGAATGCCGATTTCTTCCAGCGTCTCCAGACAATCGGAAACAAAGGCCGGACAGATGACCAGAAGCTTTTTTACTCCGCGCTTTGGCAGCCCGGCCAGTTCAAAATCCGTGTAAGGCTTGAGCCACGGACCGCGCCCGAGCCGGGATTGGAACGAAATGGAATGCCGGTTCACGGGAACGCCCGCCTTCGCAACAAATGCCGCCACCGTTTTGAAACATTGAGCGCGGTAACATGTCGCGTACGCCGGGCTGGCGGTTTCACAACAAATTGGCACGGTCAAACAATGGCCGCCGGTCGGGTCGGACTTGCGCAGATGCCGCTCCGGAATGCCATGAAAACTGAACAGCAAATGGTCGTAGCCCGCTTCCAGATGATTGGTCGCGCTGGCCGCCAGGGCCGCGATGTAATCCGGCGCGTCGCCGTAGGGCGGCTGCACGACAACCTTCATGTTTGGCGCGATCTTCCGTGCCACCTTCTGCACGCGCACCACGGCGGTTTCGTAACTCGACATCGCGTAATGCGGAAACAGCGGAATCAAGAAAGTTTTGTCAATGTTCTGCTCCACGAGCTTGCGGATGGCGCTTTTGATGGACGGATGCTGATACCGCATGGCCAGTTCGACCGGCACGGGGACAAGCTCCTGCAACTTCGCCTGGACCTTGAGGCTCGTAACGATGAGCGGCGAACCTTCCGGCAGCCAGATTTTTCTGTAAGCCTCAGCGGCCTGTTTCGGCCGGTTGATGAGAATCATTCCCACGATGAGCCGGCGGAGCAGCCAGGGCGTGTCAATCACCCGCCGGTCCATCAGAAATTCATTCAAATAGCGCCGCACGTCGCCGACCGCCGTCGAGTCCGGCGAACCCAGATTGACCAGCAAAACGCCTTTGTTCATTTGGTTGTCAGGGATTTTTCCACACGCTCAACGACGTTACAACCGGACACAATCGTGTCACCCAGCGAAACGCCGTCGCGATAATGGCCGGCAAAGAAAAGGCCCGCGGCCTTGTTTTCGATTTCGTTCATCAATTCGCGGTAGCGACCGTAACCAACGTTGTATTGCGGAATCGCCTTCGGATAAAGCACGCTATGCCGGAAGGCCGGTTTGCCGGCCACGCCCAGCAGAACACGCAGGTCTTCACACGTCAGCGCGACCAGTTTCTCCGCCGGCAGCAAGGCCAGTTCTGGATACCGTTCGCCGCCGACGTAACTTGTAAGTGTCAAATGACCTGTCGGCGCGCGATTGGGAAACAGCGACGACGAGAAAATCGTGCCGAGAATTTTGAAGCCTTCGATTTTGGGAATCAACATGCCGAAACCCTTGCAGGGATGCGCCACGTCTTCGCGCCGGAAACCCAACACCACGCTGGCCACTGGCGGATAACGGATTTCGGAAAATGGCGAGAGGTCGAGCGCGTCGGTAGGGCGCGTCACTCCGTGCGCGCCGTCGTTTGCGGGCGGACGAGCGGCGGGCAGAGGACTGCCCGCCCTACCTGCCGTCGAAAAAAGTTGCACCGGCAATTCCGCCAGCTTGAACGCCGTGCCGCAATAAATCACCGCGCTGTGTTCCAATTCACCATTGGAAGTTGCCACGCACCAGCCGTCTGCCGTTTGCGCCAGTCGGGAGACCGCCATGTTCAGTTTCACCGCGTCGCCAAGTCGCGCCGCCAGCGTATCCGGCAGGACTTGTAAACCTTCATCAAACGAAAACTTCGGCGCGCGATCCTTGGCCACTTCACCGCTCCGCCTCCGCGCACCCGCGCCGAAAATCTGGCCTTTGATCAGCGAGCCGTAATTGTCCTCCAATGCCTTGAGCTTCGGAAAAGCGTGCGTCAAGGAAAGCCGGTGCGGATCGCCCGCATAAATTCCGGCCACGAGCGCATCAATCGCTTGGTCGAGAAATTCCTGGTTCAGCCGGCGGACGACAAACTGAGCGATGCTCTCCTCCGCCCCGCCACGACGGCGCGGCACGAACGGTTCGCGCAGCACGGCCAGCTTGGCCCCGGCGGTGAAAAGTTTCGTCGTGAGAACGCCCAGCGGCGAACCCGGCATGGCGATGGGACGCTGGTAACGGACGACGTAACGCGCCTCGGCTTTCGGGTTTGGATCCAGCCGTCGCGGTTGCAAACCGGCGTCGCGGACGAGCTGGCCAATCTTCGGTGACGTTTCGAGCAGCGTATTCGGCCCGAACTCGGCGAGCCAGCCGTTCTGGCGCAGCGACTGAATCACGCCGCCCACGCGCCCGCTGGCTTCATAAACCGTGACCGGAATGCCCTTGCGTTTCAGATAAAACGCGGCGGTCAACCCCGTGATGCCGGCCCCGATGATGGCGACGGGTTTCATTGGAATTTATTCAGCCACAGATTGAACACAGATGAAACACGGATTGAAAAATCAGACGCCAATCAAGATTCTTTTTCACCCAAAATCCTTTTTGCTTCTCGAATATCAATTTTTGCTTTACGTCCGTGTTTTTCAAGCAGGTAAAGCAAATTTGCTCCGTTCATCAACGTGAGTGGCTTACCTTTGGCAAATTCGTAAGCGTCTGCTTCAGCACGCCGCCGATTTTCAGCTTCAGCTGTTTTGACTGATTCTTCCCAAGCAGCGTGGTCTTGAAGATAAAGATCGTATGCAGTTTGATTTTTCCCTTTCACCCGTGATTCCAATAATTTATCAAACCATGTCAGAACGGGTTGATATTTTACGTTGTCAGCTTGAGGTTCCGGCGGATATTCCAAAAATATCGGACACTCTGGTGTCGGGTTGTATTTCTTCTGCTCCGGTTGTGGTTCGAAGGGAAATTCGAGATAACGAGGCGTTATTGGTCTTGGTTTTGAATACGAATCATTGCGTTTTAGCTTGTTCCAATTGACTGCGTGTTTTTTAGAAAGTGCAGCGTGCAGAATGCCAGTAACCTGTTCAATTGCTGCTTTAGCTTCTTCGGTCAATTCCTCTGCCGCCAGCCTGTTCTCTTCGAGTTGCTCCTTGTTCTGCCTCAGCTTATGACGAGCCGCCTCCCGGTTCATGTTGACACGATCCTTGTCGAGCTTCCTTTTGAATTCGGCGTTCCAAGTGGTTTCAAGAGCTTCAGCCTTTGCTCGAACGAGCGATTCGTCTGTTCCTGAAACAATACGATATTTTCCTAACCCAGTATGCTTGACTTCAAATGTGTAGCGGAACAAGGCCATACCCAATTGTCTAAACGAATACCAGTTTTAGAATTGCTTGCAAACCGAATTCAAAATCTGTGTTCCATCTGTGTTTTATCTGTGGCTAAAAATCAAATCGTCCTCGAATGTTTTCGCTCGCCCACCGGGGCGAGGATGTTGTCGAAACACATCGCGATGTTGCGGATGAACAGGCGGCCGATGTCGGTCACCTCCAGGCCGGCCGGCGTGCGGTGCACCAAGCCGTCGGCTTCAAGCGGCGCGAGCGACGCAAGTTCCGGCGCAAAGTGTTCCGTGAAATTGATGCCGAGCTTTTGCGACATCGCGGCGTAATCGAGCGAGAGGTCGCACATCACGCGCATGATGGTTTCGCGGCGAATCTTGTCCTCGCCGGTCAGGAAATACGCGCGCTGCAACGGCACTTTGCCGGCGTCCACGGCTTCCTGCCATTTCGGCAGTTCTTTCTCGTTCTGCCAGTAGGCTTCCGGAATCTGCGAGATGCTCGACATGCCGAACGCATAGATGTCCGACCCGGCGCGCGTGCTGTAGCCCTGAAAATTGCGCTGGAGCTGCTTGTTGCGCTGCGCCATGGCCAGTTCGTCGTTGGGCCGCGCGAAATGATCCATGCCGATATAGACGTATTGGTTGTTGGCGGTGAGTTTCTCAATGACGAGTTTGAGAAGTTGAAGCTTGGTTTCGGCGGCGGGAAGATGCTGTTGCTGCTCCAGAATTTTTTGGGCGGGCTTGACCCACGGCACGTGCGCGTAGCTGAAGACGGCGAGCCGGTCCGGCTTCATTTCCAGCACGATATCGAGCGTTTCGTTGAACGACCCCGGCGTCTGGTGCGGCAGGCCGTAGATGAGGTCGAGGTTGATCGAGCCGTAGCCCAGCTCGCGCATCCAATCCATGGCCTGCTGCGTCATTCCGCGCGGCTGGATGCGATGAACGGCTTCCTGGACTTTCGGGTTGAAATCCTGCACACCCATCGAGGCGCGGTTGAAACCGATCTCACGCAGCGCGACCATGTGCTCGCGCGTCAACCGGCGCGGATCCACTTCCACGCTGGCTTCGATGTCCGGCGAAAACGTGAAGTGTTGGTGGATGATTTCGCCGAGCCGGCGGATTTCATCGGGCTGCAAAAAAGTCGGCGAGCCGCCGCCAAAGTGAAGTTGCACGGCTTTGCGTTGCGGATTCAATCGCGGCGCCATCTCCGCCACCTCGCGGCCAAGGCATTCCACATAGTCCCTGCCCTGGTCGTGGTTGAGGGTGATGACGGTGGTGCAGCCGCAAAACCAGCAGAGTGTCTCGCAGAATGGAATGTGAAAATAGAGCGAAAGACCGCGGTTGGTCCGGTTGTTTTCCGAAATTTTTTCGGCCAGTTGCGGCCACGTTATCGCGTCGGTGAATTTCGTGGCGGGCGGGTAGGAGGTGTAACGCGGCCCGGCCACGTTGTATTTTTCCACCAACCCGAGATCAACTTTGAGCGTGCTCATGGATTGAGAAAATGGAGATGAAATCCAAGCCCGCCCTCGCCGTGAACCGGAGTGCGCCCGTCCTCGGGCGCAGCAATGGGCAAGAAACAATGTTTCGTAAATACGCACGCCGGTTTGACCATTGCCGTTGCTGCGCCCGGGACGGGCGCACTCCGCCAAGGTCCACGGTGGGAGCGGGCGTTTATCTGGCCTCCGTTCATCATTTGAAATTTTTCACCGTTTCGACCAACGCGGCGATGTTTTCCAATTTTGCGTTGGGCGGCACGCCGTGTCCAAGGTTGAAAATATGGCCTTTGCGGCCGCGCATGGCCTCGAGAACGGCCCGCGTTTCCTGGGCGACAATTTCCGGCGTGGCGTCGCTGAGCAGCGCGGGTGCAAGGTTGCCTTGCAGAGCGATGTCCACCGGCAAAAGCCGGCGCGCGTGAGCCAGCGGGAACTGCCAGTCCACGCCCAGTACGCTCGCCCCGGTCGCCAGCAGGTCATCCCAATTCCCGTGCGTGCCGAGGGAGAAGACGATGACGGGAATGCTGGTAGGGCGCGTCACTTCCGCCGTCGCCTGGCTATGGCGGGACAAGCCGTGCGCGCCGTCGGCGGCGGGCAGAGGACTGCCCGCCCCACCTTTTCCAAGCGCCGTTACAATTTCCTTCACCCAACGTCCGGAGGCTTCCTGAAAGTCCGTCGGCGCGAGCTGGCCGCCGTGACTGTCGAAAATCTGGAGCGCGTCCACGCCGGCGTTGATTTGCATTTGCAGATAAGCGGTGACGGCGGCGGTGAGTTTCCCGGCGAGTGTGTAAAAAGTTTTCCGGTCTTCGCGAAAAAGCTTCAACGCGTGGGTGTATTTCCCGGCGTTGCCGCCTTCCATCATAAACGTGGCTAGCGTCCACGGCGAACCTGAGAAGCCGATGAGCGCGGTCTGGTCGCCGAGTTCCTTCCGGAGCAGACGCAACGCCTTGTCCACGTAGCTGAGGCGTTCGGTCACGGACTCGACGGAAAGGCGTTCGATATCGGCCTTGGTGCGCACAGCAAAGTCCATGACCACGCCGCCGGTTTCGCGAAAACGGTAAGGCTGCCCCATCGCCTCGGGAATTACGAGGATGTCGCTGAACAGGATCGCCGCATCAAATCCGAACCGCCGAACCGGCTGGAGCGTGACCTCGGCGGCAAGCCCGGGCGTTTGAATCAATTCCAAAAAGGAATGCTTCTCCTTCAGTTCGCGATACTCCGGCAAGGCGCGCCCGGCCTGCCGCATCAACCAGACCGGTGGGCGATCCGTGGCGCGGCAGTGGCAGGCGTCGAGAAACCGCCGGCGGTTCGTTGGTTTGCCCGAGGCGGCGGGCGCGTCGGCGTTGGCGTTGGTTGCAATGGCGGCCACGTGTTTTGAGCGCATTACGGCTGCATTGCTATTAGCATACCCAATCGGTTTTGAACAGCGAGTTGCGCTTTCAATTTTTTGAGCAACTTTGTCCGAACCCCGGTTTTTAATCAAAAGCGAAACCATGAAAGACAACGAACTCCATTCCAAACTCCGCGAATCAGGCTGGCGGCGAAAACTCACTGAAACCGAACAAGCCGAATTACGCGCTTATCTCGCCGCAAACCCCGACGCATGCGCCGATTGGGAGATGGAATCAGCCTTGAACGCCGCGCTCACCCGGTTGCCGGACGCGCCCGTGCCGTCGAATTTCACCGCGCGCGTGCTTCAGGCGGTCGAACGCGAAGAGGCCCGACCGCACGGCTGGAGCTGGCGTTGGAACTGGCATACGCTGGTGCCGCGCGTCGCCTTTGCGGCGGTGGTGATTACCTTCAGCGGTTTGGCCTTTCATCACCATGAAATTTACCGCCAGCGCGTCACGCTCGCCAGGAACGTTGCGCTCGTGACCAGGGGACAACAGATGCCCAGCCCGGAAGCGCTGGAAAATTTCGACGCCATTCGCCGCATGAGCCGGCCACAGCATGCGGATGACGAACTGCTGGTATTGATGCAATGAGCCATTTGTGGCAGGCGCGTTGCCGGCTGGCCGCGGTTTTCGCGGTTGGCCAAATCGCTGTTTTCCAGCTCGCCGCCGAAACCGTCACGAACGTTCCGGCTCCGCAAAAATTATTTTCCGCCCCGACGAATCTTTCGCTGCCGCCCGTGCCGCACTTAAAGTCACCTGTGGATTTATTCCGCGAATTGCTGGCGATGACACCCGCCGAGCGGGAAAATTACCTGACGAATCGTCCGCCGGAAATCCGCGAACGCATTCTCGCCAAGGTGCGCGAATACGAGGCGCTTGACCCGAACGAGCGCGAACTGCGCCTGCGCGCCACCGAATTGCGCTGGTATTTGCTCCCCCTCATGCACGAAGCCCCGACGAACCGCGCCGCGCGGCTGGCGGTTATCCCGGATGATTTGCGGGCCCTGGTTAAAACGCGCCTCATGCAATGGGATATCCTGCCCCCGCCGTTGCATAAGGAATTTTTTGCGAGCGAGCGCGCCCTGCGCTACTTCACGCACGTGGATTTGCCCATCAGTCCGCCGATGCCGCCAATACCGCCGGGCCACGGACGGCATCACAACCCGCAGGATTTTGATTCGGCACGCTGGAATGCGCTTCCCGAAGACCAACGCCAGAAAATCGCCGCACAATTCAACCGGTTTTTTGAACTGACGCCGATGGAAAAAAAGAAAACGCTCAACACCCTGTCGGACGCCGAGCGGCAGCAAATGGAAAAAACGCTGGAGACGTTTGGGAAATTGCCTCCGGCGCAACGCCTGCAGTGTATCCGCGCGTTCACGGAATTTGCCGGCATGAGCGCGCAGGAAAAACAGGATTTTTTGAAGAACGCACAGCGCTGGTCGCAAATGTCACCGAAGGAACGCCAGACCTGGCGCGATCTCGTCGCGCACGTCCCCGAATGGCCGCCGTTGCCCCCGGCATTGATGCCGCCAATGCCGCCGATGCCGCCACAGTTGACGCAGCGCCTGCATCCGGTGGCCGCCACCAATCTTAACTGACGGCCGGCGAATTTAAATTCCCATTTCCGCCGCCACCCCTTAATTTCCCACCGTGCATCCGATTGCGTTTCAACTCGGCTCCTTCACGATTCATTGGTATGGCGTGATGATTGCGCTGGCCTTCCTGGCGGGGCTTTGGACGGCCACCCGCCGCGCCCGGCACGAAAACATCTCCGGCGAAAAAATCGCCGACGTCGTGTTCGGGCTGATGATCGGCGCGATTCTCGGCGCGCGCGCCGTTTACGTGACAACTTATTGGAAGGAAGAATTCGCCAAACAGCCGCTCCCGGAAATTTTCATGATTCAACACGGCGGGCTGGTGTATTACGGCGGTCTCATCGGCGCGATGATTGCAGGCATGATTTACATTCGCTGGAAAAAATTGCCGATGTGGAAAACCGCCGACGTGCTTGCGCCAAGTATTGCGCTGGGAAATGTTTTTGGCCGCATCGGTTGCCTGCTGAATGGCTGTTGCTACGGCCGCGCGTGCAGCCTGCCGTGGGCCATCCGGTTTCCATCCGACCATTCGACCGGCGGGGTGCCCGTGTATCCGACGCAGATTTACGATGCCTTGTTGAATTTCGCCCTTTACCTCGGCCTCGCGTGGCTGTTCCGGCACAAAAAATTTAACGGCCAGGTGTTCGCCACCTATCTCATCGGCTACGCCATCTTCCGTTCCATTGTTGAATTTTTTCGCGGCGATTATCCGGCGGACCACATCCATAACGGCCTCACGCCGGGACAATTGGCAAGCATCCCCATTTTCATCGCTGGTCTCTTGCTCGCGGCGACGCTCTCGCGCCGCGAGCCGAAACGAGTATAGCGGATGGAGGATTGAAGATGGCCAACAAATCTGATTCCTATCCTCCATCTCCCATCCCTTGGCGCGGCGAAGCGCAGCGGAGACGGCTCCATCTTTGTCCTGTCTTGTTGGCCGGCCCGACCGCCGTCGGAAAATCGGAAATTGCTTTATGCCTCACCGAGCACATCGGCGGTGAAATCATTTCCGCCGATTCCATGCAGGTTTATCGCGGACTCGACATCGGCACGGCCAAGCCATCGCCCGCCGACCGCGCCCGCGTGCCGCATCACCTCATTGACATCTGCGATTTGACCGAATCGTTCGATGCCGCGCAGTTTGCCCGGCTCGCGCACCGCACCGTCGCGGAAATCCAGGCGCGCGTCCACGTGCCGATCCTCTGTGGCGGCACCGGGCTTTACTTCAAAGCCTTTCTCGAAGGGCTTGGCGAAGCGCCGTCCGCCGACGCGAAATTGCGTGCCGAACTCGAAGCTGCGCCATTGGAAAATCTCCTGGCCGAATTGCGCGAACGCGATCCGGCGGCTTACGAAAAAATTGACCGCCAAAACCCGCGCCGCGTCATCCGCGCCGTGGAAGTCATCCGGCTCACCGGGAAACCGTTTTCCGCACAACAGTCACGGTGGGGCGAGACTCCGTCGAGCCCTAATTCCACGACGGAAACCAAAAGATCAGGGCTCGACGGAGTCTCGCCCCACCAACTTTATTGTTTCACTCGCTCATCTGACGATTTACACGCCCGCATTAATGTCCGAGTGGACGCGATGTTCGCGCACGGTTTGGTGGACGAAACCCGTAAATTGCTCAAGCGCGGCCTTGCGGAAAACAAAACGGCCATGCAGGCCATCGGCTACCGGCAGGTGGTGGAACATTTGCGCGGTGAGCGTTCTTTGCCTGAAACCATCGAACTGGTGAAAATCCGCACGCGGCAATTTGCCAAGCGGCAGCTGACGTGGTTCCGCGCCCAAAAAGGCGCGCAGTGGATTGAACTGAAACCGGAGGATCCACCCGAAAAATGGCTGCCGGAAATTTCTGGTGCGATCCGGAAACAAAACTGAATATGATCCCGGTCATATGGAAACGGCTGGGGCGGCGCTGGCGATAAAAATGGGTTCTCTCGCCTGTCCGGCGCGCCGGGCCTTCACCTTTGTTTCCGTACACTGGAAGGACGATTGAGAATGCAAATCCTGCCGTGAACATTCCGAACTCGAATCAGGAAAACGGCGCTGTTGCCGGCCGGAGATTGCCTGGCTTTCTCCTGGTTCTCGCCGGCATTGTTCTGGGGCAGGCGGTCTTATATGGCCCCTCGTTGACCGGGAACAAAATCCTGCTCCCTTTGGATATTCTCGCCCAAGCGGGCGTTTACATTCCACAAACCGCGGAAACAGCCGGCTTGGCGCCACACAACATGGCCTTGTCCGACCTGGTTTATCAGTTCGAACCCGCGCGGCAATTTGCCGTTTCGGAGATCCATCAGGGCCGTTTCCCTTGGTGGGCCCCCTATCAATACGGGGGCGTCCCCTTCATCTGGCCGAAATTTTCGCCTTTTCTGCTTTTGGAATGCCTGGCGAAATCACCGGTAATCCTTGCTTGGATTCAAGTCCTCGCCGCGCTGGTGACAGGCACGGGAATGTATTTCTTTTGCCGGAAGGTGTTGTCGGTCGGTTTTTGGCCGGCAACCGTCTGCGCCTGGTGTTACCCGTTGACGGCCTTTTTTGCCCTTTGGCAGGGGTTTCCCACCGGTCTGGCGGTATATTGGCTGCCGTGGCTTTTTCTGGCCGTTGACCGAACCATACATGGCACCCATCCCCTGGCCGCGCCCGGTTTGAGTGTCGTGACCTTCCTGACCTTGATCAGCGGGCACATTGACGTTGCCGGGCAAGTGTTGCTGGGCTCCGGGATTTACGCCATCTGGTGCTGGGGGAGTGCGCACCGGGGAAAATGGTGGGACCGGAAATCAAGGATAGCCATGGCCAGGGTGCTGTTGGGATGGGGACTTGGATTTTTGCTGGCGACCCCGCACCTCCTGCCTTTGCTGGAATACGCCCAGACCGGTTCCCGGATGATATCCCGCAACGCGGGCGTTGAAGAACGGCCGCCAACCGGATTGCAGGCCCTGCCCCAAGTGGTGTTGCCGGACCTCTACGGTACAACGGAAAAAAACAGCGCGTTCATCGCCCCGGCACCGGAGAAGAATCTTTTGGAAAGCGCCTCCGCAGCATACACCGGTGTGCTGGCCACTTTGCTGGTTGCTCCCCTGGCGTGGTCCCACCGGCGCCTGCGAGCCGGCAATCTGTTCTGGCTCTTTCTGGCCCTCTTCGGCCTGAGTTGGTGCTTGAATCTCCCGGGCTTCGTCCCATTGCTGCGTCTGCCGGTCCTGCACCTGATGTCTCACAACCGCCTGGTGTTCCTGACCTCCTTCGCCATTCTCGCCCTGACGGCCAACGGGCTCGAAACCCTGCTGAGCGGCCCGGTCCAGCGACGATGGTGGTTTTGGTTGCCGGCGGTTTTACTAGCCGCGCTGAGTGGCTGGTGCCTTTATCGGAGTGTCGTTTTGCCCGCAGCCATCTCCACCCAGGCTGCTCTCGACGCTTTTTACCTGAAGAAATGGGGGAACATCCTGGCCGCAGGCGACGTGCATCAAGTCCAAGCCTGGTTCATCCGCCATTACACCATCATGGCCGAGTTTTGCATCGTTGGCGTCATCGGCTGGTTGGGGTTGTGGTTTCAAAAGCCCGGGCGTTTTCGTTTGTTCCCGGTGCTGGTCTTTCTTCTGGTGGTGGATTTGCTGCGGTTCGATTACGGCCGCAGCGCACAATGTGACCCGGCGCTTTATTACCCCGAAATACCCGCCCTGAAGGAAATCACCCGCTCCCTGCCCGGCCGGATTATCGGCGGCTTTCCGGCCCCCTTGGGGTTCATGCAGGGATTGAACGATATCCGGGGATACGACTCGATTGACCCGGCCCGCATGGTGGATGTTTTAAAAACGACCGCCGCAATGCCATCCACAAATCTTGCCTACGCGGAAACTTTTCTGCTGGTGCCCAAGGGAAACCTGCTGCCTCCTTCCGGCATTGAACTTCCGCCGATTTTGGACTTGTTGAACGTGCGTTACGTCATTCTTCGCGGAGCCCCCCCGCAATTCATGCATCCCCCCTTTCAAAGCGACGATTATTGGGTTTTGGTGAACTCCAATGCCCTGCCGCGTGCCTTCGTGCCGCGGACGGTCAAAACCGTGGATGTCGGGCAGGAACTGGAGGAACTGACATCGCCGAAATTCAATCCGGTGGACGTGGCGCTCGTGACCTCGCCCGTCGAACTGCCCGCCCGGTGCCGCGGCACGGTCCAAATCACCAACGAAATTCCAACCCGCATCAGGATCTCGGCGCAAATGGAAACGCCGGGACTGATTGTGCTGGCGGACAACTGGGACAAAGGCTGGCGGGCCTTTTGGAACGGCCGGCCGACGCCCGTTCTCCGGGTGGATTATACGATCCGTGGCGTCGTGGTGCCGGCCGGAACCGGGACCCTAGAATTCAACTACCAACCTGCCAGCGTGGTTCTTGGACTGTGGCTGGCCGGGCTGGCGGCTATTTCCCTGCTGGGCTGGGTGGCAATCATCCGCTTGCGCTCACGGCAAAAACAACCCCCGAACAAACCGCCGCCGGCTAAAGTCGGCAGCCGTTGCGACCGGGAAAATCCGGGGCGGATTGAACTGAAACCGGACGAGTCGGTGGGAGCAGTTGTAGATAAGCTGGCTTACAAAGAACTGGATTTGGACGATGAAAATTTTGGCCTCTGAACCAAACGTTGCGCAGCAAACGGGAGGCTCTGCTAGTTAGCCGAACTCCTACGCCAGCATGGCGCAAAGGAATAAGTTGGTTGCTCAGCTTTCCCTCGGTCGGCGGACGACGACGTCAATTCCCGCCTTGTTTTTGGCGATCATGTTGGCGGGCAGGATGCCGCGCCAGAAGACGTTCGGGTAAATGACCGCGCCAGGGCCGATGATGCTGCCGGGGTTCAGCACGGCGTTGCAGCCCACTTCCGCGCCGTCGCCCAGCAGCGCGCCGAACTTGCGCAGGCCGGTGTCGAACGGCACGCCGTCAATCTCCACCTCGATGTTGCCGGGGAACAGTTTGTAGTTGGATATTTTAACACCCGCGCCGAGGTGCGCCTTGTAGCCGAGAATCGAGTCGCCGACGTAATTGAAGTGCGGCGCCTGCGCCCCGTTGAACAGCAGCGAGTTTTTCAGTTCGCTGGAATTGCCGACGACGCAGCCGTCGCCGATGATGACGTTTTCGCGGATGTAGGCGTTGTGGCGGATCTGGCAACCCTGGCCGATGATGGCCGGGCCTTTGATCATTGCGCCGTCCTCGACGACGGTGCCTTCGCCGATGAAAACTTTTTTACCGATGAATGCCCTACCCTCGCCGGGGTTATGCCGGGCCGGTTTCAAATTGGCGGCGATGTAGCCCTCAATTTTTTTGAGCGCGTCCCAGGTGAATTTGCAGCCGTCGAAAATGGCGGCGTGTTCGGTTTGGTTTAGGTCAAACAAGTCGGCTGGCTTGAACATAGCGGCAAGTTAGGCGAAACGGCGGCGGCGGAAAAGCGAAATGGGTGTGGGCGGCTATGTCTTAATTTGTCACGGAGCGCGGATTGTCCTCAATCCGCAGCGGCTGGACTGGTCGTAAATGCTGCGAGTTGGGACAACTCGCGCTCCGGCTTTCGACTTAAAATTCAAATTAAGACACTCCCGCGCGGGCTTGCCATTCGCGGCGGCGGGAGTATTTTCACCAGCGATGGCGCGCTCCCGTAGCTCAAATGGATAGAGCAGTGGTTTCCTAAACCGCGGATCCCAGTTCAATTCCGGGCGGGGGTACCAAACCAGTTTTTTCGCCTTCGGATTCCTGCAACAGCTTGAAAAACAAGCACGTTTCGGCAGTTTTGTAATTTCCTTCTGCAAAAGTGACGCCCTGCGGAAAAAGCACCTTTTGCAACCGCTGCTTCGCTTCGCTCGCAAGCTCTGTCCACAACCGCGCTGCGTTCAAAATGACGTGCTCCGCGAAATTCAGCACTGCTTCCACGTCGTAGCTTTCGAGTTTGGCGTCACGTTCCTCCATTTCCGCCAAGGTGATTTGCTGGTTGAGTTTGTCGAGTTGCCGCTGGTAGGTCTCGCGGTCAATCGCCTTTTCGTAGATGAAGGTTTCTTCGAGGCTTTCTTTCTTGTGGTTCAACTCCTCAATGTAATGTTTCAAACTGGCGGTCAGCGTGATGTTCTGTGCCTGCCTTTCTTTCCACACGTCGAGCACAATTTCACTAAACAGCTTCACGTATTTCGGCTGTGGCTGCATTTGCTCCAAAAACTCCACGAACCCGCGCTCCAATTCCATTTTGCTAACACGAACTTTGCCTTGGCAATTTTTGTTTTGACACCAGTAGTAGGGGTAACGCTTACTCCATCCTTTAGCGTAGCTTCCTGTCAGCGGGCTGCCGCAACATCCGCACTTTACGAAATGCCGGAGAGGAAAATCGGGGTGACTGCGAAGGCGCGGCATTATGCTAACTCGCTTGCCGCTTAATACGGCTTGCACGCGGTCGAAAAGTTCCTGACTTACCAACGGCTCAAAATCTCCACGCTTGCGCTCGCCCCAACCTTTTACGACGAGCCAGCCCGCATAGACAGGATTGCGTAGCATATCCCAAAAGGTTTGCTGTGACACGCGGTTGCCCTTGGCCGTTCGCAGACCAGCCGCATTTATCATCTCGTGAACCTTTTGCTTTGTATGCAATCCGGTGGCATACAATTCAAACGCCTGCTTCACCAATGGCGCCCGCTCAGGGTCGTGAATCAGGCTGGGGCTGCTGTTCCTACCGTCGCCGTTGAGATAACCCAGTGGTGCTTTGAATGTCCACCGGCCTTTGCCGAGTGCGGCTTTCATCCCAGCAACCGTGCGCTCCGACTTCACATCGTTGTCGAATTGATTAAACGCGGCCAAGATGCCTTCCATCAATTTGCCGGTGCTCGTTTCGTCAATCGGGTCTGACACCGAACGCAGCGTTACACCGAATCCCGCAAGCAAACCGCGTAATGCGTGATGGTCTTCCTGCCGTCGGGAAAAGCGGTCAAGCCGATATACCACCAGCCATTTCACCCGGCCTTTGTGTTCACGGCAATATCCGAGCATCTTCTGAAATTCCGTCCGGTTTGCTGTTTTCGCGCTTTCGCCTTCCTCCACAAAAATTTTGTCCACGCCGAAGTCGTTTCGAGCGCAGTAATCGCGGCACGCTTTTTCTTGAGTCGCAAGGGAGAAATTCTCCACTTGGTCTTTCGTGGACACCCGGCAGTAAATGACGGCGCGGTTCATAACAGTTCAATTATGCTCTAAATTATCAAATCAGAAAAGCTTATTCTTTGCCACGCGCGCGCGACGCCTATATGCATTACAACTGATGTTTTTCCCGCCAAAATTCGGAAAAGGCCGCCAGTTCTGCCGCACTGCGGTCAAGCCCGCCGTCAAATTCGTGTATCGCGGCGCGTTCCTCAAGGTCGTAGCGCCTGTCCTCTGGCAGCAACGCTGCAAGCTCCGAAAAGCTCGCTGTGGGCGTTTCCCAGCCCTCCCCCTCAAGAACGCTCCCTGCATGGTTTAACGCGTGCAACGGGGTGTTTTCGCGCCGCTGGTTAAGAAAGGCTTCGACCAGCACGCGAGCAAAAGCATAATACCCGTCTCGCAACCGTTCCAACTCAGCATCGGATTTGGGGCAGTCGTTTCCCAAAATTTCGCGGCTGCGTGCCAGCGAAAGTTTTTCCCTCGCGGCGCAGACGGGGAACGCAGCGTTGAACTTTTTGCTTTGGCAACTGCTCACGCCGCGAATTATGCGGCGCGGCACAGAAGGAAAAAACGGGCGGAAAATGAGTGGCGATTTGTTGCTTACCTGCGCCCGCCTTTGGTGTGCCAAGACGATGGCAACTTGCTTTTAAGAAACGGAAAGAGCCGGTGAAAATCGCACTTTGCGTTTTTACTTTCACGATACCAGTCCACACCTCCGTAATCCTTCTGTTTTTTTGTAACCGCTTTGCGCTCCCCGTATCGCTCCCAAGCCTTCGGATACTTTTTAGGCATTTCCTTAAGCGTGGCGTGATGAAGAAGCCGCATGATGGCGAGCCTGTCCAACATCACTCGCCAATCATTCAACTTGTGTCCTTTGTCATTTCGCCGCCCGACAAGTTGCTTTGTGTCTGCGGCCATAGGCCGATTGTTTGCGACCCAGTGTTTGAACTTTATGACAATTTCATTATCAGTGAAGTCCTGCCAGTTGACTTGCGCGATAAAAAAATCCACGCCACCGACTCCGCGCACAATCAGAGACGGCAACGGCGCGTCCAATTGTTTTCTCAATTCGTTTGCTTCCCTCAATCCAGCCATGCCTGTGTCAATTTCTGAAAGCCGCTGCACCATTTTTCGCTGTGCATCGTGAACTTTCTTCGCCTCTTCAAACAACCAGCTTGCGGTAGAGTAGTTGCTAGTGACTCGAAAGGCTGGAATTTTTTCTGGCGCTGGGATTTCCGGTTTGAAGGTGTTCCCCAGCCGTGCTCGCTCTGGCTCCGGCAGCGATTGCCACGGCTTTGGGAATTTCTGGTGATGCACAAGGTGTGCTGGCGTGCCAATGGAATAGAGCAGCGTCAATTTCCGGTTAGCTGCGTCCAAAGATATGCGACTGCCTTTTCCCGCCTCAACATCCTGCAAATTTTGAACAGTCTTACGGATGAATGCTGATTCGCGGGCGTATTCCCAATAGCAGCACGCCACAAGCTCCACATCTGACACTTCTGCAAAATTCCACTCACATTCGGGAAGTGCGACCGACGCATCGTTTTGTTTCTGCCGTTGCTTCATTTTTCACTGTTTTATCCCCGTGGCAGATAAAACAAAGGCAAAAATTTCCTTGGCCATCGGCGATTTGCTGAGATTAATTTGACTCGCCAAAGAGCCAAGCCACGGAAACTTTCAAGGCACGGGCAATAGCGGCAGCTTCATAATCCATTACGTAGCGTGTCTGGCTTTCAACCCGGGAAATCGCCGTCCGGTCAATCAAAATACCTTGACCGGCGAGCCTTCCAGCCAAGTCATCCTGGCTGACGGCAGGACTACGTTTTAGGCGAGCTTGTTTCACTCGCCAGCCAATAATGTTTCTTTGCTTCGCCTTGCTCGTCTTTTTCATCGCGTGTGAAAAACACACGCTTGACATGTATACGATGCAGGCATCCAATGTGTGTGAAGTACACACAACAAAATGAAACTTTTTGACATCCTGAAACTTGAAATGCCGTCACTGAAACCGGAGGAGTGCAAAATCCATCTTGCGGTTTGGAATAAAAGAGACAACCCGTTGGACTTATTTCTTGCCGGAGAATTTACTGCATGGCAAAAGTGGCAGGGCCGCAAAAATTTTGAGCGTCCATACATCGTTTCGTTAATCAAGATGGGCGAACATGGCAGGTGGCTTTTCGCTGGCGTTCACTCCACGTCCACGCATGGATGCAGTCCAGTAAAATGCCAAGAAGACCAGCCTTGGAATAAACACACTGAATACCGCCCCACCAGCGAAAGCCAAACTGTCAAACAAGTCTTTCACTATGATACCAAGGAACTGCGAGAATTTGACGCGCTGACGGGCCGTTTAATTGTTGAATTTTTACGTCGCGGACAGAAGCGAGGGAAACAGTCCTACCGTCTGGCAGAGAATTGCGCGGAGCAGTTCCAAGTCAGCGAACTAAAGCCGCGCCGTCTGGCGGTCGAAGAATTTCCCGGCTTTTCAAATTTCATCCTGCCGAAATCGAGATTAGACATCATCGTAACGCAGGAAATTGAATCTTGGAAATCAGCCTTGTCGAGTGTGGCCGGTGTCTATTTGATTACCGACACCAAGACCGGACGGCATTACGTCGGCAGCGCGTATGGCGTAGGAGGCATCTGGGAAAGGTGGAGGCAGTATTCAAAGACTGGACATGGAAACAATAAAAATCAGGAAATCATCCTACAAAAACACGGGTTTGCTTACAGCCTCAACTTCCAGTTTTCCATTTTGGAAACAGCCGATACCAACGCCAGCGAGGGTGATGTTCGAAAGCGCGAGACACACTGGAAAAATGCACTTTGCAGCCGAGAAAGTTACGGCGGCTATAATGCAAAGTGAATTTGTTTATGCCACTTATGGTCTAAACGTCTGTCCTCGCACGAGTCTTGTATCCGTTTCATTATAGAGTTTTGTAACCGGAAGGGGCTGTCAGGAAAGCGCAAACCCCACTGGTTGCGCGACCTTTTCAAATGACCACGCGGCCACATCCGGCGCGGCTTTCCTCAGCAAGTCAAACTCTTGCAAGCAGTCAAACAATAGGTTTTGTTTGGCAATGGTTAGGGGTACCATTCAACCCGTTGCGCCGCAAAACATCACGGGGATGAATTATTTTGTCACCAATGCGTCTAAAATGCGTCTATATTGACAACAGCCTTTTTTATGAAAATCGAATCCTTTCAAAAACACATTCTTGGGACGGCAATTACGGTTCTATGTTTGACGGGCATCCGTTCACCATTTAATTCCCCGGCACAGGCACAATCCGCTTCACCCCCGCCGGACAGTGCAACGGAATCAAGCGCGTTGCCACCGAACATTTATCCGACCAGCCCGCTGGCACAGGTCGTCCGGCTTACGCAGGCCGGCGTGGATGAAAGCGTCATCATGACTTACGTCACGAATTCCGGCAGCACGTTCAATCTCGATTCGGACAAAATCATTTATTTAAAGGACATTGGCCTGCCGAACGAAGTCGTCACTGCGATGATACAGCGCGACCAGCAGTTGCAGCAGCAAATGAACGCGTCGGCGTATCAACCGCCGGCTCAACCCGCTCCCGGCACGACCGAGCAGCCGGAAACCGCGCCGTCGCCGCAACCGGTGGAGCAACCGGCGGAAGTCACGGTGAACTATTTTTATGACACGCTCACGCCGTATGGCACCTGGGTGAACGTGGACGGCTATGGACGGTGCTGGCGGCCGAGCGTGGTGATTTACAACCCTGGCTGGCAGCCGTATTGCGATCACGGACATTGGGTTTACACCGATTGCGGCTGGTATTGGTCTTCGGATTATTCCTGGGGCTGGGCACCGTTCCATTATGGCCGCTGGTTTCAGCACTCGCGCTGGGGCTGGTGCTGGACGCCGGACATCGTTTGGGGTCCATCATGGGTGACGTGGCGGTATTCGAGTGACTACTGCGGCTGGGCACCGTTACCGCCATTTGCGGGGTATCGGGAAGGCGTCGGCTTCTTTTATCGGGACCGCAACGTCAGCATTGGATTCGACTTTGGTTTGAGCATAAATTGTTTCACGTTCGTGCCGATCGGTCATTTTTGTGACCCGCACCCACGCCGCTTTCGTGCCGCTCCAACGCAGGTAACGCAGATTTACAACCATACCACGGTCATCAACAACTTCAATGTTCGCGATCACAACTTCGTCAATCGTGGAATTGATCCGGAACACATCACCGCTGTCACCCGAACGCCCATTCATCCCGTCTCCATCCGGGATACCGGCTCGCCGTCCGGACACGGCCAGCGCGGTGATCAACTCAGTCACGATGGCCGCACGCTGGTCGTGAATCGCCCGCACTTTGTGGACCATCCGGTTCCCGGTGAAACCAGAAACAATCGACCGAACAATCGACCGATGCCATCCGTGTCTCCGGCACAAAACCATTCTCCGCAACCGAACGGCAATCAGTCGGCGCCTCCAACACGGCAAATGAGACAGCCACAGGTTCCCAATGCCACTCCACACGGCCCGCAAGACCGCAATGAGTTCTCCGCTCCCAACCAACCTCAACACCCGTCGCCACCGGCCAATTCTCCAACCCCGGGCCGCGACAACCGGACTTTCTCTCCCCAAGGACACGAGCAGTTGCAACCATCGGAAGCGCCTCGCAGCAACCCGCGTAATTCCGAAGCGCCGGTGATCACACCCATTCCCGGTCAGGGGCAACACAGTGCACCCGAGGCCGGCCGACGCAACCCGCCGTCCGCCAAGCCCGTAGAACGCCCGCAACAGAATGAATTCTCCGTTCCCAATCAACCTCAACGCCCATCGCCACCGGCCAATCCTTCAACGCTGGGACAGGATAACCGGACTTTCTCTCCCAGAGGACGGGAGCAGTTGCAACCATCGGAAGCGCCGCGCGGCAACCCGCATAATTCCGAAGCGCCGGCGGCTACACCTCATTCCAACCGGGGTCAATCCGGCGCATCCGAAGCCAGCCGTCACAGCGCGCCCGCTGCGGCGCCGGCCCAACCACAACCGCAACACAACCAACCGTCATCATCGCCGCCCCCGTCATCGTCTCCAAGATCGTCGGGACAAAATCAGAACCAAAACAGTTCCGGCAATGGTTCGGGTCGCGGTCCGGGACATTGACTGGTCGCCGGTTTTATTCGTCAAACGCCGTGGTGCATGGTTTCGCCGCGGCGTTTTTGCTTTTGCAACCTCTCTACCGCTGGCAAAATCCGCTCGTGAGCATCACGCGGCGGCAATTTGAACAAATGCAGGAACGCCTCGGCGACGCTTCCCCGCATACGATCTCTCCGGTTTTCGCATCGGCGTTGCACGCCGCGCCCGGTGCTCATCGTGTTATTCTCGGCGTGGACCCGTCCCTGCGCGGCACGGGTTTTGGTGTGATTCGCGCCGCGAAACCATTTCCGCAAACGCTGGCGCACGGCACGATTTCCTGCCCGCCCGGTTGGGAACGCTCACGCTGTCTCGCTAAAATCTCCGCGACATTGCGCGACGCGATTCGCGAACATCGCCCGACGGTGTGTGTCATCGAGGGACTTTTTTACGCGCAAAATCTCCAGACCGCGCTCATCATGGGCGAGGCGCGCGGCGCGGCGCTGGCGGCCATCGCTGAAGCCGGCCTGGAAATTTTTGAAATCGCTCCGCGCAAGGTGAAACAGGCCGTCGTCGGCTACGGCGCGGCGCAAAAATCCGCCGTCGCAAAAATGGTCCAGCGCCTGTTGAATCTGCCCAAACCGCCCGCGCCGGACGCGGCGGATGCCCTGGCGCTAGCGCTCGCCCATGCGCAGGAAAACAGCAGGTACAATTTGACGCCGCTGAAGAAAATCTGAACCAATGGAATTTCGTTGTCAATTTTGCCATTCGCCAATTTACAGCCGCAAAAATAAGATTTGTGGTGTTTGTGAAAAACCATTGCCAAAAGAACTGCTTTTATCTGACGAACAGGTCGCCACTTTGAAGAAACAAATGGATCAGGAAGAAAAACGAGCAAAAGAATTTAACCCGGAAATTCAACATGGGCATGGCATGGGTGGAATGCCCGGAATATAAAAATGATCACTTTTCTCCAGGGCAAACTCATCGAGGCGCTGCCCACGCAGGTCGTCGTGGACGTGAACGGCGTCGGTTATGAAGCGCTCATTCCGCTGTCGTCGTTCGACAAGCTGCCGCAACCGGGCGGCACGGTGAAACTGCTCACGCAACTGGTCATCCGCGAGGACGCGCACACGCTTTACGGTTTCATGACGGCGGCGGAACGCGATTTGTTCCGGCTGCTCGTCAACACCGTTTCCGGCATCGGGCCGAAGATCGCGCTGAACATTTTGAGCGGCATCAGCGTGACCACGTTTCGCGGCGCGGTGGCCGGCGGCGACGTAAAGGCGCTTTCGCAAATTTCCGGGGTCGGCAAAAAGACCGCCGAGCGCATCATTGTCGAGTTGCGCGACAAAATCGGTCCCGCCACGGCGGGATGGGAGGCCGCGAGCGCGCAACGGGCGTTGTCGCCCGACGACCAAAAGGTCAACGACGCCGTGCTCGCGCTGATGGCGCTCGGTTACAAACAGATTGACGCGCACGACGCCGTCCGCCACGCGCAAAGCACGCTCGGCGTGAAGGCGACGGTCGAAGACCTGGTGCGCGCGTGCCTGAAAAAAGGAGCGTGATGGCTGAAGTGAGTTCATCGCCGGAAAAACCGGTTCCGCCGGCAAAGAAAAGAAAATCCGGCGTGATCGTGCCGCATAAGGCGAAGTGGCATCAGCACGTTGGCGCGTTTTTGGTGTTCGTTTTGTTGCGCGCGCTCATGGTCACGGTGCGCTGCCGGCTGCGCAACCGCTCGGAATTTTTGGCGCCCAACGCCCCCGGCCCGGTGATTGTTTGTTTCTGGCACAACCGGCTCGCGTCCTGCATCAAAGTCTATGAAAGCCACCGCAAACCATATGCGTCCGGCAGGGGCATGGCGGCGCTGATCAGCGCCAGCCGGGACGGCGCGTTCCTCGCGGGCATTCTGGAATGGTTCGGCGTGCAGCCGGTGCGCGGATCAACCAGCCGGCGCGGCCCACAGGCGTTGCTCGAACTCACAACCTGGGCCGAGCGCGGCTACGACCTGACCATTACGCCGGACGGCCCGCGGGGACCGTGCTACCAGGTTCAGGAGGGTGTGATGTCGCTGGCGCAGGTGACGGGTTTGCCGGTGATGCCGTTGGCGTTCAACCTGGATTGGAAACTGAGTGTGAAAAGCTGGGACCGGTTTCAAATTCCGCTGCCTTTCGCGCGCTGTGAAGTCATCGTCGGCAGGGTCGTGCGCGTGCCGGCCGAAGCAACGGACGCCGAGCGCGAATCGCTGCGACAACAGCTTGAAGCCGAACTACGCGCCATCTCGCGGGATTGAAATTCGGAGGGGCGAGTTCTGCGAGTCCCAAACTTCACTTTCGGAAAAATCAGGGAATTGTGCAACTCATCACTCCTAAAATAGGTTCTGGCAGCGCATCCTTGACACTCAACCCTCAACCTTCAACTCTCAATCCCGCATGATTGCCCGCGTCAGCCTCGAAATCGCGCTCCGCAGGGAGTTCGATTATCTGATACCGCCCGGATTGGCGGGACAAATTGATGTCGGCAGCCGGGTGCAGGTGCCGTTCGGCCCGCGCAAGGTCCTAGGCGTCGTCACCGCACTGGCGGAGGAATCGGCCCACGCCAGACTCAAGCCCATCCTCAAAGTCATCGGCGCCCAGACGCTCGTCACGCCGAAGGTCCTGAAACTCGCCCGCTGGATTGCCGATTACTACTGCTGCGCGCCGGAAATCGCGCTGAAATCCGTTCTGCCCGAAGCCGTGCGCAAGGAGAAATACGGCTGGCGCGAGCGATTGTTCGTCCGCGCGCTGACGGTCAGCGGTGAATTTCCCAAACTGCCCAAACGCCAGCGGGAGGTTTGGAACATCATCGAGGAACGGCGCGAATTGCCGTTGCAGGAATTGGTCGAGCTGGCCGAAACCACCGCCGCCACCGTGCGCAAGCTGGAAGACCGCGGTCTGGTTGAGATCGCTCCGCAGATTTCCGAGCGCGACCCGTATGCCCGCGAGCACATCCTGCCGTCCCAGCCATTGGCATTGAATGATGCTCAAGCAAAAGCGTTGGAGAAAATCATCGCGGCGATGAATAGCTGTGGTAGCACCCGCGTCCCGCGGGTGGAGGCGGGCATCGCGCCCGCCTCTCGTCCGATGGACAAACCCGGTCCGATTTCAGAAACCACCGTTCGCAAACGCAGCCTGCCGCATTTTGAAATTCCGGGTTTTACCTATCACGTCACCTGGCGGACGCACGACAAGCTCGTTCTTTCTCCTGAGGCACGCGCCAAAACGCTGGAAGCCTGTCATCACTGGCACGGTAAAAAAGTGAAATGTTACGCCGCGTGCGTCATGCCCGACCATGTTCATTTGCTAATTCAACCTTCGCCGACTCAGGAAGCCGGAAAAGAAGGAGCCCACTCGCTCACCGAAATTCTTCACAGCATCAAATCGTTTTCCGCACACGAGGTGAACAAAGTGATGAAACGCTCCGGGCCGGTTTGGACGGATGAATCATTTGACCGCTTGATTCGATCCGAAGCGGATTTGCACAAAACCTGGGATTACATTTGGAACAACCCGCGAACGATTGGGCTGGTCGGACCGATGGAGGATTATCCTTACATCTGGACACCGGGCGCATCGGACACCGTCGAAAATGTTCGGCGGGACGCCGAACATAACCCGCGAGACGCGGGTGCTACACAACAGCAACCGGGCGCCGCAAAGTCATCTCAAGTTTTCTTGCTTCACGGCGTCACCGGCTCGGGCAAGACCGAAATCTATCTCCAGGCCCTTGCCCATGCGCTTGAACAAGGAAAGGGCGCCATCGTGCTCGTGCCGGAGATTTCGCTCACGCCACAGACGGTCGAACGATTCAAGGCGCGGTTCAGCTCCGGCAAACTGCAAACGCTCGTGGCGGTCCTGCACTCGCATCTGTCCGCCGGCGAACGCCACGACGAATGGCACAAGATCCGTCAGGGCCGCGCGCGCATTGTCATTGGCGCGCGTTCGGCGATTTTTGCGCCGGTCGAACCGCTCGGCCTCATCATCGTGGACGAGGAACACGAGCACACCTACAAGCAGGAGGAGGCGCCGCGCTACCACGCGCGCGACGTCGCCATCATGCGCGGCCGGATGGAAAACGCCGTCGTCGTGCTCGGTTCAGCCACGCCATCGCTGGAAAGTTATTACAACTGTAAAAACGGCAAATACACGCTGCTCGAACTGCCGGAACGCGTGGACGACCAGAAAATGCCGCACGTGCGTGTCGTGGACATGCGCCAGGCTGCGCGTGGCGAAAAGGGTATCCCGATTTTTTCGCCGCAACTCAAGGAAGCCATCACGCAACGACTCGAAAAGCACGAGCAGACGATTTTGTTTCTGAACCGGCGCGGCTACTCGACATCGCTGCAATGTCCGAAATGCGGTTACGTCGCCCAATGCCCGAATTGCAGTCTCGCGCTCACGTACCATCGGCCGGAACAAAAATTGCGCTGCCACATCTGCGGGTTCATTGACGCCGTGCCGACCGTATGTCCGAATGAAAAATGCAAAAACCCGGCCATCCGCTACGCCGGTCTCGGCACGCAAAAAGTCGAGGACACACTGGCCAAACTTTTCCCCAACGCGCGCGTCCGGCGCATGGACGCCGACACGATGAAGCGCAAGGACGATTACCGGAAAGTCCTCGGCGATTTTCGCGCAGGCAAGACCGACATCCTCGTCGGCACGCAGATGATTGCGAAGGGCCTGCATTTCCCAAACGTGACGCTGGTGGGCATTATTTACGCTGACCTCGCGTTGCATCAGCCGGATTTTCGCGCGGGCGAGCGCACCTTCCAGCTGCTCACCCAGGTTGCCGGCCGCGCCGGGCGCGGCGACGTCGAGGGGGAGGTATTCGTGCAATCGTTCACGCCGTTTCACCCGGCGATCCAATATGCGCGCCGCCATGATTTCACCGGCTTTTACGAACAGGAAATCGAATTTCGCGAGCAACTGAAATATCCGCCCGTCAGCCGCGTGGCGCTGCTCACGCTCAAAGGCCGCAACGAGGACAAGGTGAAGTTCAGCGCCGACCATTTGAAACGAGAGTTGGAAAAGGAACTCCTGCCGTCTTCAGCCGGTGGGGCGAGCGTACCCGCGAGCCGCCCGGACGACTACGAAGTCGGCTCGCGGGTACGCTCGCCCCACCCCACATTAACAGCAGCCAAGGACTTCAAAGATTTAATCATTGCCGGGCCGGCGCCGGCGCCGTTGCTGCGCGCGGAAACTTTTTACCGCTACCAGATCATGCTGCGGACGCGCGCGATGAGCAAACTGAGCCAGACCCTAGCGAAAATCATCGAGACGCTCGCCTTGCCCGAAGACGTAACACTAATGATGGATATTGACCCGGTGAGTTTGGGGTAGCACAGGCCTCCGGCCTGTCGTTTCGGGCGTCCCGCCCGAAACCGTTACGGGACGAACGAACGTTTCACATTTGCCCAACAGTCTGCAAACTCCGTCGCACAACGGAATTCGGCGGAACGCTGAATTTAACCCGCGAGACGCGGGTGCTACCACAAATTTAGCTTGCCATGCTTTTTTGTATCGATTGTGAATAAAGTGGATTCATGAAGTCATACCATGGACTGCTATTCTCCCATTTCAGTCCTAGGCAAGATGCAATTTTTTGCAATATCGGCTCCAGTGTAATGATATAAAAACGTATCAGGCGTTTGGAGTCCGATGATTGAGTGCATTTAGACTTATTTGTTAGACACTTTTTATTCCCCGCTGCCACAAATCGAAGTGATACAGCGCGACAACGACGAGGGAGTGGCCGATTTTTTCGGCGGCCACGAGTTTCGGAATTTCCTCCACCGGCACCAGCCGCGTCACCAAATCCTCGCTGTAGTCCCACTTCACACTGTGTTTCAACCGGCAGTTTTCAATCAGGACGGTGAAGGTCCGGTTGCTCAGAATGGCCGGATTCGACCAGATTTTGCCGAGCAGGCGCGCGTTTTCGCCTTCGTAGCCGGTTTCCTCGCGCAATTCGCGCACGGCGGTCGCCACCGGGTCGGTCTCGCCCGCGTCCATCATGCCGCCGGGGATTTCGAGTTCCACCGTATTCGAGCCGTGGCGGTATTGCTCCACCATCACCAGCTTTTGGTCCGGCGTGACGGCAATGACATTGACCCAGCCGACACTGTCGAGGACGTAAAAATCGTGTTCCTTGCCGGTGCGCGGCGAAATTTCCACATCCGAGCGCAGCTTGAAAATGCGGAAATCGCCGATGGACGTCGAACGGACTTTTTTCCACGGTTTTGGCATAGTCGAGAGTCGAGGGTCGAGAGTCGAGCGTCAAAAGTCAAGGTAGGGACGCCGCGCCGCGGCGTCTGCGGACGGCTGGGCCAGCCGTCCCTACTGTTTTTCCTTCGCTGCCCAGCCTTGTTTCATCAAATCCAACAAATGTTGCAGGGCCTCCTCGTAGGAACGGCCTTTTTGCGCGGCGAGCTGGCGGGCGCGTTTGTCGGGTTGCGCGGCCATTTCCGCGGATTTTTCGGACGGACAGCCGAGCGTGGTCAACCGTTTTGCCAGTTCAGAAATTTCCATGATCCTCAGACAGGGCGGCGTTGCCGCCTGGTTACGGTGCTTCGATCGCCTCGCGCACCTTTTCGGTCAAATCCAAAGGGTTGAAGGGTTTTTGCAGGAAGAACGTTCCCGGCTTTGACATGGCGTCCCGAACGGCATTGTTGTTGATGTAACCGGAAATGAAAAGGACGCGGGTTGCGGGATTCACCTGTCCAAGCCATTCGGCGAGCGTTTTGCCGCTCAATCCGGGCATGATTACGTCGGTGACCAAAAGCTGGATTTTAGAACCGTTCGTCTGTGCCAAGGAAAGGGCTTGATGGCCATCAGCCGCTTCCAACACGGTATAGCCCTGGGTTCGCAACACCCTAGCCATGAGTTGCCGCAGCGACGGTTCATCTTCGGCGAGCAGGATCGTTTCTGTGCCTTGCGGCAAACTGACCGGAACCTCGCGCCTTGAAGCGGGCTCCTCCGCTCCCTGAACGCGGGGCAGGTAAATTGTAAACTCCGCTCCTTCGTCCACCTGGCTCTCGAAGTGAATATGACCATTGCTTTGCTGGATGATGCCAAAACAGGTGGCCAGTCCCAAACCCGTGCCATTGCCCTGTTCTTTGGTGGTAAAAAAAGGTTCAAAGATGTGTTGTTTGACTTCGTCGGTCATCCCCACACCGGTGTCGCTGATACTGACCATGACATAGTCGCCGGGAGTGATGAGGTGCCGGCGCGCATAGTCTTCGTCAAGGGTCACGTTGGCCGTGCGGATGGTCAGGGTTCCGCCATCGGGCATCGCATCGCGGGCGTTGACAACCAGGTTCAGCAGCACCTGCTCGATCTGGCCGGGGTCGGCTTTGATCTGGCCCAGGTCCGGCGCGATTTGCGTCACCAGTTTGATGTCCTCGCCAATCAAGCGATGCAACATCTTGTTCAGATTGACGATCAATTCGTTCAGATTGATCCGGCGGGGTTCAATGACCTGCCGGCGGGCAAAAGCCAGCAGTTGACGGGTGAGGTTCGCGGCGCGCTCGGCGCTCTCCTGGATGCACTCAAGATTGGAACGCAAGGGGGCATCGGGTGACAATTGCGCGAGCGCCAGTTCCGTGTGGCCGCAAATGACCGCGAGGATGTTGTTGAAATCATGGGCCACACCGCCGGCCAGCCGACCGATGCTGTCAATCTTCTGTGTCTGGCGGTATTGAACTTCCAATTCAAGTTCATGAGAAATGTCACGCTTGATGGCAATGTAGTTCGTGACGGCGCCTTTCCCGTCGCGAACGGGAGCGATGACCGCGTCTTCAGTGAAAAGTGTGCCATCCTTTTTTTTGTTGATGAAACGCCCGCGCCACACCTCGCCGGCACTGATTTTGGCCCACAGTTCCCGATAAAAAGCGCTGTCCTGCCTGTTGCTTTTGAGCAGCCGCGGGTTTTGGCCGATGACTTCGGCCCGGCTGTAACCAGTGACCCGTTCAAAGACCGGATTGACATAAAGAATGCGCCCCTTGGTGTCGGTGATGACGACGCTTTCCGGGGTTTGCTCAATGGCAGTCATCAGGCGGTTGAGCTCGGCTTCCGCCTGCTTGCGCGTGTCTTCGTTGCCGATGGCGGAGGCAATAATTCCGAGGATTCGACGGTCATCGTCGGTGGGCCGGTAATCCGTGCCGTAAACCACGCAGAGCGAGCCTACGGCCTTGCCTTCGCATTTGACCGCACATCCCATGTAAGTTTGCAGGCCATACGCCCGCACATTAGGATCGGACTCGGCGTAAGACGTCCGGGGCAGATTGGCAATGACCACCGCGTCCTCCCGGTTGTTGCGTATGACATCATAACAAATGTGTCCGGCGGGAGCGTCCTCAGACTTGAAGCCCGGCGGTGTCTGCCATTGACCTATGGAGCAGAGCAAATCGCCTTGAAGACGATTATACAGAGCGTAAGTTGCCCCGAGCAGTTCGCCACCGAGAGCGGTCAGCCGGTTGATGTTCGAGTCAAAGTTGGGGCCGAGTTCCAGAAGGCAGCGATTGATCTTCTCCAGCCGCACCTCGCCCTGGCGCAGGGCCTTCTCCGCATTTTTGCGTTCGGTGATGTCGAACATGACCCCCTGCGTACCCACAATTTTTCCATCGGAATCGAATATCGGTGATTTCACGACGTATAGATGCTGCTCCTTGCCATCGTCACCGACACCATGTTCTTCCACTTCGATCTGCCGGCCGGTTTGCATGATCTGTTGATGATGGTCTGCGCCTTGAACCGCCAACTGGTTGATTTGGGAGGGGTTGGTGCCCCCCGCCGCCAATTCAATGGTGGCCACTTCCTGTGGGTTTTTGCCCAGGAACAGTTCGGCTTTCACACCCTTGAGCCGGCAAAACCAGGAATTGACGAAGACGTAGCGGCCTTCTTTGTCCTTGCGGAAGACACCGGCGGGCAGTTGCTCAACCAAGGAATGATAGAGTGCCTGCGATTCCCGCAACGCCACCTCCGTCTGTTTGCGCTCGGTAATGTCACGGATGATTCCAAGTTTTCCCGCCACCTTGCCATCCTTGATATACGGGGTGGAGGTGAACTCTCCAACCAGGTATTTGCCCGATTTGGAGAGAATGCGCAGTTCATAGGGAGGCGGTTTGTCGCCACGCAACACTTTTTGAAACATTTCAACAGCGAGAGGCGCATCTTCCGGATGCAAAAGCGGCGCAAATGGTTTGCCCAGCCATTCAGTGCATGCCCAACCGGTGATCGCCTCAAACGCTGGATTCAAGGAGGTAAATACGCCTTCACTGGAAATGACGTAAACAACGTCAGGCGCGGTTTCCACCAGGGCGCGATAACGCTCTTCACTCTGGCGCACCGCCTCCTCAGCCTGTTTGCGCGCGGTGACATCAAATAGAATTCCCTGCGTGCCGACGACCGTTCGGTCAGGGCCAAAGACGGGCATTCTCACGACTTGGAAGAATTGTTTCCCGCCATCCGTGCCGGTGTATTCCTCTTCCATCTCGACAGGTTTTCCGGTTCGCATGATCTGTTTATGAATTTCGTCACCCAAGGCTGCATACTTGGTCGCCTGCCCCGTTTCCCCCTGCCTTGAGATTTGAAGGGCGGCAACTTCAATGGGCGTCTTGCCCAGAAACTCCTCGGCTTTCACGCCTTTGAGCTGACAAAACCGGGGATTGACCATGACGTAACGGCCTTCCCTGTCCCTGCGGAATACAGCGGCGGGCAGTTGGTCGACAAAGGAATGATAAAGCGCTTGCGATTCCCGCAGCACTTCCTCCGCGCGCTTCCGCTCAGTGATGTCATGGCTGATACCGAAGGTGCCGATGACGCGGCCGTTTTCGTCCTTGAACGGGATCCGGCTGGTGAGATGCCACCGGTGTCCGCCCATCCCGCGATTCAGGGCCAGTTCCTCCTTCGGCGGCAGCGGTTCCCCGGTGCGTATGATCTGCATTTCCTCCTCCTGATATTGCCGGGCCAACTCGGGAGGATGAAAATCGAAGCCCGTCTTTCCGAGAAGCGATTCCTGGGTAACCCCCAACACGCCTTGGTGCGCCCGGTTGGAAAGGACGTAGCGTCCGTCCTTGTCTTTGAAGAAAATGATGCTCGGCAGGTTGTCCAGGATGGTGCGAAAGAGGTTTCGCTCATGTTGGAGCGTCTCCTCCGCCTGCTTGCGCTGGGTGATGTCATGCGAGATGCCGAGCAACGTTTTTTGGCCGCGCCATTGGCCATGCATGAGTTTCGTCTCCACCAAAATGCGGGTCCCATCCCTGGCCTGCAACGGAATGGGGCAAATCATGATTTTATCGGCAATCATGCCGGCCAAAAGTTTTGCGGCTTCCGCCCGTTGTTCCGGTGGATGGAGATCAAGCGCGGTCATCCCGGCCAGTTCTGCTGGGGTGTATCCCAATTGCTTTTGCGCCGCGGGATTGGCGAAAAGGATGCGCCCTTCAGGTTCAAAAACGAACACTAGATCGTCCAGCGCGTTGAAAAAGGTTTGCAGGCCTTCTTCGTTTTCCTGCAAAGCTGCAGGGGTGGCGGAAGATTGTGCTTTTGCACGCCGGACCGTCTTTTTTTCACGATCCGATCCTGACCGACCAGTTGTTTTGACCTTCATAAACGCCCAATAAACAGTGCCTGACGCCAATCATTTTGGCAGGCAGGGGAGACATTGTAAGCAGAAAGCCTGCCGACCAGTGACTTGGAGGAGCGGATGATATCCACATTGTTAGTGCAAAGAATCTTGATCCAGCACCGGCTCGATAACGTCAATTATCGTCACAACGTCAAATTCAAAATTTGCCACTGCCGGGTAAAACTTTTAACTTCCTGCGATCTTTATGCCGCAACCAAAAATCGCAGATGCCGCCGCGCCCGCCAAGCTTGGCTACTCCATGCCGGCGGAATGGGAACGGCACGCAGCCACCTGGCTCGCCTGGCCGCACCATAAGGCCGATTGGCCGGGCAAGATGGAGGCCGTCCGCTGGGTCTATGGCGAGATGGTGCGCAAAATTTTACCGGGCGAAATCGTGCGGATTCTCGTCCGGCACCGGGCCGAGCAAACACTTGCCGCCAGTTGTTTAAAACGCGCGGGTTGTGATTTGAAACAGGTGGAATTTTTGGAGCATCCCACGAATCGCAGTTGGATCCGCGACAGCGGGCCAATTTTTGTCAAAAGAAAACATCGAACATCCAACATCCAACATCCAACATCCGATACCGCCATCGTCCATTTCCATTTCAACGCCTGGGCGAAACATGACGACTGGCAGAAGGACCGCAAAGTGCCGGAGATGGCGGCGCGCAGGTTGCGTAAACGGCTTTTCCGCGCCGAGTTTGATGGCCGGCCTTTTGTCATCGAAGGCGGCGGCATCGAGGTCAACAGTCGCGGCACGTTGCTTACCACCGAAGAATGTTATCTGCACTCCAAAATCCAGGTTCGGAATCCCGGCATGACCCGGGCGCAATACGACGGGGCGTTTGCTAAATATCTCGGCGTAACGAACGTGTTCTGGCTGCGCAAAGGCCCAGCGGGCGATGACACGCACGGACACATTGACGACATCTGCCGGTTTGTGAACCGGAAGACGCTCGTGCTCATCAGGGAAACGAACCGGAACGACATCAACCACCGGCCGCTTTCGGAAAATTGGGAGCACATCAAGGATTTGCGGCTGGAAGACGGCTCAAAACCTGAAATCGTGCCGCTGCCCATGCCGTCACCGCTGTGTTTTAACGGTCGTCGTCTGCCTGCGAGCTACGCGAATTTTTACATCTGCAACGCCTGCGTCATCGTGCCGACGTTCAATGATCCAAACGACCATGTCGCTCTGGGCATTTTGAGTGAATTATTCAAAGACCGGCCGGTCGTGGGCATTCACGCCGTTGATCTTGTGCTCGGTTCCGGCTCGCTCCATTGCCTGACCCAGCAGCAACCGGCTTGAAAATGTGGCACAGGTCTCCGGCCTGTGTGGGTTTGAAAACACAGACCAGAGGCCTGTGCCACGCGCCTGACGCAGCAGCATCCGGCTTGAGACCGCCGCAGCCGGTGTTATTCCCCGGCCCGATAGAAACGATGCGAAAAACCTGTGGCCGAAGAATCCAGAAATGGCAAAGAGCCAACCACCGGTGGATTGGTGAAGATGGGCGTCCAATCTGACAGATTCGTCGAGGCGTAAATCACCACCGGTGTAATCCCGGCCGCACCATCCACCTGCAGTTGAAAACCGGTGGCGGTCATTTGCAGGTTTGGCGGAACCAGGTTGAAAACAAGCGGAGAAAAGGTCAACGTCGAGACCGCCAGACCGTGGTAACCGCCGGCGGCAATGGCCAATACCTGAATCAGACCCGGCGGGAAGTTTATCTGGCCGAAATAATTGTTTCCCCAGGCGACCATCGTGCCATTGCTCTCCGACGACAAACTGTGTGCATTGCCACCGGCAATGGTTTTTGCGTTTGTCAAACCCGCCGGCGCATTCGTTTGGCTGTAGGTGTTGTCGCCCCACACGACCACCGTGCCGTTGCTCTTGACGGCCAGACTGTGAAACCAGCCACAAGCAATGGCGGCCACGCCCGTCATACCTGCCGGCACATTCGTCTGGCCGTAGGTATTGTCGCCCCAGGCAACCACCGTGCCGTCATTCCTGAGTGCCAGGTTGTGCAATTCGCCGGCGGCAATCCCCACGACATTCGCCAGTCCCGCCGGAACATTGGTCTGGCCCCAGCCATTGTCACCCCACGCCACGACGGTGCCATTGCTCCGGAGCACGAGACTGTGAATCCAGCCGCCGGCGATGGCGCTGACGTTGGTCAATACCGCAGGCACATTCGTCTGGCCGTAAGTGTTGTCACCCCACGCGACAACCGTGCCGTTGCTTTTCAGCGTCAGATTGTGATACCAGCCCGCGGCGATGGCCGTCGCGTTCGTCAGATTGGCCGGCACATTGGTCTGGCCGAAAGTATTGTTGCCCCACGCAACGACCGTGCCGTTGCTTGTGAGTGCAAGGCTGTGATAGGCCCCGGCCGCGACGGACGTCACGTTCGTCAAACCCGGCGGGGTTCCAATCTGGCCGGCGGAATCATAGCCCCAAGCGATCACGGTGTTGCCCGATGTTCGTTGTCCAAAAATCAGGATGAACGCCAAAAGTGCGATGGCCGGCACGAAGGTGTTATTCTGGAAGCGGCTTTTCAAAATGTTCATTTAGCCGATGGTCAACCGGCAATTGGCCCTGGCTTTTGACTCTCTGGCATATCGTGATAGTATAAGGGACAAATGTGTTTTTTCAATCAGTTCCAAGGAATTTGTCGTTTCCGAAGCGGATTTCACCATTAAACTGAGGGCATCATGATTTTTCGCCGGCACTCAAACAAAATTATCACCGTCCTGGCCATCGGTTTCGGTCTGCTGTTGCCGGCGCGGCTGGCCGCCCAGACCAGTCCGGCCGATTGGGCGCGGGTGCCCGACATTCTCGCGCGTATCATTCCGCCAACTTTTCCGGCGCAGGATTTTGTCATCACTAACTACGGCGCGGTGGGCAATGGCACAACCGATTGCACTGGGGCATTTGCCAGCGCGATTGCGGCCTGCAACGGAGCGGGTGGCGGGCGCGTGGTCGTGCCGGCGGGAACATTCCTGACGGGCGCGATTCATCTGCTCAGCAACGTCAATTTGTATGTCGCGAATAACGCGGTGATCAAATTCAGCACCAATCCAGCGGCGTTCCTGCCCGTGGTGTACACGCGCTACGAAGGCACAGAAGCGATGAACTACTCTCCCTTCATTTACGCATTCGAACAGGAAAACATCGCCATCACCGGCGAAGGCCTGATTGATGGCCAGGGCCAGCTCGGCCCGTGGTACGATTGGAAAAACAGCGGTTTAGCTGATCAGGAAGGCAACAACCTAGTCGCCATGGCCAGCACCAACCTTCCGGTTGCGCAACGCATCTTTGGCGCGGGCCATTATCTGCGCCCTGTTTTGGTCCAGCCCTTCCGCTGCCGGAATGTCCTGATTGAAGGTGTTACGCTCACCAATTCGCCCATGTGGGTGCTCAATCCTGTGTATTGCACCAATGTCACCATTCGTGGTGTTACCGTAAACAGCAGCGGCCCCAATTCTGACGGCTGCGATCCGGACTCCGCCACAGACGTGCTCATCCGGGACTGTTCCTTCAGCGAAGGCGACGATTGCATCGCCGTCAAGTCGGGGCGCGACGCTGATGGCTTGCGCGTCAACATCCCCTGCCGGAACATCGTGATTCAAAATTGCCGGTTCCAGAATGGCCACGGCGGTGTGACCGTGGGCAGTGAAACATCCGGAGGCATCACGAATGTGTTCGCGGAAAATTGCAGCATGAACAGTCCGTCGTTACAATACGCGATGCGCTTCAAGACCTGCCCGCAGCGCGGTGGTTCCATTCAGAACGTTTACCTCCGCAACTGCATCATCAAAACCACCCAAGTCGGCATTCACATGGAAATGCAGTATTGCACTGGAGGCACGAATGTTCCCATCGTCCGTAATATTGATATCCGCGATTGCGCGTTTGCCAGTTTTTCCGGCAGCAGCAGCCGGCCTGTCTATATGCGGGGATACGACAGCGCCAACCGGATCACGGACGTGACGATCGCCAACTGCCGGTTTGCGACCGCGGCGCTGGCCAATTCTTTCAGCAACACCAATCGCATCAGCTTCATCAACAACAAAGGCGGCGGGTTTTGATGTGGCACAGACCTCCGGCCTGTGAGGGGTTGGAAACACAGACCAGAGGTCTGTGCCACGTTTATGCCTTGAACTGTTTCACTGCTTCGACACAACGGCCGCAAAGCGTTGGATGCTCGGAATTCGCGCCGACGTCCGTTTCCCAACGCCAGCAGCGCTCGCATTTCTGGCCGTCGGATTTATTCACCGTGCAAACCGGCAGAACACCGCCGCGTTTAAATTTAATTTGTGAAACATTGACCAATTCTCGGAAGTCGTCTTGAAATTTTTCAGCAATTTCAGCATTCGTTTTCGGCGCAACTGAAATAACGATCTCGGCCTCAAGCGCCTTGCCAATTGTTTTCGCTTGGCGACTCCGTTCCAACTCTGGCAATACGGAATTACGCAATTCAAAAAGACTTTTCCAATCTGCCTGTTCAGATTTCGTTGTCGAAAAATTTGTCAGCTTGAAAATGGTTTCGTGAACGGAACCCATATTTTTCCCCGGCACAAACTCCCATGCTTCATCCGCCGTGAATGCCAGAATCGGCGCGAGCATCTGGCACAGGCCGGTTACCAGCCGGTGCAGTGTGGTCTGGGTCGAGCGGCGGCGATGCGAATTCGCCGGGTCGGTGTAAAGCCGGTCTTTGATGACGTCGTGGTAAATCGAGGACAACTCGACGGCCACGAACTGGCTGACTTTTTGATAAACGACGTGGAATTCGTAGTCATCGTAGGCTTTGATGATCTCCTGCTCCAGTTTCGAGAATTCGCCCAGAATCCAGCGGTCCAGCCCGGTGAGCTTGTCCTCCGCGACAGCCTGTTTTGCCGGATCGAAGTCGTAAAGGTTCGAGAGCTGGTAACGTAGCGCGTTGCGAATGACGCGGTAGGTTTCGCCGACCTTGGCGATGCGTTCCTCGCTTACAATGATGTCGTTGCGGTAATCCTGCGATGCGACCCACAGGCGCACGATGTCCACACCGTGCTTTTTTACATAGGCCTCAGCAGTCTGTGGTTTTTCGTAAACGCCTTGGGCTTGTTTGCTCTTGGAAATTTTCTCGCGGTCGGCGTCCACCATGAAGCCGTGCGTAAGAACAGTCTTGAACGGTGCGGCGCCATTGCCGGCCAGCGACAAGAGCAGCGACGACTGAAACCAGCCACGGTGCTGGTCGGAGCCTTCGAGATAAACGTCGGCCTGCCACGATAGCACAGGCGTCTCGCCTGCGTTTTTATTTTCGGCAGGCAGGCGGGACGCCTGCGCTAGATGGTGCAGTTCGCTTCGCCGCATCAACACCGTGCGCGACGACGAACCGGAATCAATCCACACGTCCAACGTGTCGTTGGATTTACTGACGGCTTCCATGCCTTTCCAATCCTTCGGTTTTACGAGCGACCAAAGTTCGGCGGCGGATTTCTCGAACCAAATGTTGGAACCGTGTTTTTCAATCAGGTCGGCAGTGTTGCGGACGATTTGGGCGTCGAGAATCGGTTCGCCTTTGGCATCGTAAAACGCGGGAATCGGCACGCCCCAGGTCCGTTGGCGCGAAATGCACCAGTCGGGTCGGGTCTGCACCGCGCTTTTGATGCGACTGACGCCCCAGTCCGGCACCCATTTGACGCGGTCAATCTCGGCGAGGGCGGCGGCACGGAAGGTTTGTGGCACAGACCTCTGGTCTGTGTTTTTAGCATCAGCACACAGGCCGGAGGCCTGTGCCACGACGTGGTCAATCTTGATGAACCACTGATCCATGGCGCGGAAAATAATGGGGGTTTTGCTGCGCCAGCAATGCGGGTAGCTGTGATGATAATTTTCCTGATGCAGCAGCGCATGGCGGGCGCGGAGTTCATGTAGCACGGCTTCGTTCGCGTCGCTCTTGCCGTGCTTTTCGAGAATGGATTTGCCGACCATCCCGCCTGGTATCTGTTGCTCGATCGGCAAATCGTTCGTGTAGGCGAACTTGCCGTCATCGTCCACCGGCGAATAAATCGGCAGGCCGACGGATGCGCCGAGTTGATAGTCCTCCAAACCGTGTCCCGGAGCGATATGAACGAAGCCGGTGCCGGTGTCGCTGGTAACAAAGTCAGCAGGATAAAACTTACCAGTGCGGTTGCAGAACGGATGCTGGAACTGCAATGCGGCAAGCTTTTTGGTTGGGAACGGTTGTTCGCTGTAATTGCTCCAGCCGCACTTCTCCGCAACAGCGGGCAGCAAACCGCGGAACAAAATGTATTTTTCACCCGCGACTTTGACTTGGACGTATTGGAATTTGTCGCTGTAAGCAACGGCGAGGTTGGCCGGCAGCGTCCACGGTGTCGTCGTCCAAATCAGCACAAACGCGTTCGGTTGGCCGACGACGGGAAACTTCACAAAAATACTCTGGCTGACATGGTCCTGGTATTCGACTTCGGCTTCAGCGAGCGCGGTGCGGCAGGGAATGCTCCAGTAAACCGGCTTTTTGCCGCGATACACGAAACCTTTTTCGACGATGTCGGCGAATAGGCGCAACTCGTCAGCTTCATATTCCTTGTTGAACGTCAGATATGGATTGTCCCAGTCGCCAAGAACGCCGAGCCGTTTGAACTGGGTGCGCTGGATATCAATGTATTTGCGGGCGAAAGCTTCACAGGCCTTGCGGATGGTGGCAGCCTCGGCGCTGGTGTCGCCGGCCTTGCGCATCTCCTGAGAAATTTTGAATTCGATGGGCAAGCCGTGGCAATCCCAGCCCGGCACATACGGCGCGCTGAAATTCCGCAGGGTTTTATATTTGATGATGATGTCCTTGAGAATCTTGTTCAGCGCAGTACCGATGTGGACGTCCCCGTTGGCAAAGGGCGGGCCGTCGTGCAGGATAAATTTTTCCGCGTTCGCGCGCGCCGCCTGAATTTTTGTGTAAAGCCCGGTTTCCTGCCATTTTTTGAGCCGTTCCGGCTCACGTGCGACGAGGTCGGCTTTCATGGGAAAGCCGGTGCGCGGCAGGTTGAGCGTGTTTTTGTAGTCCGTCGCCATTTTTCGGAGCGCGAACGGTAACAGTGGCGAAAAGCGGTGTCAATGAACGCACAGAGTTTGAAAATTGCCAGACCCATCAAATTGGGGGAAAAACGGGTCAATCAGTCAGCGGGTGGCCGGGAAACACCCGGGGAATTTAGTCCAACCGAAAGTTCTCCAACCCTGCCGGAGAACTTTTATATAGTTTGTAACAGCGCTCTGTGAGCGCCGGTGGAATCAATGGCGACGGTCCCGCACAGCGGGACCGCCGCTGCAGCGCAAAAGCGAACCGTAAATGGTATTAAAGTTTGACCGGCGTGTTCCGGTGCGGTGACTCAGCAGGTTTTGGGGAGCGCAAACCGGCGCCAGCAAAGATTCCTGTTTACAGCATGGGTCTGGCTGTTAACATCCGTTCAGAAAAATATACGCGCGGACGAGGTATGAAAAAAATCGAGGCCGTCATCAAGCCGTTCAAACTTGAGGATGTAAAATCCGCACTGGCCGCTCTGGGGGTTCAGGGCATGACCGTCGCGGAGGTAAAAGGGTTTGGCCGCCAAAAAGGGCACACGGAAATTTATCGTGGCAGTGAATACACGGTGGATTTTCTGCCCAAGGTGAAAATTGAGGTGGTGCTGGCTGATGCCCAGGCCGCTGCCGCAGTAGACGCGATTGTCAAAGCGGCCAAGACGGGCAAGATCGGTGATGGTAAAATTTTTGTGAGTGCCGTCGAGAGCATCGTTCGCATTCGTACCGGTGAAACCGGCGAGCAAGCGGTCTGAATCAAATATTGCGTATCAGAAAACAACGGAAAGCAAGTGAAACCCTGATTTGGATTCCTGTGAATAACTCGTGAACAAAAGTTAATATGTTATCCTAGATACTTTCGTTCCAATTGCATAAAAACGCTCTTGTTAATTGAAGTTGTTTGGGGCGTCTTATCATTTTTACCAGACATATGAGGGTGGTGTGGACTTTGTTTTTCGTAAGATATTGAAAGTAAGCAGGTTGTTTCGATTGTTAAATGAAGCTTTTGGCAGTAGAGTTAAATGTATGTCTGCTTTCTCGGAGTCATGGCTCTTTGCCAAGGCGAACATAGGCGGAAACCGGCAGCCAACCCTGAGTTGGGGGGCTAGGTGAATAAACCGCTTGAAAAACGGGCTTTTTGACAAAGTGCAAATGCAACTTTCGGCTGAAAAAATTTGGAATTCTGCACGGGAACATCTTCGTTCCAAGCTGAATAACGACACCTACAACATGTGGTTCGCGCCGCTGCGAGCCTGCGCGATTGACGGCAACAACGTGACACTGGAGACAGCCAATGAATTCAGCGGAGTCTGGCTCAAGGACAACTATCTCAGTCTCTTGCAAGACGCTCTTGCCACTGCTGCTGGCCGCCAACTCCAGGTCAAATTCAAAATTGCCACGGGAATTGCGCCGGCTCCGTCCGCATCCGCGCCAGCTCCAGTCAAAACCAAAGCTCCTGAATCCGCTCACGAGCGCCCGGCCAACAGCGAACTGCATTTTAATCCCAAAAACACCTTCGAATCATTCGTCGTCGGCAACAACAACAATTTTGCCTATGCCGCCGCGCTCGCCGTCGCCCAGGCACCCGGCAAATCCTATAACCCGCTTTTTCTTTACGGCGGCGTCGGCTTGGGCAAGACGCATTTGCTTCACGCCATCGGCCAGCACGTTTCGGGAAACAAAAAGGGCGCGCGCGTCGCCTACCTTTCATCCGAGAAATTCACGAACGAATACATTGACGGAATCCAAAACAACCAGCTCGCCAAATTCCGCAAGAAATATCGTCAGACCGACGTGTTGTTGATTGACGACATTCAATTTCTCGCCGGCAAGGAACGCATCCAGGAGGAATTTTTCCATACCTTCAACGCGCTGCACGAGGGGCACAAGCAAATCGTGCTCACGTGCGACCGGCCGGCCAGCGAAATTCAGGGGCTCGAACACCGCCTCGTCTCGCGGTTCGAATGGGGTCTGGTCACCGACCTGCAACCGCCGGATGTTGAAATGCGCCTGGCCATTCTCCAAAAGAAGGCACAGATCATGGGCGTGACCCTGTCGGACGACATCATGAATTTCCTGGCCAATCGTATCCGCACCAACGTCCGCCGGCTGGAAGGTGCGCTCATCCGCGTGGCGTCCTACGCCTCGCTCACGGGCAAGAAACTCACCATCGAAGTCGTCGAAGGCTTGCTGCGTGAAATCCTTCACGAAGAAGGCCGCTTCTCCATCAATATCGAAGTCATTCAGAAGAAAGTCGCGGAACATTTCGACATTCGCCTGGCCGACATGACCAGCAAGCGCCGCCCGGAAAACATCGCCTTCCCGCGCCAGATCGCCATGTATCTTTCACGCCAGATGACTGAAAGTTCGCTCAATACCATCGGCGAAGCCTACGGCGGACGCGATCACGGCACGGTGCTGCACGCCTGCCGCCTGGTCAAAGACCGCATGGAAGTGGACGCCAACGTCCGCCAGGTCGTCCATTACCTCGAAAAACAGCTCATGCGGTAAGCGTTGGAGTGTTGGAGTGTTGGAGTAATGGGGTGATGAGATGAGACGAAACTATTTCCCAATACTCCAGTAATCCAGTACTCCATCTTCCCATGCCCGTCATTGAAGTCAGCGGTCTCACCAAGACCTTTCGCACCTACAAAAAGCTGCCCGGGTTTGGCGGCGCAATCAAAGGGTTGTTTCACCGCCAATACGAACAAACCATCGCCGTCAACGACGTCAGCTTCAAGATTGAACCCGGCGAGCTTGTCGGTTTTCTCGGCCCCAACGGCGCGGGCAAGACCACCACGCTCAAGATGCTCGCCGGTCTGCTTTATCCCACCGGCGGCTTGGCCCGCGTGCTCGGCTACGTTCCGTGGGAGCGCGCCGACGGTTATCGCCGCCAGTTCGCGCTTGTGCTCGGCCAGAAAAACCAGCTTTGGTGGGACCTGCCCGCGCGTGAATCGCTCGAACTGAACGCGAAAATTTACGGCATCCCCGCCGACCGGTTTGAGCGCACCGTCGCCGAAATGAGCGAAATGCTCAACGTCCGTGACAAGCTCAACATCAGCGTGCGCGAACTTTCGCTCGGCGAGCGCATGAAGATGGAATTGATCGCCTCGCTGCTGCACCAGCCCAAGGTGTTGTTCCTCGACGAACCGACCATTGGCCTCGATGTGGTTTCGCAAAAGATCGTCCGCGAATTCATCCGCCGTCACAACGCCGGTCAAAAGACGACGATTTTGCTCACGAGCCATTACATGGCCGACATTCAGGCGCTTTGTGAGCGGGTCATCATCATTGACCATGGCAAAATCTTCTTCGATGGCAAATTAAGCGAGATCGTGGACCGCTTTGCTGATTTCAAACTCGTCACCATTCAATGCGAAAAAGCGAACGATTATCCGATGGAAAATCTGGCGCGCTACGGTGAAGTCGTTGAAAAAAACGCCGGCTCAATCCAGTTCAAAGTCAAGCGCGACCGCGTCATTGCCGTCTGCAAATCGCTGCTCGATGATTTGCCGGTAAACGACATTGACATCCAGGAAGTGCCCATTGAAGACGTCATCCGCCAGATTTTCGCGAGGTAATCAGGGTGGCACGGGCATCCTCGCCTGTGAATCAACAAACACACAGGCCGGAGGCCTGTGCCACAACTTGTCATTCAAACAGTCTCATGCTTCAATCCGTGCATGGATGTTTTCCTGCAAGCGGCGATTGAGGAAGCCCGAAAAGGGCTGGCTGAAGGCGGAATCCCCATCGGTTCGGTGCTGGTGCTGGACGGCAAGATCATCGGGCGCGGCCACAACCAGCGTGTGCAGCGCGGCAGCGTGATTCACCACGCGGAAATGAACTGCCTTGAAAATGCCGGGCGGCTCAAGGCATCAGTCTATCAGCGTTGCGCGCTTTATTCGACGCTTTCGCCTTGTCCGATGTGCAGCGGGGCGATTTTGCTCTACAAAATCCCGCGTATCGTCATCGGCGAAAATGTGACGTTCCAAGGTCCGGAAGCATACGTCCGTTCACAGGGCGTGAAGGTAAAAGTGCTGCAAGACCCGGCCTGCATCCAACTCATGCGCGATTTCATCGCCGCGCGACCGGATTTGTGGAATGAGGACATCGGGGTGTAATCATAGGCGTAAATTGTAATTGGTTCGCTGGAATTGTTTGGCTAATCTCCGACCCATGAGAGCCCAAACCATTGCCAAACTAATCGGCGTAGCCATCATTATTTTTGTCGTCATCATTGCCGCGTCCACGAGCAGTTACGTGGTGCAGCCGGGCGATCGCGGCATCGAAGTCACGCTCGGCAAAGTATCGCCCGTATTCAAGCCGCAGGGCTTCGGTTTCAAAACGCCGTTCGTCACCACCATTGTGCCGGTGACCATCCGGCAGCAGACCCGGGAGGTTACCGCCGACTGCTATTCCTCCGACTTGCAGCAGGTGAAGATGGAATTGCGCGTGCTGTATCGCATCCCGGAGGCTTCGGTGGTGCAGATTTATCAGGGTTACGCCGGCGATCCGTTCGACAGTTTGATCGCGCCGCGCGTGCAGGAAGCATTGAAGGAAGTGACCGCCTTGGAAAGCGCGGAGCAAATCGTCAAGAACCGCGAAGTAATCAAAACCAAGGCGCTGGCCGGGGCGCGGGAAAAAATCGGTTCGATGCTGTTCGTGGAGGACGTCGTCATCCAAAACATAGACCTTTCAAAGGAATTGGAGACGGCCATCGAAGCCAAAATGGTGCAGGAACAGGAGGCCGCGAAGGCAAAATTCACCCAGCAGAAAGCCCAGATCGAAGCGGACACCGTGGTCATCAAAGCCAAAGGCGACGCGGAATCAATCCGGATTCGCGGCGAAGCGCTCAAGCAGACGCCGGCGTTCATTGATTTGCAGATCGTGGAAAAGTGGGACGGCAAAGCGCCGATGGTCGTGGGTGGTGCCAATGGCGGCGGGGTGAACATGCTGTTGCCGCTGGCTGACCTGCAAAAACAACGCGCCGCATCCACCACGCCGTCCCATCCATGAATCCGCGCTGGGTCTTTTTTTTCAAACTCTGTGGTCTGGCGATTGTGGTGATCGCCTTGATTCTGCTTTTTCCGCCCGTGCTCGAATTTGTGGAAATGGGCGCGCGCGAATTGCGTTATCTTTGGTGGCTGGTTCTGCTCCTGGCGCTGGCCGTGTGGCTGATTTGGGGATTGGGAAAAAAGAAGGGATAACCGGCCTTTATCTTACGCTGCTTCCGCGTCCTGCTTCTGCCGCAAAACGTCACGTAACGACTGAAGTTTTCTCCGCGGCTCCCGGGATTTCCTTGCGGGATTGCACCACCTGATCCACGAGGCCGTATTTTTTGGCCTCCTCGGACGACATGAAATTATCGCGGTCGGTGTCCTTGCCAATGTTTTCGACAGATTTGCCGGTGTGTTTGGCGAGAATTTCGTTGAGCCGGTCCTTGAGCCGCAAAATTTCCCTGGCCTGGATGCTGATGTCGCTGGCCTGGCCCTGCACTCCGCCCCAAGGCTGATGGATGAGGATGCGCGCGTTCGGCAGGGCGTAACGTTTGCCCTTCGTGCCCGCCGCGAGCAGGACCGCGGCCATGCTGGCCGCCTGCCCGACGCAATAGGTGTTCACGTCGCAGGTGAGATATTGCATCGTGTCGTAAACCGCCAGCCCGGCCGTGACACTGCCGCCGGGCGAATTGATGTAGAGATGAATGTCCTTTTTCGGATCGGACATTTGGAGAAAGAGCAATTGCGCGATGATGATGTTCGAGACCGTGTCATCCACCGCCGTGCCGATGAAAATGATGCGGTCAACGAGCAGCCGCGAGTAAATGTCCCATGTTCGCTCGCCGCGGCCGGTTTGTTCAACCACAATCGGAACCAGAAAATCTTGCATGGCCAAATAACTACTCCTTTTTTGCCGCAAGTAAAGGCGAGAAACAAAAACAACTTCACGCAAAGCCGCGAAGTCGCAAAGAAAGATTTTCAACTTGGCGTCTTTGCGTCTTTGCGTGAGATAAATTTTTCTCCGTATCCCTGTACCTCTGCGGCCAAAAACATTTCCCAAATTATAACGAACGCGCTTGCGAAATCTCCCGGTTTTTCCGCGATCCAGTGGGTGACTTTTCCCTGCGCAAACCATCCGCCGCGCTCGATTTCGTCCGGGTGCAGTTGGAACGGCCCTTCGGCCTGACAACGATAGACCCAGACAAATTCCGCATCCGTTTCCGGGCAGGCGGCGATTTTGAACAGCCGCTCCGGCGCTTTTTCGACGGTTAATCCGATTTCCTCGCGCAATTCGCGCACCGCGCAGGCGTCGTAATCCTCGCCTGCATCCACGTGCCCTGAAGTCGAGGAATCCCACTTGCCTGGCTCGCGGTCTTTTTTCATCGAGCGCTTCTGGAGAAAAGTCTCACCGCGCGAATTGAACACCAGCACATGCACCGCCCGATGTTTCAATCCTAGCCGATGCACCTTGCGGCGCGGCTGGCGGTCAATCACCTCGTCGCGCTCGTTGACGACGTCAAAAATCTCTTCGCTCATGATTCGCGTTCCGTGTCGTGTGTGGCGTCAAACAACGGGGAGCGCAGGCACAATACCTGACGTAACCCGCATCACGCAACACGTTGTGCCAACGCCACGAACTGTTCCAAACTCACTGCTTCCGCGCGGATTTGTGGAGAAAGCTGCAGTTTTTCAAATGCCAGCTCCAATTTTTCCGCCGGCCAATCTTCGCACAGCAGTTTCAACATCATTTTCCGCCGTTGCGAGAACGCCCGTTTGACGACTTTCACAAAAGTGGCGTGATTGCTTTCGGGCAAAAGCGGTTGGGCGCGGCGGATCAAAACCGCGCAGGCCGAATCCACGTCCGGGGCGGGGAAAAAACAGCCGGCCGGAATCTTGAACCAATCGCGCAGCTCGTAGTCGAGTTGAAGCAGCAACGTCAGCACGCCGTAATCTTTGTCACCGGCCTTGGCCATGAGCCGGTGGGCCACTTCGAGTTGCAACGTCGCGACCATCCGTTCCGGTCGTTTGGGCGATTGCGCCAGTTCCACCAAAATTGTTGAGGCGACGGAGTAGGGTAGATTGGCCACGAGCTTCCAGTCGCTCCAATTATGCGACTCGCGCCGCATAAACTCCAGCGCATCGGCGCGGAGCAAATGTAGCGCAGGCGTCCCGCCTGCTTTTAAATTTTTCCCCAAATCGTGCAGGCGGGACGCCTGCGCTACGTTGAAACGCTCCTGCAACAATTCAACGAGCCGGGCGTCTTTCTCAATCGCCAAAACCTCACCCGCATTCCCCAAAAGCAATTCCGTCAGCGGACCCAGTCCCGGCCCGATTTCGAGGACTTTATCCGTTTTTTTCAGTTCCGCCGCTGCGATGATCCGACGAAGTTGATTGGCGTCATGCAGAAAATTCTGGCTGAGGGATTTCGTCAACTGAATCCCGCGCGTGGCCAGCACATCGCGCATTTCAGTGAGTTTCATCGGAAAAACGGAGCCACAGATGGACACAGATAAACACAGATGAAAAGGAGATGCGTCTGTGTCTCTGGATTTTATCTGTGTGCATCTGTGTTAATCTGTGGCCAAAACCTTTTGGAGTTCGGCAACGGCCTTGGCCAACTGCGCTTTGGTGATGGTCAGCGGTGGGGTGAAGCTGATGACGTTACCATATTCCCCTTCGGGCAACAGAATGAAGCCGCGCTGCAACATGGTTTTAATGGCCTGCATGGCCGCATCAGTGGCCGGCCTGCCGTCGGCCAGATGCAATTCCACTCCAGCCATCAAGCCCAAACCGCGCACGGCGATTTGAAATTTCGGATTTGAAATCTTCGATTGCAGTTCGCCCAGCAGAAATTCGCCCAGGTCCGCGCTGCTTTCGGACAAATCCAGGTTTTCAATTTCCTTGATTTGTGCCAGCGCCATCGCGCAGCCGACGGGATGGCCAAGGAAGGTGCTGGTATGAATCGCCTCGCCGCGCGATGCCGGCCACGCGGTATCCATCAGGTCGGCGCGGCCAATGCAGGCCGAGAGCGGGAAACCGCCGGTGAGCGCCTTGCCCAGGCAGACAAGGTCGGGCATGACGCCGGTGTGTTCGCAGGCAAACCATTTTCCGGTGCGGCCAAAGCCGGTGTAAATTTCATCGACAATCAGCAGCGCACCGTGGTCATCGCAAATTTTTCGCAGCAGCGGCAGAAATTCCCTGGGCGGAATATTGATGCCGCCGCGCGCCTGCACCGGTTCGACGAGAATCGCGCCAATCCATTCGCGGCGGAAAAAATGGCGGATGGACCATTCAACGGCAGTAAGGTCGGCGGACTTTTTTGGAAACGGCACAAAGTGTGCAAACTCGCGAAGTTGAAAGTTAAACGGGTTGCGGAAAAAATTGCGGTGGGTGGCGTTGAGCGCACCGTAGCCGAGACCATGATACGCGCCCTCGAAGGCAATCACGCCGCGTTTGCCGGTGGCCAGCATCGCGGTTTTGAACGCGGACTCAACGGCTTCAAAACCGGAATTGCTGAAAATGACCTTGCCAGTTTTTTTGCCGTTGCTCCAACGTTCGAATGTGATCCGGCTCAGGTCGCGGGCGAGTTCCATTTTGCGCGCGTGCGGATGCACGTCGCCCATGGCGTGTAAAAGCCGGGACATTTGTTTTTGCCCGGCCTTGACAACGCGCGGGTTTGCGTGACCGGCGGCGGCGACGCCAAACGCAGCGGTCAAATCGAGATATTTTTTCCCGTCAGCGTCCCAAACGTAAACGTCCTTGGCGCGTTCCCAAACGATGGGCCAGGAGCCATCTGGCTCCATAAACACAATGTTGCGTGACTCATAATCACGCAGCAGGTCAAGAATTTGACGGTTCTTGCTCACTAAACTCCCCGTTGCTCCGGCGGCCAGATGATTTTGTGCAGTTGAACTTGAAACCGCACCGGCAGCGCGTCGGCAATGATTTTTTCCGCCAATTCGCGCCGCGAAACCGCCGTCTGGCCGGCGGGAACCCTTTTCAATGATTTATTTTGTTGCTCCGGCGCCAGCAGATGCACCCACGAAAAGAGCAGAGGGCATACCATATTTAGCCGGTGTTCGGCGATTTGCCCCCTGGCCCACTCATAATCTTCAACCGTGCCGATGACGAATTTGATTTCGTCGGTCGCTTTCAGGAGTTTGAGATTGGCCCAGCGATTGCGTTCGGCCTCGCCGCTGCTGGGACATTTCAAATCCATGATGCGCCGGACGCGCGGGTCAACCGGCGAGATGTCATGCGCACCACTGGTTTCAAGCAACACGGTGAACCCATCGTCGCAAAGCCGCTTCATCAACGGCAGGGAATTTTTCTGGAGCAACGGTTCGCCGCCCGTAAGTTCGACGAGTGGCAATTTCAGGATTCGTCCCGCTTTGCGGGAGGATTTCGGATTTGAAAACGCCGCAGTCAGCCACCGGACTTCCGTGCAAATCTCTTCGAGTGATTTTTTTTTGCCTTCGGTAAAGGCGTAGGCGGTGTCGCAATACGAGCAGCGCAAATCGCAGGCGGTGAGCCGGATAAAAACGCACGGCAGCCCGGCGAAGGTGCTTTCGCCCTGCAAGCTCAAATAGATTTCGTTGATCACCAGTGTGTCGGACATGCTGGCAGTGTAGCGTTCCGGCTTGAAAAGGAAATGGCTGTGATTTGCTTTGGTGCAATTCGCAGCTATCTTCCAAGAAGCCGCAACCACCTCAAACTTCAGATATGAGGTTGGAGTTTAGGCATAAGACTTGCGGCAAAAAATGAAAATCCTGTGAAATCGCACGGCGCACAATTCCTTCTGGCCTTCATTTTCTTGGGACCAGTGGCCGCCCGGGCATCGAATCTCGACACCATCGGTGTTACGCTGTTGCGGACGGTGACGACCAACATCAACGGCACGAATATCTGCGTGGGGCAGGCGGAGGGGGGCGCACCGTATTGGGAGGTCAATCCCGGCTCGTCGGCGGTGGGACACCCGACCAACCTGTTCACTTATTTTTACAGTGCCTCGCCATATACCTCGGTAAGCACGGCAAACACTTTCACAAACTCGCTGGGGCTTGAATCAGGCCACGCAGACAACGTGGCCGGAAATTTTTACGGGATGTCCGGCGGTGTCGCCACCAATGTCACGCACGTGGACAACTACGAAGCAGCCACACTTTACTATTACTACGTCTACCAAAGCAGTTCGATTACCGATCGCGTGGTGAACCAGAGTTTTATCTTCTGCACTACCAATTATAGTCATTTACCGGTAAGCACGGAACAACAAATCAACCAGAAATATGACAATTACGCGGCCCAATACGAAATACTTTTTGTTTCCGGTGCAGGCAATGGCGGCCCGACCAATCAAGCTCAGATTTATCCGCCGGCCAGTTGTTACAATGGAATCGGTGTCGCAGCTTACGGAGGAAGTTCATGCATCGGCCCAACTCTCGACAATGGTCGCGCCAAACCGGACATCACAGCGCCGGCCATCGAAACGAGCTATTCCACGCCGCAAGTTGCCGGTGCAGCAACGGTGATGGAGCAAGCGGGATTGCGCGGTGACGGTGGCAGCGATACCAATTCCGCCGCCGACATCCGCACGGTGAAGGCGCTGCTGTTGAATGGCGCAATCAAACCAGCCGATTGGACGAACGGGGCGGCCTCGCCACTGGACGCGCGCTATGGCGCTGGAGTGTTGAACGTTTTCAATTCCTACAAACAGCTCGCCGGGCAGAAGCAAACCAACTTTGTTTCGGCCAGTGTTTCCACTGGCGCGGCGCATCCCCCGACCGGAGCGACAAACACCATCGGCGTGTTGAGCGGCTGGAATTTCACCAGCCTCACCAGCAGTCCTTCGCTCGACGCGGTGGCTCATTATTATTTTAACGTAACCAACGGCGTCAGCAACGCCACCTTTACCGCCACCGCAACCCTTGTCTGGAACCGGCAGCAAAACAAGAGCAGCATCAACAACCTCCATTTATTTTTATACAATGCGGCCAACAGCAACCTCGTTGCTGTCTGCACCAGCGCCGTGGACAACGTCCAGCACCTTTTTGTGCCGAAGCTGCCGCCGGGACGTTACGATTTGCAGGTTTTCAAAAGTGGTGGAGCGATGGTCAGCACTAATGAAACCTACGCGCTCGCGTTTGAGTTTTTCTCGACGCCGTTGAATATCGCCAGCTTCGGCACCAATGTGGTTCTCAAATGGCCGATTTACCCGGCGGGTTTCGTGCTCCAAGGCGCCACCAATCTGGCTGCGCCAGTTTGGAATACAAACAACCCCGCTCCCGCCGTGACCAATGGTCAAAATTCCGTCACGCTTGGCGCGACGAACAGCAGCCGGTTTTTCCGGTTGCGGCGACCGTAAAAATTTCGTGCGCTCAGGCAAAATGTCCAAGCGCTGAATATTTCCCGATGCGATAACTTCGCATGATGGCTGCGGTCACGTGGCGTTTGCCGATTTCAATCGCGTGTGGCAAATCATGGTTCAACGCCAGTGCTGCCGTGATGGCCGCCGAATAAGTGCAGCCCGTGCCGTGAGTCGAGACGCCTCTGAAAAACGGCGCGTTCAACAGCAATTCCGTACGTCCGTCAAAAAAAATGTCCGCCGCCTCGCACACACCGCGCAAATGGCCGCCTTTGACCAGCACGGCGCAGCCGAACCGCGTGTGGATTTCCCGCGCCGCCACGCGCATGTTTTCAACGGACGCAATTTTGTGTCCGGTCAAAATTTCGGCTTCATCGAGGTTGGGTGTGACCAGCATGGCGAGCGGCAACAATTGTTCTCGTAAAATTTTAATCGCCGCCGGCAACAGCAATGCCGCGCCGCTGGTTGAAAACATGACCGGATCAACCACAAGCGGCAGGCGTTTTTGCTTTTTGAAAAAATCAGCGACGGCCCGAATGATTTCCGCTGAAAACAACATCCCGGTTTTCACCGCCGCCGGCCGTAATTCCTCGAATACGGCTTTCATTTGCTGGCGCACGATTTCAGGTGAACATGGTTCGACGGCGAGAACACGTCGGGGATTTTGTGCGGTGAGACAGGTGATGACACTCGTACCGTGAATGCCAAGCGCGGCAAAAGTTTTCAAATCGGCCTGAACGCCGGCGCCGCCGCCGCTGTCGGAGCCGGCAATGGTAAGCGCCACCTGCCATTTCATTATCCGTGACATGAGTTTGAACTTACCGGCATTCGCACAAAACGGCACGGAAAAAGACCGGCAGGCGCGGGGCTTGGGTTGCCCGGAAGTCTCAGGCAGGGCGTTTATCTGTCGCAGTAATCCGAAGAAGCAAGTCGTTTAGTTCTTTCATGCGCGGTGGCTTGCCGATTACGGCATCCACTTCCAATGCGGTTTCTCCCTCCTCCCTCATTATCGTGCCCCACCCGGTCATCATGATGATGGGTGTGTTGGGGGACTCCGCTTTGATGGTTCGGGCCACTTGGTGTCCATCCATCTTTGGCATGCCCAGATCCGTAATGACCACTTCATAGGGCTGGTTTTTCTGCATGGCGGTGCGGAACAATTCCATTCCGTGCTCCCCGCCGGAGGCAACCACCACCCGATGATTGAAGTGAGTGAGACAATCGTCCAGGAGTTGCCTGACCTGCGCGTCGTCATCAATACAAAGAATGTGAAGGGAGCGCTTCGGTTTGACTTGCAGCGAAGTGCCCCGGACGGGTTGCGAAGATTTTTCCCGAATGGGAAAAGTGAGCCGGAAACAGGTGCCGCGGCCGGGAGAACTGTCAATCTCAATGGTGCCGTCGTGGCGTTGCATCATTCCGTAAACCATCGCCAGACCGAGTCCGGTGCCGCCGCGCTGGACCTTGGTGGAAAAGAACGGCTCCAGACAACGTTGCCGTGTCTTTTCATCCATGCCGATGCCGTTGTCCTTTACTTCGACCTGAAGCTGCCGCTCAGAGGCCCCACTCTCTTCCGAAACAGGACCATTGATGGAACGAGTGACAAAGGTGATGGTGCCGCCTTGCGGCATGGCGTCCACCGCATTGAAGACCAGGTTGATCAGAGCTTCCCGAAGTTCGCTGGGATCGCTCAGCAGCGGCGGCAGTTGAGGTTCCAGTTCGCGTTGGATCTGGATGGAGATGCCCTGGCGCTGCGAAAGGTCGCGCCAGCGCGGCCGGGTGAGTTCGACCACTTCTTCGATTATCTGATTAATATTCACCGAGAGCAATGGTTCCGCATCCGAACGACGCCGATAGAACTCCCGCATGCGGGTGACGATTTGAGCTATGTCTCCGCCCGCCTGGTTGATGGTTTGCAGGTAATGCCTTGAGGTCTCCGGCAAATCCGGCAGCGTACTCAGCAGCAGTTCCGAATAGGCGACAATGGGAGACAGCGCGTTGTTGACATCGTGTGCAACCCCGCTGGCCATTTGTCCCAAGGCACGGAGGCGCTCCTGCTGCACAACCACTTGCTGGGTCCGGCGCAACTCTTCATAAGCTCTCTGAAGTCCCTCGGTGACGCGCACTTGATCATAAAGGCTGCGGCATTGTTCCTCGGTGGTGATGACTTTGACCTGCAAGGCCTCCTTCTCCGAACGAACCGCCGCGATTTCGGCAAGCGTCTGCTCATTTTTGTACCGGACCTCCTCCAAGACGAGCACAATCATGCTGACGGCAATGAAGAGCTGCAGCACCGCGGCCACAAAAAAACCAGCGCTGAACAGGTTGTCGTACTGCTGCGAAAGCGGATAACTCCCCAAGTAGAATCCCCACAGAAAGAATCCCAGCGCCAGCATGCCCGCGCCCACGAACGGCATTTTCTTCCGCAGCCGGTAGAAACAAGCCCCGGCAAAAATACTGCCGGAACCAAGCAGAAAAAAGACCGGCATCTGCATTTCCAATGCACTGGAGAGGATTTGCGGACTGACGAAGGTCCAAACCAGCAGGAACGCCATAAACAGAACAAACAGCGGCTGCCTAACGGGGAGACTGAGAAAACGCAAACTGCCCCACAAAAGAAAGACCGCCGAAATCGCCACACACCATTGCTTGATCATGAAAAAGAGGCTCCCTGGCGCAGTATTCTGCATCTGGAGGCTCAACGTCAGCCACAGCGCATAAAACAACCATGCCGCCGTCCAGACTGTGAAATACTCCCGTTTGGTGTAACGATTCAGGTAGTAAAAAAGCCCCACCAGCACCCACACGCTTAACAGCGACACCATCAATGCCGCCCGCATGTATTCCCGGGGAAATATCAAATCCATACCTTTAAGTCCTATAATTTCATTTCCGGCTGCATTATTTCAATCTGGCAATCTTGATAACCAAGCCACCAGATTGTCGCATAAGCCTTTCCGAGCAAATCAGATTTATCTAATCACATAATCAGATTCTGTCAATCTTTCCGACAGGCAATTTGGAAGCTAGGAAGCATTTTCCGGGCCGGGAAAGAACCTGCGTCTTCACTTTCTTTCTCTTGGGAAATTGTCCTTACAGCCTTATACTCAAGCGCATGGACAAAGAGCGCATGGACAAAGAGCAAGTCGCGGAAATCCTGGCTGAAATCGGCACTCTGCTTGAATTGAAGGGCGAAAATCCGTTCAAGACGCGTGCCTACGCGAATGCCGCGCGAACGATTGAAAGTCTGAGCGAGCCGCTGACAAAAATTGTCGCCGAAAATCGGCTCGGCGAAATCAAAGGTGTCGGCGAAGCGCTCACGAAAAAAATCACCGAACTCGTCGCCACCGGCAAATTGACGTATTACGATGAGTTGAAGGCTTCGATTCCACCCGGTTTGATCGAGATGCTGGAAATTCCCGGGCTGGGCCCGAAGAAAATCCAGGCGCTCAACCAAAAACTCGGCGTGGATTCAGTCGAGAAACTCGAAGCTGCCTGCAATGCTGGCAAAGTGGCCGAACTCGTCGGCTTTGGTGAAAAAACGCAGTCAAATTTGCTCGAAGGCATTGAGCGCCGCCGTGATTACGCTTCGAAACATTTGTTGAGCGAGGCGTTACGCGCCGCCGAACCGTTACTCGACAGTTTGCGCGGGCATCCTGACGTCATCCGATGTAGTGCTGCCGGCAGTTTGCGGCGGGTCAAGGAAGTCATCGGCGACATTGATTTGCTGGCATCGTCGAAAAAGCCGGCGGAGGTAATTGGGGGGGTTGTCACACAGCCGGGCATCATCAAAGTCACCGCCAAGGGTGAAACAAAGGCCAGCGCCATTCTGAACGGTGGCATTCAATGCGACTTGCGCGTGGTGAGCGACAAGGAATTTCCGTTTGCGCTTGCGTATTTCACCGGCAGCAAGGAGCACAACATCGTCATGCGCCAGCGAGCGATTCAGCGCGGCCTGCGGCTCAACGAATACGGCTTGTTCAAATCGAAGGAAGAGACGCGCGACCCGAAGTTGCTCGTGCCGTGCCGGGACGAAGCGGAGATTTTTGCGAAACTGGACTTGCCGTTCATTCCACCGGAGTTGCGCGAAGACCATGGCGAATTTGCGGCAGGTGAAAAGAACGATTTGCCCCGGCTGGTCGAATGGACGGATCTGAAAGGTTCACTGCACAACCACTCGATATGGAGTGACGGCCACAATCGGCTTGAGGAAATTGCCGAATACATGGAAGAACTTGGTTTGGCGTACTGGGCGATCACCGACCATTCAAAGTCGTCGTTTCAGGCGAATGGTCTCGACACAAAACGCGTTCGCGAGCAAATCAAGGAAATCAAAAAGATTAACGGGCGACTTGCTGAACGCGGCAGCGATTTTTGTCTGCTCACCGGAACCGAAGTGGACATTTTGCGCGACCGGCTGGATTTCAACGACGAATTGCTCGCGGAACTGGACGTGGTGGTGGCAAGCTTGCATGTTCCAGCCAGCAGCGAAGCGGAAAATACCAAACGTCTGATTCGGGCGGCGGAAAACAAATGTGTCCACATCATCGGCCACATGACCGGCCGGCTGCTTTTGGAGCGCGAACCGTATCCAGTCAACGCGCAGGCGGTGATTGACGCGTGTGCTGAGACCGGAACATGGATTGAGCTGAACTGTAATCCACACCGGTTTGACTTGGACTGGCGGTTGTGGCCGTATGCAAAAAGCAGGGGCGTGAAATGCGTCATCAACCCGGACGCGCACCGGAATGAACACGCTGGTTTTCTCGGGCTGGGCGCGGGAATCGCGCGCAAAGGTTGGCTGGAACAAACAGACGTCGTCAATACCCTTGCCTTAAAATCGCTGCGGAAGGAATTAAAACGCAAGTGCCTGAATGGTTGAGGCGGGCGAGATTTTAAGGGCTTTTTTGCTGTCCAGATAAACAAAAAAAATGCTTTGACTGTGTTAATATTTTGTTGGTAGCGTTATTAAAGTCATTGGCTTTTTGCCCTTTTTTGAATGTTAAATGGCGTGAATGGTCTAAATAACGATCCGGTGTGATAGTGATATGAAGAAGTTTTTTGTCTCTGTGGGGCTCATTGCTGCCGGGACGGCCAGCCTTCAGGGTGCTTATGCCCCTGATTGGAATCACATGGAGGCTTCCATGTGGCGTGTTTCGGGCACGCTGCGCGGGTTTTACGATGACAACTTCGACACGGCGCCATCTGGTGCCAAAATTGGTAGTTACGGCTTCGAGGTTTCCCCCCAACTTGAGCTCAATGTGCCACTGCAACAAACCGAGTTGGGGGTGCGTTACATTTACGGTTTGTATTATTATCAGAGGCGGGAGGAGTTAAGCGAGAACCCTATCGACCAGAGCCATCAATTCGATTTATGGGTGGATCACGCATTCACCGAACGCTGGCAGGGCAGAGTGCAGGATTCATTCGTCGTGGGGCAGGAGCCGGAATTGATTGATCCCAACACCTCCCTGCCGCGCCGCGTTAATGGAAATAACATCCGCAACACGGGCACCCTAACTCTGAACACGACTTGGACGCGGTTATTCAGCACCCAATTGGGCTATCAAAACTCATTTTACGACTACGAAAACAGCGGGGCGGGGCTGGGGACAGGCACAATTCAAAATTATCTTTATTATCCTATTTCTCCGTTTCCTTATGATCCAGTGTCTGTTCCAACAGTGGACGCCAGCCTTGCCGGTTTGATGAACCGGATTGAACAATCAGTGTGGCTGAATTTACAATGGCGGGTCCGGCCGGAAACCATGGTTCTGGTCGGTGGCAACTTTGGGCTGGTGAATTATACCGGGAATGAGCTTGTTGCTTTGGCGAATGTTTATCTTCCCACCTTTCCCTATAATTATGACCATCAGATTTCTTATTATAGTGACAGCCGCGACAGTCGTTCCTACATCGGTTATTTGGGTTTTCAACACACCTTTCTGCCGAATCTGTCTGTGAACGCACAGGCCGGATTTCAATATTCGGAGAGTTATAATGATCCGCTTAGCTCGCCTTCGATGGCTCCTTATGCGGTCATGTCGGCAGTTTACACCTATGCTCCGGGCAGCTATGCGCAGATTGGTTTCACGGAATCGCAGAATGCAACGGACGTGATTGAGCCGGACACCCAGGGGCGTATTACGCAGAACCAGGAAAGTTCCACGCTTTACGGTTCCATCAACCACAAATTGACACCCAAGCTGCTGGGCTCAGTCATTGGGCGCTGGCAACACTCGGTATTCAACCAAGGCCTTCACAACAATCAGGCGAGTGATTACTATAATTTGGGTGTGAACCTGTCGTATAGTTTCAACCCGCATTTTTCAGCTGATGTCGGCTATAATCTTGATGATGTTGTCTCTCAAGTTCCGGGAGACGATTATACGCGCAGCCGCGTTTATTTGGGAGTTTCAGCCGCCTATTAGCCAGCCGTGTTAAACCAAATTGTTTTGAACGTTTAGACGGAAGCCGGGTCAATGGTCTGGCTTCCATTATTTTTTCCGACATATGGATTCATTACAAAATCAGCCGCAACAGGAAACCAGGTTGCATTTCCTGGACTATTGGCGCATCATCCGCATTCGCAAGGCCATCATTATCACTGTTTTTCTGATTACCGCCATTGTCGCCACAGCGGTAACGTTCCTTTTGCCCGAATCCTACGCCAGCACGGCCCGAATCAGAATCGAACCCGACATCATTTCAGACATTCGAGGTGTTGGCGGCGAGGCGACATACACGTCTTACGACCCCTATTTCATTCAGACCGAATTTGAAATCATCCAGGATCGTGTTGTTTTGGGAAAAGTCATCGAAGCCCTGAACCTGAACGAGGTATGGGGCAAAAAATACTTTGGCGGCGAAACGCTCAAAACTCCCGAGACCATGGAGTTTCTCAAGAGGCGAATGAGCCTGATGCCCGTGCGCAACACTAAACTCATTGGAATCACCGTTTATAGCGAAGACAAAAACGACGCTGCGCGCCTCGCCAACGCCATTGCCGAAGCCTACCGCAATTACCGCCTCAATTTGCGCAAGCAACTCACCCTGAATGGCATCAAGGTTTTGGAAAGCCAATTCCAGTCGGAAGTGGAGCAAATTCAAGCGGTTCAAACCAACGTGGACAATCTCCGCAAGGAACTGAGCGTCAACGACAGCGATCCCAATTCCATGAACCCCACGCCCACGCTTTCGCAGGAGCAATTGCGCAACTACAACGCCATGCGTCTCGAAGGCGAGACGCGCTACATGAAACTGGAGAAACAACTGACCCAACTTCAGGCCCTAACCACGGACAAGCTGAGAGACGTTCTGCCCACGGTGGTTCCGGATGGAGCACTGTCCGATTTGTTGAACAAACTGCATGAGTCTGCACAGACATACGTCACTTTGACAAACGACTATTCCCCGGCCGATCTGCATATTACCCGTCTTCAATCTCTGATTGAAGAGTTGAATCGTCAGATTGACGCCCGGGTCGCCGGCATCATAGCCAGTTTGGAAAACCAGGTTCAGTCAGAGAAAGCTGCACTCGATTCACTTACCGCCAGCGTTGAGACAGCCAAAGAAAAAGATCAGACGGATTTCATCAAGGGCCAGCCCTACTGGCAGGAAAAACGCAAGCTGGGAAACATGATCGATTTCCACAGGCTGCTTGCCGCCAAGATCGAATCGGAAAAGCTCGACGTTGAAATTCCCAAAACTTCAATAGTGGAAATTACCGGCCCAGCCGAGCCTGGAGACAGCCCAGTCAAACCAAACAAGACATTGAACATTATTCTCGGTGTTGTCATCGGCTTGGTCATGGGGGTCGGTTTGGCTTTCTTTATTGAATATCTGGATACCAGCGTCAAGACGATTGACGAGGTGGAGCGTGCGTTCCAATCTCCGGTGCTTGGCGTTATCCCGCAAAACGTCGGCTATTTGGTGGACGAAGGTCTCGAAAGCCCGCACGCCGAGGCCTACCGCGTGCTGCGTACGAACATCCTGTTCTCACGCAAGGATGAAAAGCTCAACACCATTGTCGTCGTCAGCGCCGGCGCGGGAGAAGGTAAGTCCATCACCGTGGTGAATCTGGCCACAGTATTTGCTCAAGCCGGCCAGCGCATATTAATCGTGGATTCCGACCTGCGCCGTCCGACTCTGCATAAACAGTTGCACGTCAGCAACAACATCGGCCTGACCAATTATCTCCTTAAGCAGAACAAACTCGAAGAAGTCATCCAGACCAGCAGCGTGCCGATGCTTGATTTCATGGCCAGCGGCAAATTGCCGAGCACTTCGATGAGCATTCTCGGTTCGACGCAAATGAAGGAAATGGTTGCCGAGTTGAAGCAGCGATACGATTTCATCTTCTTTGATTCGCCGCCCATTCTGGGGGTGAGCGATGCTTCGGTCCTGGCCAGTGAAGTGGATATGGTCATTCAAGTTATTCAATACCGCCGCTATCCGCAGCCCATGAGCATTCGCGCCAAGCAATTGATCGAAAAAGTCGGCGGCAACCTCATCGGCATCCTCCTCAACAACATCAACATGTCGCAGGACGAAAGCTATTATTACTATACCGGCTACTACCACGGCAATTATTACTACTCGCGCAGTGAAGACGCTCAGGAAACCCCCGCCAAGGGAAAAGATTCCGACGACACCGACATGATCGGGATTAAACAAAAGTATTGATTGTGCGCCCAGTTTCGCAAGGATTAGAGACAATGAAATTATTTTGGAAAGCGTCAAGTTTGGGATTTTTTGCTTGTGGCCTGCTGTTCTGCGGTGTGATTTTCACTGGATGCTACTCGTCATCGAGTGATCTCATCTTTTCCGACACCCCCACTCCGCCGGTAATGACCGGTTCGCCATCCACAGGCTACACTGCAGCGGAGGTTGCACGGTTTCATGTCGGTGACACTGTCGCGGTGACCTTGACCGGTCTGCCGGAAAGTATAGAACCACACGTAGAGCCCATCAAAGAGGACGGCACCATCACCATGCCCAATATCGGCCACGTTCAGGCTGCGGGCAAAACTGCAGGGGAACTTCAGAACGAAATATATAATCTCTATGTGCCGAAGCTTTACCGCCATCTCACCGTCACCGTAAATACCGGAGATCGCGTCTACTATGTCACCGGCGAAGTCAAAGGTCCCGGACGCCAGCTCTACGCCGGCCAAATGACCGTCACCAAAGCCATTACAACCGCGGGTGACTTTACGGACTTTGCCAATCACAAAAAAGTCTGGCTCATCCGCGCCAACGGCCAGCGCATCAAAGTCAATTGCAACGAAGCGTTGCGAGACTCGTCCAAAGATCCGCCGGTTTATCCCAACGACCAAATCCAGGTGCCGCGTCGAATTTGGTGATGATTCAACTCAACATCCTTTCGGGAAGAAAGGCAGGCGCTCAATCGGCAGCCCGCCGTTTTCCTTTCCGCATCGGACGTGCGGCGGGAAACGAACTGCAACTCGACGATGACGGCATTTGGGATCACCACCTCACACTGGAATTTAACCGGCAGAAAGGTTTCACGCTCGCAATCGCGCCAAACGCCCTGACCACCGTCAACGGCGAACCCGTTCAGGCCGCGATTCTTCGGAACGGTGACATCATCACCCTCGGTTCCGCCAAACTCCAGTTCTGGCTTGCCGCCGCCCGCCAGCGCAGCCTGCACCTGCGTGAAGCATTCGTCTGGGTGTTGCTGGCTGCTGTCACTGCCGCCCAATTTGCATTGATTTACTGGCTCATCCGTTAATGCCGGAAATGCCGCGCGCCGGTGAATGCCATGGCCATATTCCGTTCGTTCGCCGCCGCAATCACTTCCGCGTCGCGCACCGAACCGCCCGGTTGAATCGCCGCCGTTGCGCCCGCTTCCGCCGCCGCAATCAAACCGTCCGGAAACGGGAAAAACGCGTCGCTGCAAACCACGCTGCCCTTGAGCAAAAGCTTTGCTTCGCCCGCCTTCCAGACCGCAATCCGGCTTGCGTCCACGCGGCTCATTTGTCCCGCGCCAATTCCTAGCGTCCGGTCGGTCGCCGCATAAACAATCGCGTTTGACTTCACGTGCTTGACCACGCGCCAGCCAAACAGCATGGCGCGCAATTCATTGTCCGTCGGCTGCCGGCGGGTGACGACTTTTAAATCCGCGCGCGCCGCTGTTTTCAAATCGCGTTCCTGCAACAAAAACGAATTTGCCCCGACACTTCGCACGTCCAGCGACCGGGCGGCGAGTGGTGATTTCAAGACTTTGAGCAGCCGCAGACTTTTTTTCTTTCGCAAAATCGCCAACGCCTCCGCTGTAAAATCCGGCGCGACGATGACCTCGCTGAAAATTTCCGCGATGGCCTCTGCGCACGCGCCGTCGAGCGGACAGTTCACAGCAATGATGCCGCCAAACGGCGCCTGTTTGTCGGTGGCAAACGCCTTGTCCCACGCCTCACGCAAATATGCGCCTTGGCCGACTCCGCACGGATTGGTGTGCTTCAAAATCGCCAGCGTCGGTGGGCCGTCCGAAAATTCCGCAATCAAATTCGCCGCCGCCGTCAAATCCAGAATGTTGTTGTAGGAAAGTTCCTTCCCGTGCAGTTGCTGGAAAAATTCATTGAAGCCGCCGTAAAGCGCCGCCGCTTGATGCGGATTTTCACCGTAACGCAGCAGCTGGGCCAGTGGTGCGAAAACATTGAGTGAAGTTGGCAGGCTGGAAGCCTCCGCCACGGTGAATTTTTTTTGCAAATGCGCAGCAATGGCGCTGTCATAGGCGGCAGTGCGCGCGAAGACTTTCGCTGCCAGTTTGCGGCGCAGTTCGAGGGTCGTATCGCCATTGGCGGAAATTTGTTCCGCGACTTCAGCGTAGTCCAGCGGATCAACTACAACCGTGACACTGTCGTGATTTTTCGCCGCACTGCGCAGCATCGAAGGCCCACCGATGTCAATATTCTCAATCGCGTCATGCAAGGTGACATCCGGCTTCGCCACCGTTTGCTCGAACGGATAAAGATTCACCACGACGAGATCAATCGGCTGAATGTTATGCGTGCGGACAGCGGCTTCGTGCGTTTCGTTGCCGCGAATGAAAAGCAAACCGCCGTGGACTTTCGGATGCAAAGTTTTGACGCGGCCATCGAGCATTTCGGGAAAGCCCGTGTATTCGCTAACGTCTTTCACTGCGAGTCCGGCCTCACGCAGCGTTTTGGCAGTGCCGCCAGTGGAAATAATTCCAATTCCGGCTTTTGCCAGAATTTGCGCGAACGGAACCAGGCCCGTTTTGTCCGAAACCGAAATCAGCGCCCGTTGAATTTTTGCCATAGCCCGACAAAATCCCAGAGCCACTGATTTCGTCAATGGTAAATCATGGTTTTGTCAGCGCGGGCTTTTGAAGCATGTCCTCGCCGATGGCGCGTTCAAGCCTGGCGCGAGCGACGGCGTAACCATGCAACGCTTGGATTTGCGTTGTGCGCGCCCGAGTCAGTGATGTTTCCGCGTCGAGCACGTCGAGTTGCGTGCTGGTGCCGGCCTCGGCGCGGGCGCGCGCTTCGCGCAGGGCTTCGTCGGCTTGTTCCTGCACTTTCTGCTGCGACTCCAGAACTTCACGCGCCTCGATAAAATCGGAGTAGGCCGTGCGAACTTCGAGTTCAATCTGGCGTCCCTTGTCGTCCACGTCGGTCTTGGATTTTTCATAAAGCGCCCTGGCTTGGACAACTTTGCCGTGCGTCAGCATTCCGTCGAAAATGTCCCAGCTCAACTGTCCGCCGGCGTTCCAGCCGTGAATATCGTGATCGAGTTCGACCGGCTGCGTATATTGCGCATTATACCAGCCATAACCCGCGAAGACCTGAACCGTCGGTTTGTAGCCGGCTTTGGCGTTCACGACATTCAAGCGTTGCAACTCCGCCGTTTTGCGCACGGCGTCCAGTTCCGTGCGTCGGGCCAGCGCCTGCTGAATCGCCGCCGGCAAATCCACCTGATACGGCGTGGCGTCGAGCGTGTCCGTCAGGTTCAACGGAACGTCCTCCCAGATTTCGCGCGGCAGATTGTAACCCAGCAGGTTGGACAGATTGTTTTTGGCGATGCGATAATTGTTTCGCGCTTGAATCAGGGCAGGACGCTCGTTGGCGACGGCGACTTCGGCGCGCAACACGTTGAATTTGGGCACTGTGCCGGCGTCGTAACGGCGTTTCTGGTCTTCGAGTTCCTTTTGGAGCAGGTTGACCGAGGCTTCATGCACGGTGATTTGCTGCGCGGCCAGCAGCACGTCGAAATACGCCACTCGCGCACCAAGCAGCGTGTCGGCAATCACAGTCTGATATTGCGCCAGTGCCTGTTGCTTCGTGACGCTGGCCGCGCGCAACGCCGCGACCATTTTCCCGCCTTCATAAATGGATTGAACGATTTGAACACCCGCATTCCAGTTTTGATGCGGCTGGGTAAGGCTGAATCCAGGACCAGAAATGGTTTCGATCGCGTGCGGATCGGTGTCCTTGTATTGGCCGGTCGCCTGCAATTGCGGCAGGGCGATGGCGCGCGTTTGCACAACCACGCCATGCGACGCTTCAAGGTCGCTCTTGGCCTTGAGGATCGTTCCGTTTTGCTGGAGCGCGATATTAAGGCAGTCGGTCAGCGACAGCGGACGCGTGACCCAGCCGGGCAGACTTGTATTTGTGTTTTGCGCGGTTAGGTTCCAGACAAAACAAATCAGCAACCCTGCGCCGAATAACAACTTTTTCATGCGGCCATGAATCTATCATTTGCGTAATTTAGCGCAAACTTGCAATTTTTTGACGCATGAGCTTTCCTTTGGCCGATGTGGCGGCGAAAAATTTCTGTTTTTATTTTCAGTTTTGCGCTGGCCGTGATTTTTATCACCGGTTGTTCCCCGAATTCTTCGAACGTTTTTCAAGGCTATATCGAAGGCGAATACGTTTACGTGGCGTCACCGCTCGGCGGTGCACTGACGAACCTAGCCGTGGCGCGCGGCGACGAGGTCAAAGCCGGACAGTTGTTGTTTGAGTTGGAACGTGGATCGGAAGCCGCTGCCGTCCAACAGGCGGAAAAAAATCTCGCGCAGGCGAAAGCCAATCTCGTGCTTTCCGAAGCTGAATATGCCCGCCGCCAACAATTGCGCAACAATCAGGGGGTGATTTCCGCCGAAGAACTCGACCAGACCCGCGCACAACGCGACGCCGACCAGGCCCAGGTGGAATCACAAACCGCCGCGCTGGACAAGGCGCGCTGGTCGTTTGATCAAAAGCAACAATTTGCGCCGACGAATGCCTTCGTGCATGACACGTTGTATCGCACCGGCGAATGGGTCGCAGCGGGCAAGCCGGTCATCGAGCTGTTGCCTCCAGCCAATATTAAAGTGCGCTTTTTTGTTCCGCAGGCGGCGTTGCCGCGAATCAAGCCCGGCGAAACGGTTGGTGTGACATTCGACGGCGGTCAACATACGTATCCGGCAACCATCAATTATGTTTCCACCAAGGCCGAATTCACTCCGCCGGTGATTTACAGCCGTGAGAACCGGGCCAAACTGGTTTTTATGATCGAGGCGAAATTTTCCCCCGCTGATGCGGCCGACCTTCGTCCCGGTCAGCCGGTGGATGTTGAGTTTAAATGAGATATCGAAAATCCAACATCGAACATCTAACGCCCAATGATTTCCGGCCAGCCGGAGCATTGGATGTTCGATGTTGGATGTTGGTTGTTGGATGTTTTTTTATTTCTGCAAATTTCTCTGCCCAATATGGATTCCGCCTTCGTCATTGACGTGCAGGGCATCACGAAGCGGTTCGGCAACCGCACGGTCGTGAACAATATCCCGATGCAGGTGCGGCGTGGAGAGATTTATGGCTTTCTGGGCCCGAACGGCAGCGGCAAAACAACGTTTTTGCGGATGTTGTGTGGTTTGCTCAAACCGGACGGCGGCAGCGGGCGTTGCCTGGGTTTCGACATTTGCGCCGAGTCTGGCGAGATCAAGAAAAACATCGGCTACATGACGCAGCGGTTCAGCTTTTACGAAGACCTGACCATCGAGGAAAATCTGGATTTCATCGCGCGCATTTATGGCGTGCCCAGGCGCCGGGCCGCCGTTGAAAAAAGTCTCGAACGGCTGGGCATGACCGCCCGCCGCCGGCAACTTGCTGGCACGCTTTCCGGCGGCTGGAAACAACGGCTGGCGTTGTCCGCGTGCCTCATTCACGAGCCGCGATTGTTGTTGCTCGACGAGCCAACGGCGGGTGTGGACCCGAAGGCGCGTCGCGATTTCTGGGAGGAGATTCATCAACTCGCCGCCGGCGGCCTGACCGTGCTCATCACCACGCATTACATGGATGAAGCCGAACGCTGCCATCGGCTGGCCTACATCGCCTACGGCAATCTGCTCACCCGCGGCAGCGCGGCGGAGGTGGTGAAGGCCGCTGGGTTGACGACGTGGGAGGTGGCCGGGCCGGATTTGTGGGCCCTGGCGGAAAAAATCCGCGGCCAGCCAGGGGTGGAACAGGTCGTCGCTTTTGGCGCGACCCTGCACGTGAGCGGTCGGGAGGCGGCGCAGTTGCGTGCGAGTGTGGGCCGCTGGATGACCGGTGCGTATCGCTGGCAACAGGTTGAATCCGGGCTGGAGGACGTATTTATCAGCCTGATGGAAACGGCAAAGGACAATTTTTCGTGAAAATTTCCAAACATCTGGTATGGCAAAGCTGCCGCTTTGCCCCGATATCTGGGCCGCGCAGCAGCGCCGCCCTACCGGGGAAACTGGAGACGCTTTCGTGAAACTGCACGAGTTCAACTGGCGGCGGTTCGGCGCGATTGTGGCCAAGGAATTCATCCAGATGCGCCGCGACCGGGTGACGTTCGCCATGATGATCGGTATTCCGCTGCTCCAGCTGGTCATCTTTGGCTACGCCATCAATTCCGACCCCAAGCATCTGCCCACCGCCGTTTATTCGGCGGACAACAGCGTGTTTTCCCGGACCATCGTGTGGGGGTTGCACAACAGTGGTTATTTCGACATTGTCCGTGAATCAAAGAACGAGGCGGACATTCAAAAGTTGCTGGCGCAGGGCACCGTCCAGTTCGTCGTGAGCATCCCGGTGGATTTTTCGCGCAAACTGCTGCGCGGGGAGCGGCCCGATTTGCTGCTGGAAGCTGACGCGACCGACCCCGCGGCGGTCGGCTATGCGATTGCGGCCATCAATTTGTTGACCACCACCGTTTTGGATCGTGACCTGGCCGGCCCGCTGGCGAATTTGCGCGGCAGCCCCACCCCGTTCAAGCTGGTGGTGCATCAGCATTACAACCCGGAAAACATCACGCAGTACAATATCGTGCCCGGTCTCATGGGGGTGATGCTGACGATGACCATGATCATCATCACCGCGCTGGCCATCACGCGCGAACGTGAGCGGGGGACGATGGAAAACCTGCTTTCGACGCCGGTCCGCCCCGGCGAAGTGATGATCGGCAAAATCATCCCTTACATCACGGTCGGCTACATCCAGGTCTTCCTGATTTTGCTGGCGTCAAAGTTTCTGTTTAATGTGCCGCTCGTTGGCAGCGTGCCGCTGCTGCTGGTGCTGGCGTTTTTCTTCATCGTGGCGAATCTTGCCGTGGGCATCACCTTCTCGACCATCGGCCGTAACCAGCTTCAGGCCGTGCAGATGGCGTTCTTCTTCTTTCTGCCGTCACTTTTGCTGTCGGGTTACATGTTCCCGTTCCGCGGCATGCCCGGCTGGGCGCAGGCCATCGGTGAAATCCTGCCGCTGACGCATTTCCTGCGCGTCGTGCGCGGAATCTTGCTAAAGGGGAATGGTCTGGCCGAAATTGCGCCCGACCTCTGGCCGATTGCATTGTTTTTGGTCGTGATGTTGGTCATCGGCATCAAACGCTACCGGCAGACGTTGGATTAACCGGTTATTTTAACAGCATAATCCATTGTCATTCAAGTGGTTGCTGGCTAAACTTGCAAATTGAGCCTACTTCGGTTCTCCTTATCTAAATGTGGCGATTTACCTATTTGGTTTTAACAATCGGACTGGCGCTGACCGGCAAAGTTTCGATCGGCGCGGAATCAGCCCAGGTCAATTTGGATTATGTGGCGCAGCGCGCTCTCGAACGCGCGCGCCAGCCTTTCCACTCGCCGCGCGCCGATGTGCCGAAGGTGTTGCGGCAGGAAAATCTCAACTATGACAAGTATCGTGAGATTGAATTCCGGCATGATAAGGCATTGTGGGCGGTGGATGGCCTGCCATTTCGCGTGGAGTTTTTTCATCCGGGCTACCTCTACCAGGAACCGGTTCACGTCTATGAATTCACGGCGACGCATGTGCAGCCCATCCGGTTCGTGCAGGACTTTTTCAATTACCGTGCGCTGCACATTCAAAACGAGATCCCCGCGGATACGGGCTACGCCGGGTTCCGCCTGTTGAATCAATTGAACGAATCGAACAAGTGGGATGAAGTCGGCGCGTTTCTCGGCGCGAGCTTTTTCCGACTACTCGGCAAGGGGCAGCGTTACGGTCTCTCCGCTCGCGGACTGGCGCTGGACTGCGGCGAACCGGACCGGCCGGAGGAGTGGCCCATCTTCACCGACTGGTGGCTGGGCAAGCCGCAAAAGGACGCCCGTGGACTGACCCTGTTTGCCATTCTCGACAGCACCAATTGCACGGGCGCGTATCAACTGCTCATCCGTCCCGGTGAGACCACCGTGGTTGATGTCGAAGCCGTGCTGTATTTTCGCGAGACGAACATGGTTCAAGCCGCGGATGCGAACCGGCTGCCCATCAGAACCATCGGCTTGGCGCCCCTGACAAGCATGTTTTGGTTCGGTAAAAATTCCGAGCGCAAATTCGATGATTACCGCCTCGAGGTTCACGACAGCGACGGCCTGCTCGCCCGCATGGATGGTGGTGAAGTGCTCTGGCGTCCGCTTGACAATCCCGCCGTCATGCGCCACCAGGTTTTTTCCGCGCCTAACATCCGTGGCTTCGGCCTGCTCCAGCGCGAGCGCACCCTTGCGGCCTATCAGGACAGCTTCAACTTCTACCAGTTGGTGCCCACCGTGTGGGTTGAGCCACATGGAAATTGGGGCGACGGCAACCTGCATCTCGTGCAATTGAGCGCGAATTACGAGGGTTTTGACAACATCGTCGCGTTTTGGGATCCGAAAGACAAACCCGCGCCGCTGAAACCATTTCGCTTCGGTTACACACTCTTCTGGACGCGCGAAACGGACATGAAACTGTCCGACAACAAGGTTGTATCCACGCGCATCGGTCTGGGGCCAAACTGCGTGAATTGCCGGCAAATCGTGATTGATTTTGCCGGGCCCGGGCTTGACGCCATTTCCGAAGGCGATCCGCCGCAGGCCATCGCCAGTTGCAGCACCAACGCGGTGATTTTGGATAATCAAATCTTTCACATTCCTGAATTCAACGTCTGGCGGGTTATTTTGAAAATGCAGCCCAATTCCGGCAGCACCGATCCGGTGGACCTGCGCTGCACCTTGCACAAGGGAACCAATATTTTGAGCGAAACCTGGACTTACCAATGGAGTCCGCCATGAACGGCATTGGCGCGCTGACCGATTCCTACGGTCATCTGGCGGGACGCCGGCTCGAAGAATGGAATGCGGCGTATGAGAAGGTTGAGAATTATTTCCACGCCCTGCGCGTCCGCAACAAAGCCCTGCTCGGCCAGTTGGTGCTCCGTGTGCTCGAACGCGCCGCGCGCCGCGCGCCCGTTGAGCCGGAACGCTCCGCCACCCAGCTCGCCGCCGAGGAAATGGATCGCATTGTGATAGAGTGGTTCGCCGAGGTGTTGCAGGAACCGCCGGCCAACGCCGACCAAATGCTCTCCACGCGCGGGCGGCTCGCGCTGCTGCTCGCCGACATGCCGGGCCGATGGCAGGATCAATTTTTGCGGCCCGGCCCGTGGCCGGAGGAATTCATCAGCGCCATGCGCGAAACCTATCTGCGCGCCGGGCCGGATTTTCAGCTCTCAAAAATGACGCCGCGCTCCTTCGATCTTGGCCCGATTACAACATTGACGAATCTGGGCAAACTGCCCTATCTCAAAATGGTTCTGGCCTGGACAGTGTTTGCCTTGCTGCTGGTGGCCATTTTCATCATCACGCACTAAGCCATGTCCGGCGTTTCCCAATCCGCCCCGGCCCCAAGCCAGTCACCGCCATTGCGGGTGATGGCCGCGCCGCATATCGAGCGTCATGGCTGGCGGCTGTTCCTCTTTTATTCATGCGCGCTCCTGCTGACGGGTTTGGTCTCGATGCTCTTTGCCGATTTGCTGTGGCGGACGGGCTGGTCCGCGGCGCGCACCGTGCTGCTGGTTTTGTTTGTGATTTTGTTTTTGTTCATTGCCATCGGTTGCATGCACGGCCTGTATGGTTTCGTGTTGCGGATGTTCGGCGACGACCGCTGCATCACGCGCCTGAAGGAATATCGCGGCCAAAGCATTGCCGGCATCAGCACGGCGATTGTCTTTCCGGTTTTCAACGAAGATGTCGTGCGCGTCTGCGAAGGCTTGCGCGCGACGTATGAATCATTGGAAAAAACCGGCCAGCTTGAACGCTTCGACTTTTTCATCTTGAGCGACTCCACCAATCCTGACAAATGGATCGAGGAGGAACGGTACTGGTATGATTTGGTTCATGAACTTGACGCGCTGGGCCGCATTTACTATCGCCGCCGGTTGAACAACGAAAGCCGCAAGAGCGGGAACGTGCGCGACTTTCTCAATGCCTGGGGCCGCCGCTACCGCTATTTCATGGTGTGCGACGCCGACAGTGTCATGCGCGGCAAAACGCTCGTGGACCTGGTAAAATTGATGGAAACGCATCCGGACGTCGGATTGATTCAAACCGTGCCGGCTGTGGTCAACGCCGAAACATTGTTTGGGCGCATCCAGCAATTTGCCAACCGCCTTTACGCGCCGCTGTTTATTGCCGGATTGAATTACTGGGCGCTCGATCTGGGAAATTATTGGGGCCACAACGCCATCATCCGCACCGAGCCGTTCATGCAATTTTGTGATTTGCCGCAACTGCCCGGGCGCAAGCCGTTCGGGGGCCAGATTCTCAGCCACGATTTTGTCGAGGCGGCGCTGATGTTGCGCGAAAACTGGGAAGTCTGGTTCGCTTACAACATCGAAGGCAGCTACGAGGAAACGCCGCAGGCCATGATCGAAAACGCGCAGCGCGAACGCCGCTGGTGTCAGGGTAATCTGCAACACGGCCTCGTGCTCTTTGCCAAAGGACTGCGCGGGGTGAGCCGGCTGCATCTGATACTGGGTATTTGCGGTTATCTCGCCGGGCCTTTATGGCTGGCATTTCTGCTCACGTTCAACTGGATCTGCTGGTTCCACAAACACACCGGTCTTTCGGACATCACCGTGCGGGCGTTCACGCGATACCTGGGCAACTATAGCGGCACCGCTCACGCCCTGCTCATTTTCGTCATCTGCATGGTCGTCATCATGCTGCCAAAAGCGCTTGCGCTCATTGACCTTTCGTATGATTCGGAACGACGGCGGGCGTTCGGCGGGCTGGCGCGCACAACCACCAGTGTCTTGTGCGAAACCATTTTTTCCACGTTGCACGCACCGCTGCTGATGCTGTGGCACACGCGGTTTGTCGTCACCAACCTGCTGGGCGTCAGTGTCGGTTGGTGGCCGCAAAAACGCGCCGCCGGTGGCACGGCGTGGACCTTTGCCATCCGACGGCACTGGGGGCACACGTTGTTCGGGCTGGTTTGGGGCGGATTCATGTGGTGGCTCGGACCGTCGCTGTTCTGGTGGTTCACGCCCATGCTGGCGGGAATGGTTTTGTCCATTCCCTTGAGCGTCTTCACCAGCCGGCGCAGCCTCGGCGCGCGAGCGCGAAAGCTGGGATTGTTTCTCACGCCGGAAGAAATCGCGCCGCCGCCGGAACTGGTCACGCTTCGTGCAAACATGAAAGTCCATGAAATCACTGAAGACACTTCCCCGCGCCCTCCCCACGTGGGGCTGGCGGAAGCGGTGCTCGATCCTTACGTCAACGCCATTCATGTTTCGCTGCTGCGCGAGAAGCAACTCAATCCGGTTTATGCCGAGCAACTTGCCGCGCTGGGTGTCGGAAGCCCGAAAGTTCGCGCGCTTGGCGAAAAATTGCTGGCCACCGGGCCGGACAAATTGACGCCTGCCGAAAGGCTTTTAATCATGGCCGACGAGCGCACCCTGGTCTGGTTGCATCATGAAGCCTGGCTGCGCACGGGCGAATCGTTGGCGCCCTGGTGGCGGGCTTCCATTCGTGAATACAGCCGGCTGGATGAGTCGTAACTGTGAATCTGGGTTCGTGTTCGCAGGCGGTTTATCCTGACTCCCGGGATTGACGCTGCCAAATCTTCGGCGCACACTCGCGCATGGCACAAGCAAACCGGGTTTCAATATGAGTTACCTCAAACGCGCTATCACCGACGGCTACGTCAAACTCACCGGCGAAGGCAAACAACAAAAAACATAGTAGTTGCTAATTAGCCATGCAGCCAGCCAGTCCAGACGGAAACAACCTTCGCAAGTTGCTGTTCATCAGCTACGCTTACGAGGATCAGGTTTTCGCGAAGTGGCTGGCGCGAAAGTTGGCGTTTTACGGCTACGGGGTCTGGTTTGACCAAATTCAAATTCTTGGCGGCGAGTCTTGGGTTAAGGAGGTAGATGTTGCCATCAAGGACCGTTCTTTCCGTGTGCTTGGTCTTCTCTCGAAGGCCTCCATCGCTAAAGATAATCCCCGCAAAGAGCGCACGCTTGCACTCCAGTTGGCCAAGCAGCGCAACACAGATGACTTTCTCATCACGTTGAACCTCGACGACGTTCAGCCGGACTGGACGCTGTCTGATATTTCGTGGATTCCATTCCGCGAAAGCTGGGCGGACGGGCTGCGGCGTCTGCTGAAGAAACTTGAATCGCTAAATGCGCCTAGAATTCATGCAGGCAATTCTGCCATCGCAAAAGCTGCCTTGGAACGAGGTGCTTCGTTGCTTGCCCATAAGTCTGAGCCGCTCACAACAAATTTACTCCCCTTCGTTCAAGTGCCCGAAGTCCTTCGGATTTTCGATACATCCGAAATGGAAGAAGAACATGAAAAGGCGGCCCGTAATCTATGGCCGCATCACAGCCTCGAACCGGGTCGGGCTGCGTCTTTTTCTTCTCCACCGCCAGAACTTGCAATGGTTGTCAAAGAAACCAAGGCCTCCTTTCACTGGCCGTCGTATGATTCGATCAAGCAAACACCGATACACAATGTCATTTCTCGGCTGCTGAATCGCTCAGTGCATTCGTGGCTGATTCGCGCCGGATGTCTCGTTGCGGAAGATGACCATGCGTATTATTTGCCCGCGCCTTTTAGGGGCGAATCCATTTATCGCTTCAAGGATGTGGACGACAGTTCGAGCTACATCCGTGTTTTTGGGAGCATCCACCTTTATCGCCCAAACGTAGTCCCAGAAGAAATCATTCATCACCCGGCGGTCCGTTATGCAATCCGCAAGACCGACTGGGGAGGCTTCGTGGTTCGGCTTCGCCCTGGCGTTGCTCTGTTTGATAGCGCGCATAAGCCGATTACGGGAAGGAAGGTTGGCCCTCGAACCAAGAAGGTCACGCAAGCATATTTCAATGAGAAATGGCGCAAGCGATTGATGGCGTTCAATCAATTGCTTACCCAGGCTGCGGCTGAGGACAAGCAAACTACGTTGAAGCTCGGTAAATTGATTACATTGTCAATGAATTGGTGTTTGGACGAAACGATGCTTGCCGGTGCACCTATCGCTGAGCCTGAAGAACCGGAGCGATACGATATTCAGGTCAGCGCGGAGGAAATGGAGGATTCCGGCGATGAATGAGCCATTGATCAATGCCGAACTTCTGCCTGAACCTGAACTGGAATTTGCATCGCGCCAGCAGATCGAGCACCCAGCCACGGGCCTGGCTTTGTTTGGACCGGTGGAGAGCAATGGCATCGAGAAGCCGAGCCGAATCAATTATGCTGTTATCGGCACTCGCGATGGAATTGCAGGTTTTCAGTCCTTTGCCGCACGGCTGAATACGCCAATTGATCCACCGCCGGAGATGAGCGAGGTGCTTTGGCCGCATTTCCCCGGCTTTGAGGAAGCGATGCACGCATTGTTCCCGAAGGCTGCCCCCTTATCTGAACCGCTCGATGCGAAGGAAATTGATGCGGCGGCGAATCAAGGCGACGACCACAAAAGGGTTTTCGATGTCACGGGCCTTTATTTGAAAGCAATTCGAGTGCTTGAGCGAAAGGATACCGACATTAATGTAACAATCTGCGTTGTCCCGGAAATCATATACAAGAACTGCCGGCCGCTATCGCGTGTCACAGAAGGAATAGGCCGGCGGCTCTCGGCGAAAGAAGTGAATCTGCGCCGACAAATGGCTGATCTGTTTGGGGAATATGATTCTCAACTATATGACTTCTCGCTGGATTTTCGCCGCCAAATTAAAGCCCGCGCGATGGAGTGCAAGATGCCGATTCAAATCGTGCGGGAGTCCACACTGAATCTTTCGGATGAAAAGCCGGCGTGGGGTGAGCGAATCCTGACTCCGCTGTCTGACCGAGCTTGGAATTTATCAACCGCGATTTACTACAAGAGCGGCCGGAAACCGTGGAAGCTTCCGAGTGCGCGACCTGGAGTCTGTTATGTAGGGATCGCGTTCAAACGCACAGGAGAAAAGGGACGAACAGCATGCAGCGCCGCCCAGATGTTTTTGGATGATGGCGACGGCATCGTCTTCCTGGGAGATTACGGGCCGTGGTATTCCCCGGAATTAAAGCAGTGCCACCTCTCCCGTCCAGCTGCAAAAAAGTTACTTGCCGGTGTGCTGCGGACATACGAGGAACAGCACGGGAAGAAGCTACAGGAAGTATTTCTCCATTGCCGTTCGGCGATTGATGACGATGAGTGGCGCGGTTATCAGGAGGCTTGCCCAGCAGGAGTGAAGCTTGTAGGCATTCGCGTTGCGTCCGATCGTCGTGGGTTGAAAGCCTACCGAGTCGGCACTCGTCCAGTTGTGCGCGGCACGTTCTGGAAAGTCTCCGACCGCGCCGGCTACTTGTGGGCATCGGGATTCAAACCATTTTTGAGAACCTATGACGGCTGGGATGTCCCCGAACCGCTGCGGATTGAAATTCAGCACGGGGAAACAGACATTAGGCAAGTTGCGATGGATGTTTTTGGGCTCACAAAGCTGAATTACAACGCCTGCAAACTTGGCGAAAGCCAACCGGTCACTGTGCATTTTTCTGACGCGGTCGGGGAAATTCTTGTAGCGAACCAAGGGACGAAAACCTTCCTGCCAAATTTTAAATACTACGTGTGATGAAAAAATGTGGACTTTATGGCCAATCCAGAGCATCTGAAAATTCTCAAGCAAGGCGTTAAGGTTTGGAATCGGTGGCGAGAAGAGAATCGGGACGAACGCCCTGATCTCAGCTACGCGAAACTCAGCGGCGCGATCCTCAGCGGCGCGATCCTCAACGGCGCGGTCCTCAGCAGAGCGGATCTCAGCTACGCGGAACTCGACGGTGCGCATCTCATCGCCGCGAACCTCATCGCTACGAAACTCAGCGGCGCGAACCTCCGCGCCGTGAACCTCAGCGGTGCGATCCTCATCAATGCGCACCTTAGCGGCGCGTACCTCAGCCGCGCGAACCTCTTCGGCGGAAACCTCAGCCGCGCAAACCTAAGCAGCGCGAGCCTCAGCCGCGCGAATCTCTTCGGCGCGAACCTCACGGGAACTATTTTGACCGCAGCCTACTTCGGCCGTACCACAATTGGAAATGTGGATCTCAGCGCAGCCATTGGATTGGAAACCATGAAACACTACGCTCCCTCAACCATCGGCATCGACACTCTTTACAAATCCCAAGGCAAAATTCCTGACGAGTTTCTACGCGATGCGGGCGTGCCGGAAGAAATCATAACGCATCTTCTCCCGTCGATTCGTTGCGGCAAGGAGGCGATTCAATGGCATTCCTGTTTCATCAGTTATTCGAGCAAAGATGAAGAATTTGCCAAACGTCTTCACGCGCGGATGCGCGCGGCCAACATGCGCGTCTGGTTCGCGCCGGAGGACTTGAAGGGCGGCAAGAAACTTCACGAGCAGCTTTATGAGGCCATCCAAATTCAAGATCGGCTGCTGGTTGTGCTTTCCGAGCACAGCATCCAAAGCGAATGGGTGATGACCGAAATCCGCGAAGCCCGCGAAGCGGAGAAAAAAGAGAAACGCCGCAAGTTGTTCCCCATCCGGCTGACCGATTTTGAAACCTTGCGCGACTGGACGTGTTTTGATTCGGACACCGGCAAGGATTTAGCGGTGGAAGTGCGCGAGTATTTCATCCCCGACTTTTCCAACTGGAAAGACCACGACGCCTTTGAATCCGCCTTCGCCCGGTTGAAAAAAGATCTGGAGGCTGAAAATTCAAGAAGATGAGCACCCATGGCAAACCCCAAACATCTTAAAATTCTCAAGAAAGGTATTGCGGCTTGGAATAGCTGGCGTGCAGAGCGTCCTGAGACAAAGCCAGATTTAGCGCAAGCTGATTTGGCACATAGCAAATTAATCAATGCCAATCTTTCAGGAGCTAACCTTCGCTATGTAAATCTCAGCTACTCGCCATTTCCCTCAGAAGGCTTAACGGAGTTCTACATGGATGGTGCAAATCTGACCGGCGCAAACTTAAGTCGCGCAGATCTTAGTTGCGCGGATTTGAGGGGCACGAAATTGCATCATGCGAACTTAGGAGACTCTATTCTAGCCAATGCCAACCTCACGGGGGCGGATTTAATTGAGGCTGACCTAACTGGCGCAGACCTAAGTGACGCTCAATTTCGAGCCACGTTTCTGAAGGACGCTGACCTGAGTGGTGCGCGTCTCGACGGCACCATTTTTGCAGACCTCAGTCTCTGTGAAGTGAAGGGATTGGATAATGTTAATCACGCAGGTCCTTCGATAATCGGTGTCGAAACGCTCTACATTTCCGGAGGCCACATTCCTGATGCCTTTTTGCTCGGTTGTGGCGTGCCAGAAGAAATCATCGACATCGCGCGCTCAATCCGCAATGGCCCGCCGATTCAGTGGCATTCGTGTTTCATCAGCTATTCCACGAAGGATAAGGAGTTTGCCCGCCGGCTGCATTCCCGGATGCGCGAAGCCAACATGCGCGTATGGTTTGCGTCGGAAGACCTCAAAGGTGGCAAGAAGCTGCACGAGCAGTTGTTTGAGGCGATTCAAATTAATGACCGGCTTTTGCTCGTGCTGTCGGAGCACAGCATCCGAAGCGAATGGGTGATGACGGAAATCCGCAAAGCCCGCGAGGTGGAGAAAAAAGAAAACCGCCGCAAGCTGTTTCCCATCCGGCTGACTGATTTTGAAACCTTGTGCGACTGGACTTGTTTTGATGCCGACACCGGCAAGGATTTGGCGGTGGAAGTGCGCGAGTATTTCATCCCCGACTTTTCCAACTGGAAAGACCACGACGCCTTTGAAGCCGCCTTCGCCCGGCTGCAAAAAGACTTGAAAGAGGAATCCAAACTTCACAACAAGAAACCGAACGAAACCTGATGCCGTTGCCCTACAGCAGTTCCAGCGCACGTTGTAGCTCAGCGTCCGTGTTGTAAAAATGCGGCGAGAAACGGATGTAATTCTGTCCTTTGCGGTCCGCGCGCAACGATGCCACGACGCTGGCGTCCGTCAATTTTTTGTGCAACACTGTGAGGTCTTTGTTGGTTTGAAGAAAGGAAACGATGCCGCTGGCGTTTTCAGGTTTCGCGTCCGCATTCAAAATCGTAAAACCTTTCGCCTGCAAGGCGGGCACGAGCCACGCGCGTTTGCGCAACAATTCAGCGGCGATCCCGCCCTGCGGAACGTCGATTTCCAGCACGAGTTCCATGGCGGCGATCAAACCGACCAGGCCGAGCAGATTGTGCGTGCCGGCTTCGTATTTCGCCGCGCCGTTGTGAAAAATAATTTGTTCCTGCGCGACAAAGTTTGGGCAACGCACGTTGTGCCAGCCATATATCGGCGGGTTCAGTTTTTCCTGCAACTCACGCCGGACATAAAGCAGGCCGGCGCCGCAAGGGCCGAGCAGCCATTTGTGCGCGTCGGCGGCGAGAAAATCCACGTGCTCGACCGTCGTCGGAAACGCGCCGAGCGTTTGAATCGCATCGAGACAAAACAAGATTCCGCGTTCGCGCAAAAATTTGCCGATGGCCTGAAAATCAATGCGATAGCCGCTGATGAAGTGGCAGGACGCAAGCGCGACGAGCCGGGTGTTTTCGTCCACCTGTCCCATCACGTCCCGCGGACGGATGATGCCGAGGCCGCGCGCCTGCGCCGCCGAAGCGGCTTCGTCGCCGCGAAGGCGCGTGTTAAGCAGGCGGACTTCGACGCCGCGTTCGGCCAGCGCCATCCACGGATAAACGTTCGACGGATAATCATCGTGATAAATGAGAATGTTGTCGCCCTTGCGAAAACTCAGCCCAGCGGCGACAAAACTCAACGCGAGCGAAGTCGGCCCGACCAGCGCGATTTCCTCCGGCTGGCAATGCAGCAATTGCGCCCCGAGCTGGCGCGCATCGTTCAGGCGGTGCAGGACGAAGGCTTCCTGATCCCCCAGCGTGCCGCGTTTGGCGCATTCGGAAACGGCTTCGGCAACGCGATGTGGTAACGGACAAACCCCGGCATGCGCGAGGAAAATTTTGTCGCGGGCGACGGGAAATTCGTGTTGGCGAAATTCCTCGTTCGCGAGCAGTTCGGTCAATGTCATGCGGCGAAAGTAACGGTCAACTGTCCGCTGCGCAAAGCGGAATTAAAATCCTTTCAGAATATTGGAAAGGTCGCCGTGTGGACCATAGATGCTGTTCCAGAACTGGACGATTTTGTAAGCGATCATCAGCGCGACCAGCATATAAACGAGCCGCGGCATCCAAGTCGCGAAGGCGTTCAGCTTGCGCGTGCCGTCCTCGTTGTAGATCCGGCTGATTTGGCGGAGCGAATCATCCAGTTTGCCGCTGACCTCGCCGCTGGCGTAAAGGTTGGCGAAGGTTCCCGGGAACAGCGGGCAGAGTCTGACGGCTTCGGAGGGCATTTGACCGGCAACCACGCGCGGCTTCCAGGCGGCGACCGCCCGGCGCAAGGCCGGCGAGCCGCTGGCGGTGGCGGCCAGGTCCCAAGCCTCAAAGATGTTGACCCCGGCGCTGATGAGCGCTTCAAGCGCCGCAGCGAGCCGGGACAGGGCAAGGTAATGGCGGGCCTTGCCCAGGATGGGGACCAGGCGCAGGAAAGCTTCAATCCAGGCACGCCAGTTTTCACCGTGTTTGCTTTGCGTGGCGTAAATCATCAAGGCGACGGCGCCATAAAGCGGTGAGAGGATGATGGCGGCTTTGGCGAACAGGAGGGGCAGGCTGGCGTTGAACTGCGACGCGGCGAACGGAAGCACGATTAAAAAAATGAAGGCGGCCATGTGAACCAGCCCAACGGGGTAAATGAGCTGGGAAATCACCTGCCGGATGACCCGGGCGCGGTCGTCGTAATAATCGGCTAGCATGCGGAAACAGGCGTCGAGCCGCCCGCTCTGTTCGCCGGCCCCAATCAACGCCAGGTCGAACTCGGGCAGCCAGTCGAGACGCTGCAATGATTCGGCCAGCGTTGCGCCTTTGGTGATTTCATTGAGCAGGCATTGCAACGGCTTGTGATAGGCAGCGGCGGGCGGACGGCTTTCGATTTGCTCCAGAGCGCGAACGATGGGAACTCCGGCGGACGTGAGCTGGTTGAGTTGATGATAAAACTCGGCCCGCTGGACAAATTGTCGGGGCGAAAGGATGAGCGGCATAATCCCGCCTCGCGGGACGGGCAGCGGTCAGGCCGCGACGCGGTCCAGGCTGGCCTTGAAATCGCGCCGGCTCTTGGCGCCAACCATTTGCTCGGCGATTTCGCCCTTGTTAAAAAGCAGCAGGGTGGGAATGGCGCGGATGCCGTACTCGGCGGCGAGCGACTGATGTTCGTCAATGTTCACTTTGCCGATTTTGATCTTGCCATCGTATTCGTCGGCCAGTTCATCGAGAAGCGGCGCGATCATTTTGCACGGGCCGCACCACTCGGCCCAGAAATCAACGAGCACGGGCACTGGCGATTGCAAAACCTGCTGCGCAAAATTTTCCTGCGTGAGCGTGACGATTAATGGAGAAGCCATACGTCAAATGGAATGGTTTTGGGCACGAGAAACAATGCGGTCAAAACCGGCTTCAGCCGATTGCGTTTTTGAGGAGCAGGAGCATCCAAACCACAGTGCCGGCGGCAAACAATCCAGCCACAACCGCAGCGATGACCAGAATGTTGTCGAGCGCGCCAATCGTGGGAGCGGCAGCCGGCGCCGCTCTTTGAACCGCCGGAGCGGGACGCGTTTGAGCCACGGGCGCAGCAGCAGCGGCGGCAGCGGCTCGTGGCGCGGGAGCAGCAGGTGCCGGTGGGGCTTTTGCCGCGCTGGTTGGCAAGGGCGCCGCGCTGGGAGCGCCGGTAGGACCGCCGGGCGGCAGCGTCGGCAGTTTGATGGTCGGCGCCGTGGATGGTTTCGGCGGCAAATTGATTCGGACGGTTTCCTTTTTGGGCTGGACCTTGCCGGTTTCTTTTTTAACCGGTGGCACAGCGCCTGCGGGCGCGCCTGGTATGTTCGAGGGAATGTCAGCCATAGTATTTAGCGGTTTAAGATAAACGGTGGACGGCGGCTGTCAAATGTAATTCTGGGAACACCCCGGGAACACATTGGGAGGACTGTTGGCACACAATCCGCCATCAAGTCTTCTCCTCAATCAATTCACGCCGTGCGCCGCCGAGCAATTGTTCGACAAAACCGGTCGAATAAACGCCACGCCGGAAATTCGGGTCCTGCATGATGGCTTGCTGGAAGGACACTGTGGTCTTAATGCCGGTAATCATATATTCGGCGAGCGCACGGTTCATGCGATCCATTGCCTCCCGCCGGTCTTTGCCCGTCGTGATAAGCTTGCCAATCATTGAGTCGTACGTCGATGGGATCGTGTAACCCGCGTAAGCATGTGTGTCCACGCGCACGCCGCGGCCACCAGGTTGAAAATACATCTCAATCCGTCCCGGGCTGGGACGGAACTCGTCAAACGGGTCTTCGGCATTAATGCGACATTCGATGGCGTGACCTTTGATTTGAATGTCGCTTTGCGAATGTTGCAGCAGCTCGCCCATCGCCAGCAGGATTTGATAACGCACGAGATCAATGCCTGTGACTTCCTCAGTGACCGGGTGTTCAACTTGAATCCGCTTGTTGACTTCGAGGAAATAAAAATTGCCGTGATTGTCCACGATGAATTCGACGGTGCCGGCGTTGGTATAGTGTACAGCCTCTGCGATTTTCACGGCGGCCTTGCCGATTTTGTCGCGCAATTTGCGGAATTTATACTCGAGCAATGGCGACGGCGCTTCTTCAATAAGTTTTTGGTTGCGGCGTTGAACGGAACAATCACGTTCGCCCAGATGAATAATGCGGCCCTTTTGGTCACCGAGAATCTGAATTTCGATATGATGTGGATTCTCGATGTATTTCTCAATATAGACCGCGGAATTGCCAAACGCCTTTTCCGCCTCGTTTCGCGCCGTGTGATAACCTTTCACAAGCGAAATGTCATTATGCGCCACACGCATCCCGCGTCCGCCGCCGCCGGCAATGGCTTTGATCATCACCGGATAACCGATGTGTTTGGCGATGGCCAGGGCGTCCGGTTCTTTTTCAACGACGCCTTCCGACCCTGGCGGTGTGGGTACGCCGGCTTTTTTGGCCAGCGCCCGGCTGACTGCTTTGTCGGCCAGCGCCTGCATCGTGCGCGGATTGGGGCCGATAAAACGAATGTTGCAACTCTCGCAAACCTCCGCGAAATGCGCGTTCTCCGAAAGAAAACCGTAGCCGGGATGAATCGCGTCCACATCCGCGACCTCCGCTGCGCTGATGATGCGGTCAATGCGTAAATAACTTTCCGCCGCCGCCGCTTTGCCGATGCAAATGGCTTCATCGGCCAGTTGCACGTGCATGGAATTGGCATCCGCCTCCGAATAAACGGCCACGGTGCGGATGTTCAATTCTTTGCAAGCGCGGATGATCCGAACGGCTATCTCGCCGCGATTGGCGACCAGAATTTTTTCAAACATGGGCTTTCAGTGAAAGCAAACAGGATTAACGAGTGTTTCCGTCGCCGAAGTCAAGCCGGCCGCACTTTGAACAACGGCTGGCCGAATTCCACCGGTTTGGCGTTTTCCACCAGAACCTGCGTGATCACGCCTTTGACTTCAGCTTTGATTTCATTCATCACTTTCATCGCTTCAATGATGCACACAACGGATTCAGGGCTGATTTCAGTGCCAATTTCAACGTAGCTCGCAGCCTCAGGGGATGGCGCGCGGTAAAAAGTGCCGATCATCGGTGATTTGACCTCAACTTCGCCGGTGGCTAGAATCGGCGGTGCCACTATCTGTGGCGATGCAACAGCAACCGGCGGCAGAACTGGAACAGCACCCGCAGCCACCACCGGTTCATCATACTGAACAATAGGTGCGCCGCTATTCGAGCCGCGCTTCAGCCTGATTTTTGAATCCTGACGCTCCAGTTCAAACTCCGTTATGGAGTTTTTCTTCATCAGGTCAATGATGGCTTTGATATCTTTTATATCCACGGCGCGTTTTCGTTAAAGTGAACTCGAATTCCTGTTTTTAATCCTAAATAACCAAAAAAGCAGCAGCCGAAGTTCGACTCTGCTTGAATCATTATTAGGTTGGATGGCATCCTATTCATTTGAAAGATTATCGTCAAGTCTCAAAATAGAAAAGTTTAAATCAAATAAAAATCGTTAAAATTGCCATAAAAATACAGTTTTATGGCCGTTTTCTATCAACGTTAACGTCAATGGATGCTTCCAAAGCCAAAATATAAGATTTTTGGCCAAAACCAGCGATTTGACCGCAACAAACCGGCGCAATCAGCGATTTGTGTCTGAATTTTTCTCTCGCATGAATATTTGAGAGGTGAATCTCAATGGTCGGCACTCCTACCGCCGCAATTGCATCCCGTAGCGCAATGCTGGTATGGGTGTAAGCAGCGGCATTGATGACAATCACGTCAAACTTCCCCTTTGCCTGCTGAATCCAGTCAACCAACTCGCCTTCCAGATTGGATTGCCGGAACTCAATTCCCACCTTCAACTGTGCGGCACGTTCACGCACTTTTGCCTCGATGTCAGCCAAAGTCACGCGGCCATAAACTTCAGGCTCGCGCTGTCCCAGCAGATTCAGATTCGGCCCATTGAGAAAGAGAATTTTCATGTGCGGTGGGAAGAATAACCGGTCATCGGATACTTGTCGATTTGATTTCCGGTCATGGCGAGCAGAAAGCCCAATAAGGTGAAGGCCGTCCAGGCCAGTGCCGGAACATAGAGACCAAACTCACCGAATCCTTGTATAAACCAGGCAAATACTCCCAGAAAAATGGCGAAGCTCACCCGTTCGGCAGAACGCCAGACGCGCCGCCCCATCGTCAACAGCGAAAGCACAATCCAGGCTCCATAGAGCGTTCCGCCGACAATGCCCGAATCCGAAAATTGTTCCAGGTAGTCATTATGCGCCAGGCGGGCCATTTCGGCGGTGGGCAATTTGAGTTGTGCGTAAGGCCGTTGAAAAGTGCCCGGGCCCGTTCCCAGCAGCGGATGTTTGAATGTGGTCTCCAGCGCCGCGCGCCAGTAATCAAACCGCGCGCCGACGCTGGTTGCGCCGGCGGCAAGGTAGCCGTGGAATCGTATGGCAAAAATTCCGAGTCCAATCACCGTTACCGCGATGAGTGCCGCCCATTTCAATCGGGCAGACCACTGCAAGCGAAACAAGCACGCGCCGCCAATTGCCATAGCAATCAGCCAACCCAACTTCGAGCCGGTCCAAAAAAATGCCGCGCCGCCCAGAAAAATGGTCAGTGTGATTACTGTTGCGCGAACGGGTTGTCGCAGCCGTTTTGTGCTGTTGAACGCCAAAACGAGCGACACTGGTAATAATAGCAGAATCAAGCCCGCCAGGGCGTTGGGATATACCAACGTGCCCATGACACGCCCTTTGGCAAACTTGGCGAGGATGGCCGGATTGGGCACGTCCATGCCATTGGTGGCGATGATGACCTGGTTGCGTTTCAACTCCATAAACAGTTCCGGCGGAATGTTGGTCCAGCCGGTGCGCCCGCCTTCCAGCAACATTTGCCGGCTTTGCTGGAACTCGAACAGCCGCTGGTTGATGCCTCGAACGAGGCAAAATGCGAATGCCACCAGCACACCGATGAACAGCCAGTGCCCGGCGCGTTCGCGTCCGAAAATAAATGCGCCGATGAAATAACAAGCCAGGCATCCAGCAAATTGACAAAGCGTCGTTGCGGTGAGATTGCCATCCACGGTTCGCGTGGTTGAAAGAAGCTGCCAGCCGAACCATAGCAATGGCAGCAACCAGAGCCAGCGCGTTCCCGGCCAGCGCGGCCGGCTCACGAACACCAGCGCCGCGCCCGCCAGTGACAGCGGCAACAGAATCCAGTTGCCCCAATGGGTCGGCCAGGCGTCCGCCAAAAATTCGGACGGCGAAACCGGCGGCGCAATTTTTTGGTCGAGGATGACCGGATTGCCGAACTTCAAAATCGCCAGACCGAGAAACAGTCCGAATACGAGCGCGTAAAATCCGGGTCCGGTGATTTTTTTTTCAGACTTCATTGCGAGATTTCGTTCGCAACCGGTCAAAGACGCAGTTTGAGCAGGCTTACTTCCAGCGCCAGCGCTTCCTGCACGTTGGTGTGCAACAACCGCTGGGTTTGCTCCAAGGTCTGCAAATTTTCCAATGCCTGCCGTGATGTAATACGCCGGGCGACGGTTTCCGCACCGGAAATTTCAGGGAATTTCAGCAGGCTTCCGCCGGCAGCGAGCGTGCGCCCGTCCTCCGTAGCAGTGCTACTGCGGAGGGTGGACAGCCACACGTCGCGCAACCACCATTGCACGAGCAAAAGCGCCTCCGCCCGCTGGCGGCGATATTCCGCTTCGATGGCCGCCGCCAGTTCGTCCTCCCACTTTTCACGCAGGTCTTTTTCGATTTCATCGTACTGTTGCAAGGGCGAGCGGGCGGTCAGGGTTTCTTCCACGCGCTCCCGGATTTCGCCGAGCCTTTGCAGCAGCGCGTCAAGCAATCGGTAACGCCCCAGCAAACTTTTTTGTTCATTGGCCGCCAGCGCGTCAAAATGCGCGAGCCATTCCATCTGCGCCGGGTCAGGCGATCGGCCGCCCTCGCCGAAAAAATTCAGGCGCAGACAGCGTGATAAAATGGTTTCCAGGATCCGCTGCGGCTCGGTCGAAAGCAAAATCAGAACCGACTTGCCGGGCGGTTCTTCCAGCGTTTTCAAGAAAGCATTGGCGGCTTGAACATTTAGCCGGTCCGCTCCCGCGATGATCGCCACCTTGTATTCGGCCTCGGTGGGTTTGAGTTGGATTTCGCGCATCAACTCGCGCGTTTGCTCGACGGTTACGATGCGCGATTTGGACTCCGGCCGCGCCCAATGCACGTCGGCATGGGTATCGTGGTCAATTTCCCGGCAGCTCAAACAAGCGTCGCAGCAATCAGTCGTCACGCCGCCGGTTTTGACGGGGTCCCGGCAGTTCAACGTTTTGGCCAGCGTGCGGGCGAGCGATTCCAACTCTTCGAGCTGATCCCCGGCGAACAGGTAGGCGTGGCCGAGCCGCCCGCAGGCGAGCGAACGCTGGAGCAATTCGACGCCTTGCGTCTGTTTCGCAAAATGCTTGAAGGCCATGCGTTATTGATAAGCCTTTGCGGATAAATTGTCTCGTTTTAAAACTTCCAACTTCCAAACCAAGTGAACATTTGGCACGAGATATGTGATACAAACTGCCAATTTTTACGGGACAAATTATCGGTCAATTTATAGCAAAAATTGCGAGATGGTGCCGACGGAGGGGGTCGAACCCACACACTCTCACGAGTACCAGATTTTGAGTCTGGCGCGTCTGCCAGTTCCGCCACGTCGGCAACAGTGCGCCAATATATTTCGTCGGGCGGTGAAGTAAACAAGTTTCCACGCGTTCGTTGCGACGTGTCCTCAACCTCCACCCAATCCTTGAGTGACGCCGCCGGGACGGGTTGGATTTTTTAATAGGCGCAGCCGCCGGCAAACCAAGCGACCGCCAGAAAAAACGCACAGCGTCTGCTCCATTTCCGAACACTGTCCGGACATTAACCTTGTCTATGCTTTCAGCGAAGCAGGGAAAGGTAACCGTGTGACAGCGTGGCGCAATACCCCCGCTTATCGCATGTTCCCATCGCATTTGTTGGCATGGAACGTGCACATTTGCGTGTCAAATGACACGACGAAGACAAGAAACTGATGCAGTGGGGTTGGTCGCCCAACTGGCAGGCTTGGTTGTGCTCATCAGTCTTCTTTTTCCTGCCGTTCGCAGGGCACTCGCCGAACTTGGCTTCATTGCGGTGTGTGTTTTAATTCTCGTCGTTGCAGGTCTGGTTGGCTTCGGCATTTACCGGCTGGCAACCCGGGAGGGCCGGATGAAGGCCATGACTGGAAATCCATTCGCACCTCCAACCGCTGCCTCGGATCAAACATGGAACGACGACGAATCAGAGGCCATCCCGGATCTCCTCTACCCGATGATGCGACGCCGATACCCTTGGCGGCATTGAACCGCAAGGACTGGCTTTAACAATCCGTTCAAAAACGTCTTGTCTCGTAGCAGCCGAGGCCTGTTTGCTGGGAAGTCACGGTTCGCAAGGACGCTCACCCTCCCGGTTTCAAAAAAACTCCGTCTTGTCGCGGCGTAGTGTAACGAAGACGGATGAAAGCGCGGAAAATATCGGATTCAGGCAGTGGCATCGGAGAAACGGCCCGTTTTTTAAGGGGAGCCGTAGCGAGTTGGCCACCGCCCGAATCCAGTTATCATCTCCAGCAAGTGTAATGCCGACAATCGGGTTCAAGTCGTTTTTTTGTCGGGAGGTATGTCTGAAACTGCATCCACCTTGCGAGCGCCGTAGCCGCCGCCGTGAGTCGGCGCAAATTTACTTTTTGTGCCTCTGCATTGAACCCCGCCCAGTGCTAAAATCAGCGCGGACTGATCCCGCTCCGTGGGACGGCTGCCATTCTTCGGCAGGAGCGGTGGGGAATTGGGATTTGTCTGCGCGTCGTTTTGGTGTGCGGGAATTAACGCCAATGTCCGCGGTCATGGTGCCAGCCATAGTGATCATGCCAGGCACGTCCGCCAACCCACACTGCGTGCGGGTGGGGCGGATAGCCCCAGTGTCCCCCGATCCACACCCAGGAAATTCCGCTCCATTCATATTCGCCGCCAATCCAGACGTAGCCCGGTCCCGGTGCGGCGACCACGACCGTTTCCGCCGGTGGTGGTGGCGGAGCTTGTTGGACAACCACGGTGCTGGTCGGGGCCGCGGCGCCCGTAGTGGACGGTGTGTTGATCATGTAATTGACGATTTTGTCCGTCACACCCGCGTCGCGCAGGTCAATGATGTCCGCCGCGCTCAAATGGTAACTCGTCCGTGAATTTTTAATCTGGTTGATGATCACGTCTTCACTTATGCCCGCTTTTGCGAGCGCTTTCACATCAGCAACGCTCAACGGCTGGCCCTGGTCCACTTTGATGTAAGTCTGTGGCGCCTGCGCCTTGAGCCGGGCTTCTTGTTCGCGATCCATGGAATTGCCGATCAGGCCGCCAGCCAGCGCTCCCGCCGCCGCGCCAATCAACGCGTCCTGTCCGCCGTAGTGACGACCGCCAATGGCCGAACCGGTGATCGCTCCCATCGCGCCACCAATCAATGCCCCAGAGCCCGTGTTATTTTGCGTGCCGTCGGGATTCTGGCATCCCGTCAACCCGACCGCCGAAGCCACCAAAGCCAAATTCAAAGTCAAAACATGTAGTTTCATAAACCGATATCCATTTTATCAGACAACAAACGGCATTCGTACATTCAAAAATCAATCTACCGTGGCCGTTTATTAAGACCGTTTCCACGGCCACTTCTATTTCCCAAGACGATGAGCACAGCGAATAAGTTACAGCGCGCCGAGGAAATTCCCGGCACCCCCGGCAACAAAACGAAAAAGTTCAACCCGCCGGAATGAGTTGCCTTGCGCCGCCCGCCGCGTTTCAATGAAACCCATGATCGCCAAACGAGTCATCCCGTGCCTCGACGTCCATGACGGCAAAGTCACGCGCGGCGTCCAGTTCGGCAAGGCCGAGGCGGGCGAACTGCGCAACGTCGGCGACCCGGTCGAATTCGCACTGCGTTACAACGAGCAGGGCGCGGACGAAATGGTTTTCTTCGACATCACCGCCAGCGCGCATGGCCGCGCGACGATGGTGGATGTCATCCAACGCGCCGCCGACCAATGCTTCATGCCGCTCACCGTTGGCGGCGGGCTCCGCAGCGTGGACGACATGTTCACGATGCTTCGCGCCGGCGCGGACAAAATCAGCATCAACTCCTCGGCGCTGGCGAATCCCGACTTGATCCGCGCCGGCGCGGAAAAATTCGGCAGCCAGTGCATCGTGGTGAGCATTGATTGCCGGAAGGTGGCGCCGGACAAGTGGGGGGTGTTTTCGCACGGCGCCCGTAAACCGACCGGGTTGGACACCGTAGAATGGGCCAAACGCGCCGTGTCGCTCGGCGCGGGCGAGATTGTGTTGAACAGCATTGATGCCGACGGCACGAAGGCCGGCTTTGACCTGGTCATCACGCGGCGCATCAGCGAATCGGTCGGGGTGCCGGTGGTGGCCAGCGGCGGCGCGGGCAGTCTGGAACACATGGCCGAAGTGCTGCTCGAAGGCAAGGCCGACGCCGTCCTAGCCGCGAGCATTTTCCATTTCGGCGAATACACCGTGGGCGACGTGAAACGGTTTTTGGCAGGCAAAGGCATCCCGGTGAGGTTGTAATGCGAATTTATGTTGAGCAAGCTACCGCAACGGATGCAAAAACAGTGTCCGATATTCTTTTGGAAGCTGCTGCATGGCTACGTCAGCGCAACCTGCCAATGTGGCGTGACAACGAACTTGTTCCTGAAATTATAGCCGCTGACATTGCTGACGGGCTTTTCTTTTTAGGAAAATGCAACAGTGAAGTTGCCGGCGTGATTAAGTTCCAGCTCGAAGATAGAAAATTCTGGCCCGATGTGGTGGACGGAGAATCTGCCTTCGTTCATCGCCTTGCCGTTCGGCGTAGGTTTGCCGGCGGCGAAGTCTCCAATCAATTGCTTCGTTGGGCGGTGCATCGTACTCGCAACCTGAAACGGCACTTTCTGCGGCTTGATTGTGAATCTTCCCGTCCCAAGTTGCGTGCCTTTTATGAACGTTTTGGTTTTCGACATCACAGCGACCTGGCCGTGCCTCCATATTTTGTTTCACGTTACGAATATGAAATCCCTTCCGCTTGAAAAATCATGAACGACCCGACTCAACCTCGCCTGGCTGCCGATTGAACTGCTGACCTGCTCGAATATTTTCATACCGTTCGTAGCTTGCTTTCGGTGGAGCTTCGGCGTAGCATGAATAAAACATTTAATTCAATGTTATGATTGCATTGCAAGACATCCGGTCGCTGACGGATTTTCAGCGCAACGCCAAGTCGCATTTGCGCCGGCTCAAAAGCACCGGCCGGCCGGAAGTCCTCACGGTCAACGGCCGGGCGGAGTTGATCGTGCAGAACGCCGCCGCCTTTGAGGACATGCTCGACGCGATCCGCGGCATCCAGCGCGGTCTGGATGAAATGAAGGCGGGTAAAGGCGAACCGGCACGCAAGGTTTTGGATCGCATCCGCGCCAAGTATAAAATTCCGCGTTCGCCACGGTGAAGTATTATCAAGTCATCATCCTGCCGTCGGCGGAGCGTGACATCGGTGGGGCTTACGAATGGCTGGCCGAGCAGGAAGCAGAAGCTGCCATCCGCTGGTATAACCGGTTGTTGGAGGTGATTTTCTCGTTGGACACGTTTCCCGAACGCTGCCCGCTCGCGCCGGAAAGCGAGTTTTTCAATTCGGAAATCCGCGAGATTTTCCACGGTCGCCGCCAGCACAAATACCGAATCCTGTTTACTGTGAGCGAAAGTAAAGTTCACGTCCTCCACGTCCGCCATGGCGCGCGGCTGGCGTTGGGCGAAACTGAATCCTCCGAAGGATAAAATTGGTCGAGGGTCGAAAGACGAAAGTCGAAGGCTGGATTCCGCCGCTTCGCGGTATTTTTTCTCTCGACTCCTGTCCTTCGACTCTCGACAAGCCCGCTTCGTTTTGTTTAATTGGCCGTGCCTAATGAGAAGATTGTCCGCCATTGTTCCGCTCGTTTTTTTATTCGCGCTTTTTCCGTTCGTTGTCCTGGCACAGCAGCAGTCGTCGTGGGATGTGCGGGCGCTCAAACAAATCATCCCTAGCGCGCCGGCCGGCAGCGTGGACGTTGTGGGAGACACGGCGTACGGCACGAATGTCTTTGTGCAGTACGGCAATGCGACGCTCACCTCGGACAGCGCGATGCTCGATTACCAGTCGGGCGAGGTGGTGGCTGACGGCCACGTGCGCATCGAGCAGGGCGATCTCATCTGGACGGGTGAACACATCCGCTACAATTTCAAAACGCACCAGATGCAGAGCGAACAATTTCGCACGGGCAAACCGCCGGTGTTCGCGCAAGGCGAACAATTGCAGGGCGACACGACCAATAAAACCTACCACGCGCGCCACGCTTTCGTCACGACCGATGATGTGAGCAACCCGGCGATTCGCGTTCGCTCCAGTCACATAAAAATTGTTCCCGGAAAATACATCGAAATGTGGAACGCCGTGCTATTCATGGACGGTGTGCCGACGTTTTACTTTCCGTATTACCGGCGCAATCTGGGCGAGCACGTCAGCAATTTCAATTTTACTCCCGGCTACCGCAGCTCCTACGGGCCGTTTTTGCTCAACACTTACACGTGGTATCTCAACGATGCAGTGGACGGAAAGATCCATCTGGACTACCGCGAGAAGCGGGGCGTGGGCGCGGGGCCGGACCTGAATTTGCATCTCGGTCGGTGGGGCGAGGCAGAGTTCAAGTATTATTACCTGCATGACCAGGATTCGGCCCACAGCACGAGCGGCACGCCGTGGACCAATGGAATTCCCGAAAACCGCCAGCGCGTTTACTTCGGCTACCAGGCGACCCCGGCCACCAATTTGAATGTGAAGGCGCTGGTGAATTATCAACGCGATCCGCTGGTGCTGCATGACTTTTTTGAAGGCGATTACACCGCAAACCCGCAGCCCAACACGTTCACCGAGGTCAACAAGTATTGGAACAACTGGAGTCTCGACGCTGAAACCACGCCGCAGGTAAATGATTTCTTCAACCAGGTCGAACGCCTGCCTGACGTGAGGCTCACCGGCTATCGCCAGCAGGTTTTTAACACGCCGTTTTATTACGAGAGCGAAAGCTCGGCGGGCTGGTACCGGATGTATTTTGCGGACACGAACGGCCCGACGCCGCCGAATTATTCCGCCGCCCGTGCCGACACCTTTCATCAAGTGCTCCTGCCCTGCACGTTTTTGGGCTGGCTGAATGTCACGCCGCGCGTCGGCGGTCGCTTCACCTATTACAGCACGGAGCGCGGACCGGGCGGCACGAACGATGAAGCCCGGCGCAAAGTGTTCAACACCGGCGTCGAAACTTCGTTCAAAGCTTCGCAGCTTTGGGCGGGCACGGCGAATTCACTTCTGGCCATTGATGGTTTGCGCCACATCATCGAGCCGTCGGTGACCTACGCCTACGTGCCCTCGCCCAGCACACCGCCGGCGCAATTGCCGCAGTTCGATTCCACGTTGCCCAGCCTGCTGCTGTTGCCGGTTCAATTCCCCGATTACAACAACATTGATTCCATTGACAGCGAGAACGTCATTCGTTTCGGCCTGCGCAACACACTCCAAACCAAGCGCGACGGACAGCTCGACAATCTGCTCGATTGGAACGTGGTGTTGGATTGGCGGCTCACCCCGGGCCGGAATAAAACCAATCTCGACGAACCGTTCAGCCCGCAGCAGACGTTCAGCGATCTTTACTCCGACCTCACGTTCAAGCCGCGCTCATGGATCGTGCTGGATTCGCAACTGCGCTACGCCATCAACGGCGGCCATTTGAATCTGGCGTTTGATCAACTCACCTTCACGCCGAATGAACGCTGGAGCTGGGGACTTGGCTACTGGTACTTGCGCAGCGGCTTTGATGGGTTTACCCAAAGCGACAATTTCATCACCAGCACGCTTTTTTACCGGCTGAATGACAACTGGGGTTTTCGAACGCAGCACGATTTCAACGCTGAGAACGGCCGTTTGCAGGAACAGGATTACACAATCTATCGCGACCTGCGGAGTTGGACCGGCGCGCTGACTTTTCGGGTGATTGACAACGGCACCGGCCCGACGGATTTCACGGTGGCCTTCACCTTCTCGCTCAAAGCCGCGCCAAAAACCCGCGTTGGCGGCGACACCGTCCAGCCCTATCACCTCGTCGGGGAATAAAACTGTGACTGTGAAATGGATAGCGTAGCGGCTGCGGATGGGGACTTGGACGCATGTCAACCACCTGTTAAACTAGCACGGCGCAGAAAAGTGAAATGACGCCGCTGGAATACTATAATACTAGGAACCGACCCGTTTCACGTTTCAGGGCCTTATTGATCCTTCAACAACTTAAAAATATGAAAACCGCCACGCTTGTTTTAACTGGATTGTTAATAACCTTAACCGCTCTAGCTGCAATGGAAATGATTTTCCCCGGTTACGATAGGCTCAAAGAGATATCACCCGACATTATCATCGCGCGCTGCACTAATACACCCTCTCCGCTTCCACCTAACCGGACTATTACCAGCGACGCAAATACTTTTTCCATCGAAATTGTCGCAGCCATCAAAGGAACGAACCGTTCTGGATCGGTTCTTCTAAATTCTGGTCATTGGCTGCATCGGGGAGACAATTATCTGATCTTTGGAGATTGTGAAAATGGTGTTTGCCAGGCTCTCGCGGATTATCGCGTCATTCCCTTGGGACGCGAACTTTTGGCTGGTTCAATTACAAACGCCATCGCTAGCAAGCCGCTGGACGAACAAATTCAAATTTTATTCAAACGTCGGCTGGATAACTTAAATCGGCAAATGAAGAAAGAGCAGGAGGAAAAGGAGCGGTTAGAGGAGACAATCAAAAAGTGAAGTCAAAGGCGATTGTTGTAAGACAATTAGGACAATTGGGTTGATTTTCAAACTCTAAACGCAAGCCATGAATTTCGCGGCAGTGACAAAAAGGCCCGCGTGACTTATCTGGGTGTTCCAAATAGGGATTGGCAAGGGCAGTTGATTTTTCCACCAATTCAATCGCGGGCAAACCGTTGGATGAGCAGCTTCAGATATTGTTTAAGCGACGGATTGATGATTTGAATCGAGAAATACAGAGCGATGAAGTAGAAAAGTAACGATTGGAAGAAGTGATCAAAAAATAATACTGGTCCTTCCCTGATTTGGAGCTGCCAACTCACGCCGCCGCAAACGCCGGCAGGGACAGGCTGAACCGCGAGCCTTTGCCGGGGTCGCTGTGCACGTGAATCAAGCCGTGATGTTCCAGCGCGATGCGCTGGCTGATGGCCAGCCCCAGTCCCGTGCCATTTTGTTTGGTCGTGAAAAACGGCTCGAACAAGTGCTCCAGATTTTCCGGCGCGATGCCCACACCGGTATCCTGGATGTTGATCCGCAACTGCCGCTCGCTGCGTTCGCCCTTCACCGTTTCAGTCTTGACGGTCAACACCCCGTTCGTGCCCATCGCTTCAAGCGCGTTGAGCAGAAGATTCATGAACACTTGCTGCAATTGCGCGTCGTCGCCGCGGACGGTGTCCGGCTCGGCCTGGTAATGACGCTGTAGTGAAATCAATTTCCCGTTGACTTGATGCTGCACCAGGCGCAGCGAATGATCGAGCACGTCGTGGACGCGCACGGTCGTGAACGCCGCGCGGCTCGGCGCGGCAAACCGCAGCATCTGCGTCACAATCGCGTTGATGCGTACCAGCTCGCGCCCGACGACCTCGGTCAGTTCCGTGTCCTGGCCTTTCTGCGCCAGCAGGTCAACGAACGTCTTGATGGCCACCATGCCGTTTTTGATCTCGTGCGCCATGCTCGCCGAAAGCGTGCCGAGGCCGGCCAGCCGGTCGAGCCGCCGGAGGTTCTGCTCAAAAACCGGCGTGGAAGTCAGGCTGTTCAAAACGATGACAATCTCCACCTGCTCGCGCGTTTTCACGGGTAAAATGCTCGCGCGCAATGCTGTGGCCTGGCCCAAAGGAATTTCGCGGTTCAAAATCGCCTTGCCGCTCCGGGCGGTTTCCTGAATCAGTCTGGCCAGCGGCGCGGGCAACGAACTCAATGGCGCGTCCAGCAGCTTCGCCGCATCCCGGTGCAGATGTTCGGCGGCTTCGGCGGTGCAGGCGACGATGCGTTTGCGCGCGCCCACCACGATCACGCCGCAGGCGAAACATTCATGAAGCAGACTCAAGGGGTTTCCGCCCGAAAGTCCACCACGCTTCTTGCTGCCCAGTTTGTCCGATGACATTGAAATTTGCCGGTCGTTCGGTTGCTAAGTCCTGCCGCCGCCACCGATTGGAAAAACGTTTCCAATGAACCCCGACAAATCATAAAACGGCTCTTGGTGTCGTGTCAGCAAAAATCAGCGCACCCGGACGTTTACGGTGAAGTGATTTAATTGGTAGGGCGGACTCCTCGCCTGGGCGAAGCCTTGCGAAGCCCGGTCCGCAGCCCGCCGCGCGGCGCGTTCGGAGAACGCGCCCTACCCAACCAGCGCCATCGGCGCGGCAAGCGGCGGGGAGGACCAAGGCATGTCATTCGAGAATCCCTCTGGGATTTTTTCCTTTGCGCCTTTTGCGCCTCGGCGTCTCCTGCTCGTGATTTATCGGAGTTGCGTTAATTCCACGTTTTGGGATTTGCCAGTGCCGCCAAATTCAGGGATATTGTCCGTCGTTTTTTCACGGGCCATTTATGAAACCCCAGGTTGAAATCTATGACACGACCCTGCGCGACGGTTCGCAGGGCGAAGGCATCAATTTCTCGGTCGCGGACAAACTCCGCATCGCCGAGAAGCTCGACGCGTTCGGGGTGCATTACATTGAAGGCGGCTGGCCCGGCTCGAACCCCAAGGACATGGAGTTTTTTGCACAGGCCAGCCGGCGCAGGTGGAAGAACGCCCAAATCGTCGCGTTCAGCATGACGCGCCGCAAAGGCGTCGCCGTCGAGAAGGACGAGCTGATGCGGCAGATTCTCGACGCGAAAACGCCGGTCGTCACCATCGTCGGCAAGACGTGGCTGCTGCACGTCACCGAGGTCTTGCGCGTCAAGCCGGGCGAAAACCTGGCGATGATCGGCGACACCATCCGCTTTTTGAGGGACCACGGCAAAACGGTCATCTACGACGCCGAACACAGCTTCGACGGTTTCAAGGACGAGCCGGAATACGCGCTGGCCACGTGGAAGGCCGCGGAGAAGGCGGGGGCGGAGTGCATCGTGTTGTGCGACACAAACGGCGGCTGTCTGCCGGATGAAATCGCGCGCATCACCGCGTTGGCGAAGGGCAAACTCACGGCCCGCCTCGGCATCCACACGCATAACGATTGCGGTGTGGGCGTGGCCAATGCCCTGGCCGGCATCGAAGCCGGCGCCACCCAGGTGCAGGGCACCATCAACGGCTACGGCGAACGCACGGGCAATTGCAATCTGACCAGCGTCATCCCGCTGGTGCATTTCAAGTTGAAAAAAACCGGCGTGCCCGCGAACTCGCTGGCCAAGCTGAAGGAGCTTTCCGAGTTCGTGGACGAGATTGCCAATGTCCGGCACGACCCGCGCCAGCCGTGGGTGGGGCAGACGGCGTTTGCGCACAAGGGCGGCATGCATGCCCATGCCATTGACCGCGTCGCGCGCAGCTACGAGCACATCCAGCCGGAAGCCGTCGGAAACTACCGCCGCGTGCTGGTCAGTGACCTGTCCGGCCGCACGAACATTTTGATGAAGGCGGCGGAATTGGGCTTCTCGCTCAAGCCGGACCTGCCAGAATTAAAGACGATCACGCAGCGCGTCAAGGAACTGGAAAACCAGGGTTACGAGTTCGAGGCTGCCGAAGGTTCGCTCGCGCTGCTCATCGGCAAGACACTTAAACATCGCGACCCGCTGTTTCACGTGGACGCCTATCACGTTTCCATGCGGCGCGACGCCAGGGAATCCGTCTGTGAAGCGACGGTCAAGGTCCGTGTCGGCGTCAGGCGCGCGCAAACGGTGGCCGATGGCGACGGCCCGGTGAATGCGCTGGACGGCGCATTGCGCGCGGCACTGGTGAAGTTTTATCCGCAGCTGAAAAAGGTGACGCTCACCGATTACAAGGTGCGCATCCTCGACAGCGACGCCGGCACGGCCGCCAAGACGCGCGTGCTCATCGAGTCCTCCGACGGCAAGCGCGAATGGGGCACCGTGGGCGTGAGCGAAAACATCATCGAAGCCAGCCTACAGGCGCTGGTGGATTCAATGGAGTACGCGCTGTTGAAAAAGTAATTTTCGAGCCACAGATGAAACACAGATTGAACACAGATGTTTTTTTCCGCTGAATAAATCTGTGTTTCATCCGTGAAAATCTGTGGCTGATTCCGTTTTCCGAACATGAGTGAGATTTCGAAGGCCTATGAACCGCAGTCCGTCGAGGACAAGTGGTATGAGTTCTGGCTGAAGCAGGGCTGCTTCACCGCCGACCCGGCGCGCGTGTCGCCCAAGCGCCCGGCCTATTCCATCGTCATCCCGCCGCCGAACGTCACCGGTATGCTCACCATGGGCCACGTCCTCAACAACACCATCCAGGACATCCTCGCCCGCAAGGCGCGCATGGACGGCAAGGAAGTCCTCTGGCTGCCCGGCACCGACCACGCCGGCATCGCCACCCAGACCGTCGTGGAGAAAACCCTCAAGAAAGCCGGCGAAATCCGGCATCGCGATGACCTGGGCCGCGAAAAATTTCTCGAACGCGTCTGGCAATGGAAGGAAAAGCACGGCGGCATCATCATCCAGCAGTTGAAAAAACTCGGCGCGTCGTGCGATTGGACGCGCGAACGGTTCACGATGGACCCAGAATATTCACGCTGCGTGCAGAAGGTGTTCGTCGAGCTTTACAAAAAAGGCCTCATCTACCGCGGCAAACGCATGGTGAACTGGGACCCCGCCGCCCGCACTGCGCTTTCCGACGAGGAAGTCGAGATGATCGAGGAGAAGGGGCACCTCTGGCACATCAAATACCCGCTCGCCGATGCCAAAGGCCGGCCCAAACATGATGAATTCGTGGTCGTGGCCACGACGCGGCCCGAGACGATGCTTGGCGACGAAGCCGTGGCGGTGAACCCGAAGGACAAACGCTACACAAAACTTGTGGGGCGGAAAGTCCTTCTGCCGCTCCAGAACAAGCCCATTCCTGTCATCGCCGACGAACTGGTGGATCCGAAGTTCGGCACCGGTTGCGTTAAGGTGACGCCCGCGCATGACCCCGCTGACTATGAAATGGCCGTGCGACACAAGCTGCCGTTCACTGTCGTCATCGGCCCCAACGGCCACATGACCAAGGAAGCCGGCAAGGACTTCGATGGCTTGGACCGCCTGAAAGCGCGCCAGGCCGTGGTTGAGAAACTGACCGAACAGAGCCTGCTGCTCAAGACCGAGGACTATGTCCACAACGTTGGTTACAGCCAGCGCAGTCACGTGCCCATCGAACCGTATTTGAGCGAGCAATGGTTTTTGAAATATCCGAGCGTGGAAAAATCGCGGGCGTGTGTGGAGCAGGCTGAGGTAGGGCTCGCTGTCCCCAGCGAGCCGCGGCGCGGTGGGGACTGCGCGCCCCACCAAAAAATGCGCTTCCATCCGCAGCGCTGGGCAAAGGTTTACGATCATTGGATGGGCAATATCAAAGACTGGTGCATCAGCCGCCAGCTTTGGTGGGGGCACCGCATCCCGGTTTGGTCCCCCAAACCGGGAAAATCCGAAGTCCCCGTCCTCCGCAGTAGCTCTGCTACGGAGGGTGGACGAAATCCGAAGTCCGAAATTTATGTCGGCGTCGAACCGCCTCCCAATCCGGAAAACTGGGAACAGGACCCCGACGTGCTCGACACGTGGTTCAGTTCGTGGCTGTGGCCGTTTGCGACGATGGGCTGGACGGGTGACAAATCCCAGGACTCCAACACTCCAACACTCCAGGTCTTTTACCCGACCACCGACCTCGTCACCGGGCCGGACATTATTTTCTTCTGGGTCGCGCGCATGATCATGGCGGGGTACGAGTTCATGGGGGATTTGCCGTTCCGGAACGTTTATTTCACCGGCATCATCCGCGACAAGCAGGGACGCAAGATGTCCAAGAGCCTCGGCAATTCGCCCGATCCGCTCGACCTCATAGGCAAATACGGCGCCGACGCGCTCCGGTTCGGCACCATGCGCAGCGCGCCGCTCGGTCAGGACATTTTGTTCGACGAACAGAACGTCGAGCTGGGCCGCAACTTTTGCAACAAGCTCTGGAACGCCTGCCGCTTCCGGCAGATGATGAGTAGCACAGCCGTCCCGGCTGCACCGGGCTTGGAAGGAAAAGCAAAAGAGGGCCGGCGGGACGCCTGCGCTACGTTTGCAGTGCAGGGCGAAATTAATCCGCAACTGTTGACGTCCGACGACAAATGGATCCTGCTGAAGCTCGACGCGGCCATCCGGGAAATCACCGACGCCTTTGCCGAGTACAAATTCAGCGACGCCACGGCGACGCTCTACCGCTTTTTCTGGAGCGAGTATTGCGACTGGTACGTCGAGGCGAGCAAGGCGGTGTTGCAGGGCAAAGACGCCGCGCGCCAGGCGAACACGCTGGCGGTGATTGATCTTGTTCTCAGCCACACGCTGCGATTGTTTCATCCGTTCCTGCCGTTCATCACGGAGGAACTCTGGCATGGAATGGGTTATGCCGAGGACATGCCGGAAAACCAGGGCGGGAAGACTATCATGTTCGCCCCGTGGCCGAAGCCGCTCGATGACGATTTCAAGTCGCACTACGGCCTGACCGAACGCGACGAGAAGCATATTGAGGCCCGGAACGAACTGGTTACGCAGGGCCGCAACCTGCGCCGCACGGCGAACATCGCCACGAACAAGAAAACCAAGTTCATCCTCAAACCGGCGCGCGAACTGGCGGCGCATGACATCGAAGTGCTTAGGTTGCTGCTCAACGCCGAGGCGGTCGAGGCCAACGCGAATTATCAGCCCGGCAAAAACACGATGACAGTGCGCACTGAACTGGGCGACTTGTTCCTGCCGTTGGAAGGGTTGATTGACAAGGAGGCCGAGGCGGCGCGGCTGAAAAAGGAACTGGAAAAAATCGAGGCCGAGGCCGCCAAGGTCGAACAAAAGCTGGCCAACCCGAACTTCACGCAGAAAGTCCCGCCGAACGTGTTGGCGGAGCACAAGCAGCGGCTCGCCGATTGCCATGCCAAGCGCGACCATGTAAAAGCCGCGCTCACCGCGCTGCAAGGCTGATTTTATTAACCACGAAATACACGAATCACACGAAACGATTCTGTAACCGGAGCGCCGGTTTCCAACCCGGCACGAAGTAGCGGGAAAACATCGAACATCCAATCCCGCAAAGCGGGACCCAACATCCAATGAACGGTTAGAAGGCAAAAATTGGAAGTTCGATGTTGGATGTTGGGTGTTGACTGGCAACCCGCCGTGCCGGAGGCCGGCGTTCCGTTCCAGCCTTTCAACCGGCGCAGAATTGGTTTAACCAAAAGCCTCGACCGGGAGTCGTTTTGCTGGCATTTAATCCGTTTGTGAATTTACAAGCCGCTCAAAAAGCCGCCGTTCAAGCCGCGAAGGTTGCCGGGAAACTCATGCTCGCCAACTGGCACGCGCCCAAGCGCGTCAACTTCACCGACGCCCACGACATCAAGCTGGAACTCGACGTGCGCTGCCAGAAACTCATCGAGAAAACCCTGTGCGCCACGTTCCCCAAGATTCCCGTGCTCGGCGAGGAGGGTTGCTCCGGCCCGCCTTCGCTGGGCTCCGGCGCGGCAAGCGTTGCGAACAGCGAATACCGCTGGGTGGTGGACCCGATTGACGGCACGGTGAATTACGCCTTCGGCATCCCGCATGCCGCCGTGTCAATCGCCTTGCAGGCGAAGCGTGACAAGTCGCAAGTGGCAAGTGACAGGAAGAACACCCGAAGCCGCGGCCTCCATCCTGTCATGTGTCACGTGCCTGCCAGCCGAAGCCTTGGCGAAGGCTGGTCACATGTCACCCTCCTCGGCGTGATTTACGATCCGTTCACAGACGAACTTTGGACCGCGACCCGTGGTGGCCCGACGCGGCTCAACGGACGCATCGTCCGGGTCAGCAAACGCGCGAACGTGGCCGAAGCCATCATTGCCATGGGATTTTCCAAAAGCAAATTGAACCTGGAGAAAAGCCTGCCGCACGTTTGCCGGCTTTCCCGGCGCGCGTTGAAAATCCGGATCATGGGTTCCGCGGCGCTCGAGCTGGCCTACGTCGCCTCTGGCCGCCTCGATGCCTATATCGAGCGCACCATCAATCTCTGGGACATCGCAGCGGGCGCGTTGATGGTGGAATGTTCCGGCGGCGAATTTTACACGCGGCCCGCGCCGGGCGGGAAGTTCCGCATGATCGCAAGCAACGGCCGGCTGCGCCGGAAACTTCAGGTCGGCAGTTTGCTGAAATGATTTTAGGTAGGGACGCTGCGTCCACCCTCCGCAGTACTGCTACGGAGGACGGGCTGTGGCGTCCAGTCGGCGCAGCGCGCCGACCCTACCGTTCTTGGCTCATTTGTTGCTTGGTTGTAAAAAACGCCTTCAGCTTCTCCAATGCCCGGGCGCGGTGGCTCAACCGGTTTTTCACGTCCTCACCCAGTTCGGCGAATGACTGCTCGAATCCCACCGGCACAAACAGTGGGTCGTAGCCAAAGCCATTTTTTCCCCGCGGCGCGAAACCAATCCGTCCTTCACAGGCACCGTCAAACAATTGTGGATTGCGAATGGCGGTCCGCGAATCAATCGCCACCAACGCGATGACACAGTGGAATCGCGCCCGGCGCTTTTCGAACGGAACGTCCTTGAGCAACTGTAACAACCTGGCGTTGTTGTCCGCGTCGGGGGTATTGCCGGATTTGACGGAATCCCGCGCGGCAAAGCGCGCCGAACGTACGCCCGGCGCGCCGTCCAGCGCGTCCACCTCCAGCCCCGAATCGTCGGCCAGCACGAAAAGAGGTGACGAGCGACGGGTGGGGGGGAAAGTGACAGCAAGCCAATGCGCAAGTTCAACGGCTTTTTTTGTCGCGTTGCCGGCAAAGGTGTCGGCGTCCTCCACGACTTTGGGCGGGTTGGGAAAATCGTTGAGCGTGAGGAATTGGGATGTGTTGCCAAGGATGGCGCGGATTTCGCCCACCTTGTAGGCGTTGCGAGTGGCAATCACAATGGTCGTCACGTGGTAACGATAGCAGTCAGACGTTTACGCGCAACCAATCAACTTCGTTGGTAAATCTCGTAATGGAAATGGCGGAGTTTGTCACTCCGAATTACGGCAAAGAAACACCCCTTCCTCCTCCGACCGGGTTGTCCATTGATCGCAGACGTCCAAACTGTGCCGGTTGAGAATCGTACGAACACGTTCCGGCGTGTAGCGATAGGAAAAGAAAAGCTGAATGATTTCGCCGGCGTGAAAATCAAACCGTTCGCCATCCACTTCAATCCGCCGTGCCCGCGTGAAATGAAAATCGGCCACGATGCGTTTGAGGCCGCTTCCGGCCGGACCATTTTTAATTTCAAAAACCAATTTGCCGTCGCTGCGCTCCACGCCAAGATCAAGCAGGAACGTCATCAGCCAGTCGCGTGTGAGCGGGTTGTCGTACTGCGGCAGGACTTTTTTCATCCCTGTGGCGTAATCCGCTCCGGGCGCCAGATTCGCACTGAACAGCAGAAAATTCTTTGGGCGGACGAGCGCAGCGAGTTTGGGCAGGATGATTTGCGGCTCGAAATTTGGAATCATGCCAAAAAACGTGACGAGTGACGGGTGGCGGGTGACGAGAATGTCCGGCAAATCATCCGCCGTTGCCAAATCACAGACGAAGGGAAAACAGTTTTTCTCCGGCATGACGGCGAGCGCGGTTTGCCGGGCGGTCAAAACCATCGCTGTGCTCACATCGCAGGGCGTGTAAAAAATCTCTTTGCCGCGGGCTTTCAGCAATTTCAACAGCTGCGTGTCTTTTTGTCCGCCGCCACAGCCGAGGCCGATGACGTGAACGCTCTTCGCCTTGATTTGCGCCACCGCCGCTTTGAAGCTTTTTTCGTAAATTGCCCCGCAATCTTCGTCGCAGCGCGAGGGCGAATACTCCCGGTGCAGCGCGAGCCATTTTTGAGTTTGCCGGACGCTGTCGTAGTGGAACTTGTGGTTCACGCGCCGCGTGCGGAGCGAGTCGAGCAGATCGCGCCGGACCTTTTCCGGAAACTGGCTGGTGTGAATCCTGACGCTGGCGACCGATGACATGGGTTTGTTTTCGCTTATTCCGGTTTCGGCGACAAGCTTTTGCGCAAAACGTTGGAGTTCAAGCTTCAGCTTGCTTGAATTTGGAAGATTGGAGAAACAAGCTGAAGCGTGAACTCCAACTTGCTTTTCTCAAACCGTTGAGCGCGGCGTTGACCGCGGGCAGGTCGTGGACGGTCATCGCTCGCGTTCAAGTTGGCGCACGGCGGTAATGAGGCGCGGCTGAACGTTCGTCCAGGTCACGCCGTCGCCTTGGGTTTCAAAAACTCCGCGCCGCTGCGCGTGCCGGTCCACCACAACAAAAATCGTGCTGTGAATGAACAGGTCGGCGTCGTTCTTGCGCTCTTCCGGTTTCACCGGCGCGGCGCTTAATTTCAAGCTGTCACTCGCCAGACCGGCGATTCCAGCCCCGGAGCCGGTTAAAAACATCCAGCGGTTGAAGTCCGCGCCAAAACGTTCGCCGTATTTTTTCATCACCGGCGGCGTGTCAAAATCAGGGTCGGCCGTCAGCGTCACCAGTCTGGCCTGGCTCGTTGGCGGCAGGGCGTCCTGAAGCGACTTCATTTGTTGCGACATGACGGGGCCGGGTCCGGCGCCGCGCGTAAAAATGATATCGGCGATCCAGACGTGGTTGCTCAGGTCGGCGAGCGTTGTTGCCCGGCCGTCCTGATTCATGAGCGTGAAGTCGGCGACCGGTCCGAGCACGGGCAGCGCGCGTTGATAGGCGCGGTTCAATTCCATCAGCGAAAGCGCATACGCCAGGCAAAGCACGACGAGGAGCAGGACGATGCCAATCCAGAGCGTTCGCGGCAGTTGTTGAGGAACATCAGCCATGTCAGTTTGGAATATGCGCTCAAAAAAAAGCCGCTGCAAGCCAAGGGCGGCGGTTTATCGTAACTGTCAAGCACCCTGCCTATGCGCCGATGGTTGTAAAAAAACAGAACGACAATGGTCGCGCACAGAAAGATACAAACCGAAACGATGAACTTGACGGTGGTCCGTTTCGTTCAGGCGGGATTTGGTCCTCAGCCGCGCAATTTTTCCATCACGTGCGCCATCGCCATCGCCGTTTGCGCCGCTTCCGCACCGCGGTTGTGTTTGGGATTCAGGCAGCGGGCGCTTGCTTGCGCTTCATTTTCCAAAAGCAGCACTTCGTGAACGACGGGAATTTCGTGCTCCAGCTGGATTTGCATCAGCGCGCGGCTGACCGCCTCGCCGATGTGCTCCGCATGGACCGTTTCGCCGCGCAAAATCACGCCCAGACAAATAATCGCCGAAAGGTGCCGCCGTTGCGGCGAAGCGCCGCCCGGGTGCGCTACGAAGGCGGAAGGGTCGAGGGTTGAAGGATGAGTCGTGCGCGCAAGGTGTTTGGCCACGACGGGGATTTCATACGCGCCCGGCACGCGGACGACCTCGATGCTCGCAACCTCGGCGCGCCACAACTCCGCCTTGGCCGCCCGCAACATCGCGTCCACGTAACGTGCGTTGTAGCGCGACGCGACGATGGCGAAGCTGCCGCCGGGAGCCCGGACCTTTTGCTGCTGTATCTTGCGAAGCATTGAAGGGGATTAAACCACGAACCTGTCCTCCATAGCAACACTGCGACGGTCGCCGTGTCGGCGACCCACATATTCAGGGACGGCGACATCCCACTTCGCCCCGCCCGGCGTGGCTATGCAGGACGGGCGCCGTCCCTCCCAAAATGACGCGACGAGAGCTTTGGTTTCTCATTAACACCCGGCTTCAGCCGGGTGGGAGGTCGCGGAAGGAAATTCAACCGCTTCAGCGGTTTTTCCTGCGTCCGCAAAACCGTTGAAACGGTTTTTGTCCACCCTGCCTTTCGAACACCCCGCTAAAGCAGGGTGTTAATGAGAGCGGACGGCGATGAGGGCGAACGAGCCGTTGTTCACTTTTGAACCTCCGGCTTGAATACTATCTCAATGTAACGTGTGCCCTGAACCCGATCCTTGCGCACAACTCCTTTTTCCTTCACCTCGCGCATGACATCCGAAATTTGATTCCAGTCCAACCGCATAATTATATCTTTGTGCGTCCCAGTCGCGAAGAGGAATTCCACTGCACCGTTCTTTTGTTCCCAATTTGCAATGCTCGCCGTCCTCAAAATCTTTGCGAAATCTTCACCTGATTGTTTCGACCATCGCCACAAAACCTCGTCGGTAATGTCCAGCGGCAATTCGGGCGCTTTCACAGCAAATAGCCGAGAATGTGTGGCTCGCGGCCAGTCTGGTGGTGGCGGATCGTCTGCTACAAATGCGCTAAATATTGCGATGCCGTTCGTTGCAATAATACCGAGAGTGTCAGGCCAAATGGTTGAATGCCAAAAATCGCTATGTTTATAGCAAAGTGCAAAACGGTGTCCCGATGGTTCCCATAATCCGGTGCTGGTGTAGGTCGCCTCTACGTAACGATTCCCTAAATCTTCATAACTCGGTATGGTTCCGCAACCGGTCAGACTCACGCAGAGAATCGCCAATGAAAAATGACAAACCAATTTGTTATCCAATTTCATAACAAATGCCCCATCTTCTCGCGTTTGGCCTTCAGATACCGTTCGTTGTGCGGATTGGGTTTCACGCGAATCGGCACCTGCTCGACAATTTTCAGCCCGTAGCCCTCCAGCCCGACAATTTTTTTGGGATTGTTCGTCAGCAACCGGATGGTCTTGAGGCCGAGGTCAACGAGGATTTGCGCGCCGAGGCCGTATTCGCGCAGGTCCATTTCGTAGCCGAGCTTCTTGTTCGCCTCGACGGTGTCGTAGCCCTGCTCCTGCAGTTTGTAGGCCTTGATTTTCGGCGCCAGGCCGATGCCGCGGCCTTCCTGCCGCATATAAACAATCACGCCGCGCCCGGCCGCGGCGACCTGCCGCATGGCCTGATGCAGTTGCGACCCGCAATCGCACCGGCGCGAGCCGAACACGTCGCCGGTCAGGCATTCGCTGTGGACGCGCACGAGAACTTTTCCCCGCCCGGCTACGCCGCCATGCACCAGCGCGAGGTGATGCTGGCCGTCCAGTTTCGAGCGATATAAATGCAAATCGAAATCGCCGTAGTCGGTCGGCAGTTTCACGGTCTCGACGCGCTCGACCAGTTTCTCTCGTGTGCGCCGGTGTTCAATCAGGTCGGCGATGGTGCAGATTTTCAGGCTATGCTTTTTGGCGAACTTCAACAATTGCGGCAGGCGTGCCATTGTGCCGTCGTCGTTCATGATTTCGCAAAGGATGCCGACGGGCCGGCATTCCGCGAGCGTGGCCAGGTCCACCGCCGCCTCGGTGTGGCCGGCGCGCTGGAGCACGCCGCCCGGACGCGCGCGCAGCGGGAACACGTGGCCCGGCTGCACGAGGTCGTCCGGCACCGCCGCCGGTTCGGCCAGGATTTTGATGGTGCGCGCCCGGTCCGCCGCGCTGATGCCGGTGGTGATGCCGTGCGCAGCGTCCACGCTCACGTGAAAATCGGTGCGAAAGCTCTCGCGGTTCTGCTGCACCATGCGGTCAATGCCCAGCTGATGCAAACGCCCGGCGGCGGCCGGCACGCAAATCAGCCCGCGGCCGAATCTGGCCATGAAATTGACCGCGGCGGGCGTGACGAATTGCCCGGCCATGATCAAATCACCTTCGTTCTCGCGGTCGGCGTCGTCCACGACAATAACCATTTTCCCGCGGCGAATGTCCGCGACGACGGATTCAATGCGGTCGAAAGTTTTTTTCATCGGCGAAAATAGCATAACCGTCCGCCGTTCAAACGCCAGACGCAAAACGGGTGGTGGACTGCTTTGGTGGGGCGAGCGTCCTCGCGAGCCGGGACTGACTGAATTTGCTATCAAAATCGGCTCGCCAGTAGTCTCGCCCCACCAATTTAGGTCAAACTGACCCGCTGCCGCATAAATGCGGCGTTCCCGTCGCAGTGCCCCAATTGCGTGTGGTCCGGGCACGCTGATTTTTGCTGATACGACACCAAAAGCTGGCTTGCGATTTGTCGGGTTTCATTGGAAACGTTTTCCCAATCAATGGCGGCAGTAGGATTTAGGAAATGACGATGGCGCTTGCGAGCACGCCGGCGTCGGCAATGACCCGGTGGTTTGCCTAAAGTTTCAGTATAATTTTATTTTTTATAAATTATTACTTATTTAGATAATTGCCAATAACTGCGTGACAAGCGGTTTGGCGGCGGTTACTAATTTGCAACATTCTTTTGGCATCATGAGCACGAAAACAAGTTTCACGCTGCGCGAGCAGGACATTCCAACGCAATGGTACAATCTTCTGGCGGATTTTCCCGAACCGCTGCCACCGCCGCTGCACCCGGGCACCAAACAGCCGATCCCGCCGGAAGCGTTGCTCGCGATTTTCCCGGAGAACCTCGTTAAACAGGAAATGTGCCCCGACCGATGGATCCCGATTCCCGACGAGGTCCGCGACATCTACGCGCTGTGGCGGCCGACGCCGCTGCTGCGCGCGGCGCGCTTCGAGAAGGCGCTCCAGACACCGGCGCACATTTACTATAAATACGAAGGCGTCAGCCCCGCCGGCAGTCACAAACCCAACACCGCCGTCGCCCAGGCCTACTACAACAAGGTCGCCGGCACCAAGCGCCTTGCCACCGAGACGGGCGCGGGCCAGTGGGGTTCGGCCCTGGCGCTGGGGTGCAAACTCTTCGGCCTCGAATGCAACGTTTACATGGTCAAGGTCAGCTATGAGCAGAAGCCCTATCGGCGGATGCTCATGCACACCTGGGGCGCGACGGTGCATCCAAGCCCCAGCGACCAGACCGAATACGGGCGCAAGGTGCTGGCGGAGGACCCGAAGTGTCCGGGCAGCCTCGGCATCGCCATCAGCGAGGCCATTGAAGATGCCGTCAAGCATCCGAACACGAAATACTCGCTCGGCAGCGTACTCAATCACGTTTGCCTGCACCAGACCGTCATTGGCCAGGAATCCATCAAGCAGATGGAAATGGCCGGCGAGGAACCGGATGTAATTATCGGTTGCTGCGGGGGCGGGAGCAATTTCTCCGGCATCGCATTTCCGTTCCTGCAAAAAAAAATCAAGGAGAAAAAGAAGTATCGCATCGTCGGCGTTGAACCCACAGCCTGTCCTTCCCTTACCAAGGGCGACCTGCGATACGACTTCGGCGACACGGCGGAGATGACGCCATTGCTGATGATGTACACGCTCGGCCACAAATTCATGCCGCCGCCGATTCATGCGGGCGGGCTGCGTTATCACGGCATGTCGCCGATGGTCAGTCACGCCCTCAAGCTCGGACTTATCGAGGCGGAAGCTTATCATCAGACGAAAGTCTTCGAGGCCGGAACGCTCTTCGCGCGCAGCGAAGGGATCGTGCCCGCGCCGGAAACGGCCCACGCCATTGTTTCGGTTGTTCAGGAAGCGATCAAGGCGCGGGAAGCCGGAAAGAAACGAGTCATTCTTTTCAATTTCTCCGGACACGGGTTGCTTGACCTGAGCGCGTATGAAACTTACCTCAGCGGAAAACTGCAGGATGTTTGAACCGACAACCCAGAAAAACACATAATCCACAACCATGAAAACTCGAATCCAATTCCTCTTGCTGGCCGCGTCACTAATGACGCTGCCGGGTATTTTGCAGGCCCAACCCTCGGCCCATTACGGGCCAGGCTCCGAAGGCATCAAAGGCGCATCCCTGCCGCCGCCAGGGGTTTATTTTCGTGACTACAATTACTTCTACTGGGCGGACCAGCGGAACGACCAGGCCGGCAATAAAAATGGTCCGGCCGATCTTGATACGTTTACCTACGTCAACCTTCCCCGTGTGATGTGGATTACCGACACCAAGTTACTCGGCGGTTTCGTGGGCGTGGATGGGTTTCTGCCTCTGGTTTACCATCAGGCAAGCCTTAATACCGGACCGGACTCGTCATTCAGCCGCAGCACGTTTGGCGTTGGTGACCTCTTTGCCGAAGGGACGCTTTCGTGGCATCTCAAGCAGTTTGACTTCGCGGTTGGCAGCGGCGTTCATGCGCCCACGGGCGACTCCCCAAGCCAGCCCGGGCCTTCGACAACGCCCGGCTCGGGCTTTTGGACGTTCATGCAAACCGCCGGGGCTACCTGGTATATTGACGAGGAAAAGACCTGGACGGTGTCGGCGTTGAACCGTTACGAGTTCAACACCGAACAACGCGACACGCACATCACACCCGGAGACACCTACACGCTGGAATGGGGCGTCAGCAAGACGGTAGCGAAGGTCGTTGACCTGGGCGCGGTGGGCTACTACCAGCAACAAGTGACCTCAGACAGCGGCTCGCCGGCCAGCGATCGCAGCCGCGTGGCTGCCGTCGGCCCGGAAGTCAGCGTGGCCTTTCCGAAGCAGATGTTCTTCGTCTCGCTCCGCTACAATTACGAATTCATGGCCGAGAACCGGGCTCAGGGCAACGCCATCACCTTGACCCTCACAAAGCGGTTCTAGACCGGGTGCGGAAAGCCTTTCCCGATTGCGGGAGGGCCGGCAGATTGCCGGCCCTTTTTTATTCAGTGGCGATGACGGGGTAACGGTTGCGATTTGCCGTCACTGGACTAGATTGCACGATGGAAATTTCCGGGAAAATCCAATGCCCGTTCTGCGGGCAGGCGTTCGATCTGGTGGTGGACACGAGCGTGTCAAGCCAGCGGTTCACAACGGATTGCGAGGTGTGCTGCCATCCATTCGACGTGGTGGCCGAGTGCGAGCCGGGCGAAATTCTGAGCTTGGACGTGGCGACGAATTGAAACAGTCTGCGGTCGTGCACAATTTTACGAACACGGTCCTTTGGATTTACATCGTCCTGCTGCTCGTCGGCGGGCTGATCGGGTTTTTCAAGGCAAACAGCAAGGTGTCGCTCATCTCATCGTCGGTGTTTGCGGCGGTGTTGGTATTGACCCAAACCGGGATTTTTGAGCCGGTCGTGGCGCGCAATCTGGTGAACGTGCTCCTGGCGGCGCTGCTGGTGGTGTTCGCCATCCGGCTGGCCAAGACGAAGAAATTCATGCCGAGCGGCCTGATGCTGGTGCTGACCATTCTGACGCTGGCGTTGCGGAACATTTTCAAAGGTTGAATCGCCGGACCGGGTGAAATTCCTTGCACCGACGGCCTCCGATACGTAACTTACAACTCCTTTTTGGTGCACCCATAGCTCAATTGGATAGAGCGGCTGACTACGGATCAGCAGGTTTCAGGTTCAACTCCTGATGGGTGCGCCACTTTTTATTGGGTTTCCCGCGCTTTGCCCGTCGCCAATCCAGCCGAGTAGTATCAAAAGTAGTAACAGAGGCGTTTTGAATCGCTCCGCTTCGCCACGGCTGCAAATGTTGTCCACGCCATGCGCCAAGACGCCTTAATGCCGGACACCCGGCCAATCAAAGCGCGTCCTGCAAAGCCATGCGACGCAAGGCGGGCATCGTGGCGAGTGTTCGGCAAATGAGGGCGCTCATTTTTCGCGGCGACCCGTCACCGCCATGTGTAGGGGGTGCGGAAAATTAATCGGACTTGACAATCATTTTTAATGGGTTGATATTGTGGTTCTGGGTCTGGCACGGTGGCTTCTTTTGGGGGCGTCAGACCCGAACCGGTTGTTCATCCGATGAACACTTCGACCTGCACGGGCGGTCGAGTGACGGTCTTTAGGACAAAGGACGCATCAGTCCCAATCCCGCCGACGAGTTTCCACAAGTTCCAACCAGCACGGCTAACGCCATGCACTTTCGTTCACGAAAGGAGTTTTCCATGAAACCAAAAACAGAAATCAAAAAAGGACGGTGGTTGCAGTTCAAAAAAATATTGGCCTTGCGGGCCGGCGTGCTGTTGCTGTGCTTGGCTGCGGCCAGCGGCAAGGCGCAGATGCATACGGTGACGAACTGCACTGAGGCGGCCTTGCGTGCGGCAATGGCGGGAGGAGGAACGGTCACGTTTGCCTGCGATGGTACGATCTCGCTGGGCAGTACCATCACAAATGCGATGGATACGGTGCTCGACGGGAGCGGCCACCATATAACCATCAGCGGCAACAATGCAAACCGGGTTTTTTTTGTGAACAGCAACGTCAATTTCACCACCTTAAACCTGACGATTGCCAACGGTCGAAGCGATAAAGGGGCAGGCATCTACAATGCTGGCGGCAACCTTGCCGTGCAGAACTGCATTTTTATCGGCAACACTGCTCTCGGTCAGGCTGGAGTGTCGGGCAACCCCGGCACCAATGGCACCGATGGCTGCGGGGGAGCGCTATTCAACGCCGGCGTTGCCACAATCGCCGATTCCACTTTCTCAACTAATGTCGCTGTTGGGGGGGCTGGGGGCGGTGGCTACACCATATACAACGGACCAGGAACAGACGGTAGCTCTGGCGGCTTTGGATATGGCGGTGCGATTTGCAATTCCGGCGAGGTGACGTTGACCAACTGTTCGTTGAACGGGAATACCGCCGCTGGAGGGGCTGGCGGCAACGGCGGCAACACCTCCTATGCTCCAGAGGGAGGCGATCGTAACGGCGGCAGTGGCGGAGCAGGTGGCTCCAGCTATGGTGGTGCCCTCTTCAATGGTGGAGTTGCAGAATTAGCCAACACGACACTCGCCGAGAATGCGAGCACCGGTGGCTCCGGCGGGGCGGGCGGGGGAGGCGGCGGGTGGGACGGTGTGTATAATGGTGGTAATGGTGGCAACGGTAACGCGGGCGGCTCCGGTTCCGGCGGTGGCATCTACGACCTGACCAGCAATTGTTTCTTGACCAACTGCACGCTGGCCTTGAATTCGGCGATCGCGGGCGGAGGGGGAGCCGCCGGATACGGCGGTGCGGGGGGCGGATCACCAGGGCTTCCTGGGCTTGCTGGCTCCGCCAGTGGCGGAGGCATCAATACAAACAGTAGCGCATTCCTGATCAACGTGCTTTTGGCCTCCAACACTCCCGGCAACGGCTCCGGCAGCATCATTGACGGCGGGTACAACCTAAGTTCGGACAACAGTTGTGGTTTTACCAACGTTGGCAGCCTGAACAACTCGAACCCACTGCTAGGCCCATTGATGGACAATGGCGGGCCCACCTTGACGATGGCGTTAATGCCGGGCAGTCCGGCAATTGATGCCGGCGATACCGCAGTGGCTCCGCCAACTGATCAACGTGGCTTTCCGCGGCCAGTCGGGTCCGCTGCTGATATCGGAGCTTATGAATGTGGTTCACCAGGCATAATAACGCTTCCGCAAAGTCAAATGGTAGTGTTAGGGTCCACAGTTGATTTTTCTGCGACCGCTGCTGGTTACCCTCCCCTGGATTATCAATGGTTCTTCAATGGGATGAACGCCATTGATGGCGCCACAAATTCCGTGCTGGAATTGGAAAACCTCCAGCTCTCCCAATCCGGGGCTTACACCGTGGTAGTCACCAATCTCTTCGGATCGGTAACCAGTTCCCCGGCTTTGCTTGACGTGTATTTTCGAACGGTGACGAGTTGCACCGAAGCGGCTTTGCGCGCGTCCTTGGGGCTGGGAGGAACGGTGACCTTTGCCTGCGATGGCACAATCACGCTGAGCAATACAATTGTGAATGGAACAAACATCGTGCTCGATGGCAGCGGTCACCAAATAACCATCAGTGGCGGCAACCTCGTCCGGGTCTTCCAAGTCAACAGCAACGTCAATTTCACGCTGATTGACCTGACCATTGCCAATGGCCTGAGCACGAACGGGTATGGGGGTGGAATTTACAATGCCGGAGGGAATGTTTATGTCACCAACTGCACGTTTTTTGGCAACGCCGCGATTGCGCCTTATGGAGGTAATCCGGGTCGGGAAGCAACGGGCGGTGCAATTTACAGCTCGGGCGTTCTTAACGTAAGTGTATGCACCTTTGAGCAGAATTCGGCGCTCGGCGGCGCGGGGAATAACAACCATGGGGGTGTGAATCCTATTCCAATTCCGTCGTATGGTAACGGCGGCTCGGGAGGCACAGCCAAAGGCGGGGCCATACGCAACCTGGGAATCGTGACGATTGATCGTAGTTTGTTCGCCAATAATACAGTCGCTGGTGGTACAGGTGGCGGTGGTGCAAATGGCGGTCTTGAGAGTCCAGAGGGGCCGGCTTACCCGGGTAGCGCAGGTGGAGCAGGCGGCGATGGCGCTGGTGGAGCGCTGTTCACTGAAGGAGCGGCCAACCTGATAAATTGTACCTTTGCTTGGAACTACGCCAGCGGCGGCGCTGGTGGACAGGGCGGAAATGGCGGGTCGTGCTGGTGGCAAGGTGTCCACTATTGGGGATACGGCGGCGCAGGTGGCAACGGTGGCTCCGGCTTGGGTGACATTTGTGATCCTGATGGCCTTGCCACGATGACCAACTGTACAGTGTCTGATAACGTTAGCACTGGCGGCAGCGGCGCATTAGGCGGAACTGGGTCTTACGTAGGTTTCAACGGAAGCAACGGCACCGCTATTGGCAGCCTCAGCACTACCGGAACACTGCTCGTCAACACCATCTTGGCCGGCAACAGTCCTGGCAACTGCTCCGGCACAATCAAGGATGCCGGTCATAACCTCAGCTCCGATGGCACTTGCGCGTTCACTAATGTCGGGAGCCTGAACAACACCAACCCGCTACTTGGCCCGTTGGCTGACAACGGAGGGCCTACCTTGACGATGGCGTTGTTGCCGGGCAGTCCGGCCATTAATGCAGGGGATACTGCCGCTGCACCACCTACGGACCAGCGTGGGTTTCCGCGTCCAAGCGGGCTGGCTGCCGATATCGGAGCCTACGAGTATTTCTCTCCCACTCTCACCCCGATTCAAAGCCAAACGGTAGAAATGGGTTCGAGTATTGAATGCATGGCAGTTGCCACTGGTGATCCGGTGCTTTCCTATCAATGGTTTCTCGACGGGAATGCCATCAATGGCGCTACCAATGCCGTTCTGGATATCACCAACGTCCAGTTCTCACAGTCGGGCAGCTATACCGTCGTCGTCACTAATTGTGTCGGCGCGGTGACCAGCGCGCCGGTCATGCTCAACGTGATTTCGGTGGTCGAGCGCAGGCCGGTTCCGGGCATTAATTTGACGGGCGATGTCGGGAGCTCTTTGCACGTTGAATATTGTAACGCCCTTGGTCTCGCGCCAAACTGGCTGACGTTGGACACTTTGACCCTGACCAACACATCGCAGTTCTGTTTCGATGTCGCCACACCGCTCCCGCCGGAACGGTTCTACCGGGCGTGGCAGACGGGAACGCCCAGTGTGGTTCCGTCACTGAACCTGCACTACTCTGTTCCGGCGATCACGTTGACCGGCAACGTGGGCGATTCGTTGCAGTTGGATTACATCAACCAGTTTGGTCCCACGAACGCTTGGGTCATGCTGGATACGATCACGCTGACCAACACGTCGCAGCTTTATTTCGATGTCTCTGCCATCGGCCAGCCGCAGCGGTTCTATCGAATTGTGCCACTGCCTTGAAGCGGCTTGGATTGGTTGTGGGGCGCGCTGCCGGTTAACGAAGGCCGCCGGGCGTTATTCCATTGCCGTTGTCACGCGCAATGATTGATGAATCTCGACCACATTTGACAGTTTTGAACAAAAGTGTGACTATGCAAAAAAACTGGTTATGCTCAAGATCATCTGCCCGAATAAAAAAGACCCGGCTTGGGAAAAGCTGGTTCAAGCCATCGGCGAAGCCCCGGCGTATATTTCGTTTTTTAGGAACGGCAACCAGATTCCCGATCCGGCGACAGCGCGGGCGATACTGGGAATGAAAGCCGCTGAACCGCTCAAGCCAAAGCAAAGTCGTTCCAAATCCAAAAAGCCAAAAGCGCCAGCGCCGAAAGCCACGATTGAATTGCGGCCATTGATTGTGCCCAGGATCAAGGCGGATACGACCGTGATTTGTGGTGATGTTCCCATAAAAATCCTTGAACTGAAGCGGCAAACATGTGAAAATGTAATGCTTCATGAAAACAAGTCGTACCTTCCCGGGGATTTTAATAAACACCTTTGAATTTCGAGCCCGCTTCGCCGCTTTTGGCTTTGCAATTGCAGCACTGGCGCTGATGCCATTCCCCTCGAGCGGTGCCCAATACTATACCAACTGGGCTGTGTACTACTTCAGCAACAACCTAGCGCAAAGCGGCCCGCTGTTGGATCCCGATGGGGACGGCGAATTGAATGTGGTGGAATTTGCCTTCGGCACCAACCCGACGAACGCGGTTGGCGGCATCACGGGCTGCGTGCAACCGCTTTTTGGCAGTGTCAGCGGGACCAACGGCGTCTTTCAGGTGGAAATTCTGGAACGGGAAGGCCATCAACCCGGCGTGCAGATTGATCTGTATGTGTCCGCCCAATTGACGAATTTGACGAATTGGTTTCGTCCCTGGTGGTTGCGGACGACGACCAACTCGCTGCCTTCCGACCCGCCCGGCTCGGTCCGGGAATTGTTCACCACCCGTTTGCCGGGGACCAATGTCTGGTTTGTCCGCCCCAAGGTGCAGTTGTTCGAAGGCGGCGCGGAAACGGCAAACTATTACGTGGCCACCAACGGTGATAACAACAATCCCGGTACCTTTGCGCAGCCGTATGCCACTTTGGCCAAGGCCGCCAGCAACGCCGTCACCGGCAACTTCGTTTACGTGCGCGGCGGGGTCTATCCCACGTCGGTAAAAATTTCATTCACAAAAATCAGTGTGGCGGGGCAGCCCATCCGGATCCGGGCTTATCCGGGCGAGACACCGGTGCTGGATTTTTCCGGCCAGACGGGCACGGGGAGCGGGGTGGACGGCATTTCCATCAGCGGCAACTATTATTGGCTTTACGGCCTGGTGATGACCAATGCCGGCCACAATTCCATCATGATCTCCGGCAGCAACAACATCGTCGAGCGTTGCGTCAGCCTGGGCGCCCGCAACACGGGGTTCCATATCACCGGCGGCAACGGCGGCACGGCTACTCCCAGCAGCAACCTCTTCCTGAACTGCGATTCCACCCGCAATTACGACCCCGCCGGGAATGGCGGGGACGCTGATGGATTTTCCGCGAAATGGAGCCTCGGCCCCGGCAACGTGTTCAGTGGCTGCCGCTCTTGGGAGAACTCCGACGACGGCTGGGACCTGTGGATGGGTACGAAGCCGGTGCTCATCACCAATTGCTGGGCCTTTCGCAATGGCACCAATATTTTGGGCCTGTTCCCCTTCAAGGGCAACGGCAACGGATTCAAACTGGGGGGAAACAATATCGCAGCCTCGAATCACCTGGTAGCCAGCCTGGCCTTCCATAACATGGGGACCAACGGTTGCAACGGTATCGACCAAAACAACAACACTCTTGGCCAGACCGTTGAGCAAAACACCTCCTGGGCCAACCTCAAGGCGAACTTCAGCTTGAAGGGAGCGAACACAACTCCGCATGTCGTGCGCAACAATGTTTCCTTCGCCGGCGGCACCAGCGACACCTTCAGCAGTGGAACGATCACCAATAACAACAGTTGGCAGGTTTTGTCATCCACCGTCAACACCAACGACTTTTTGAGTGTGGACGTTGCCTTCGCGATTGCGCCCCGGCGCGACGATGGCGGCCTGCCGGAAACACCGTTCTTCCGCCCCGTGCCGGGCGGCCGGCTGTTGGACAAGGGGGTGAACATCGGAGTGCCGTTCTATGGCTCCGCCCCCGACCTCGGCACCTTCGAGACGCCCACGTGGTAGGAAAACTTCTTTTCCTTGAATCGCGAATCGGCGCGCAGATATGTTTATCGCATGAATCGCACCTCCTTGCTGGCGGCACTGTTGGTCTCGGGTCATCTTTTCGTCTCCGGCGGGAACCTGCCCAAGCCCGACATCGTTGTTGCCGCTGACGGCAGCGGTGATTTCAAGACGATTCAAGCCGCCGTCGCGTCCATACCGAAAACGAACACCGAGCGCGTCGTCGTGTTCATCAAGGACGGCGCCTACAAGGAAAAAATCCGCGTGGATGCGTCGTTTGTCACGTTGCGCGGCCAGAGCCGCAGCGGCACGCGCATCGAATTTCCGCAGTTGGACGAGGACTTCACCAAAACCCCCGACGCCATCGGTCGCGCGGTCATCAACCTGAACCAGGCGAATGATTTTGTCCTGGAGAACCTCACCGCGGAGAACACCGCCGGGGTCATCGGGCCGCACGCCTTCACCATTTTTGGCACCGGCGACCGGGCGGTGGTCGTGAATTGCGATGTGTTGAGCCGCGGGGCGGACACGGTTTCGTTCTGGCGCGGCGACCGTGGCCGGTGCTATCAGGCGAACTGCCGTCTGGAGGGTTCGGTGGATTTTGTTTGCCCGCGCGGCTGGTGTTACGTGACCAATTGCTCGTTTTACGAGATGAAGGCCACCGCCGCCGTCTGGCACGACGGCTCCAAGGACAAGGATATGAAATTCGTCCTGCGCAACTGCCGGTTCGACGGCACCAACGGCTGGAACCTCGCGCGCCACCACCACGACGCGCAGTTCTATTTCCTCGATTGCCGGTTTTCGAAGACGATGATTGACCAGCCGCCGTTCCGCGTGATCTACCCCCTCGATGGCGGGACCCCCGGCACGAACGACATCCAGCGAAACACGGATTTGGACAAATCGAACCTCTGGGGTGAGCGTTCGTATTTTTACAATTGCCATCGCGACGGCGGCGACTACGGCTGGCTCACCAACAATCTTTCCGCCGCGCCCGGCGCGCCCACACCCGCACAAATCACCGCCGCGTGGACGTTTGCCGGCACGTGGGACCCGGAACGAACCGCCGGCCCGGCCATCCGGCAGGTCAAAGTGGAAGCCGGTCAAATTGCCGTTGGATTCAGCGAGAATGTCACGGCGAAAGGCAAGCCACAGTTAAAATTGAGCGATGGTGCTTTCGCCCATTACGCCTCCGGCAGTGGCACGAACATACTCACTTTCGATCTTCCCAAAGGCGCGTCGAACGAAGTGGCTTCGGTGGATTTGAACGGCGGCGCCATCATCGCCTCGGAAGCCGATGTGACAATGCGCCTGGCGCAATTGACGCTGCCAGTGAAGATCGCGGGGAAATAAACCAAAGCGAGGTAGGGCGCGCCACGAACGTGAAAGAACGTGCGTCGGCGCGGCAGCATCTTGGACTGCGGTGGCCCTTCACCGCTTTGGCATCATGGCGTCTGCTCAAAAAGCGCCAGAGGGCTGGCGCACTCCAAGACCTGGCGGAGGTTCGAACCGGTTCAGGGAAAGTGGACTTGTTCCGCTCCAAATGCATCACGGCGCCGGCTGCAGATTTTCCCAGCGCACGTTCCACTGGCCGTTGTCCGGAAAACCGGGCGCATTCCGTTTCGGCGAGGAATCCCAGCCGGCGGCCATCATCGCCGTGGCATAAAGCAGGCCGCCGTTGGCGGGCAGATAAATCGTCAGGCCGGGCCGCTGATAAACCTGGCCGTTGAGCGCCCAATGGTTTTTTGGCGTGTCGAGCAGCAATGCGTCCACGGCGCGTTCCGGTTCGCCGAGCCGCGCGGCACACATCGCAATCATCGGATAGTCCCAGCCCCACGTGTCCGGCCAGTCCCAATTTTTCCAGACCCAATCAAACGTGTTCCGCATCGTGGTCGTGTCAATGCCTGGTCCGGGCACGAAGCTCAACGCACCTAGCACGGCGGGATGGTCCTTGTTCCAGCGCGGATCCGCGTAAGAATCCGGCGCGCTTTCGGCAAAAAGGTATTTGCCGTCGCCCACTGGCGGCCGGGCCAGGTCTTTCAGGACCACGTCCAACTTTTCCTGGCGCGGCAGGCCGAGCCGCGTGCGCCATTGCTGCGCCGTCTCCAGTCCCCAGCGCCAGTAGGTCAATTCGAATGTCGGATTGAAGGTTTTGTCCTTCGGAAAAATTTCCTGCGCACATTGCAATGTCGGGCCGAGCACGTAACGCTTCGTCGCTTCATCCCATGCCGCGTAGCTGGCCATGAAATCCGCCGTCGCAAAAACGATGTCCTTGTGCTTTTCCAGCGTCGTGCGGTCGCCGTGGGCGCGATAGCACAACTCGGCGTAGAAGATCGGGTGCGGCTGCTGCCAGACCAGGAACGGCCCGATGGGCGACGGCGATTCCGCGCCACCGGGATCGGTCATCTTGGGCCAGCGCGCGCCGTTGCAACCCTGTTTTTGCGCCGTGGCCTTGGCGCGCGGCAGAATTTTCTGGTAGTAACCGAGGCTCTTTTCCAGCAACGGCAGCCGGTTCCACAACGCGAAGTGCGCCTCGTGCCACCAGTGCATTTCCAGGTGGAACTTGCCCTCCCAGGTGTTGTACGTCAGCCCGGTCTCCGGGGGCGGATATTCCCCGGCGTCCTGAATGGCCGTGAGGTACTGCGACAGCACGATGCGCCGCTCGAGTTCAAACCAGCGCGGGTCCTTGCTGCCGGACAAATCAATCGCGCCGCCGGAACTCCAGAACGCGTTCCAATGTTTTTGTGCCGCCCTCTTTGCCTGCGCGAACGTTGGCAGGTCTTTCGCCATCAAATTCGTTGGTAAGAAAGCGCAGACCAATTCCAGCGTATCCGAAGGAGCGCCGAGCACCGGCTCGGCTCGATGGGATAAGTTGCCGGTTCGCGCCGAGGCGGTGCTCGGCGTTCCAATTTCAGGTCGGATGACGAATTGATGCTTTACCGTGTTCGTCAAGGTTGCCCCGGCAGTCCATTTTGCCGCCGCGAAATAAACGTCATGGTCCAGCTTGCGGAAAAAATCGACTTCGTTTGGCTTGAGCTGGTTCAAAAAAGTTTCATGCGCATCGGGCTTGGTCCAATCTGCGGTGATGGTTTCGCCCGTTCCATAGGGAAAATGAATTTGAATCGCCAGCCAGCCCAGTTTCAGCAGCGGCGATTTCACATGCACCGCAATCGCATCCGACTTGGGATCGCAAACCGTTTCCACCGCCACCGGCTGGCCATCGAATTTGAACCGGCTCACAATCAATCCGTCCCACAAATCCAGTGTCTGTTCGATGTCCGTCAAATCGTTGGTCCGCGCCAATGAACCGTCGGCGTGCGTGAGGACAAAACCGACCTGGCCGAGGTGCAGCCGGTGCGGATTGGCGCGCAGCCATTTGATTTCCGGCGTCTGCTGGTTGTGCGGCACATCGGCATACGGCACGAGCCGGCCGTTCAAATCGGGGAATTCCTTGAATTGAAAATGGTCAATGCTCCAGCCGTTTGTGTTCGGAATCGTGTGCCAGCCCCAGTCCGATAATGTGCCAAGCGGCGTTGTTTGCTCGAATGCTTCGGGAAACGTCTGCAATCCGGTGGCGTCCACGGTAAAGGCAAATTCGCCATTGCCGACCATCAGGGGATTGCCCACGTCGAATTGGTGCAGCACCACGTTGTGCCGCGTCACCAGCGCGTGCCGGTCAACCCGCCCCGGCGAAGCCTGGGTCAGCCCGGCTTGGGCCGCGACGGCGCAGAGCAGGACAATCCCATGAAAATGAAGCCGAAGCGCGGTTTTCGATTGCATGGTTCAAATTTATTGTTACCACATTGAAGGCAAACGACACATTTAAATTCCCATGGCCAGATTATTTCTCGGACTTGATGCCAGCACCCAAAGCCTGAGCGCGGTGGTCATTGACTACGACACGCGCAAAGTCGTCTATGACAAATCGCTGAACTTCGACCACGCGCTGCCGCAGTACGGCACCCGGGACGGCGTCCTACCCAATCCCGACCCGCTGGTCAAACACAGCCCGCCGTTGATGTGGGCCGAGGCGCTCGATTTGCTCTTTGCCGAAATGAAAAAAGACGGCGTCGTCTTGGGCAAAATTCTGGCCATCAGCGGCAGCGGCCAGCAGCACGGCTCGGTTTATCTGAATAAAAAAACCGCGATAGTTCTGGCTGATCTGAATCCAAACCAGCCGCTCGTCGGTAATCTGCACGGTGTTTTCTCGCGTAAGACGTCGCCGATTTGGATGGATTCGTCCACGGCGGAAGAGTGCGCGGAAATCCGGACGAAGCTCGGCGGCATCGCGGCCACGGCCACGGCGACCGGCTCCGACGCGTTTGAGCGGTTCACCGGCCCGCAAATCCGCAAATTCACCAAGACGGAACCGGCGGCTTACATGCGAACCTCGCACATTACGCTGGTGAGTTCGTTCATGGCGTCGTTGCTCGCCGGCAAGATTGCGCCGATTGATCACGGCGACGGCGCGGGCATGAACCTCATGGACATCCGCAAAAAGGTCTGGCACTCGGGCGCCCTGGCTGCCACCGCGGCGGATTTGAAACCGAAACTGCCGCCGCTCGCCAAATCCTGGAAAATCGTCGGCCCGGTCAGCCCGTATTTTGTCAAAAAATTCGGCCTGAATCCCGAAGCCCAAGCCTTGGTCTGGTCCGGCGACAATCCGTGCAGCGTGGTCGGCCTCGGTTTGATTCGCGAAGGCATGGTCGCCATCAGCCTCGGCACCAGCGACACGTATTTTGGTTCGATGACGAAATGCCGCACCGACGCGCACGGCGAAGGCCACGTGTTCGGTTCGCCGATGGGCGATTACATGACGTTGATTTGTTTCAAAAACGGTTCGCTCGCCCGCGAAAAAATCCGCGACGCTTATGGCATCAAGGACTGGAAAAAATTTGGCAAAGCGCTGAAGGCCACGCCGCCGGGCAATCACGGCGGCATCCTGTTACCGTGGTTTGAGGCGGAAATTGTTCCGCGTGTGAACCGGCCGGGCATTCATCGTTTTGACCTCGACAAGAAGGACGCCGCCGCAAACTGCCGTGCCATCGTCGAGGCGCAGATGATGACGATGCGGCTGCATTCGCAATGGATGAAGGTCGTACCCGATCGTATTTTCGCCACCGGCGGGGCTTCCCAAGATACGCCCATTTTGCAGGTGATGGCCGACGTGATGAACTGCCGTGTCGAGCGCATCGAAATGTCCAAGAGCGCCGCGCTGGGCGCCGCGTTGCGGGCCGCGCACGGTTGGCTCGTTCAAGTGGGAGAAAAACCAAAATGGGAACAAGTCGTGGCCGGCTTCACCGACCCGGTTCCCAACAGCGAAATCCGTCCGAATCCAAAGGCCGCGCGCGTTTACGACCAGCTCATCAAGAAATACGCCACGTGCGAACACGCGGCGTTGAAACAAATTGGCGGGTAGGGACGCCGCGCTGCGGCGTCCGCGGACGGCCCGGCGGGCCGTCCCTACTTCAAAAAGTCTGCTGTAATCTCAATTTCATTTAGGCGCTGGCATCTGTCTTTCACCGGGCGGCGACTTTCAGCGGCACGCGCAGGCGGATGTCGTCGGACGCCGCACCCACCAGCAGCTCGTAGTCGCCGGGTTCGACGGTGTATTGCTTCTTGGTTGTGTCCCAAGTGCGGAATCGTTCCACCGGGATGTTCATGGTGAATCTGGCCCCCTGACTGGCCTGCAAATGAATTCGCACAAAGCTGCACAGCGCGAGCCTGGGCTGGGGCCGGGCGGAGTTCACATGACGGAAATAAACCTGTGCCACCTCATCACCGTCCCAGCCGCCGGCGTTGAGCAGCGAAAACGTGAGTTTGACCGTGTCGTTCGCCGCGAAATTTGTCCCGTTGAGTTTCAAGTCGCTGTAATCAAATTTGGTGTAACTCAAACCGTGACCGAAGGCGAAGTCCGGCTGGCCGCCGAAGTAACGATAGGTGCGGTTGGACATCGAGTAATTGTCGAACGCCGGCAGGTCGGCGGTGGACCGGTAAAATGTCACCGGCAGACGACCGGCGGGATTCACGTCGCCGAACAAAATGTCGGCCACGGCGCGTCCGCCTTGTTCACCCGGATACCACGCCTGCAAAATCGCCGGCAGATTGGTGGCTGCCCACGGCATGGCCACGGCGCTGCCGCTGCAATTGACGAACACGACGGGCTTGCCTGCGCTTTGCAACGCCTTGAGCAATTCGTTTTGCACCGGTGGCAATTCGATCTCCGTGCGGTCGCCGCCGGAAAATCCGTCATAGTCCACCTTCATTTCCTCGCCTTCCAGCTGCGGGCTGATGCCGCCGACATAAATAATCACGTCTGACATCCACGCAGCTGAAATGGCCCGGGTCCACGTTTGCGCATCGGGCCGCCCCGCCCCGCTCCGTCCCAACGCCAGCGGGCAGGCGGGTTCATAAACCACCTGGACGTTTGTGCCGGCCACACTCTTGATGCCTTCAAGGATGGTGACCGGCCGGGCGGGTGTGCCATTGTAATTGCCGAGCAGCATCGGCACGGAATCCGCGTTGGCGCCTATGATGGCGATGCGTTTGATTTTGGCGCGGTCAAGCGGCAACAGGTCGTTGTTTTTCAACAGCACGATGGATTCGCGCGCCATTTTCAGCGCCAGCGCCTCGTGGGCGGGCGTGTCGTTTTGAGAAATGGGAATTTGCGCATACGGCACCTTTCCCGGCGGGTCAAACAGTCCGAGCCGGAACCGCGCCTCGAGCACGCGGCTGACGGCGATGTCAATTTCCTTTTCCGAAATCAACCCGTCCTTGACCGCGCGCACCAGCGCGTTGTAATCCTTGCCGCAACAAAGGTCGTCGCCGGCCTTGACCGCGGCGGCGGCGGCCTCCACCGGCGTGGCCGTGAATTTATGATTCGCACAGATGTCATAAATCGCGCCGCAATCGGAGACGACGTGGCCGGCAAAGCCCCACTGTTGCCGCAAAATGTCCGTGAGCAGGAGCGGGCTGGCGCAGGCCGGCTTGCCATAGACCGAATTATAGGCCCCCATGACCGCGCCGACGCGGCCCTCGCGCACGGCGGCCTCGAATTGCGGCAGGTACGTTTCGTGGAAATCACGTTCGGACGGTGTAACGTCAAAACGGTGGCGCTCCGGTTCCGGGCCGCTGTGGACGGCAAAATGTTTCGCGCAGGCCATGGCCTTCACGTATTTCGGGTCGTCGCCCTGCAAGCCGCGGATGAAGGCCACGCCGAGCCGGGCGGTGAGGAACGGATCCTCGCCGTAGGTTTCCTGGCCGCGGCCCCAGCGCGGGTCGCGGAAGAGGTTGATGTTTGGCGTCCAGAAAGTGAGGCCGTAATAGCGCGCACTGTCCCCATCGTGCTTGCCGGCGTAGTCATTGTGCTTGGCGCGGGCCTCGGTGGCGATGACGTCGCCGGCTTGTTGCAGGAGTGGCATGTCCCAGGTGGCGGCCATGCCGATGGCCTGGGGAAAGACCGTGGCCGTGCCGGCGCGCGCGACGCCGTGAAGACATTCACTCCAATAATCGTAGGCGGGAATGCCCAGCCGCGGAATGGCCGGGGCGGCGTTCCGCATCTGCAGCGCTTTTTCCGCGAGCGACATCCGACGCACAAGGTCGTGGACGCGCGCGGCGACCGGCTGTGAGGCGTCCTTCCAGATTTCCGGCCCGGCGACGACGGGCGGTTGCAGCGCGGCGGCGTCTTCGGCATTGATCAAATCCGCGGCGCGCATTGAAATGATGGATTGGCCGGAGGCATCCTTGAGTTCAAACGTGTTCAACTTGGCCGTGTTGGTGCGCCCGGTGAAGGTGAGCGTGAGCGGCCCATGCGCCGCGTCACCGGCAAAATCAATACGGTTGGTCAGCAGGAAGACCCGGCCCGCGCCGCCGGCGGCGGTGAAAACGTCAAGATTGCGCGCGAGCGTCTGGTTGCCGCAGGTGATGTCGAACGCGCGCTGGCCGGCGTTGGTGAAAACGATTTCCGCCAGCCCGATTTGGACGGTGTATTTGCCCCCCGGCAGATTGGGGACGGACAGCGTGAAATTGGCCCCGTAAATTTCCTCGCGAAACGCTTCTTCGCCGCGCTTCGGCGCCCCTGCAATCGCCAGGCTCTCGTGTCCCCGGCCGTGATGGAACTGGCCGCTGACCAGGATCTGCCGGTCACAGGCCACGCAGGTTTCCTCATTGGCGAAGGCGGCGGTGTTTGAAAAACAAACGGCGAAAATAACCAGTGGGTAAAAAATCATCCGTTGCATGAACTCAAATTACACGGCCGGAATGATGCGCGCCAACATGTTTTTGTCATATGATGGCTGTCAGCCATTACAAAACCAAAATTCAGACAGGGAATCGTCAGTCTGCATTGACATTGGGGGCTTTAGATGGGTAACTTCTACGCGCATTTCACGGGACATTGTGATATCGTGTGATGCAGAAGCATCATGGCAGAACAAGACGATTATCTGGTGGATTTATTGGTGGACCTCGGCGTTGTGAACGCCGAGCAGGCCGCCAAGACGCGCGCCGAAGCCCAGGCTTCCGGCGTGGGCGTGGTGGATTTGATGCTGGCCAACCAGATCATCCGCCCGGCGGACGTGACGCAGGCCAAGGCTGCGCAATTCGGCGCGGAAGTTGTTCAACTGGCCGGGATACAAATTCCCGACGACGTCATCGCCATCATTCCGCGCCACATCGCAAAAAAATACCGCGTCGTTCCCGTCTATAAAACCGAGGGCAAGGTCGCTGTCGCCATTGCCGATCCGTCCGACCTGAACACCATTGACACGCTGACGCATTTGCTCAACGCGGAAATCGAGTTGCGCGTGGCGTCGGAGCAGGACGTCGAAACCGCGCTCAATAAATATTACGGTGGGGGAAAAAAGAGCATTGAGCAGGACGCCCGTTTCAAGGACGTCATTCAGGAGCTGACGGAGGATCACGTTGAAGCCACCATGCCCGGCGCGGATGACGGCGGGTTGGTGGACGCGGACGCGCCACTGATCCGGCTGGTGGACCAGATCATCGTGGAAGCCTTCAAGATGCGCGCGTCGGACATCCACCTGGAACCGCTGGCCAAGCGGTTCCGTTTGCGCTACCGGATTGACGGTGTGATGCAGGAGATGAAGGCGCCGCCGAAACGATTGCAGGCGCCCATCATCACGCGGCTGAAGATTCAGTCCAACATGTCCATCTCCGAACATCGCATTCCGCAGGACGGACGCATCCAGTCGAAGGTGGGCAACAAGTTGATTGACCTTCGCGTATCCTGCCTGCCGACGTATCATGGCGAAAGCATCGTGATGCGTATTTTGGACAAGGAAGGCTTGAAGCTGGGGCTGGCGGAACTCGGGTTTTTCACGGACGACCAGCAGCTGTTCGAGCGGATCATCGGTTTGCCCGATGGCATTTTGCTCGTCACCGGCCCGACGGGTTCAGGTAAAACCACGACGCTTTATTCCTGTCTGCACTTCATCAACCGGCCCGACCGGAAGATCATCACGGTGGAAGACCCGGTGGAATACATTCTGGCCGGCATCAACCAGGTGCAGGTGAACGAAGCGGTGGGGCTGACGTTTGCCGCGGCATTGCGCTCGATCCTGCGCCAGGCGCCGAACATCGTGATGATCGGTGAAATTCGCGACCTGGAAACCGCGAACATCGCCATCAACGCGTCGCTTACCGGTCATCTGGTTTTCTCCACGCTGCACACGAATGACGCGCCAAGCGCCGTCACGCGTCTCATGGACATTGGCGTGAAACCATTTTTGGTTGCGTCTTCCACGCGCTGCCTCATGGCGCAGCGGCTCGTGCGCAAGATCTGCAAAAAGTGCGCGCAGCCGTATCAGCCCACGGACGCGGAAATGCGCACCCTGAATCTTACGCCGGATCAATTGCAGGGCGCCACACTCCTGAAGGGGCGCGGCTGCAACGATTGCACGAACACGGGCTACCGCAGCCGCTTCGGCATCTTTGAAATATTCGTCATTGACGATGAAACGCGGAAGTTGATTTACGACAAGGCGACCGCCTCGGTTTTGCGCGCCCGCGCCCGCGAAATGGGCATGCGCACCCTGCGCGAGGACGGCGTCCGCAAGGTGCTCGCCGGGCTCACGACGGCTGAGGAGGTCATCCGCTCGACACTCGGCGACGAATCGTAATGGAAAGGAAGAATGAAGAATGAAGAATTAAAACCAGATTCAACCGGTGAAGCAGGTTTCTTCATTCTGCATTCTGCAATCTGCATTTGAATTTTTATGTCATACTCGATGTCTGATCTGTTGCAATTGGTCGTGGCCGAAGGGGCGTCCGACCTGCATGTTAGCGTGGCGGCGCCGCCGACCATCCGCGTGCATGGCATTTTGCACCGCGTTGAAGGCCCGGTGCTTAGATCGGAGGACACCGAGGAGTTGATGCGCAGCATCACGTCGGAGGAACACATTCAAAGCGTGCGCGAACGCGGCGGGGCGGACTTCGGTTTTGCGTTTGCCGATGTGGCGCGGTTCCGGGTCAGCGTGTTCAAGGAGAAGGGTAACTTCGGCATTTCCCTCCGGCAGATTCCGAACAAAATGATGACGATGGAGCAAATCGGCCTTCCGCCCAGCGCCAGGGAACTGCTCTTTAAACCGCGCGGTTTGATTCTGGTAACGGGACCCACCGGCTGCGGCAAGACGACCACGCTCGCTGCGATGATCAACATCATCAACGAAGAGCGCGAAGAGGCGCACATCATCACCATCGAAGACCCGATTGAGTATTACCACAAACACAAAAAAGCGCTGGTCACGCAGCGCGAGATCGGCGTGGATGTGCCGAATTTTGCCGAAGGATTGCGCCGCGCGCTGCGCATGGACCCGGACGTGGTTCTCGTGGGTGAAATGCGCGACCTGGAAACAATTGACGCGGCGATCACCGCGGCGGAAACGGGTCACCTGGTCTTCGGCACGCTGCACACGACGGGTGCGGCCAAGACGGTTGACCGTATTGTCAACGCCTTTCCGAGCAATCAGCAGGATCAAATTCGCATCCAGCTTTCCACCGTGCTGCAAGCCGTGATTTCGCAACTGCTGATTCCGCGCATTGACAAGCCGGGCCGCGTGGCGGTCTTTGAAATCATGGTCAACACCCCGTCCATCGCCGCGTTGATTCGCGACAACAAAACGTTCCGCCTCAATTCGGACATTCAAACCGGCGCGAAATTCGGCATGGTGACACTCGACAGTTTTCTGCTCGAAAAATACCAGCAGGGCATGATTGCGCGCGAAGAAGTGATCACCAAGTCGCAAGACCCGACGACGGTGCTGCAGAAATTGCAGGAATTGGAAATGGCCCAGGTCGGGTCCAAAGGATGATTTTGTAACATGGCGGAAGAGATTTCAAACCCATTGCTGTCCCTCGTCAAAGAACAGGGACTGATCGACGACCTGCAATTCGAGGAAGTGACCGCCGAACTCAAGCGCAGCGGCACGCCGGTGTTCCAGCTCCTGCAGGATTTCGGGATCATGAAACTGGACGACATCCTGCATGTGGTGGCGACCAATCTGGGCACGGAGGTCGTTTCGCTGCGCGACCATGAATTGTCGCCCGACCTTTTGAAACTCATTCCGGCCAATGTCGCGCGAATGTATCATTGCATGCCGGTGGCCTTGAAAAATGGCACGTTGCGGGTGGCGCTGGCCGACCCGCTCGATCCGGCGCACGCGGATGAAATTGGTTTCGCGAGCAAGCGCGATGTGCAGGTGGTGGTGGCCGACCCGGCCGAAATTGAAAAGGCGATTGACCGTTATTACGGCCAGGAGGAAAGCGAGGATCTTGCAAAAATTCTCAAGGAACTCGGTGCCGACAAGGCAATGGAGCGCGAAGTCAGTGAGGCGGGCGCGTCGGATGACGCAAAACGGGTCGAAAGTCTGGCCAACGAGGCGCCCATCGTGAAGTTCGTGAACCTGGTCTTGTTTCAGGCCATCCAGGACCGCGCGAGTGACATTCATTTCGAACCGTTTGAAACCGAATTTCGCATCCGTTACCGCGTGGACGGCGCGCTTTACGAAATGGCGCCGCCGCCGAAGCACCTGGCCTTGCCGGTGATTTCGCGCCTGAAAGTCATGTCGAACCTGAACATTTCCGAGCGGCGGCTGCCGCAGGACGGTCGCATCAGTTATACCGTGGCCAAACGCCAGGTTGACCTCCGCGTGTCCACGCTGCCGACGCAGTTCGGCGAATCGGTCGTGTTGCGCGTGCTCGACCGCGCTTCGGTCAATCTCGACCTCGACACGCTGGGATTTCCCAAATACCTGCATGATTATATGTCCGAGGCGGTTCTGCGGCCCAATGGAATTCTTATCGTGACGGGACCCACCGGTTGCGGCAAGACGACCACGCTTTATTCCTGCATGCGGCGGGTCAATACGATTGATTCCAAATTGCTCACCGCCGAGGACCCGGTCGAATACGACATCGAAGGCATCATGCAGGTCGCCATCAACGAACCGGTGGGGATGACCTTTGGCAAGGCGCTGCGGGCGTTTTTGCGCCAGGACCCGGACATCATCATGGTGGGTGAAATGCGCGATTTGGAAACCGCGCAAATTTCCATTCAGGCGTCGCTGACCGGCCACCTGGTATTGAGCACGCTCCACACCAATGACGCGACGGGCGCGGTGACGCGCATGATTGACATGGGTGTTGAACCGTTTTTGATTTCCTCGACCCTGCTGGCCGTGCTGGCGCAGCGGCTGGTGCGGACCATTTGCACGAATTGCCGGACGCCGTTTGAGCCAACGGAGGATCAACTGTCCCTGTTGAACCTTTCGGCTCACGATCTGGGCGACAAGGTCTTTCAATATGGCCGGGGCTGCTCGACGTGCAACGATACCGGGTACAGGGGGCGGAAGGGCATTTTTGAACTGCTCGTCATCAGCGAGCCGATCCGGCTGTTGATCAACGATCGCTCGCCGACGATCGTGTTGCGGCAAAAGGCAATCGAGCTGGGCATGGTGCCGCTGCGCGATGACGGCTTGCGCAGCATCTTTGAAGGTGATACCACTATCGAGGAAGTTGTCAAATATACGTAACCCCGAATACATTCGGTGCTGAATTAATCCGCTATGCCAAAATACGATTATGTGGCGTTGGACTCCCGCGGCAAGGAGACGAAGGGCACGGTTGAAGTCGCCAGCCAGAACGAGGCCATTGGCCGGGTCAAGGAAATGGGCTTGTTCCCGACCAAAATCGTGGAAACTGAAAAAGTTCCGGAAAGAAAATCATCTGCCAAGGGGACCCGGTTCAAACCCAGGGCCGGCGGCAAAAAAAGCGGCGCCCTCAGCATCAAAATCAACATCAAGATCCCGGGGTTGGGCGGATCGGTCAAACCCAAGGTTCTGACCGCGTTCACGCGGCAATTGGCGACGCTGGTGGACGCGGGTCTGCCGCTCCTGCGCGGACTGCGCGTGCTCGAAAAGCAGGAACGCAGCGGCGCGCTCAAACGGATTCTTGGCGAACTGGCGCTGGCGATTGAAGGCGGCAGCACGTTTTCCGAGGCGCTGGCGCAGCATCCAAAAGTTTTCAACCGCCTGTTCGTGAACATGGTCAAGGCGGGCGAGTTGGGCGGCGTGCTCGAAGTGGTGTTGAAACGTCTGGCGGAATTTTCCGAAAAGGCGCAGAAGATCAAGGGCAAGGTCAAGGCCGCGCTGTTTTATCCGGTGGCGGTGCTCTGCGTGGCGGTGGGCATCCTGACTTTGTTGATGGTCATGGTGGTTCCCAAGTTCAAGGAGGTGTTCGCCGGCATGGGCGTCAAGCTGCCGGCGTTCACCACGTTTGTGCTGGCGATCAGTGACGCCATCAGACTCCACATTCTGACAACGCTGGGAATGGTGGCAGTGGTGGTGGTTTTGTTCCTGCTGGCCATCAGGACGAAGATAGGCCGTTATATCTGGGACAAGGTCAAACTCAAGATGCCGATTTTGGGGCCGGTCGTCAGCCGGGTGGCCATCGCCCGCATCACCCGCACCCTGGGCACTCTCGTCAGCAGCGGTGTTCCCATTTTGCAGGCGCTGATGATTGTCAAGGAAACCTCCGGCAACGTCATCATCAGCAATGCCATCGGCAATGTGCATGAAAGCGTGAAAGAAGGCGAAACCATCACCGCGCCGCTGGAGTCATCCGGTGTTTTCCCGCCCATGGTGGTCAGCATGGTGGACGTCGGGGAACAAACCGGCGCCTTGCCGGAAATGCTTCTGAAAATTTCCGACAACTACGACGAGGAAGTGGACAATGCCGTGGCCTCCATGACCTCGCTTTTGGAGCCCGTCATGATTGTCTTTCTGGCCGTTGTGGTCGGCAGCATCGTCATTGCAATGTTTCTGCCCTTGATTGCGATGATCACCAACTTGAGCGGTGGTGGTGAAGGCGGTCGTGAATGACCGGTGACCATTTCAGAAAGCCTTTGTTTCCGGGAAAAAAACGCAAAAAATCATTGACAAAATGTGACGCCTGTGCGTAAATACAATGTAAAGACATTGCATGGGCGTTCTATTTACAATTAGCTCGTTATGGAGTTCGATTGGAACAATCCGCCCTTTGAGTTGGATGGTTCTTTGACTCAGCGGGAAATTGAAGAGTCCTTTGAAGATCCGTTTGCCATTCGGTTGTTGCCGGACTCGCCGCGATTTGGCGTGCAGGCGCGTTTTTTCAACCTGGGAATGTCGGCGGGCGGGGTCGGAATTTTCAGCGTGTATCGGACCAACGGCCGGGTGGCGCGGGTGTTGTGCGCCCGCGTTTTTGAACCGGAAGAACGGTTCTTTTATCAGCGGAAACTGGACCAGACGCTGAGCGCGGGTGAAAAGTGATCCTCCGTCGCGCTGTGCGCTATGGAGGACAGGTGCGTGAAACGCGATTTGTGCGAACTTTTGCCAATTGGGAAGAGGTGCCGATCTTCGACAGCGAAGAGGCCGAGGCGGAATTTTGGGTGGAGAACCGGCCGGACTTGCGCCTGATGGAAGCGGCCACGGTCAGCAGTGTGGAAGCCGCCGAGTCCGTGACCATCACGCTGCGGATTGACCCGCGGATGCTCGCGCGGATCAAGCGGCTCGCCCGGTCGCGGTATTTGAATTATCAGAGCATGATCAAGCAATGGCTCAGCGAACGAATGGAAGACGAATTGAGAGAAAAATGAAAACGACTAAAAGTGACAGGTGTCATGTGACAAGTGACAAGAACCGTCGTTCAGCACGGAACGTAACCCCTGACACGTGTCACCTGTCACGTGTCACGCCTCACTCGCCCGGCGCTTCGCGCCGTCAAATCCGCAATCCGCAATCCGCAATCCGCAATGGTTCCGCCTTCACCCTCATCGAACTGCTCGTCGTCATCGCCATCATGGGCATTTTGGCCGGGCTGATTTTCCCGGTGGCGGGCGCGGTAAAAAGACGCCAGTACATCAATCACACCCAGGCGGAAATGGCGCAGTTGGAAACCGCCATTGACCGCTACAAGGCCGCCTATGGCTTTTATCCGCCCGGTTCGACCAATGTGCCGACGCCGGGCGTCCAGTCGTCGTATGCCAACCAGCTCTATTATGAATTGGAGGGAACCGTGCTGAACAACGATGTCTATAAGACCTTGGACGGCAGTGCACCAATCAAAGCCAGTGACGTGCCCAACGCAATTCCGGGTGTGGGCGGCTTCATGAATTGCACCAAATCCGCCGGGGGTGAAGACGCGACGGCAGCCCGGAATTTTCTCCCGGAGTTGAGGCCGAATCAAATGGCATCCCTTACCAATGCCAATTTCACAAACGTTGTACTCGTCGCCTCCGTCGGCGGGCCGGATGCCACTTACCAGCTGTTCGGACCAGGAACACAGGACCTGAATCCCTGGCGTTACGTTTATCCCGGAATCAACAATCCCGGCTCCTATGATTTGTGGGTCCAGCTTTCGATTGGCAAAAAAACCAATCTCATCTGCAACTGGACCAAACAGGTGCAGATAGGCACCCAGTTGCCCTGAACTTTTTTATGTGCGTTGCGCGAAAATCCGGACCCGGCCGCGAAGATTCCGTCGCCGTTGGCTGGCGCGATTGCGCGTGGTTTCCGCGCATCGTGTTGCAATTCAGGTGGGGCGAGGCTCCCGACGAGCCGGACTTGGTGTGTCAAAGAGCGGCGACAACGGCTCGCGGGGACGCTCGCCCCACCGAAACTGCAAACCATGCAGTCTTCCGATTTCCGCCAGCAAGGGACAAAACGATTACCCGCCGCAACCGGATTTATTTTTAAAACCTATGAAAACCATCACTATGAAAAGTGGCCCGCCTTCGCCACGCTTCCGTCTCCGCGCTGCTCTGACGAGACAAGTCGGCGCGGCAGGCAAGTGTCACGCACCTGTCCTCCATAGCGCACAGCGCGACGGAGGATCACCCGTCACCCGCTCCGCGCCCGCTTTCACCATCATCGAATTGCTCGTGGTCATCGCCATCATCGGCATCCTGGCGGCGATACTCCTGCCGGTGCTGTCGAGTGCCAAGGAGAATGCCAAGAAAAAACAGGCGCAGGTGGAAATCAGCCAGATCGTCGGCGCCATCCAACAATACGACTCCGTCTATGGCCGCTTTCCGGTTTCCGCCGCGGCGCAGCAGGCGGCGGGTAGCGGCGATTTCACCTATGGCGGCACGTTTCCAAAGCCCAACGCCGTCGGAACAATTACCATTCCAACAACCGGTTTGCTTCTAACCAATGATGAAGTGATTGCCATTCTGATGGACCTGACAAATTATCCCAGTGGCGGCATGACGGTGAACACCAATCATCAAAAAAATCCGCAGCGAACCGTCTTTCTGAATGCAAAAATGTCGGGTTGGAACCCGGTACCGGGAGTCACTCCGCCGCCCGGCGTCGGCAACGACTTGATTTATCGCGACCCGTGGGGCAATCCCTACATCATCTCGATGGATTTGAATTACGACGAGCAATGCCAGGATGCTTTTTATTCGCTTCAACTTGTTTCACAAAATCCGCCGGGCACGCCGCCGGGCAGCACCTACGTTCAGACCGGTTTTAATGGATTAGTCAATCCCAATGCCAGTGCAAGCACTCAGGCCCAAAAGGATGATTTCCTCTATCACGGCAAGGTCATGGTCTGGTCCGCCGGGCCGGACCAAAAGATTGATCCCGTCAAGCCAGCCGGCGGCTCTCTGTCCAGCTACAACCAGGACAACATCCTGAGCTGGCACTAATAAAAAAGGATAAAGGCTAAATGCTAAAGTCTAAAACAAAGTTTGCGCGCCAGGCGCGGAAAAGGGATTCAGCCCTCAGCCTTCAGCCTTCAGCCTTTGCTTGCTCCGCCTTCACCCTGCTCGAGATGTTGGTGGTCATTGCCATCCTCGGCATCATTGCCGGGTTGACCGTGCCGGTGCTCAAAAATTTCGCCAAGTCGGACGCCACCCTCGGCGCCTCGCGCCAGTTGCTCGACGGTGTGGCCCGCGCGCGCCAACTGGCCATCAGCCGGCGCACGACAGTTTACATGGTTTTTGTCCCGACGAATTTTTGGATCGACAGCTCGGGAACCTTCCCCAATAGCGATACCCATAGCTGGTGGGGCAACCTGGCTTCCGCCCTGCAAACCGCCGTCACCAACCTGGCGGACCGGCAGTTGAGCGGCTACAACTTCCTGGCTTATGGCGCGATGGGCGACCAGCCGGGGCAACATCCCTGGCACTATCTCGATCGGTGGCAGAACCTGCCGGAGAATACGTTCATTGCCTGGGCGAAGTTCACCAATTCGCCGGGGCTGCCGGGACAGCCTTATACCATCACTGATTTAATAAACCCCAACAAGCCCGGTACACCCTACCAGATTTGGGGTTTCCATGTTACGAACAACTTTCCGTTTCCCACCGAAACGGGGACCAACGTGAATCCACCGCGGATTACGGTGGGGATCATTCTCCCTTACATTGCGTTTAATTATCTCGGCCAACTGACGTTTGATGGGCAGACGCTGGCCGACCGGGACGAATACATCCCGATCGCAAAAGGCAACGTGGTGCCGGCCATCAACCCGGCGACCAAATCCTTTGTGCTGCCCAGTGCGTCGCCCCCGTCCCTTCCCCGCTCGCCACAAGTTTCAGAAACGCCGCCCGGCAACAGCACCGATTCCTACAACATCGTTCACATTGACCGGCTGACGGGCCGCGCCGTCTTGGAATTTCAAAAGATGGCACCATGAAAATGATTTGTAACACAGGAGTCAGGAGTCAGAAGCCAGAAGCCAGGAGTTCGGATTCGGACCTCTGGCCTCCGATTTCCGAGTTCCGACTCCCGATTGAAAGGCGGGAACGCGTCTCGCGTTTCAAATCAATCCGCAATCCGCAATCCGCAATCCGCAATACCAGCGGCTTTACCATGGTCGAGATTGCCATCTGCCTGGCGGTCATCGGCATCGCGCTCGTCTCCATCATCGGCGTCCTGCCCATTGGCATGCACACGCAACGGGACAACCGCGAGGAAACCATCATCAATCAGGACGCCACCGTTTTCATCGAGGCCATACGCGGCGGCGCGCGCGGGCTGGACGACCTGACCAATTACGTCTATGCCATCACGAATTATTGGACTTTTTACAAAAATGGCATCACGAACAACGCAGGGGTGAATGGTTATACCAATTATCCCAGTTTTCTCACCAACGGTGTGAATATCGTCGGACTTTTGACCACGCCGGAATACACGGACAACAACGGCTTGCCGATTCCGACTTTAATATACGGCGGTTACAGCAATCACGTCGTCGCTTATGTCCATTCCATCAGCGGGCCGGCGGTGGAAAAACCGCCACAAAACAACGATATCGTCGTCGGTGATTCCTTTGGCTACCGCATCTTTTGCGTCAACGCGCCGGTGGCCACCGACACCAACATCTTTATCAGCCTCTGGCAGCCGCTGGTGTACAATCCCTTCGATCGGGTCATGTACAAATGGAGCTACTGGCAGGCAACTGCAACAACCGCGGCAACGGATGTTCCCGGCTCATCTTCCAAATGGGTGAAGGTTTCTTTTTACCCGTTGGAACTCGCCGCCAATCTGCACGAACTGCGCCTGACGTTTCTCTGGCCGCAACAGCCCAACGGCAGCGTTGGCCCCGGCCGCCAGACCTTTCGCACGATGGTCGCCGGACAAATCGTGCAGACCCAGATCTCTACCAACAGCCAGTGGCTTTATTTTTACCAGTCGCAATCCTTTACCAACGTGCCATGAGAAAATCATTTCAGATTTCAGATTGCGGATTGCGGATTGATTGGAAACGCGAGACGCGATTTCGTCGGGTAATTCACAATCCGCAATCGCCAATCCGCAATGGCAGCGCCTTCACCCTGGTCGAAATCCTCGTGGTGGTGGTGTTGATGTCGCTCATCGTGCTGTCGTTGATGGCGGTGTTCAACAGCACCCAGGCCGCGTTTCGCGCGAGCATCACGCAGACCGACGTGCTGGAAGGCGGCCGCTCGGTGATGGGCTTGGTCAAAAGTGATTTGGAATCCATGACGCCGTCGTTCGGCCAGAGCAATGCCGTCAGTGCCGTATTGGCCGGCGGGTTCATTTTTAGCAACGCCCCGGTGAATTTTTGCGTCGTTGCCAATCAATACCAGTATCAATCCAACGCCACGCCGCTGCTGCAATCGTTGGCCGGCAGCAATACGAACCGGATAAATGTGCTGGAAAATTTCTTCATTCTCACGCGCCAGAATACGACGTGGACGGGGGTGGGGTATGTGGTGGACACAACTTCGACGAATTACCTCAACCCGCTTTACCGTTTTTCCATGACGACCAATGTGCTGGCCAGCGGCGGTCCCGCGGCGCTTTACACCAATTTTCTCTCCGCCATTGCCGTGCTCCCGATTCCGCCCAACGCCGCCAGCATGAGCCATTTGGTGGACGGCGTGGTGCATTTGACCGTGCGCGCCTACAACCCCAACGGTTACTGGATGACGAACGGCTATCCGTTCGGATACACAAACATCGCCAGAAACGTCTGGTTCTCGCCGCCGGTGCTGGGCGAAGTCAGTTGTTACATGTTCAGCAACACGCTGCCGGCGTCGGTGGAAATCCAACTGGGCATACTCGAAGACCGCACGCTCCAGCGCGCCGAATCCATCCCGGATTCAAACACGCGCAGTAACTACCTCGCGCTACACGCCGGCCAGGTGCACCTGTTCCGGCAGCGCTTTCCGATTCGCAACGTTGACCCCTCGGCCTATCAATGAAAATGAAATGTGACAAGTGGCGGGTGACAAGTGACAGGATGAAAGGCGCGACGCGCGAGGCACGTTCTTGTCACGTGTCACGTGTCACGTGTCACCCTCAGAAGGGTGTTGCGCTGATCATCACGCTCATCTTGCTGTCCGTGGTGACGTTCATGGCCATCACGTTTCTGGCCCTCAGCCGCCGTGAACGCAGTGCCGTCGCCACCGTCACCGACACCGCCAGCGCGCGGCTGGCCGCCGATGCCGCGCTGGCCAGCGCCGAGGCCCAAGTCATCGCCAACGTTCTCTCCACCACGAATCCCTACAACTTCAGTCTGCTGGTCTCCACGAATTACATCAACCCAGTCGGTTTTACGAACGGTGGCTTGAACGATGTCAATTATTACGATCCGTCCGGGAATTTCCTTACCAACCACAATTTTCTGACGCTCCTCACCAATCTTTGGTACAGTCCGCGTCCGCCGGTTTTCATTCTTACCAATGCCACTGGCGGCAACGATTTCCGCTTTTACCTCGACCTCAACCGCAATGGCCGGGACGAACCGAATGGATGGGTGGCAGAGCTGGATAATAGCGGGGCGGTTATTAAGGATGGTTTCGGCAATGCCATTACAAATATCCAAGTTGGCGACCCGGAATGGATTGGGGTTTTGGAACGGCCCGACGCGCCGCACGGGCCGAACAACAAATTCGTCGCGCGCTTCGCGTTCATCGCCCTGCCCATCGGCAACACGCTTGATTTGAACGCCATTCACAACCAGGTGTTCGATGAGTTCAATGCCAGTCCAACGGTCAACCCAAACTCGGATGTATATTTCCGCAATCAAGGCGTTGGTTCGTGGGAAATCAATCTGGCCGCGTTTCTTGCAGACTTAAATACTGACATATGGGACAAAGATCCCACCTTGCCGGCGATTTATTATCAATACAACGAACCAGCCAATTACAACTCCGGTTTTGCTTTTGACGATGCCCGTGCACTGCTGGCTTGGCGTTATGCGAACAATTATAAGAGTCTAACCAATGCCAACGCGCTGTTTATCAATGGCTCCTTGGTGTTCACGAATGACAACATTGACGGCTACAGCGACGGGCAATTGCAGACTACGTTCAATACAAATGCGGATTGGGTGGCTGACAATCCCGCTTTGCCGTGGGCGGGTGCGGACAACACGAATCATTTCTTCACCCATCAGGAATTGTTCGACCCGGCAAAGACAGAAATTGGCGTGACACCGCCCAGCCCTGGCTTCATCGAGCATTTGCTCGCCGCCGGCAACACCAATTCCACCTATGACCGCTACACGTTTTACCGGCTGCTCTCGCAACTCGGCACGGATTCCACGCCGGAGTCCGGCAAAATGAATTTGAATTACGACAATCTTGATTTGTTCACCAACGGGGTCGCCGCCTCGACGAATTTCATGGCCTGGACACCGCTGGCGTTTTTCACGAACGCCGCCGACCGGCTGCTGCGCGCCTACACCACCCAGTGGCGCAACAGCAATCCCACCAATTTTGCCGCCACGTTTTACAGCGTAACCAACTTCAATTCCATCACCGACACGTCCCAATGGACCAACTATCCCGCCTTTGGCATCACGAATATCCCGGTCTGGGTGAGCAACCGGTTTGTCTATTCGTCCGCCGTCAACCGCCTGCTCCAGCTCACGGCGAACCTGTACGACGCCACGATGAACAACACATTTGCAGAGGGCAGAAATTACCCGTCCGTTTTCCGCCCGCTTTTTTCACGCAACGCATCCGTCTTTGGCACCAATGTTTTCATCAGCGGTTATACCAACGTTTTATCGGTTTTGGGGACGAACGACGATCGACTCAGCCTCCCAATGGAAATCGCGGACCTGGCCGCGACAAACATTGTGTTCACCAATCTGGCGGTGAATGTTTATGGCGTGCCGTGGATTGTTGGCGCGAAGAAAGGTTTCCCGAGTTTTAACAAGTTTTCCTTTGAGAGCGTGGTGGGCATCACCCGCCGGTTGCAGGTCACACGAAATAATCTTAATGGAGGTCAGCCGAGCGCCAACACGTTCTTTACCAACCAGATGTACACGATGAGCGTCAGCAACTATCTGGGTGTGGAGTTCTGGAACTCCTATGCGTCGGGATACACCGGCGCGGTGCAGATTGTGACGCGGGATTATCTCTCGATGTGGCTGACCAACAATTATAATTCGTTTCGCGGCACCAATTTCCCTGTTTTTGCCTCAGTGATTAACCCGGCTGGCGCGACTTGGGGCTGGACGGGCTACGGCGCTTCGATTGCCTCGCCGGCCTCAAATTCCTTTGTCGTTCCGCTGCTCACCAATGCGGTGTCACTCCCGGAATCGGTTTACCGGTTCACTCTGTTGCCTCCATTTGTGCCTATCGGTACGAACGATATTTCGCACGTGCTCTATGAAAGCAACCTGATCACCTCGGTCGGTTCGCAATTCCCATTTCCGCATTTTGGCCTGCTGACGACCAATCGTTTACAGGCGTTTGTTCTGGATTACACCAATGGCGCATATCGGATTATTGATCACGTCCTTTTCCAGCAAATCAGCAGCCGGGATTTAAACGCGGAGTTTCTTACGGATAAGGATGATCATGGTGTGTGGACTACGGTCACCAATACCTCCCTGAACATTCCTATGGCAATCCTCAATCAACTTAATTTTTCGCGGGCGGCGATTGGTTATGAGTATGGGAATATACCTTCGGAAGATGGGAAATGGAAATCTGACCCCATGGCCCAACAGCAAAGCGGCTCTGCCACAATAGAGAAGCAACAGGCGTTTTTTGACGCGTTCTTCAAACCCAATAACCGCACAACCGAGCCCGTCCCCGCAACCAATACGTTGTTAAGCGTCCAGGCGCCATATTCGCCCACACGGTATGTGGTGCAATGCACTTTCATGCAGGCGAACGACCCCTTGGTGCATTACCTGGCCAGCGATCTGAATCAATTCAGCAAGAACAAAACAGCGAATTACCCCTCTGTCGCGCCGGCGTATTTGACCAATCTGAACGGTCTCTTCCTCAATGGACTTGATTTCAGGAAGTTGAACCTATATTACCGGCCATGGGGCGGGAATCCGATATACACCGAAACTGACGATACCAACCAATGGAATTTCGCGATTAAAGACCCGCGGGTTTATACATCAGATTACTGGGATTTCCCGACGGACAGGCTGCCAACGGTCGGCTGGCTGGGCCGGGTGCATCGTGGCACGCCCTGGCAGACGGTCTATCTCAAGTCCACGGACCTTCTACGTCAGATTCAAATAATTGGAACGCCACCAAATGCCACTACAAATTACGTTGGCTTGACCAACTGGATGAATTGGACGGGTGACATGAACAGCTACGGCTACGATGCAAACAATTCCGCGCCGGTGCAGGACCGGTTGTTATTCGACCTGTTTACCACGGCGTTCAACGACAACGCCACGCGCGGGACGTTGTCAGTGAATGTGGGGCCGACCAATGCCAATCTGGCCGCGTGGTCAGCCTTGTTCAGCGGGATCGTTGTGCCGACCAACCTCGTTGGAGGCTACACCATCATCAATCCTGCCGGTTCCGCCAGTGCGCCTGTGCCTGTTGGTCCTCCACCAAGTCCGAATTCGCCGTTGTGTTTGGGTTATCTGGTGCAAAACGGCACCAATGGCATTAACGACATTCGCGCGAACACCAATTTGTTTCCACTACAGAGCTTCACACATGTAGGCGACATTCTGGCCGTGCCGGCGCTGACGGAAAAATCGCCATTCCTAGCCGGTCTTGACCCGAATAAGCAAATCAGCGACGAGATGTATGAATGGCTGCCGCAGCAGACAATGTCGCTGTTGCGCTGCTCCAGTTCGCCGCGCTATGTGATTTATTGCTACGGCCAGGCGCTCAAGCCCGCGCCAAATGGCATTTACACGGGCAACACGCCACCGGGCACGTTCGGCCTGGTCACGAATTATCAGGTCGTGTCGGAAATTGCCACCCGCGCCGTCGTGCGCTTTGGCAGCAGTTTGACGAATGTTATTACCGGCACCAACGTCGTCGTTGCCGGAATTACAAATTGGAACTGGTTCAGCATTCCCGTGGTGACGAACAACAACGCCGTCATTGAACAATTTAACATTTTACCGCCCGACTGAAAGCGAATGCTAAAGGCTGAAGGCTCCCGCCGTCGCCAAGGCTATGGCGGGCAGGAAAGGCTGAAAGCAAAGATGAAAATGAAAGCGAAGATTGAGAATGGAAAATGGAAAAGTAGCACAGGCCTCCGGCCTGTATGTCGCTTGGAGTTTGCAGGCGGGACGCCTGCGCTACTTTCCCCTCCTCGCTTTGGCGAAAATTGTGTGAGATAATTATTAACTGACTTAAAGTTATGCATAGGCGTTTGTGGATTTCGTTGTTGGCGTGCCTGCTGTGTCTGGCGGGCGCGTGGTTCTTCTGGCACCAAGAAAATGGTAGGGACGGCTCTTCCACCCTCCGCAGTACTGCTACGGAGGACGGGCCGAGCCGTCCGCACACAACGGTCGCCCCGGCGGTGCAGCCCCACCCTCCGTCCACCGCGGCGAACCCTTTGACCGCCGCATCCACGAATGCCGTAACTTCGGTTAAAACAAACAAATTCGCCTTCCGCCTCAGCAACACGACCAAGTCGCTAGACCAATTGGTGGGCGACCGCCATGCGATTTTGCTCGAGAACGCGCTGATTGACACCGGCAGCCCGCTGAATTTATCCATTCCAACTCATTTGCAATCGCAGGGCGATCCGGGCACTTACATCGTCCAAGCGCGCGGCCCCATTGACAATGCCTTCCGCGCGATGCTCGCTGCGGCGGGCGCAGAGATTGTCTCCTACATTCCGAACAACGCCTACCTCGTGCGCACCCAAGCGGGCATGGCCAATTCGCTGGCGGCAAATTCATTGGTGCAGGCGGTAATTCCCTACGAACCGTATTACAAAATCCAATCGTCACTGCTGGCGTCGGCGGTGGCAGACGGAGCGCTGCCGCCGGGCATGGAATTGAACCTTGGTTTGTTTGCCAATGACGCGCCGGCAACGGTTGCGGAAATCAAAAAACTGGGGGCAACCATTTTGTCGCAAGGCCGCTCGCCATTCGGCCCGACGGTGCAGGTGCAACTGGTGGCCAACTGGACGGCGTTGGTGACGCTGCCGGGCGTGCAACGGGTCGAGGTGTCCCACGCGCGCGTGCAGGCCAACGATTTGAGCCGCGCGAAGACGGGCGTGACGGCGGACACGCAGACGGCGACGAATTACGCGAATTTGACCGGCAATAACGTACTGGTGGAAGTGAACGATTCGGGCATTGATGCCAACCATCCCGATTTGCTTGTCATCGGGGACTCGGCACTCAGCCTAGTTGACACCAACGGGCATGGCACGCATGTGGCGGGCATCATTGCGGGCAGTGGTCAGATGTCGACGACCGTGAGCAGTGCGCCCGGTTCGATATTGGCAACCAACGGTTTTGCGGTGGCTGGCCAATTTCGCGGCAAAGCACCGGCGGCAAAGTTGTTCTCGGTCGCCGCGCTCAACAACAATGGTAATAAGGATGTCAGCGATCAATACCTGCAGGAAACTCCTGCGCGAACCAACGCGCTGATTTCCAACAACAGTTGGAATTACGGTGGCGATGAGGATTACGACCTGGCAGCGGCCAGTTATGACGCGGCGGTGCGCGACGCGCTGCCGCTGGTGACCGGGTCGCAGCCGGTGTTGTTCGTGTTTTCGGCGGGCAATTCGGGCGGTGGCGATAACGACGGTAGCGGCGGCACGGCGGACACGATTTTGTCGCCGGCCACGGCCAAGAACGTGATTACCGTGGGCGCGCTGGAACAGTTGCGCGCTATCACGAACGTGGTGACGAAAGTGGTTGATGGGGTGACCAACACCAGCACGCCATGGCAGCCGGTGACGGACTCCAGTTTTCAAGTGGCGGGAAATTCCAGCCGGGGCAACGTCGGCGTCGGCACGGAAGGCAAGTTTGGGCGTTACAAGCCGGACGTGGTGGCGCCGGGAACCTTTGTCCTCTCGACCCGCTCCGGGCAATGGGACGAAATATCCTATTACAACAACACGAATTATTCCTTCACTGTCCGCACCAACCAGGTGGTGGACACCAACTTTGTGAACTATTACAGCGTCTATGTGCCGGAGAACGGTGTGGGGGCGATCATCCGGATTATGGCGGAAGCGGATTCGCCGTCGCCGTTTCCGAACCTGCCGATTTACGTCTCCTTGAACGATTATCCGAACCCCGCCGATCCTGCCACTTACGATTTCGTGACTTACAACAACGTCGTTTCCATCCCCCCGGACAGCGGCGGTAACATCACTGACATCACCAGTGTCCAGGGCCTGGGATTCAACTACGCCATCGCCAGCACCAACAGCGCGCCGGTCGCCTACTCCCTGCTGGTTGAAATCATCAAGACCAACAACGTCGGGGATTATTTCCAGGTGTTGAGCAATTTGAACGACTCACTTGACGGAGATATTCCCCCACATTACTACCGCTACGAGTCCGGCACGAGCATATCGGCGGCGGATGTTTCCGGCGTGCTGGCATTGATGCAGGAATTTTTCACGGATCCCACATACGGCATCGGCATCACTCCCAGTCCGGCGCTGTTGAAAGCACTGCTCATCAACGGCGCACGGGTCACGGGTTATTACGATTTCCAGGTGCAGAACACAATCAACTACGAAGGCTGGGGGTTGGTCAATCTGTCCAACTCGCTGCCGGCCGGAATCACCAATCAATGGAATGCCGCCTGCGCCAGTTTTTACCTGGACCAGAGTCCAACCAATGCGCTGGCCACCGGCGGCCAACATACGTATCAGGTTTCCATCGTTGACACCAATGCGTCCTCCCTGCCGTTGCGCATCACGCTGGCGTGGACGGACCCGCCCGGCGACCCCGCCGCCGCCATCAAGCTCGTAAACGACCTCAACCTGGTCGTCACCAATCTCGACACCGGCGCCGTGTACCTGGGAAACGACATTGCGTCGGGCAACAAGTACAACTCGGCGTGGGATACCAATGCATCAACCGTGCCGAATCTGGATTCAATCAACAACGTCGAAAACGTTTATCTGGCACCGGGCACCGGCACGAATTTTAGCGTTGCCGTCCAGGGCTATCGGGTTAACGTCAATGCCGTCACCGCGCACCCCGATGACGTGGTGCAGGATTTCGCGCTGGTCATTTCCTACGGCAACGGCGAGGTGACCAATGCGTTTACCGTGATAGACAATGGGGTGGTATCCAATCCCACGACCGACCAACTGGTCACTTCCGTGACCAACGCGAACAGTGAGTTTTTGTATCAGCACGTCGGGGCCAGCACGCCGCTGCTGGGAACCAACCAGGTTCTGGTGGGAACCAACAACCAGGTTCTGGTGGGGACCAATATCATGGTGTGGACCGGGACCAACAGCGTCATCACCATCGGCATGACCAACCAGTGGCATTTCTATGTGGTGAAGAACCCCACGACCTACACCAACGCCGCGTTCCTCACCTATTCGCCGCCGACACTTTCCGTGCCACGCATGGGTGTGTTTGCCAGTTCCACGGCCAACGCCACACGGCCCGAGGCGGACATTGACATGTATGTGGCCGGGCCTGATGATCCCAATGCAGCCAAACTCATCAATCTGGATCCTGCGGTCATTGAGAATTGTGTGTTCCACATCAACGGTGATGGCGCATCGCTGGGCCGCAGCGGTACGGAATTTGTCGCTTACAACAATTCCGCGCTGGACGATGTTTATTACATCGGTGTGAAGGCCGAGGACCAAGAGGCGTCGGAATACGGCTTCATCGCCCTCTTCAGCCAGCAGCCGTTCAGCCAGTTGAATCCCAACGGCAGCCAGACCGTGAATGGCGTGGCGCTGCCGGTGGGCATTCCCGACGGCAACCCAGCGCTGCCCGGCTTCACCAACGTTTTCGGTCTGGCCCTGTATCCGATGGAAATCAGACGCGTCATCGTCACCAATATCATTGCCCAGCAAAACGTCGGGGACCTGGTCAGCGCACTCACCCATTCCGGGAGCGTGAAATCCTCCGTGATTTTGATGAACCACGATTCGCCCACCGAGCCGGGCGACTACACGTTCATCTACGATGACAGCGGCTGGGGAGATATTTTTGGTTCTCAGGTTGCGGACGGGCCGGGCAGCTTGAACGGCTTCGTGGGCAGCGAAGGGCTGGGGCCATGGATATTGCACGAAGCCGACAGCGCGGAGGGGTTCGTCGGCAGCGTGACCGGGTACAACCTGTTGATTGAGCCGCACAACGACCTGACCAAGGGCACGACCACCATGGTCAATCCGCGGGGTTGGTTCTACGATTACATTGACGTGCCGCCCGGGGCCACCAATTTGACGATCTACGCCACAAACCTGACCGCGGCAGCCACCAGGAGCCCGTATGTGTATCTTTTCGTCCGGTTCGGTACAGAACCGACGCTGACGACTTTTGACGAAATGACGCAGCTCACCAACAGCGTGCCTTTGGGTTTGGAAGGCTCCATTTCCATCGGCCCGCCGCTGGCCCCGGGCCGTTACTGGGTCGGTTTGTACAACGGAAGTGTGCAGCCGCAAACCGTCTATATCCTGGCCAAACTAGGTTTGGGGGCGGCGCCGCAGGCGACGTACACTTCTGCCGGCGCGGTGCAGATTCTGGATGACGCCGTGACGATTGCGGACATGACCGTGCCGGTGGATGCCACCGTCTCGACGATGGAGGTTGCTCTGCGCGTGGACCATCCGCGCGTGTCGGACCTGGTGTTTCATTTGATCAGTCCAAATGGCACGCGGGTGTTGCTGGTGGAGAACCGCGGCGGCACCACCACCAACGGCATGGGCGCGACCTACGGCGGCACTAATGTCATCCCGGTCTCGGCCTCCGGCGGCCCGGCGGCGGCCACCAACGTCATCAATGTCAGCCAGACCAGCGGCATACTGACCATCACCTACAATTTTTACCCCATACCGGACGAGATGGTGGTGTATGACCAAAGCGGGACCCAGATTTTTGATTCCGGCATGATCAGCGGCAGCGGTGTGTTCAACATCCCCTATGCCAATTCCTCCACGATCACCATCGTGATGAACCCGGGCGGCGGTCTTCCCAGCACCGGATGGGATTACAAGGTGATGAATGCCGTGCAGGCCAGCTACTCCTATCTGGTGCTGACGGAAGACACGAACAAGACCACGACCCCCATCAAATTCGCGCCGACACCGTTTGTGCCGGTGATCCCGATGACGACCAATCCGCCGGCGGCGGTCGGATGGCACAGTTCGTTTGAAGGAAATAACCGCACCAATATTGGAGCCGGAGGCTACATCTCTGAAGGATGGTATATTTCCTCCGGGGACATCGATGTCCTTCTCACTGGAGATCTTGGTTCCACGGCATTCGAGGGAACCAACTACATAGACATAACTGGCACTTTCGCGGGAACCATTACAACGAACATCCCCACCGTGACGGGACAAACCTATGTGCTTACTTTTACATACTGCCAGAATCCTGGAGGCCCCCCTGCCGGCTATCACTCGGCTTCGGTGCAACTCCAGGCGAACGGCAGTCCGTTGCTGACCCTCACGGTGGCCATGACCAACTCATGGGTCAACCTGGGATGGACGACGACATCGCTCCTCTTTACCGCCACCTCTCCGTTAACTCAACTGACTTTCCAGTCTCTGGATCCGGCAGGAGACAAATATGGGGTGCAACTGGACGCGATTGACCTGGCGCCTATAACCTGGGCCAACGGCTTTGAAGGCGCAGCGGCCGGGGATTACCCTCAGGGCCATTACTTTGACGGCTGGACTGTCATCACCAACCAGGTGACCGTGATCAGCAATTCAGTGTTGGCCAGGACGGGCACCAACCTGCTGGCGCTGGCCGACGGCCAGATTTCCCGGATACTGCCAACGGTTCCCGGCACCAAATACACCCTGTCGTATGCGTATCGCGGGCCGGGCATCGTCAGCCTGTGGCGGGGGGAAAGCAATTCGGTTGCCATCGACTCAATTGGCAACAATAACGGAGTATTTACCAATGGCGTGACGTTTGTCACCGGCAAAGTGGGACAAGGTTTCAATTTTAACGGGACGAATCAATTTGTGATCGTCCCCGACAGGCCCTCTTTGAGCTTTACCCAAGAAGTAACGATGGAATTCTGGTACGAGGATCTGGGTTCAGCATGGGCTTCAACCGGTTTGTTCGGCAAACGGCCGGGTCCTCCTACTCCCTGCAATTACGCCATAAATTACCTCAACGCTGCCAACATTCTGCAATTGTATTTTGAGGACACTTCCCCTTCCTTCCAGAATTCGCAGTCGACCTGGCCGTCGAAAGGAGTCTTTCATCATCTGGCCGGCTCGCTGCGACAGATGAATGCCACCCAGGTGGAGGCGAAGACCTACATTGACGGTGCGTTGGTGAAGACCGACACCCTTTCAGGCATTCTGGCCAATGCCGTGAATACTGTGCCGGTCACCATTGGAGCGGAAGATATGCCGGGCTATTGGGGGACTGGAGACTCATTCCATGGCATCATGGACGAGGTCTCACTTTACAAGCGCGCGCTTTCGGCTTCGGAAATCAAGGCCATTTACAATCACGGCAGCGCAGGCAAATACAACACCAGCGCGCCATCCATCGCGCTGGGCCTGGCAGAAGCGCAGGTGTCTTTGAACGGCGCCACTTACCCCGCCTTCTTTGGTGACAACACCAACTGGCAGACCGCTTACATCACTTTTACCGCTACCCAGACCAATACGCCGCTGCAAATCACCGGCATCGAGCCGGGCATGTTGCTGGATAATTTCGTCATGTCCCAGATGCCGACGAATAATTACGACCTGTATTACCTGCCCGAACAATCCCTCGACACCGTGGCTGGCGAGAATGCGCAGGGTGATTGGCGGCTCGAAGTGCAGGACGACCGCGCGGGCGCCGGACTCACGAACTCGCTCGTGAGCTGGCAATTGCGCTTCATCTTCACCGAGCCTGCGTCCACATACACCTCGCTCACCAATGGCCTGCCGCTCACCAACGGCGCTTGCTTTACCACCGCCAGCAACATCGTGTATTACACGGTCTATGTGCCCACCAACGTGGATGTCGTCGCGAATATTGTGTTCAATATCAACGGCGACCCGGTGAATCTGTGGTTTAATCAAAACACACCACCTACCGGTACTGGTACGGGGGATTACTTGTTGTTCGGACCGGCCGCGAGCGGCTCCGCGAATTTGACCCTTGCCGGCACGCCGCCGTTGGTGCCCGGTGCGACTTATTTCCTCGGCGTGCAAAACACGGTCGCCGGCTGCTCCACCAACTCGATTGAGGTGGACTTCCATTTCCGGCCCGCGCCGCTGGCCCTGCCGCAATTGCCCGAACTGATCGCCTATGTGGACCAGTTGTTTACCGTGATCAACAGCGCCACGGGCGGAGTGCCGCCGTACACCTACGCGCTTACAACTACCGTGCCTGGTCCCAATGTTCCGGTCATTGATTCCGGCACCGGCGTCATCACCTGGACGCCAACGAGCGACCAGGCACCGGCTGTCTATACCTTCACCAACATCGTGACGGACAGCACATTGCCAACGGCGCTGACGGCGACCGACATTTTCAATGTGCTGGTGGTCTTCACCAACGTCCCGGCGTTCCCGGGTGCGGAAGGCGCGGGCGGCTTTGCCATCGGCGGCCGCGGCGGCGATGTTTATCACGTCATCAACGTGAACGACGACGGGCCGGGCAGCCTGCGCTATGGCATCGAGACGACCCCGGGCAGCCGCACCATCGTCTTCGACGTTTCCGGCACCATCACCTTGTTTTCGGATCTCAAGATCAACCGGCCCTATCTCACCGTCGCCGGCCAGACGGCGCCGGGCGACGGCATTTGCCTCCAAGGCCTGTTGACCTCGGTGGAACACACCCACGACGTGCAGGTGCGCTTTCTCCGCTGCCGGCCGGGCGACCTCTATTGTCCGTATTTCCAGGACGATTCGTTCCATTTTTATTATGTGACGAATTCGATTGCCGACCACATCTCGGCGTCGTGGAGCATTGACGAAACGTTGTCCACCACCGACTCGACGAACGTCAGTGTGCAATGGTCCATGATTGCCGAGAGCCTCAAATCCTCCTGCCACATCAAAGGCGATCACGGTTACGGTTCGTTGATCCGGTATGGCTCCGGCGCGATCAGCTATCATCACAATCTTTACGCGGACAACTCCAGCCGCAACCCGCGTCCGGGCGACAACATCCGGCTGGATTTCATCAACAACGTGATTTTCAACTGGGGCTTCCAGGCCGGTTACAATGAGAACGACGCGGCGGACAATCCGGGGGGTTACACCAATTATCTCAACTACATCGGCAATTATCTGGTTGCCGGCAGCGACACCACGACCCCTACCACTGCCTTCCGGTCCGGCGTGCCCAACGCCGCCAACACGCAGATTTACCAGGCCACCAACTTCATTGACAGCAACCCGTTCAACGTTGACCTCAATGGCATTGACACCGGCTGGAGCATGTTCACCGGCAATTTGACGAAACTCGGCAGCCCGACTCCCATGCCCGAAATCCCGGTCACCATCACCAACGCCCCGCAGGCGTACGAACAGGTGCTGGACTTTGTCGGCGCGTCGGTGGCCGGCGCCACGGCCGTGGGCACCCCGGCGGCTGGTATGTCCCTGTTGCGCGATTCGGTGGACACCGACATCGTTGCCGGTGTCCGCAACAAGAATGGCCAGATCATTGACACGGAAGCCCAGGTGGGCGGCTGGCCGATGCTCAATCCCGCCCCGCAACCGCTGGACAGCGACGGGGACGGCCTGCCCGATTATTGGGAAATCACCCTGGCAGCGACCGGCCAGACGAACATGAACCCGGCCGTGGCGAACAACAATCACAGCAACCCGGATGGGTACACGGACCTAGAACACTACATCAACTGGCTGGCCGCTCCGCATGCCCTGACCGTCTCGAACACGCCGGTGGCCGTGGACCTTTATGCCATCGCCGGACGGACGGGCAACCTGGGTTTCAGCGTGACCGATGGCACCAACGGCACGGTGGCTCTCATCAACACCATCGCCACGTTCACGCCGTCGAATAATTATTTCGGCTTCGCCTCCTTCGGCTTCAGCGTCACCAACCTGGATACCAGCGTCGGCGGTACGAATCTGGACAACACTTTTAACGTGACGGTCAGCGTCATGGTCAGCGCCACCAACATCGTCACGATTGACCCGTTGCTCACCAACGGCGTGCCGCAGACAAATTCCGTTCCGACCAACGGCATCGCCTATTATCTGGTCGCGGTGCCCGCCAACGCGGATTTTGCCACGAACATCCTCATCACCGCCAGCGCTCCGGTGAACCTGCTGTTCAGCAAAGTCGGCTTCCCGACCGGAGCCAACACGGGCGATTATATGCTGATGAACGGACAGACCAACGGCATTTCCATTTTAAGCACCACCAGCATGCCGACGAACATTGTTCCCGGCGGGTCTTATTATCTCGGGGTGCAAAACACCGGTGGTTCCCCGGTAACGTTTGTGATTGAAGTGGATTTCCATTACCTGCCGCCCCCGCCCCCGCCGGCCATTATCATCACCTCCATCACCGCCACCAATATCGGCGGAACGAACGGCTTCCTGCTCCAGTGGCAGGGGCCGACGAATTATCAATACGAGATCCAGTGGACGACCGATCTGCTGCCGGTGATTGTCTGGAACACGGTCCTGGACCCGTTCATCAATGTCGTTGTGACCTCAACCAATGGACATTACAGCTGGTTGGACGACGGTTCGCTGACCGGCGGGCCGGCCCTCACGAAATTCTACCGGATCCTGGGCGGCCTGAATCTGGGGCCGATCATCGGTCCGGGTCCCGTCACCAATACCGTTCTCGCCGGGGCCATGTCGCAGGCGGTGGTGCCCGTGCCGGCCATCGCCAATTCGGCGAACAACCTCCTGATTTCCGCCACCGGGCCGTTGAATGTGTGGTTCAACCAGACCAATCCGCCCACCGGCAACACCAACGCGGGTGATTTCCTGATGCTGTCCGCCGCCACTTCCGGCGCTTTCGTGCTCACCAGCAATTCCGTTCCGCCACTCGTGCCGGGCGCGAACTATTACCTCGGCTTCCAAAACCCGGGCACCAGCAACGTCACCTTTGTCTTTGAAGTGGCGTTCGGTTCCGCCGCGATCACTGCGGTGGCCAATTTCAACGCTACCACGACCAATGGCGGCATCTGGCTCAGGTGGAACGGCCAGACGGATTATCAGTATCAGGTGCAGTGGAAGACCAATCTCGCGCCGCCGACGGCGTGGAATACGATCTCGAACATCGTCCTGACTTCCACCACCGGAATCTTCACCTTCTTCGATGACGGCTCATTGACGGGCGGGTGGCGTCCCATGAAATTCTACCGGCTCATCGCCTGGCCGTTTATGACGCCGATACCGCAAACCCTGTCCATTTCCAGCGTCACCGTCACCAACATCGCCGGGACCAATGACCTGGTGTTGAAATGGAGCGCGCCGACGAATTACCATTATAAAATCCAATGGACGACCAACCTCGCGCTGCCCTTCAGCAGTTGGTCCATCATTGCCAGTCCGGTCCCCACGCCGGCCAATGGTGTCTATACTTTCATTGACAACGGCCAGACCGGCCCGCCAGCTCACGAAAAGTTTTTCCGGCTGTACGTATATCCATGATGGTAGGGCGCGCTGTCCTCATCGCGCCGAAGTTGAAAACGCGTCCGACGGCTCGTTGGGGACAACGAGCCCTACCACCACCCCACATCCGGCTTTGCTTTCGCCGGGGTTTTGAATATATTTCCCGATTGATTAGAACGCAAAATTCGCGGCCATGAGCAAGGAATTCATCCGCATCGGCGGCGCGCGTGAGCATAACCTGAAGAACCTCACGCTGAACATCCCGCGCGACCGGCTGGTGGTCATCACCGGCCTGAGCGGGAGCGGCAAATCGTCGCTCGCGTTCGACACCATCTACGCCGAAGGCCAGCGCAAATACGTCGAGAGCCTCTCCGCCTACGCCCGGCAGTTCCTCGACCAGATGCAAAAGCCGGAGGTGGACTTCATCGAGGGCCTCTCGCCGGCCATCGCCATCGAACAGCGCAGCTCCGGCTCCAGCCCGCGCTCCATCATCGCCACCACCACCGAGATTTACGATTACCTCCGCCTGCTCTACGCGCACATCGGCAAACCGCATTGCCCGGACACCGGCGTGCCCATCGTCTCCCAGACCACCAGTGACATCGTGGATAAAATCCTCGCGCTGCCGCCCAAGACCCGCGTGATGCTGCTCGCGCCGGTCGTCCGCCGGCAAAAAGGCGAGTTCCGCGACGTGATCGAACGTCTCGCGCGCGAGGGGTTCGTCCGCGCCCGCGTGGACGGCGAATTCGTCGAGCTCGCCGCCGACACGCGCGTCAAGCTCGATAAAAAGAAATTTCACAACATCGAGGTCGTCGTGGACCGGCTGGTGATGGACGAGAAAATCCGCGTGCGGCTGGGCGATTCGGTCGAAACCGCGTTGCGCTGGGGCGAGGGAGTGATGTTCACGCTGCACCAGACGCCGGAAGGTAGGGCGGGCTCCTCGCCTGGGCGAAGCCTTGCGAAGCCCGGTCCGCAGCCCGCCGCAGCCAAAACGAACGGCGGCGCGCAAGGGACTGCGCGCCCTACCGAAATCTGGACGGAGACGCTTCATTCCAACAAAATGTGCAGCCCGGCCACGGGCAAGAGTTACGATCCGCCCACGCCGAAACATTTTTCGTTCAACGCCCCGGCGGGCGCCTGCCCGGTCTGCCATGGCCTCGGCCAGAAGATGATTTTTGACGAAAGCCTGGTCGTGCCCGACCCGGAAAAGTCGCTCGAAGACGGCGCGGTCCAGCCCTGGCGGCGGGCGGGCAAGCGGATGAACATTTATTACAAGGCCATGCTGCGCTCCATCGCCGCGCATTTCAATGTCAGCCTGGAAACGCCCTGGAAAAACCTGCCGGACGATTTCAAAAAGGTCCTGCTGCACGGTTCGGGCGAAGCCGAAATTGATTTTCAATTCTGGCGCACCGGCAGCCTGCACACCATCCGCCGCCCGTTCGAAGGCGTGCTGCCGAACCTGGAGCGGCTGTTCACCGAGAGTGAAAGTGAATTTGTCCGCAACCGCATCAAGCCCTACATGAGCCCGCAATTTTGCGACGTCTGCAAAGGTAACCGGCTTAAACCGGAAATCCTGGCGGTGACGCTTGGTAGCACAGGCCTCCGGCCTGTTGTTTCGGGCGTCACGCCCGAAACCGTCGGGGGACGGACGATGGCTCCACGTTCGTCCGGTGACCCGCGTCCTGCGTCACCCGGTGAAATCCGGCGGGACGCCGGATTTGACCCGCGGGACGCGGGTGCTACCACACGGATTTCGAACCGCAAATCCGCATCACCGAAGATCCCCGGCCTGTCCATCATGGACGTCTGCGCGTTGTCGGTGGAAAAGGCCGATGAGTTTTTTGCCGGTCTCAAGCTCACGGAGTTCGAGGAAAAAATCGCGCATGAGGTCATCAAGGAAATCCGCGCGCGGCTGGGCTTTCTGAAAAACGTCGGGCTGGGTTATCTCACGCTTGACCGCGAAAGCAGCACGTTGAGCGGCGGCGAGGCCCAGCGCATCCGGCTGGCCACCCAGATCGGCGCGGGGCTGGTCGGCGTGCTTTACATTCTGGATGAGCCGAGCATCGGCCTGCACCAGCGCGACAACCACCGCCTGCTGGAGACTCTCAAGGGCCTGCGCGACCTCGGCAACACCGTGCTCGTCGTCGAGCATGACGCAGACACGATTCGCAATGCGGATTACATCGTTGACCTTGGCCCCGGCGCGGGCGTTCACGGCGGCGAACTCGTGGCGGCGGGCACATTGACGGAAATTCTGGCGAATAAAAATTCGCTCACGGCGCAATACCTGCGCGGCGAACTGGTGATTCCCATCCCGAAAAAGCGCCTGGTGCCGTCCAAAGACCACAACTGGCTCGAAGTGCTCGGCGCGAAGGAAAACAATTTGCGGAACATTGACGCGCGGATTCCGCTCGGCACGTTCACGTGTGTCACCGGCGTGAGCGGCTCCGGCAAGAGCACGCTGGTGGACGACATTTTGCGCCGCGCGCTGTTCCGTAAGTTTTACGGTTCCAAGGAGACGCCCGGCGCGCACCGCGCATTGATGGGTTTTGAGATGATTGACAAGGTCATCGTGATTGACCAGACGCCCATCGGCCGCACGCCGCGCTCGAACCCGGCCACCTACACCGGCATGTTCAACCACATCCGCGATTTGTTCGCCAAACTGCCGGCGGCAAAAATCCGCGGCTACGCGCCGGGGCGGTTCAGCTTCAACGTCAAGGGCGGTCGCTGCGAAAAATGCGAGGGTGACGGCCTGCTCAAGATTGAAATGAATTTTCTGCCGCCGGTTTATGTGACGTGCGAGGTGTGCGGCGGCAAACGCTACAACCGCGAGACGCTCGAAATCACCTACAAGGGCAAAAACATCGCCGACGTGCTGGCGATGACGGTGGACGAGGCGGTGACGTTTTTCCGCGTGGTGCCGCAGATTTACGATCCGCTGCTGACACTCGCCGAGGTCGGCCTCGGTTACATCGGACTGGGACAGGCGGCGACGACGTTGAGCGGCGGCGAGGCGCAGCGCGTGAAGCTGGCGGCGGAATTGAGCCGCAAGGCCACCGGGCGCACGTTTTACATCCTGGACGAGCCGACGACCGGCCTGCATTTCCACGACGTGGCGAAATTGCTCGAAGTGCTTTTCAAACTGCGCAAAACGGGCAACACCCTCGTCGTCATCGAGCACAACCTCGATGTGATCAAAACGGCGGATTGGATTATTGACCTCGGCCCGGAGGGCGGGGATGCCGGTGGCCGCATTGTCGCGCAAGGCCCGCCCGAAGCCGTGGCCCGCTGCGCCGGAAGTTTTACCGGGCAGTATTTGAGCCGTGTTCTGCCGCCGCCGGTGAATCAGCCTTTATGAAAATAGCGTTGTTCGGCCTCGCGGGAATAAAAACCGGCAAACACAACCTCAAGGACCCGCGCCTCGATGAGGCCGACAAACTGGTTGAGGCGCGGAAGAAGACCCACGCGCAAGTGGACGTGGTGGGCGACGACCAGCTACCGGACGCCGACGCGATTCTCGTGTCGCCGGAAGGCCGGCAGGATCTGATTTTGAAGGACCTGGAGTTTGTGGAGACGCGCCTGGGTCGCGACCCGCAACCGGCCGAGCGCCAGGCATTGGAAAAAATCAGGGCACACCTCGAAAAGGAAAGATTGATTTTTAATTCCAGTCTGGCGCCGAACGATCTTAAAGCCGTTACCGCGCACCGCTTTTTTACCGCCAAACCGATTGTGGCAGCCGAACCACCGGAGATGAAAAATCCCAACGCCCTGCTGCTGCGCGCATTTCGTGAGGCCGGCTACATCTGCTTTCTGACCGTCGGCGGCAAGGAGAACCGGGCCTGGCCGATTCGGAAGGGCATCACGGCCCGGGAAGCCGGCGGCACCATTCACACGGACATCAAAAAGGGGTTCATCCGCGCGGAAATCATCAGCTTTGCGGATTTCATCGAGGCGGGCGGCGAAACGCAGGCCAAGCGCGCCGGCAAAATGCGGCTGGAGACCAAGTCATACGTGATGCAGGACTACGACCTGACCGACTTCCGGTTCAACAAGTAAGCGCGATGTCTGCCGGAAAAGGCGGCTGGCAATGGGAACGGGCACCACTTTCATTTCAGCTCGCATTTGATTGGAATAATTCGACCGGGGCGGAGGGCACGATAACCATTTCGGGTTGCGGCTTGGGACAGGGCGCAACCTGGGCCGTTCATGCAAATGCCGAAGCAATGACCCGTTGCGCCGGCAGGCAGCATGCCTCATAACAATTTCAGCTAATTGCACTATTTCGCATTTTTGTAGCGGCGCTTTGTGAGCGCCGGTGGAATCAATGGCGACGGTCGCAGACCGCCGCTACAGTGCAAAAGCATGGCGGATATGGCACTTAAACTGCTTGTTATCAGGTTGGTGGTTTACCTATGAAAACAGCCAATCATAACGGTCATACAGCTGTTGGCCCAAGTACCTCGAACGGGAAACATGCCAGAGCGGGGCGGCGCCATTCACACAACGGACTGGAACAACGAGTTGCCGAATTGGAACAGCAGGCCGCCGAGCTTGCGGCGAAAAACGCCGAACTGGTTCAGAGCAACGAAGATCTGGCCGACTCCCATAGACAGTTGCAGGCGCTGCTGGACACCGTCCCGGACCGGATTTATTTCAAAGACATCCAATCCCGGTTCGTAAAGCTCAACCGGGCGCTCGCCAAGCGACTGGGCGTGGCGGATCCCGAACAGGTCATCGGCAAAACCGACTTTGATTTTCAACTTCCGGAGCGGTCCAGGGAATTCTATGCGGATGAGCAGCGGATCATGCAGACCGGCGAGGCTTTGATCAACAAGACCGAGAAGCAGATCCTGCCCAACGGCGAAACCGCCTGGACGTCCACCACCAAAGCGCCGCTGCGGGACCCGCAGGGTAACGTCATCGGCCTGGTGGGCATCAACCGGGACATTACGCAACAGAAACGGGCGGAAGACGAACTGCGCCGGGTCAACGAGGCGCTGGCCAGCACCGACAGGTTGTTGCGGGCGATGCTGGACACCATCCCGGACCGGATTTATTTCAAAGACACCCAGTCCCGGTTCCTGAACCTCAGCCGGGCGCTCGCCAAGCGACTGGGTGTGGACGACCCAAAACAGGTCGTCGGCAAAACGGACTTTGATTTTCAATCCCCGGAACGGGCCAGGGAGTTTTATACGGATGAGCAGCGGATCATGCAGACCGGCGAGGCCTTGATCAACAAGACCGAGAAACAGGTCCTGGCCAACGGTGCAATCGCCTGGACGTCCACCACCAAAGCGCCGCTGCGGGATCCGGAGGGAAAGGTCGTTGGCCTGGTGGGCATCAACCGGGACATCACGGAACAAAAACAGGCGGAGGAGGCACTGCGCCAGAGCGACGAAAAGTTGCAGCAATTCGCCCACCAGCTCGAACGCAGCAACCGCGAGTTGCAGGATTTTGCCTACGTCGCCTCACACGACCTGCAGGAACCCCTGCGTAAAGTCGTCGTCTTTGGCGAGCGGCTCGGGGAAAAGAACGCCGATAAGTTTGACCCCGAGTCCAAGGATTATCTGGAGCGGATGCAGAATGCGGCGGGGCGGATGCAGAATCTGATCAACAGCCTGCTGACTTTTTCGCGCGTCACCACCAAGGCCCAGCCGTTTGCGCCGATCAATCTGGCAGAGGTAGCCGCGGCCGTGGTGGAGGATTTGGAAGGACGGATTGAACAGGTCAAGGGACGCGTCGAAGTGGGCGCCCTGCCGGTCATTGATGCGGAGCCGGTGCAGATGCGCCAGTTACTGCAAAACCTGATCGGCAACGCGCTCAAGTTCCGCCGTCCCGAGGAGCCGCCCGTGGTGAAGGTCAACGCGGAAATCATCCCCGACCCCAACACGCCTGAAAAGAAGCTTTGCCGGTTGACGGTGAGCGACAACTGCATTGGGTTTGAAGAGAAATACGCAGAACGCATCTTCCAGGTTTTCCAGCGGTTGCACACCCGGAATGAATACGAAGGAACGGGCATGGGACTGGCCATCGTCAAGAAGATTGCCTTGTATCACGGCGGGGACGTCGTCGCGAAGAGCAAGCCGGGGGAGGGTTCCACTTTTATCCTGACAGTGCCTGTGGCTCACCCCAAAAAAACGCAGGAAGAAATCCAAAACAAGGAAGGCCAAAAGCCGTAAATGGCTCTCTCACAAACCGGGTGGTCCGGTGGCACCATCCACACGGACATCCAGAAGGGTTTCATCCACCCCGGCTGGTTTGAACTTCGGCCAAAATGTCTGATAGGGTCAGTTTGATGGGGCCAGGCTAATGATCCCGCAATGCGGGACGAGCACGCTCGCCCCACCGAAAGCTGCAAGATGTATCGCCACCAAATGCCTTGACGGGTTGTTTCGTGCATCCAGAATCGCGCTTATGAAAATTACATCAACCCTGTTGCTGCTGGCGGTTTTAATTTTTCCCCTTTCCACCCCGGCGGCCCCGCCGTCGGACCAATCCATCAACCAGCTGCTGCGACTGACAAAAGTTGACAAGCAAATGGATTCCGTCTTCACCCAGATGGATGGCATGATGAAGGCCAGCATCCAGCAGGCGATGAAAGGGAAGCCGTTAAGCGCGGACGAACAGGCGATCCTGGACCGGCAGCAGGCCAAAATGACCGCCATCATGAAGGAGGAGTTAAGCTGGGAGAAAATGAAGGACCTGTATGTCCAGGCCTATCGCGAAACGTTTTCCCAGGAGGAAATTGACGGACTGATTGCCTTTTACCAGACGCCGGTCGGCCAGTCGTTTGTGAGCAAGCAGCCGGAGTTGATGAAGCGCACCAGGACGATCATGCAGCAACGCATGGCGCCCATGACGCAAAGAATTCAAAAAATATCGGAGGAGACCGTTGCCGAATTGCAAAAGGCCAGAGCGGAAAACCCGCCCGGCCCCAAAACGAATTGAATTTCATTTCGCGGGTTCTGCATTTCCCGCTTTTGTCGCCGCACCACGTCGTTTAGATTCGGACGCATGACGTTTCGCTGGCAATGGCTGTTGATTTTGCCCGTGCTGTTATCCGGCGGCGGACAAGTTTTCGCCGCCACCGAGCGGGAAGACCGCGCCTATGCCGCCGCCGTGACCGCGTTTCAGGATGGGATGTGGAGCCGCGCCGAAACGGAGTTCGCCCGGTTCATCCAGAAATATCCAAAATCCGACCGCCTAGCCGAGGCGGTGTTGATGCAGGCGGAGGCGGAATTCAAGCAGGGAAAATTCACGGATGCCATTGCGCGGGTCACCAACACCAACAACCTGGCAAAGGCCGGAACCCTGGCCGACCAGTACGTTTATTGGACCGGCGAGGCGCAATTTCAAAACGCGAATTTCGCCAGGGCGGCGGAAACCTTCGTTTCGCTGGCGCGCAATTTCCCCGAATCGTCCTTGCGGCTCCGGGCCGTGGTGGAAGCGGCGGCGGCGCGCGCGCGGTTGAATGAATGGCGGCAGTTGAGCGCCTGGCTGGAGGAAACAAACAGCGTGTTCCAGCGCGCGGCGCAGATGGATCCGGCCAATGAACTGGTTGCGCGTGGAAGTTTGCTGCTGGCGCAGGCGAAATTCGCGCAAAAGGATTTTGCCGGCGCGATGACGGTTCTGGAATCGCTGAATTCGCAAACGCTCAAGCCGCAACTGGACTGGCAGCGGGGGTATTTGCTCCATCAGGTCAAGCTGGCGGCAGGTGACACCAACGCAGCGCTGGCCGTCACGACCAATCTGGTCCAAATCGCGTTGGCCGAAAAAGACGATGTTTTGCAGGCCGAAGGCCTGATGTTGCGCGCGCGGGTGCTGGAGCAATTGGGGCAAAAGTCCGGGGCCATTGCCGTCCACCAGGAAATTCTCAGGTTGAACACGCCGGTCGAACGGGTGCGGCAGGCGATTTTAAAAATGGCGGAGCTGGCCGTCGCACAAAACCAGTTTTCCGATGCCGAGCAGTCACTGGAAAAATTTCTCACGCAATTCCCGGGTTCGGCGGCGACGGACGTGGCGCTGCTGACGCTCGGCGAATTGCAGTTGAAGGATTGCATCGCGCAACTGGCAGCCACAAATCATTTGCCGGCGGCGACGAACCGGCTGTCGGAGGCACAGGTGCGTTTCGATCAATTTCTCCGCGCCTTTACCAACAGCCCCCTCGCCGGCAAGGCGTATCTGGACCGCGGCTGGTGCCTTTGGCTGGATCACCAGACAAATGCAAGTCTCGCCGCCTTCCGGGCCGCGGCCCAACGGTTGCCGCCCTCCGAAGACCTGGCCGTGGCGTGTTTCAAAATGGGTGACGCCCTGTTCGCGCAGAAGGATTTTACCAACGCGTTGAAAAACTACCGCCGGGTGGTGGAGGAATTCGCCGATTTTCCCGCCGTCACGCAAACGCTCGGCGACCGCGCGCTCTACCAGATGGTCCGCGCGAACCTGGAATTAACGAACCTGGACGGTGCGAATAGCGTCATGGACCGGCTGCTCAAGCTTTATCCGGCCAGCAACCTGGCCGACAGCAGCATCCTACAGGTGGGCGAAGGTCTGGCGGATGCCCGCCAACCCGCCGCCGCGCGCGCCATTTTCCGGAAATTCGAAGAGATGCTCCCGAATTCACCACTGCGGCCGGAGGCGCAGCTGGCCATCGCGCGCACCTACGAGCAGGACCAAAACCCGGACTGGCCCGCGGCCATCCGGCAATACGAAAACTGGCGGAAAGATAATCCGACCAATGTGTTGCGCGCCCGGGTGGATTATGCGCTGGCCGCGGCGAATTTTCAGGCGGGAAATGAGACGAACGCGTTCGAGTTGTTCACGAATTTTGTCGCGCAGTTTCCCACCAACGAGCTGGCGCCCCTGGCCCAATACTGGGTGGCGGATTATTACTTCCGCCTGGGCGGGACGAATTACATGGACGCGGAACGAAATTACAAATTGCTTTATCAGAACACCAACTGGCAGGGCTCGCCGCTGATTTACCCGGCGCGCCTGATGGCCGGGCGCGCGGCGATGGGCCTGCCCAGCTACAATGACGCCATTGACCATTTCAAGACGCTGACGAGTGACACGAATTGTCCGCCGGACCTGAACGCGCAGGCTTTGTTCGCCTACGGCAGCGCGTTGATGCTGCAGGATTCGCCGGACACCAATAAACCGCTGGCGAATTTTAAACTGGCCATGAATGTATTCAGCCAGATTTGCCAATTGTATCCGACCAACGAACTCGGCGCGCCGGCGTGGTGCGAAATCGGCGACTGCGCCCTGCAACTGACCAATTATGACGCCGCAACGAACGCCTACGCGCAGGTTTTCAGCCCGAACGCGCCGGCAAACATCTCCGCGCGCAGCCGGGCGCAAATTGGTTTTGGCATCGCGCTGGAAAAAAAGGCGGCCCTGGTGTCTGGCGCCTCCCAAAATGAGTTGCTTGACCGGGCGTTGGATAATTATCTCGGCGTGTTCGGGAGCGAAAACCTGCGCGATGGTGAACAGTCGGATCCGTTTTGGATGAAAAAGGCCGGATTGCAGGCGGCGCCGCTGGTGGGAAGGGGAAGATTAAACGACCCGGATGCGGAAAGGAAATTTTACGGCAGTTTGAAGGAAGTGCTGCCGCAGTTGGCGGATTTAATCGAAAGGAAAATTGCTGCCTTGCCGCCGGAAAAAAAATAGCGTCCCGATTGACACGCACGCAGAGTGGGTCTGGTTTCAGATTGAGGTCTGAGCGGACACGATCAACCCGCGCAGGCCTGACAACGCCGTTCCGTGAGATGCGGAACGGCTTTTTATTTCAACCGGCAAAGTCAGCCATCAAACCCACGACTTGCGAATGAGCCAGGTTTTGATGAGTTGTGTGAGGCTGACGTAGCAAAGCAACGTCGCCAGCAAGATCAGCCAGAAAAGCGGCGGCAAAGGAACAAACCCCAGCGGCGCCGCCAGTGGCGAATACGGCAGATACGAGCCGATGACCATGATGAGAATTGTTGTCATCGAAAGCTGCCAGCTTGCGCGCGACTGGATGAAGGGAATCAGGTTGGTGCGAATGACGTGAATGATGAGTGTCTGGGTCATCAGGGACTCGACAAACCAGCCGGTGTGGAACAGCGCGGCGGCGTAAGTCTGGTTGGTATCACCGGCGTTGGTGAAACGCGCGGCCAGTTCCGGCGGCGGCACCAATCCCAACTGGCTGCATTTGAACACAAACCACATCACGGCATAGGTCGTGTAATCGAAAATGGAGCTGATCGGGCCGATGAAAATGATGAACTTGGCAATCTCGCCCATGTTCCAGGGCCGGGGTTTGGCCGTTTGCAGCGGACCGACATTGTCCGTGGGAATCGGTACCTGCGAGAAATCGTAAAGCAGGTTGTTGGTCAGAATCTGGATGGGAGCCATTGGCACGTAGGGCAGCCAGGCGCTGGCGCCGATGACGCTGAACATGTTGCCGAAATTCGAACTGGCGCCCATGCGGATGTATTTCAAGATGTTCACAAACACCTTCCGGCCTTCGAGCACGCCTTCCTCCAGCACCATCAAGTTTTTCTCCAGCAAAATCACGTCGGCGGATTCCTTGGCAATGTCCACCGCATTATCCACGGAGATGCCCACGTCGGCGGCGCGAAGCGCGGGGGCGTCGTTGATGCCGTCACCCAGGAAACCGACCACGTGGCCCTTGGCTTGCAACGCCTTAACGATGCGCTGTTTGTGCGCTGGCGAGAGGCGGGCGAACACATCCATGGTTTCCACCGCCTCGGCCAGTTGCGGGTCGGACATCGTTTCGACCTCGCTGCCGATCAGGATTTTTTCCGCATGAATGCCGACTTCGCTGCAAACCTTGCGTGTGACGAGGTCGTTGTCGCCGGTCAACACCTTGACCGTCACCCCATGCTGGCGCAAGGCCTCGATGGCTTTGGACGCGGTGTCCTTGGGCGGATCGAGAAACGCGAGGTACCCGGTCAAAACCAGATTGCACTCGTCCGCCTTGGAATAGGCGGCTTGTTTCTCCAGTTTCTTCGTGGCCACCGCGAGCACGCGGAAACCGTCTTCGCTCAGGTCGTTGACCTGCTCGATCAGATTGCCCACCAAAATGGGCTCCATCGGAAATATTTCTCCCTCGCTCTCGAAATGCGTGCATTTGGCAAACACCGCCTCCGGCGCGCCCTTGGTCAGCAGTTGTCGCTCGCCGTCCGGGCCTTCGACGGCCACCGACATCATGCGCCGCGAGAAATCAAACGGGATTTCGTCCACCTTGACGTATTTTTCGAGGGAAAGTTCGCGATGCAGGTTCTGGTGGTGCAGTACCGCGCGGTCGAGGACGTTTTTCATGCCGGTCTGGAAGTGGCTGATCAAATACGCGTCCTTGAGCACCTCCACGTTCTCGTTCTTGAAAACATCGCAATAGATTTCGAGGATGACGTGATCAATGGTCAGCGTGCCCGTCTTGTCGGTGCACAAAACGTTCATGGCGCCGAAGTTCTGAATCGAATTCAGGCGTTTGACGATGACTTTCTTCTTCGACATCGCCAGCGCGCCTTTGGACAGGCAGACGGATACGATCATCGGCAGCATTTCCGGCGTGAGACCCACGGCCACCGCCATCGAGAAGAAAAACGCCTCCTTCCAATCGTGCTTGGTGATGCCATTGATGACGAAGACCAGCGGCACCATCACCACCATGAAACGAATCATCAGCCAGGTGAACCGCTTGATGCCCCGATCAAATGCCGTTTCGACCTGCTGCCCGGCCAGACTGTGGGCCATCGTCCCGAAGTAGGTCTGCGCCCCGGTGGCGACGATGACGCCGGTGGCCGAACCGCTTTCCACACTGGTGCCGAGAAAACAGATGTTCGAGTGTTCAATGGAGGAAACGTTCGGGCGGGGATCGGGAATATCGGTTTTCTCAACCGGCATGGATTCACCGGTCAGCGTGGCCTGGCTGATGAACAGGTCCTTGGCGGAAATAAGGCGGACATCGCCGGGCACCATGTCGCCGGCGGACAATTTCACCACGTCGCCCGGTACGAGTTGGTGTAGTGGAATTTCCTTCGCCTGGCCGTCCCGGATGACCGTGGCGGTGACCTTGATCATCGCCTTGAGTTTGGCCGCCGCATTGTCCGCTTTCGTTTCCTGGATGAAACGGAGTGCCAATCCCAGCACGACCATCACCAGCATCACCGTGCCCGCCCCGAAATCACCGGTCGCGTAGGAGACGGTCGCCAGGATGGTCAGCAGAATCACCAGCGGGTTGCGGGCGGCGATGTAAAAACGTTGCAACCAGCTTTGCTTTTTTTCGTGCGCCACCTCGTTGAGGCCGTATTTTTCCCGCCGCGCCGCCGCTTCCTTTTTGCTCAAGCCCGACAGGGACGTGCCCAACCGCTGCAACACGGCGGATGCCTCCTCCATCGCTGCCGCGTGGACGAGATCGGACGTTTTTTGATTGGTCAAAATCGGGCCCGGCATAAACCAAATCCTTCACCATCTTTGCTAAACCCCGGCAAAATACCGCAACTCAAATTGGTTTGGCCAGCTTTGGCTGCGCATAATTTTTGAAAACGGTTTTTCTGGCAGGGCGCCCTTTGCAATTCCGGTGGGGTGAGCGTCCTCGCGAGCCGGCTTGACGTTGACACTTGTCTCCCTCTCCGCCGCGAAGCGGGGGAGAGGGCCGGGGAGAGGTGGTGCTGTTTCTCAATTTTAAAGCCCTTAAAGTTTCCCCTCTCCCGTCGCTACGCGCCGCCCTCTCCCCGCGCTCGCGCGCGAGGAGAGGGAAATAAACCAATCGTTTGTCCAGAACATAATCGCAAAAACAAATCTTCACGGGCTTGACGCTGTGCGCAAACGAGCCTAGCTTCCCATTTGTTCGGGGAGCCAACCGGCTCGTGGTAGCGGCGGTCTCTGACCGTCGGCGGCGGGCACAGGCTGAGAGTTCGGCGTTCCGCGTTGCGGAACCGAAGACCCGTGGAACCTGATCCAGGTAATGCTGGCGTAGGAAGGCACAATTCCTTCCCCTTTACCCTTTCAGGTGACATGTGACACGTGACAAGTGACGCGACGGCGATACCTGTCATTCGTCACCCGACACTCGACACATTGTTGTTATGATTGCAACCAAAGATTCATTTGAGCCATCCATCCTCCGCAGTGGCTCTGCTACGGAGGACGGGCACAGCAGCGAATCCCGCACAGCGGGACCCAAGAGCAAGCGCGTCTATGTTGCGGGTCAAATTCATCCCGACATCCGCGTGCCCATGCGCGAAATCGAACTCACTCCCACCAAATCGTTCAATGGCCAGAGCGAGGCGAATGAACCGGTGCGGGTTTACGATTGCGCTGGTCCGTGGGGCGATCCCGATTTCAAGGGCACGGTGGAGCAAGGCCTGCCAGCCCTGCGCCGCAACTGGATTTTGAAGCGTGGTGATGTCGAGGAATGCGAAGGCCGGCCGGTGAAGCCGATTGATGATGGTTATCTCACCGAAGCCAAGCATCAGGATGAAACGTCTTTTCACCTCGACAAAACCGCCTTGCCGAAGCGGAAGATTCTCCGTGCCAAACCCGGCAAAGTCGTCACGCAGCTGGCCTATGCCCGCGCCGGCATCATCACGCCCGAAATGGAATTCATCGCCATCCGCGAACAAATGGGAAATGACAAATGCCGAATGACGAATGGTGATTTGTCACGCGACATTATTCGCAACGACCTCAACAAACAACATGCCGGTTCTTCTGATTTCGGCATTCGGCATTCGGATTTCGCCCCGAGCGTATTCCGGAAGTTTCCTCAACGGATTCAGTCTGAAATAACGCCTGAGTTTGTGAGAAGTGAGGTTGCCTCGGGGCGGGCCATCATCCCGGCCAACATCAACCACCCTGAATCTGAGCCGATGATCATCGGCCGCAACTTCCTCGTGAAGATCAACGCCAACATCGGCAACAGCGCCCTCGCGTCTTCCATCGAGGAGGAAGTCGAGAAAATGCGCTGGGCCACCCGGTGGGGCGCGGACACTGTCATGGACCTCTCCACCGGCAAGAACATTCACGCCACCCGTGAGTGGATTCTCCGCAATTCGCCCGTGCCCATCGGCACCGTGCCGATTTATCAGGCGCTGGAAAAAGTCGGCGGCAAGGCCGAAGACCTCACCTGGGAAATTTATCGCGACACCCTCATCGAACAGTGCGAGCAGGGCGTGGACTACTTCACCATCCACGCCGGCGTGCTGCTGCGCTTCATTCCGCTCACCGCCAACCGCATGACCGGCATCGTCAGCCGCGGCGGCAGCATCCTGGCCAAGTGGTGTCTCGCGCATCATCAGGAAAATTTTACGTACACGCACTGGGACGACATTTGCGACATCATGGCCGCCTACGACGTCGCCTTCAGCATCGGCGACGGTCTGCGCCCCGGCTCGATTGCCGATGCCAACGACGAGGCGCAATTCGCCGAACTCAAGGTGCAGGGCGAACTCACCACGCGCGCCTGGGCCAAAGGCGTGCAAGTGATGAACGAAGGCCCGGGCCACATCCCGATGCACCTGATCGAGGAAAACATGCACAAGCAACTCGAGTGGTGCCACGAAGCGCCGTTTTACACGCTTGGGCCGCTCACGACGGACATTGCGCCCGGCTACGACCATATCACCAGCGGCATCGGCGCGGCGATGATTGGCTGGTACGGCTGCGCGCTGCTTTGCTACGTAACGCCCAAGGAACACCTCGGCCTGCCGGACAAGAAGGACGTGAAAGACGGCGTCATCGCCTACAAAATCGCCGCGCACGCCGCCGACCTGGCCAAGGGCCATCCCGGCGCGCAATACCGCGACAACGCGCTTTCAAAAGCTAGGTTTGAGTTTCGCTGGGAAGACCAGTTCAACCTCAGCCTCGACCCCGTCACCGCGCGTGCGTTCCACGACGAAACCCTCCCGCAGGACGGCGCGAAAACGGCTCATTTTTGCAGCATGTGTGGGCCTCACTTTTGTTCCATGAAAATTACTGAGGATGTCAGAAAGTATGCTGCGGAACAGGGCCTGGCTGAGGAACAGGCACTGAAAGCCGGGATGGAACAAAAAGCTCGCGAATTTGTGGAAAAGGGAGCAGAAATCTATACGAAAGCGTGAGGTTTTTAACATTCGTTGCCGGCAAATCTGAAGTTCGGAATGAACCCGATTCTTTACAAAGGAAACTCGTTCGCCTCGCTAAAGGCTCTGCATGAGAGTTATGCTGACAAAGGTGTTTCATACGGCAGTTTCTATCAGCGGCGCAAAGCTGGCTGGAAAATTGAGGATGCTCTTACAGCCCCTCAGCAAAAGAGAGTTTTCAAAACATTCCACGTCGATGGGAAGACATATCCAAGCCTTGCTGAGTTAGCGCAAGCTGCCGGAATTTCTTATTTGGTTGCGGTAAAGCGGTGTCACCGAGGGTGGAGTGACCGTGACATATTCTATGGGCGACAAAAGCAGCCCAAGCCTCCACGCGATCTAGTTCCTCGCGGAGCACCTGTGATCGTTGGCGGGGTTCAGTATAAAAACATCGGTCAAGCCCACGCCAGCATAACACCGGTAGCTACGCTAAATACGGTGAAAGCCCGGCTGCGAAACGGGTGGAGCTATGAACAAGCTTTCGAAATAAAAGCGAAGATTGATGGACGAAAACTACGACAGCATCGACCGCGCGGTCCACAGAAGCGAAGACAATACGTCGCCTTTGGCGTAACCTATAAGACAGTGGCTTCGCTAGCTCGAGCACACTCCGTCGATGAGCATCTCGTCTATAACAGAATAAGGAGTGGTTGGACAGCTGAGCGCGCTGTTACCGAGCCAAAAAGTGCCGAGGTAACAGTCAATGGGGTCACTTACAACAGTGCCATGAGCGCATGGCAGAAAATCGGGAAGACTTCCTTTTTTGTGTTTAACGCCAGAAAGACGGCTGGCCATGACCTCGAAGTATGTCTCGGCTTAAAGCCGATTAAGGATGATAGTCAGGTAGTGAACGGTGTGACTTTCGGCTCATTGGCAGCCGTCGCCGAGGCCTATGACATTAAGGAGACAGTGCTTTCGGGTCGGCTGAACCGAATGTCTTTGGAAGAGGCTATCGTCTACAAACCTGCCAATGGCAGATACACTGCTAAACGTTTTAGAGATGACCTCCAACTGGCCAATTCGCCGGGGCTTCTGTACTTTGTAAGAATTAAGTTTGATGGAGGCCTTCTCCATAAAATCGGTATTACCCAAAGAACGATAGAGTCTCGATTTGCAGCGGAGCATGATTTTGAAACCATCGCAACAGCAAGTGGTCGACTCGCCAAACTTTTTGAGATTGAGCAAGCGATTATCAAACAATTCAATGCGATGCATTTTCGTGCTGAAGAGGAGTTTGAGGGGCGCACAGAGACATTTCTCTTTACCGCCGAAGAGGAGACAATTGTTTGCGAGGCTATTCACGCTAAAGTCGCACCCCTGAAGTCTAGCGGTGTTCGTTTCTCTTCCAAGGCATAGCAAACTTAAAGTTTGTGAATCCTTCAGCAGCAGACGTATGCCCCTGCTTGTGACATTTTACCAGAGATGCTTTACTTTGGCAGCGGCGAAGCGTTCGCCAGCAATTCTATGAAAGCGATTCAAGGTTACCATCTCATCAAGCCGGAAGACCTCTTCTGGCGGCCCTCCAACCTGATGCGCATCCCGAACGCGGATTTTTTGGAGCGCACCGGGAGCGAGAATCTCGGCGCGCGGCTCTGGCGGTTGCCGCCGAAAAGCGCGAACACGCTGCACAAGCACATCCGGGCGGAGGAATTTTATTTCGTGCTGGAAGGCACGGGCCGCCTGCGCGTGGGCGATGAGACGTTGACCGTGCCGAGATACGGCGGCGTGCTGGTCGGGCCGAACCAGTTGCGCCAGGTGTTCAACGACACCGACGCCGAGGTGCTCTGGCTCATCGTGGGGGCTCCGGAGGAACTAGAATTTCTTCAAGGCTCAAAATCCCAGATGGACCTCTCGCTCATCTACCCGGTTGACCCGAAACAATTGCCCAAGGAATTGGCCGGCGTGGAGTGGCCGCCTAAGGCGTGAGCGAAGAAAAGTCTCGCCAATTTGTTGAGAAAGGTGCAGAAGTTTACGTGAAGGCGTAAACATGATCGATTTTTCTCGGTTTACATTCAGAAAGTATTATCGCGGAAGAGAAGTCTTTTTTGACTTTAATCTGAAGACCCATACTGGACACAGTGGGAAAAGTTTTACGGGCTTTGCCAGCATAAAAACTTTTCTCGAAAAAAATTCTGACAGAATTATTTATCTTACGCTGGATCAAACCCCAGATTTCTGCGAGGAAGGTGAAAAATTAGTGGTCAATCTCAGGGCGTATCAGAACTTCTGGCGAACGATTGCACAAAATAGCAGGAACCGATTCCAAGCCTTTCTGGCACAAAAATTAAAGCACTACTCTGAAGAAGATAAGAAACAGGTAATTGCAGAATCCACAGAGAAGGAAATCGTCGAGAATATTAATCCAATAATTCGTGAAAAGATTCGCTCTACAAAAAATCCGGATATTGTCGATAGCGAGCAAGTCATTGTGGTTAATGACCAAAATAAAAAACAAATCCTGGAGGAAATTTTGACTAGGGGATATTCAAATGATTTTTGGGATTTATTGAGAACTCAAGAGCCGCAACTTACCGATAGTCTCTCGGCCGCTCAGTTAAATATTCATAGGAAGAAAATTGTCGACGAGTTGAAACAACGCCTTACCACTGGCACTTTTTCTGAAACGTCAGGAGATGATTCTTGGCAGAAATGGATTTATAAGCACAATTGGTTATTCGGAATCAATTACCAAGAGCCGATACAAAAAGTAAAAATCAACATCGCAGGGGTAATGCCGGACTACATTTTTCCAACCCTCGATGGATTTGCTGACATACTTGAAATAAAATTACCCTCAGTCGAAGTGGTTGAGAAGGATTCAAGTCATCCCGGTTCGTGGGTGTGGTCAAACCAATCTAACTACGCAATCGGTCAGGTTGTAAATTATTTATGTGAAATTGGTCGGCTTAGGCTGGAAATTGAAAGGCAGATTGAAATTGTATATCAAAAAAAGTTTCCGTCTTGAAACCAAGGGCTTTTGTTCTAATTGGTCAGAGTGATAGTTGGAAAGCTGACAAAAAAGAAGGCTTGAGGAAACTGAATGATTCATTACATGGAATAGAACTTTTGACATACACTGATTTGTTGAAGAGAGGGGAAGCTCTGGTTGAATCTGCCTTGAGAACCTACGCAGATTAACCTCACCAGCACGCATTGATACGGCGCATCAGGGCTTCAAGAGGCCGGCGAAATTTGACTGGTGTCATTGCCTTGAATTTATCCGGTGGAACTCACTAGCATGTTGCCGCCTAATCTCATGCCAATACCTGAGACAACTTCTGCCGAAGCCTTCGAACGCTATGTTGGCGGGAAATGTTTGGTGGCTTGTCGCGGCAAAGCATGGCGGGAGATCAAAGCCTGGATCATCGCCCCGCCGCGTAACGTTGATATGCTGTTGCCCTTGACGTGGGCTATGCCAACCCTAGCCATTTCGCGAAACTCTTCCGGCGGGAAACGGGCCTTTCTCCGAGCGATTATCGTTGGCAACGGTGACACAGATTCGTTTCAACGCAAAGACGCAAAGGCGCAAAGGATTCAACGTAGCAGTTTAGCCATTGACTGCATCCCGACTTGCAACTTGCTCGTTGGAACATAAACAGACAAATCCTTGCGGGTAGCGAGCGCATTCAGAAAGTCCATGTCAGCGCCATCAACGCCAAGAGTCATAATTTCAATCCCCGCCGCACGCGCCTGATCGCGGGCACGAAAAGTTTCGTCACGGTTGGCTTCGCCGTCAGACACGACGCAGATCACTTTTTCGCCGGTTACGTTGCGGAGCTTTTCGCAGGCGACGTGAATTGCTGCGGCGATGTTCGTTCCGCCTTCGGCGGCCAGCGATTCCAAGTGCGACGGAAGCAAGCAAGAACCCGGTTGGGCTTCCGCGAGCAAGCGGGCGATAGATTCAAACGTGATGAGACCGACACCGTAACCTTTTTGAAACGCATCTTTGGCAAATGACACCGCACCAACTTTAGCCTGCGATATTTTTTCTCCTTCCATGCTGCCGGAGCAATCCAACAGCAGATAGACGAGCCGCGTCGCTTGCTCTTTTGTCTCCAAAGGTTTTCCGCTCCGCTCTTGGAGACGATTCATCAGGGCGTTGATTCGATTGCTTGTCGCCGTCACCTGTGATTTGCGTTCCAAGTTGCTCATATCGGGTCACGTTTTGCCAAGCAGGATTTCTTTTGCCTCGTTCACTTCTTTGAATTGCTCCTGAATTTTCTCAAGGATATGCGGCTCGTAATTTTGCCGCTGGTCAATGTTCCACTTTTTACATTCTTCCCGCCATGCTCTTTTCACGTCTTCTGGACGGCATCCGTCTTTGAGCCCAAGAATTTTCAGTGCGCGTTCTCGTAACATTCCCGTTTCCGGAATTGTCGAACCGTTTTTTTCCCTGCCGGAGTCTTGGTAGTCTTTGGCGACTTCGCTCAAGTGTTCCATTTCCTTGATTGCCTCGTCAACCGCTTCCTTGAAATCTTGCCAGCGCCGAGCCGCCAGAAATTCAGTTAGCGCAGTTGTGTTCAAGTAAGCATGGATTTTTTCCAGTGCTTGAATGAGCGCGATTGAACCGGACTTCGTCACAACTCGCAAACAATCGCCGTATGTGTCTTTTGCTTGATCCAAATCCCACTCGGCCTGCTTCAACGATGTCAAGGTTTGCTGAGCGTCAGAGGTTAAATCGGTGATGCGTTGTTCAAGCTGGCGCAGGTTTGCAATAACTGTGGCCTTATTCTTTTGAATGTAGCTATCGAATTCCGACGACCATGTAACGGGGAATACGAAATTCATGCGCGCTGATGTCGCAATGACTTCCCGTTCCCATGAGCCGACTTTAGTTGCTCTCGTAAATGAACGCTCGGCTGCATTGACACGTTCAGATAATACAGATTGCAGGAGTTTGGGATACCACTTCACCAGAGCCCAAATTAACAGACCACCAAAAACAAGGGAGTCAACCATCCAACCAGAGCTGGCATACGTTGCCAAAAATGGAACATTCCAAACTATCCACAACCATGCAGCGCCAAGCATCACCGCTGCGATAGCAAACAAGTTCTCAGTCGGGTATGCCTTGCAAGCTAATACGTTCCTTTCGCATTTGAGCCCATAACCATCAAATCGCAGCGTAATAAGTTCGCCCAAAGTGGCGGGATCGTTTAATGCTTTGATCTTGTAAGCAAACCCGAGGATGAAAACCAACAGGACTATGACAATCGTTCCCACATCTATGAACCAGCCATCTTTTTTGGGGGAAGGCGCATTTGAATTCAATTGCGCTTGACCGCTCACCATACGATTTGGTTCAGGTAGCGTCTGCTGTGTTATTTGGCCGAATGGATTCTGGCCGATTCCGGGCCGTGACACGATCCAGCCAACCTGGTCAGAAGACGTTTTGATTTTGCACCATGTTTCACCGCCCCCGCTAAGAGTAACCATAGTTTCCCTTTCTTCAAGAACGGGGAAATATTCTCCCTTTTGGGCAAGCCCAACGATAGAAAGATTTGCAGCGGTGATGCTTGGTTCTGTTAAGATTGGGAGATCGTTTCTAATGATCTGAACATACTTCGTTACGTTAGGAATGTTGTGGAATCCGACTGACGTTCTAACTTGGTCTCCTGCCAATCGCCTGTATTCCTGCGCGATGCGATCCATTGCTGATGCCATTCGGTCATAATCAGCAGTCTTTAAACTGTCGAACGGGTCACGAGCAATAGCGGGTCGGATGCTGGCCGTCAGAACAAGAATCGTGGCAACACAAAACAAACGATGGAGTAGCGTCTGCATCCCAAGAAGAATTTGGCCAGCTACGGCTTGAAGCCGACATAGACCTTACCAGTTCCATTGCAGCTTGGACAACGCATCACGCCTTTTCTGCCACAGTGGTTGCAGGTGAGTTTTCGCGTGCGATCATTTCCACAATAGCCGCACGTCGAGACCTTGCGGCCACCGCATCTTGGACAAGTTTGCCATGCCATAGTTATCCTTTCGGTTTGTAACATTTACCCGCTTCTTTGCGCTTCTTTGAACCGCAATTCGGGCAACGCTGGTCGCCGCACTGATAGCAATAGAGCGTTCCACACTCGCATTCGTAAATGTTCATCACGCCGGAGTCGCCAAACACAAAACCTCCTTTTGGCAGTTTGCCGCAATTGGGACATTGGTTGAATTTCGTCATAACCGAGCAGCGTTTGCTTGGGTCAATCTTTTCCGAACGGTGAAGATTGAAGCAGAAACGCTGGGCGGAGGCAAACTGGAAAAATTGCATCGGGCGAGACGCTCTGCGCTACCTTCTTTGCGTCTTTGCATCTTTGCGTTGAGTTCGACACATCATCCGGCCTGCGGCCACGTTGGCCCACTTGCGCCCCGCTCGTTCGGCCTCGCGGCCTTTGCTGTCGCAAATCCTTTTCGCAACTTCCCAAGTTGCTCAAATCCCAAGCGGCTCAAGTCTTTTGCTCCGTTGGAGCATCAGCGTGAATCAGCGCTCATCAGCGGTTCGATTCTCCGGGTCACGCCCTCCTTGACATCTTTTTTGTTGGGCAATTTCGAGCAATCCCGCAACAGGTGTAGCAAGACCACGCGCGACAGCCGCGCCCGTTTGAAGTAAATTCGCTTCAACATTTAACTGAAAGAAAGGATCCAAATATGCAAAAGCGCAAACTTGGAAAAAGTAATCTGGAAGTCTCGGCCATCGGGCTGGGCTGCATGGGAATGAGCTTTTCCTACGGCCCGCCCAAAGATAAGCAGGAGATGATTTCTCTTCTTCGGGCTGCCGTGGAACGCGGGGTCACGTTCTTTGATACCGCTGAAGTTTACGGCCCATACACCAATGAAGAACTGGTGGGCGAAGCCCTCGCTCCGTTCCGCGGGCGAGTGGTCATCGCCACCAAGTTCGGGTTCGACCTCAGTGGTAGTGATACGCGGCCCGGTGCGGCGGGCTTGAACAGTCAGCCCACGCACATCAAGCAGGCCGTCGAAGGCTCGCTCAAGCGGCTCAAGGTCGGGACAATTGATTTGCTCTATCAGCATCGGGTTGACACGAACGTGCCGATTGAAGACGTGGCGGGCGCGGTAAAGGAACTGATTCAGGCCGGCAAGGTGAAGCACTTCGGTCTTTCCGAAGCAGGCGTGCAAACGATCCGTCGCGCGCACGCGGTTCAGCCGGTCACTGCCCTCCAGAGCGAATACTCGCTGTGGACGAGAACCCCGGAGAAGGAAGTGATACCGACCCTCGAGGAACTCGGTATTGGCTTCGTTCCCTATAGCCCGTTGGGCAAGGGTTTTCTCACGGGCAAAATTGACGAAAACGCGAAGTTTGACAGCACCGACTTCCGCAGCACCCTTCCGCGTTTCACGCCGGAGGCGATGAAGGCGAATCAGACCTTGGTTGATTTGCTCGGCAAAATCGGTCAGCGTAAGAAAGCGACACCGGCTCAAATCGCGCTCGCGTGGTTGCTGGCGCAGAAGCCGTGGATTGTTCCGATCCCGGGCACAACGAAGCTGCATCGCCTGGACGAGAACCTCGGGGCAGTTGCAGTCGAACTGACACCGGACGACCTTCGTGAAATCGAAAGCGCCGCCGCGAAGATCACGGTGCATGGTGCCCGGTATCCGGAAAAGCTGGAGCAATTGACCGGCCGCTAAACGGCAACGCGCGGCAACTTAACTTGAATTTCTGCCCGGCGCAAAGACCAAGCCCGACATGTCGCTCATTTACCCGGTTGCCTTCCTGCGCGGGAACCCGCACGAAGCGTTCATTGACGTATGCGTATCGAGTTTTACAATCTCGATGTCACAACATGAACACCGCCTCCCAAAACCTCCCGCACCATCTCGGCATACTGCGCGAGCGGATGTTGCATCCCACGGATTATGAGCTGGCGCTGAATTATTTCCTGGAAGAATTCGCCGGTGATACCAGGTTTCTGGATGCTTCCGAGCCGGATGACGCGCCGCATCTGCTGGCGGTGCTGGCGCACGTGGCGTCGAAGGCGCTGGGCAAGAAGGTGGCGTTTGACGAAGCGAAATTGTTTTTGTTGCACGAGCACCGGTTCTATCACGGCAACGCGGCGGTAGCCGGGCGCGTGCTGCTGTTCTTTTATTTTCAGGAAGCCGACACGGGCGTCGCCGCGCTGATTCCCGGAACCCGCGGGGCGATGGACGTCGCGCGTTTCCGGTTGACGGCGGGTTTGGCCGATCCACGGAAAAATTGAATGGCGGGTTCTCCTCCGGTCAGTCTTTGCGTTCGCCCAGCAGACGTTCAATCCGGCGGTCGGAAACAGGGCGTGGCTGAGAAACAGGCGCTGAAAGCCGGGATGGAACAAAAAGCTCGCGAATTTGTGGAAAAGGGAGCGGAGCTTTACGCGAAGGCATGATGCACCGCCCGAAAACAACAATATCATGAACTACACGAAGACCATTGCCGTTTCCGAACTTCCGGAAGGAACGCAAAAGGCCGTGACGGTCGCGGGGCAGGATGTCGCCCTGTTTCATTACGGAGGAAAAATCACCGCCCTCTGCGGCACATGCCCCCACGAAGGCGGCCCGCTGGCCGAAGGAAACGTCGAGCGCGGAGCGGATGGTGTGTTGCGCGTCGTGTGTCCGTGGCACGGCTGGAAATTCGACATTGCAACCGGCAACATGCCCCTGGAACTCGGGGTGCGGCAGGTGGTGCATGATGTAAAGATTCAGGATGGCATTATTTTCGTGTCGGACAGGTAAACAAGTTCTTGCCGTCGCATGAATGCAGCTTTCCAAAACCTCCCGCACCACCTCGGCGTATTGCGCGAGCGGATGCTGCATCCCACCGACTACGAGCTGGCACTAAATTATTTTCTGGAGGAGTTCGCCGGCGACGTGAAGTTTTTGAACGATTCCGAACCGGATGACGCGCCGCATTTGCTCGCGGTGCTGGCACACGTGGCCGCGAAAGCGCTGGGCCAGAGGGTGACGTTCGACGAGGCGAAACTGTTTTTGTTGCGCGAGCACCGGTTCTATCATGGCAACGCGGCGGTCGCCGGGCGCGTGTTGCTGTTCTTCTATTTCCAGGAAGCCGACACGGGCCTCGCCGCGTTGATTCCTGGAACCTGCGGGGCGATGGACGTTGCGCGTTTCCGGTTGACGGCGGGTTTGGTCGATCCACGGAAGAATTGAACGGCAAAAATCGTCGCGGGTGCCGGTGACGCGATGGTGGCCAAAAGATATTTCCGAATAGCCCTTGCTATTGTCCGGAAAGGTGCGACAATTTGCCCGTCTGTGTTAGATAGCTTAACGATTGCATGGCATGGTAAATCTTCAGGTGAACTTCAGTTCAGTGATGATTTGAAATCCGATTAACGGGAACAGTCTGACAAAAGCAAGGTTAGTCTCACAGTTAAACATCACATGAGTAATAAATTGTTTGTAGGAAATCTTTCCTTCGACATCACTGAAAACGACTTGCAGGACGCCTTCGCGGCGCACGGCACCGTCGTTGAAACCAACCTGATGATGGACCGGACCACCGGCCGTCCCCGTGGTTTTGGTTTCGTCACCATGAACTCGCCCGAAGAGGCGCAGAAGGCCATTGCGGCGCTCAACGGCTCACAACTGGGCGGTCGCGCCCTCACGGTCAACGTGGCCAGGCCGCGCGAAGAGCGTCCGGCCGGCGGTGGTCGTCGTGAATACGGCGGCAGCGGTAACGGTCGCAATCGCTACTAATAGCGCTTGAGATTTCACGGCGGGGTCTGGGTAAAACCAGACCCCGCTTTTTTTGCGAATTATTTCAGTCCTGAGACCTCGGCATCGAAGGTCATCAGCGGTTTTCCGCCCTCAGCGATAATCTTCGATCCCTCAAACTGGATTTTCCTGGCGTAATAAATCTTCATTCCTGTTTTGGCCGAAATATTCACATTTGAAAGCGTCACGTTAGTAATGGGCGCTTCCGGCAAACCCCGGATCGTGCCGGCGGTTGTACAATCGGTCGCGGTCACGTTGCGGATGATGATGTTCTTGTTGAAGGGCGTCCGGTCGGTGACGGGTTCGGGCTGCTCGGTTGCCGGGTCCTTGGGCGCATTCCGTTCCGGATAATAATCAATGATGTAAATCGGGTTTTTCACGGCCGTCATCTTGAGGTTTTCATACGTGCAATTCTGCAGCAAACCGCCGTTCCCGCGCAGCGTCTTGATGCGGATGCCGGAGTCGGTCTGGTCGAAAGTGCAGTCGCTCACCCTCAAATCCTCAATCCCGCCGGCGGTGCCTGAGCCGACCGAGCATCCATGCCCGTGCCCGAACGTGCAATTTTTGACCGTGTAATTTTTGTTCCCTGGAGTGCGGCTGCCGGTGGGTTTGATGGCAATGTTGTCGTCCCCGACGTCAATCGTGCAGTCGGCAATGAGGTAGTTCCACCCGGAAGGGTCAATGCCGTCGGTGTTGGGAGCATCCGCCGGCGCCTTGATGGTGATGCCCTGGATCGTCACATCCAGGCAATTCTGCGGCACCAGATGGAACATCGGCGAGTTGCTCAGGGTGACGCCGTGGACGCGCACCCGGGTGCAGTTTAACAGTTTGATCATGAACGGCCGGTGCGTCATGGACTTGTTCGCCCGAAAGGCCGTCCACCAGGCTTTGCCCTGGCCGTCAATCGTTCCCTCTCCGCTGATTTCGAGGTCATGTGCGCCGCTGGCGGTGATGCTGTCCTGATATCTCGCCATGGCGACCGGGTAATTCTTTATTTCGTCGCTGATTAAAATAAATGCGTCCTTGGCGAGATGCAGATTGATGCTGCTGGCGAGCATGAATGGCTTGGTCAGAAATTTCCCGGACGGAACCAGCACCGTGCCTCCTCCGGCGGCGGAAGCCGCATTAATTGTTTTCTGAATGGCGTCGGTGTTCAGCGTCCGGCCATCGCCGACCGCGCCGTAGTTGGTGACGTTGAAGGTCACGTTGGGAATCACCGGCAACGGTATGCCTTGCGCCGGGACACCGAAGGCGCACGCGAGGACGAGGCCAGCAACCATTGCGGTGACACAAGTTTTGGAAAGACTCGTGTAAGCATTCATTCCGCAAGGGTAACGCCGCTCTGGGAAGCGTCAAGGTTTCAGCGCGATCCGCCACGACACGCTATGGCCGCGACACAAACGGATTGTTTTTGATGTAAAACCGCAAATGCCGCTTCGCCCAATGCCGGGCGTAATCCACACCCACGCGCGGGCGTTTCACAATCACCATGGATTTCGCTTTCGGCGGCGCAGCAATGTAAAAGTCGTCACTAAGCAGGTCGTGCGCGTTCAGGCGCCGGTCAATGTGCAGCGCGCGGCAGAGCAGGCCGGGGCCACAGGTCCGGCCCCCGACATTGCGCACCGGCTCGATGGCGCGCAACAACACGGCGGACGCATGACCTTCGCGCTCCGTCACCACGTTCATGCAGTGATACATTCCATAGATAAAATAGACGTAGGCGTGGCCCGGCGGACCGAACATGACCTTGGTCCGCCCGGTCAGCCCCCGGGCCGAATGCGCCGCGAGATCGTGCGGGCCCAGATACGCCTCCACCTCCACAATCCGGCCGATGCGCTCTCCGTGGACCAGATATTTGCCCAGCAATTCCCTCGCGACCGTAATAGTGTCCCGGTCGTAAAATGAGCGCGGCAACTTTCGCATGGCGGTATTATACCAGAAACCGGGCAAAGAAAAATCTGTAGTGGGTCAGTTTGGCGGGGTGAGCGCCTGTCGCGCCGTAGCCTGGCGAAGGCTGATACCCACAAGCAGAAAACCGGAGGCTTCCAAGTTCCGGTCAAGGAATTTTAACCACGAAGACGCGTGGCGGTGGTGACTTATCTGCGTTCATTGAAGCGCTGATTTTGTAACGTCGAGCCTGTTTGCCGCGTGGTGGAAGCTTTACGTGGCCTGCCGCGTGGCAATGCTTTACGCGGCCCAAGCCTTCTCTTCTCTCCGTTGACTCGGCCTGCTCGCGACGAGTCGGAGTTTGCTCCTGTTCAAGATCAATTTTCCCTTAAACCTTTAATCCCCAATCCCTTCTGCTTCTCCTTGGCTGCCGTCCTGCCCAGTCGCACAACTGTGCATAATTATCTTGACTTTAACATCTAGTTTGATTTAGTGCTTGTTGTTCGTTACAGCCTTGTATTCAGAAGAAGGGGAGAATGACGGAGAGGAAGCTTTTCTTGTACTCTCTTGTTTAAGTGAATGAAGCAGTTGAACCAAAGTCTATCTCGGCCGGTGGTGTTTTGCTTTCTGTTCACGGATGAAAGGGCAGGACAGGATCCAGCAATCCAGTCCATCTATACACCGAGCGAGCATGATAAGCCGGTGGTGCGCATAAGGCGCATCCAGCCAGAGGAAGACACAACTATCTAAAAATCCGTGGAGGAAAAAACTATGAAACGGTTCCTGATGAGAGCAAAAACAGAAGCAACTGTTGGTCTGCTGTGCTTGTGCGGTCTGGTGATGTTGGTCGCACCGGTCTATGCAGAGAGTTTCCACTTTACCATGACGTCCGACCAGCGTGCGGACGCCAACACGGTTGCAATCACCGGCCGAGTGTTGCAGTCGATTAACGATATCCTCGGTGGCCCGGGAGTTTTCCACGTTTCGGTCGGGGATATTGATTACGGCACCAGTCCGACAAATCGTCAATTGATTGACACCTATTTTGGCACGAACTTCCTCTGGTACGGAGTAGTGGGTAACCATGATGCAGAATCGCCCACGACAGATATGGTGTGGCTGCGGAATGAATATAGCAACGGCAACAATCTGAGGGCTCCGTTGAAAAACTTCACCTTACAGAATGGTCCGACCGGGAGTGTGGAGACAACGTATTCCTGGAACTATGGCAATGCTCATTTTGTGGTTTTGAACGAGTTTTGGAACGGCAAGACAAATGCCAACAGCGACTGCGCCACCAACGGCGACATCGGGCAGCCACTGCGTGACTGGCTGGCAGCGGACCTGGCAACCACCGACAAGCCTTTTATCTTTGTCTTCATGCACCAACCCGCCTTTCCGTACAATCATCACTATGGTGATAGTATCGACCGGAATACGAACAACCGAAACGCATTCTGGTCGCTTTTGGAGAGCAAAGGTGTTACCGCCGTCTTCTCGGGTCACACACACTACCAGTCCAAACACCAGGGCGACGTGCGCGGCCACACTTATGATTACCCCGCCATTAACAGTTGGCGAACGCAGGACCCCAACGTTGCCGGTTTGTATGGCCAGGTCTGGCAGATTGACACCGGCAACGCCGGGCAAATGCCCGGTGGAATCACGGCCGGCCCAACCAACACTGATTACCTGCCCACGAGTTTACAGTGGAATGGCGTGACCTTTATTGATGTCGTCGTGGATGAGGGCGAGGCGAGAATCAACATATATCAGGACCTTAGTACAAATTCATATAGTCTTGGTTCTACTTTAGGAACAAACTTCAACTTGCTCGATACCGTACTGGTGTTGCCCGCGCCCGTTATCTCCGGCTATGTTCTTGATTCCAACAATACACCCATTGAAGGCGTGGCTTTATCAGCCGATAACAATGGAAACTCTGCCACGACGGACGCCAACGGCTATTATCAGATCCGTGTGCCCGGCGGCTGGTCCGGGACGGTGACGCCCACCAAACCCGAATATACCTTCGACCCGAACGTCGCATCGTACACGAATGTTGTTGATAACATCCCGGAACAGAACTACGCGGCGATTTTCACGCCGGATTTGACTCCGCCGAGTCCGGACCCGATGACTTGGGCGTCTCTGCCGGCGGCGACCGGACGCACTTCAATTTCGATGACGGCAACAACCGCTGAGGACGCCAGTCCGCCGGTGATGTATTACTTCGAATGCACTAATGACGGTGCGGTTAGCAGTGCGTGGCAAGCAAACCCGACCTACGTAGCCAGCGGCCTGAGCCCCGGCGCTGAATATACTTTCAGAGTCAAAGCGCGTGACAGCGCTGCCACCCTGAATGAGACCGCCTGGTCAACAGAATCGGCTGTTATCCTGCCGCCTGCCGTTGACCTCCTGGGCTCGTGGGTCGCCGGTACGAATCATCCCCAGGAGGCGGGCCTCAACCGTGCGCTGGTCTTCATTGCCCACGCCGAGCGCAGCAATAGTTTCACTCTGAATTCGGTGACCTATGGTTATCAGCCGATGACAAAGGTGGTTGAAACCAACAACAGTTCCGGCACCACTCGAACGTATGTTGCGGCGTTTGTCCTCAACGACGTGAACATCGCGGCGGCGACGGATAACGCCTTCAGGCCCAGTTGGAGTGCCACGCCGTCCGGCTCGGCGTACGCGAGCACATTCCTGCAGAGCGTCAATCAATCGGCTCTGACCGGAGCGACGGCCAGGAGTGCAACATCGACCGGCAGCACTATCTCAACTGCCGCACTGGCCAACAGTGATGGAGACATGGTGATCGAGGCGGCCACGTGCAGCAACACCGGCACCTATACCGTGACCAACGGCTTTACCAAAGCGCTCGAACCTTCCATCGCCAATGCCGCTGCCGTGGAGGGGTACAAATCGGCGACGGGAACCAATGAAACGCCGAAAGTGGTGCACTCCACGACCACTGGCCGCCAGTCTCTGATTGGATTTGTGGTCAAGATTGTACCGGTTCAGGCCACGGCTCCTCAACCGCCGAACCTGGCAATTAATGTAAGCCTGACCCCCAGCCTCAGTTGGACTCCCGGGGTCGATGCAACCTCGCACGATGTGTATTTCGGCACCAATCCATCGCCGGGTGCGAATGAGTTCCAAGGTAATCAGCCCGATGCCGTCTTTACTCCGGGAACGTTGAACGCGGCCACAACGTATTATTGGCGCATTGACGAAAGGAGCGCGGGCCGGACAACAACGGGCGATGTCTGGAGTTTCACTACGGTTCCTTTGCCGCCGGGTCAGGCCATCAATCCGACACCGGCCGATGGAGCGACAAACGTGGGCGTGACCACGGACCTCAGTTGGACGGCGGGCACGGGCGCGGCCTCTCACAATGTCTATTTCGGAACCGCGAATCCGCCGGCGTACAAGACCAACCAGACCAGTACGACCTATGACACCGGAACCATGATCGGCAACACGACTTACTACTGGCGGATTGACGAGACGAATGCCGGCGGAACCACCCTAGGCACCATCTGGAGTTTCACCACTGCCGCCGGACCACCCACGTTTGTCGCGACCGGGGCCGTCGCCTCCAACACCGTTGCGATTACACCGGCGCTTCCTGCCGGCATCGCTACCGGCGACATTCTGCTGTTGTTTCTTGAGACCGCTAATCAGGCAATTTCCATCGCCAACCAAAACGGCGGGACCTGGACTGCGGTTACTAATTCGCCGCCGGGAACCGGAACAGCCGGCAGCACAAGCGCAACCCGACTTACAGTTTTCTGGTCCCGATATAACGGGACTCAAGGTGCTCCAACGACTTCCGATTCAGGGGACCATCAGCTCGGCCGGATGATTGCCATTCGCGGCGCGGCTGCGTCCGGCAATCCTTGGAATGTGACGGCGGGCGGCGTTGAAGCGGTATCGGACACGAGCGGTTCCATCCCGGGAGCGACCACCACTGTGGCCAATACGCTGGTGGTGGCGGCGATTGCCACGGCTCTACCTGACGCAACTGGAACATCGAACTTCTCATCGTGGGCCAACAGCAACCTGACGGGAATAACTGAACGCACCGACAATACTACCAGCCAGGGAAACGGCGGCGGACTCGGAATCGTTACGGGCACGAAAGCGACCGCCGGGGCTTATGGCAACACATCGGTGACGTGCGCAAGTTCATCGTATAAAGCCATGATGAGCATCGCGATAAAGCCTTGACTGTTGGGAAGCTTGATTGCCGTCCAGATCAACTTTGATGGCGTGGACGCGCACAAAGCCGCAACCGGCGCCAATGAAACGCCGAGTGTGACGCACTCCACCACCACTGGTCGCCAGTCGCTTATCGGCTTCGTGGTCCGTGGTTTGCAGTGAGGGGAAAAGGCGTTCAGGGCGAGAATGTCAGTTCCGGGGAAAGGGAAAGGGGTCCTGGGAAAATGACATTTCTGGATTGGGGCTGCGTAAAAGGTTTCACCTCACGCGGCAGGCCCCGTAAAAGGGGTCTGCCTTCGTTTTGCCTGCGGGACTTCCGCCTTTGCAGTTGTCCACCCAATTTTCGGCAAGTTAACATCGCTTTCCGCGCCGGTCAGTTGACGGACTTGCTTTCGCCGCTGGACTGGACATTTAGTCGCGGCGGGTGCCGGTTGAATTTTGCTTGGAGCCATGACTGCGGGATGCTTCCGCAACGCGAGCCATGACTGCGGGATTCTTCAGCAACAGGAGCTTCAGCGCCCGGAGCTTCAGCAACAGGATCAACATCACCACGAGCGCGATTAACAGAAGCGCTATCAACACGAGCAATAGTATCACGGGCGACATGGCCGGAGCGGCAGCCGCCGGAGCAACAGCAACTGGACTGACAACAACCGGAGCAACAGGAACAGGCGCAACAGCAGCCGGAGCAGCCACCGGAGCAGTTGCCACCGGGGCGGTTTGCGGAGTCACCGCTTTTTCGGAGACCGTCTCGGTTACGCTGCCAGAGGATTTGCCGGGTTGTTCCACCACGGCCTCGGATGGTGTGTTCGTTGCCGGCAGCGACTGGGTTTGCGGACCGTCCGGCTGATTCAGCTTTTGTACCAAAGCCGCGCGGGCGGCGGCCTGGGCCGGGTTGTCGGCTGCACGGAGGGAAATGGAACCCGCACCTAGGACGACGCACAAACCCAAAGCGATTCTGATTTTCATGAAATTATCCATTCTCAACCGCTTTTGCGAGCATCCCCAAGGCCAATTCAATCGGTTCCCGGCTGCAAAGCAGTTTTTTGCCTCCGTGCAAACAGTTGCTTGAGATGTCTGAGAACCGGTGAAAGTTCTGCTTTCAGAGGAAGTTCATCATTTGAATCTCCATATTGGCGAATGTCCAAATAACATACACGGGAAGAAAGAAGGCTCCCGACTTCGTCCCGTCATGCGGGACTACGACGCGGCAAGGAAGGCTAAAAGAGCGACGCCGGAAGCTTTACGCGGCTACCAGACCGGGCCCATGGCCACCCGATCCGTTTCCGTTTCCGGAGCCATCAACTGCGGTGATTGGTTTGATCGGGTTGGCGTCGCTGGTGGGATTTCGCCGGTCCGGCCGGAGCAAAAAAGTTTGTCAGCACCCGTCAACCAGCGTATTGGAATGGCATGATAACGAAAGCAACCCGCCTGCTTTCCACCACTTCCAGCTCAAACCACCCACATTTGCCACGGATGCGATCTGCTTTTACGCTCATTGAACTGTTGGTTGTCATCGCGATTATTGGAGTTCTGGCTGCTTTGACCTTGGGCGTGCTGGGCCCCATGAAGGTGAAGCAACAAATCAGCGTTACCCAGGCAGAATTGGCGCAAATGCAAGCGGCGATGGAACGATACAAATCTACTACTGGTGTTTATCCGCCGGACAATCCAGGCAACCCGGTCATCAACCCACTTTACTATGAATTAACGGGGACGACCTATGATCCGGTCAACAAAGTCTTTAAGACTTTAGACGGCAGCGCTAGCATCGGTGTCGCCGATTTGTCCGCCACATTCGGGGTGGTTGGATTTATGAACTGCGCGATGAAAGACGGGGACCCTCCGGCAAGGTCTTACCTCTCAGATTTGCAGCCGGGCCTGATCGGAACGTGCATGGTCAATGGGGTCACTGTGAAACTGCTTGTCGGTTCGGTCGGCTGGCCGGCCAACGTTTCTTCCCCGCCAGTGCCAGCTCAACCCGACATCAATCCCTGGCGTTATGTTTCCTCCAAGCCGGTGAACAACATTGGATCGTACGATTTGTGGATGGATCTGGCCATTCGCGGGAAAACGTACCGAATCAGCAACTGGAGCAGGAACGCGCAGATTTTTTGACTCCATGATAAAGTCGGTTCGGGAAACGCGAGCAAAGCACAGCCCATGTCACCGCCAACGAAATTTTTAACCATGAACACCAGTTTTCAAAACACGTTCGAGGCCATGGAAGCCGGCGAACTCCGTCGCTACCTGGAGTTCCTGCTGTGGCACTACAAGGTGGCGGACGCCTTCTGGTTCATCTATGCCACCGAACGCTTCGGCCAGGGCGTCGCCGAGCATTTGAATGAGCAGGTCTGGGGTCGCGTGGGCGGCATGGCGGCCAAGGAATTGGTGACGCGATTCCAGATTCAGGAAAAAGGCCTGAAAGGATTCGTGCGCGCGCTCAAGCTGTATCCCTGGACGATTTTGATCGGATACCAAATCCAGGAATCGGAGCATGAAGTGGTGCTGACGGTGCCATCCTGTCCCAGCCAGGAAGCGCGGTTGAAGCGCGGATTGGGGGAATATGCGTGCAAGGAAATGCACCGCGCGGAATTCGAAAGTTTTGCCCGGGCCATTGACGACCGGATTCGCGTGTCCTGTGTTTTCGCCCCGCCGGACCCGCACCCCAAAGAAACCTTCTGCCAATGGCGGTTCGTTCTGGAGGAATAAACCATCAAGGTAGGGCGGGCAGTCCCTTGCCCGCCGTTGTCCACACCACAATTGCGGCGCGATGGGGACATCGCGCCCTACCAATGGGCCGATTACCTCTGAGAATTGGTATTAATCGGCGCTCAATCACCGGCCACGTTCATCTTTACACGCCAGCATTGCGGCCATAATCTCAGCGCATGGCCAACGCGGCTCAACTTTTGAGGCGTTTCGCATTTTGCCTGGTGCTCGCCTGTTTTCTTGGCGCGCTGCTGTTCGTCAGTTGCGGGAAGCAATCTTCCGCGCCCGAAAGTCAGGCCAACGCGATCACCAATTCCGCGCCGCCGCCGCCGCCTCCTCCGAAGGTGGCCGGCCCGGGCCCAAATGAGAAGGTCTGCTTCGAGTGCAGGGGGCAAGGCACGGTGGCTTGTCTCGCGCCCGGGTGCACCAATGGCGAGGTGGATTGCCCGGGACCTTGTCTCAAACTGTCAAAGGGTGTGTGGATACACTTGACCGTGGCCGGACATGGTCCAAACGAGTTGTGGCAGAAATTTCCAAATAAGAATGGCCGGGGGGGATATCAAACCTGGAACCAAGATCATGTCGGCGAGGTTATCGTGTACACAAATGGCGTGGCGATGAATATCGGCAAGTGCAAGGTCTGCGGTGGAACCGGCAAGGTAACTTGCAGTGTCTGCAAGGGAACGGGAAGGCAAACCTGCCCGCTTTGCAACGGAACAAAGTTTATTCCGCTCGCCTGGTCGCCCACGAATAATCCGTGGTTCTACAGTCAGCCCGATCTGATACGGCTCAAGGACGGGCGGGTGCTGCTGGGCCGGGTGGCGATGGCGATTGGCGAAGATAGAACAATCATAACACGCGACAAAAAAACCGTGCACGTGAAAGCATCGGACATCCTGCCCAAGGCGAATACCAACCCGCCCGCAGCCAAAACTTCGCCGGTCAAATAATCGCGCGCGCCGTGAACATTTGCAGGTAGTGACGCAGTCTGCTGTTCTGGTGGGGCGAGCGTCCTCGCGAGCCGTCGTCGCCATACTTTGACACGCCAAGCCCGGCTCGTCAGTAGCCTCGCCCCACCAAATTGAGCTACTGCCCGTTCGCGGAACAGATTGCCACAACGGCGGCCAAATAATAATTTGCGCTGGAGCCCATACCCGGCATGACAGCGCCATGCGAGAAAACGTAACACCGGAACTGACCTTGGAGCAGCTTCGCACGCTGCTTCCCCACGTCGAAAAGGATTTCGACACGCCGGAAGGCGTCATTCTCTGTCTGGAGGATGCCTACCGCCGGCAGAACATTGAATCCGCCTGCATCTGCAAGAATTTCATGATCGAGGGAACGCTGAAGTTGCTGGATCTCGACCCAAACCTGGCCCGCGACCCGGAGTTCCGGAAGAAGAACGCCCTGCTTTTGGAGCGGACCTACCGGAAGGCAACCACGGAAGCCTGGCCTGACCTCAAGGGCGTGGAAAGTTTTTTCATTGACCGTCAGCTTTACACCGGCGGCATCGTGATGGTGACGGAGCTTCACCGGTTACGGGATGGCACGTTCAACCAGCTCAAACTGCTCGTGGCAAAAACAAAGGACGGCTGGAAGGTGCTCAACGAGATATCGGACGACGAACCTGGTTAAAGGCAGCGTCGAGCCTGCGCCCGATATGTCAGCGGAGCAGATTCGTGTCCCTGCGTGAAATTTACGTCCCGCCTCCGCCGGTTCTCAATCGTAGTAATCCGGCACGAAGGTTTGTTTGGTGATCGGGGGACGAACGTATCCTTTGTCGGGCGGGCGTCGGGGCAATTGGATCGGTTTCGGAGTCAGGTCCTTGTAGCGTATCTGTTTGAGCAGATGTCGAATGCAGTTGAGCCGGGCGCGTTTCTTGTTGTCCGCATTGACCACGTACCAGGGAGATTGCTTGATGTCGGTATAGGCCATCATTTCATCTTTGGCCCGTGAATAATCCTGCCAGCGTCGGCGCGATTCGAGGTCCTCGGACTGAGCTTCCAGCGTTTGGTGGGATCATGAATGCGTGACTGGAACCGCCGTTCCTGTTCTTCGTTGCTCACGGAGAACCAGTATTTGATCAGGATGATTCCCGACCGGATGAGCATGCACTCGAACTCCGGACAGGAGTGGAGAAACTCCTGATATTCGGCCCCGGTGCAAAAGCCCATTACCCGCTCCACCCCGGCCCGGTTGTACCAACTGCGGTCAAACAACACCATCTCCCCCGCCGCGGGAAGGTGGGGAGCATAGCGTTGGAAGTACCATTGCGTTTTCTCCTTCTCGGTGGGGGTCCCCAAAGCGACGACGCGGCAGATGCGCGGGTTCATCCGCTGGCTGATCCGTTTGATGGTACCACCTTTGCCGGCGGCGTCGCGTCCCTCGAAAATAACCACGACTTTAAGGTTCTTGTGCTTGATCCATTCCTGCAGCTTGACCAGCTCGATTTGCAGCCGCTTCAATTCCTTTCGGTAGAGCTTGTTTTTGATTTTGTGCGGCTCTTCGCCGGGCGCGGTGGCAGGCCGGCCGTCCCCGGCATGGCTTGACCGTTTCGCGCTCTTGTCTTTTTTCCTTGTCATGGCGCCTTTCCAAAACCAGTGCTGGTTTCAACCCAGCCGGCACCGCTTCGACTCTTTAGGTCCACGTTTGGTTGGTTGCGAACGACTTGAATCAACTGGATGCGAAACCCGCAAAAGTTGTAGCACCGGCCCCGACATTGTCAGCAACAATTTTCCCAACAATTTTTCCAATGCCAAAACGCCCTTTTGGCTCACCCGCCATTGGCGTGACCATGACAAGGAGAAGACTTCAATGCTTCACTTCACAACCGGAACCGGAGGCGCAGGCTGACTGTTGGTTCCACGGCATCTTCGCCAGCAGCAGGCCCATGCCGCACCAGTCAGTGACGCCGGCAAAAACAAGTCCCGCGCCCACAAATGCCGAAAGGGCGATGAACCCGGGATGAATAAAATACGCCAGCAATACCCCAATCAGCACCAGCGAGCCGGCGGCAATGCGCACCTGGCGTTCAAGGCTGATGACCCTGGCGGCGCCGCGGGTCACCGGCAGCCCGGCCTCAATCCACGCCTGCATGCCGCCTTCAACGACGATGCCTTGATCGAATCCTTCCCGGCCGAACTGTTCCGCCGCCTTGGTGGCGCGTCCGCCCGAACGGCAAAGGAGATAAACCGGCTGGCCTTTGGGCAGTTGGCCCGCGTCGAACAGTGCCTTCGGCGAAAGCTGGTCGAGCGGCACATTGCGCGCCTGCGGGACATGCACCTCCGCGTATTCCGCAGGCGTGCGGACATCCAGCAATGGCAGGCCGGGTTGGGCGGCCAGAAGTTTTTGGAGTTCAACCGGAGCGATGTTTTTCATAATCTTTATCGTCTCTACTGCTACTGAGCCGTCAGGTCGCGAAAAGTTACAGCCTTGGTGTCCGCACGTTTCGCCAGCCGCCCTTGAGTTGCCCTGCGGGGCAGTTCAACGTCCTCGCATTTACTCGAAATACGCCTTAAGCACATATTGCAGCACCATCCGCTGGGTGTTGAAGAAGGAACCGTTCAGCGTGATGGCGTGGCGCATCACGTCCACGAAGCGTTCGCGCTGCTGGTAGAACAGCGGCAGGACGACATGCTCCAGCTTGTCGTAGAGCGAGGCGGCATCGCAATCGGCGCGGTCGGCAGGATTCGCCGCCACGTCGCAGCGCCCGCCAATGGCCCAGCCGGTCACCCCCTCGATGCAGCCCTCGATCCACCAGCCATCGAGCACACTGAGGCTGGGCACGCCGTTGAGAGCGGCTTTCATGCCGCTGGTGCCGCTGGCCTCCATCGGCGGCTGGGGCGTATTAAGCCAGACGTCCACGCCAGGAATGAGCCGCTGGGCCAGCTCCACGTCGTAATTTTCGAGATAGGCGACGCGGAGGTCCGGCTTGAGCGCCTCCTTCGCCTGGAAGATTCGTTTTATCAGTTCTTTGCCTTGTTCGTCTTGCGGATGCGCCTTGCCGGCAAAGATGATTTGCAGCCCGCCCGCCTTGGTGGCGATGGCACGCAGGCGGTCCAGGTTGTGAAACACGAGTTCGGCGCGCTTGTAGGTGGCGACGCGGCGGGCGAAGCCGAGGGTCAACAATTCCAAGTCCATGCCCGCGTTGGCCTCGCGATTGACGCGGGTCAATAATTCGCGTTTGGCGGCGCGGTGCGCGTCCAGGATTTGCGGCGACGGGATGCTCAACGCGTAGCGCAGGCTGAAGTTGTCCTCACGCCAGCCCGGAATGTGCTGGTCGAAGAGTGACTGGAACTGTGGGCTGGTCCACGTGGCGGCGTGAACGCCGTTGGTGATCGCGTCGATGCGGTATTCAGCAAACATCTGCCGCGACACCTCGGCGTGCTTCTTGGCCACGCCGTTGACGAAGTGACTCAGGCTGAGCGCAAGGTAGGTGAGGTTGAGCTGGTTGTCGCAGCACAGCACCTCCTTGTGCGCGGTCATCTCGTCACAGCAGCCGACCACGCGATGCGCCAGGTCCAGTGGAAACTTGTCGTGCCCTGCCACCACCGGCGTGTGCGTGGTGAAGACGCATTGGCGGCGAACGTGTTCGATGTCTTCGGCGGTGATAGCCGTGCGGCCGGCAGCCCGAGCGGCTTCCTGGAGCAATTCCAGGGTGAGCAGGGCGGAGTGGCCTTCGTTCATGTGGAACCGGTCCACCTGTTCGTAGCCGAGCGCGCGAAGCATCCGCACGCCGCCCATGCCCAGGAGAGTTTCCTGGCAGAGCCGGTAGTATTGGTCGCCGCCGTAAAGGTAATGCGTGAGGGTGCGGTCCCACTCGGCATTTTCCGGCAGGTCGGCGTCGAGCAAAAAGACCGGCACCACAAAGCCACCTGTGCCTTTGACCTCATATTTCCAGGCGCGCAACTGAATCGCGCGGTTATCCACGGTGACCGTGACGCGCGCCGGCATCTCCACGACGAAATCATTCACCGGCCACTCGACCGGTTCTTCGCGCTGCCAACCGCTCGCGTCCAGCCGCTGGTAAAAATAGCCTTTGCGGTGCAGCAGGCTGATGCCGACCATTGGCACCTTCAAGTCGGCGGCGGAGCGAATCGTGTCGCCGGCAATGACGCCGAGGCCGCCGCTGTAAGTGGGCATGCCCTCTTCCAAGGCAATCTCCATCGAGAAGTAAGCGACGACTGGTTGAGTCTGCATAGTCGGTTACCCGTATTGCTGGGAAGCATAGCGCACGGCCCTGCGCTTGGCCAGTGGTTCAATCTAGTTCGTGTGAATCAGAATCATCAGATTCCGCGCGACCAGCGTGATGCCCAGCGACATGCGACCGCTTGATGGGTGGGAATGCCGGCCACATAGACGGGCACCGGCAACGTGATGATGGACCCGCCGCTGCCGAGCGGACCCAGCGAAAGACCAATCAACGCGGCCAAAGTCAGAGCGAAGCTGAGGGTCAATAAATCCATGGAATGAATCGGCAGACTCGTTGTTCGTAGCTCGCATATTCCGGGAACTGTTGCCTCAGCCAGCGCTCCTCCCGACGGGCTTTCGCGTCGAAGAACGGCGCGATGGCCAGTGTTGCCAGCAAGGCAGGCCAGCTTTGCCAGACCAGCGCCCAGCCAGCCGAGGCGCAAAAGACAGCGGTGTAAAGCGGGTGGCGTATCAGACCGTAGATGCCGCTTTGAACCAATTGCGTGTGCGTGGACGGTTTGGGAAAGGGGGTGAGGTTACGGCCCAACGCAACGGCGCCCGCGAGGCCGCAGCCAAGGGCAATCACGAAAAAAACCGCGCCGCCGGCCATAACCAGAAGACTCTTTCCGTCGCCGTGGGAGACCACGCCGAAGATAACAACCGCGAACAAAAGCACACTCTGGCCCACGACCCACAGCCCGCCGCGTTGGATGAATTTGCTGCTCATGATGGTCACGGTGCCGGTCGCACCAACGGCACCGATTCCACGGAAACGCCGGCCCTGGCGCGTTGCACCAATTCAACAAGGCCGCTGGTTTCAAAATGTATCTGATTCGGCATCTCGATCTTTGGGAGCGCAGCACTCATGCGCTTTGCGTCCGTACACCCGTTCGTAGGCGCGGCAAAATGGGCACATCTTGGATTCGATCTTTTTCACCAGCCAGAAGGCGAGTCCGCGTTGCCGCATTCGTGCGCGCCGACAGACCGGGCAGTTCGCGCAGACCTTGGCCAGGGCTTTGTCGAACGAGGATGCTTTCATTTCTGCTCAGGTTTTCGGCACCAGCGCCTCCAGCGCCTCCATGACGACCGGGATGTGCGTGTAGGCGGGGCCGCCCTGCATCATCACCGCCACGCAGGCGGCTTCAAGGATTTCTGCCGGAGAATTCCTAGCCCCGAGACATTTCTGGACATGCAGGTTGATGCACGGCTCGCAACGTTGGGCGACGGCGATGCCGAGCGCCACGAGTTCCTTCTCCTTGGTCTTGAGGGCGCCGTCCTTCATAACGGATTGGAACAGGCCGCCAAAACCTTTCACCATTTCTGGCGCGGACGTTTTCATCTTCTCGAAGTCGCCTTTGAACTTCTCCAGGAACTGCAATGTTTTGTCTGACATGGTCACGGTCCTTTCTGGTTGGGTTTGTTTTGGGGAATGTAATCAATACAAAGGTGTTACAGGCCGGGTTGGGCAGCCAGAAGTTTTTGGAGTTCAGCCGGAGCGATGGTTTTTCATATCAATGGCTGCAATATATCATTTTTGCGCGGCAAGTGAAGTTGGATTGGCAGGGACGGACCGCTGAGACAATCACGGCTGAGCAAAGTGCTTTATCTGCGTGACCTGGATGGCAACGGCGTGGAGCTTTATTGGGACCGTCCGCAGGAGCAGTGGCCACGCGCGCCCGACGACAGCCTGGCGATGTTCACGCGCGCGCTGGACTTGGATGCGTGGCTGAAAGATCAACCTCGTTGACTGGAATCGTCTCGTCCAACAGGCAGCGCACAACGTCCGCGGCGGTGTAGGTGTCGCAACCCGGCTTGAGAAACCGCGCGACTTGCGCAACGTCGTCGCCGGCGGTCATCAACGCCAATTCCGGTTCCATTCCGGAACGCACCTGGTGGAGCCCGATATTGGCGAGCAGTCCATTGCAAAGGCATTTACGGCCTTGTGCGTCAGCGACCATCCCGCCTTTTTTGACATAGTCATCCACCGGCTCGGCCGGGCAACGGTAACCCACTGTCCCGTCCGGTTTGCGATAAAGATGCCGGAGATAACCCAGGTCGCAGATGCGCGTCCGGGCCGCATATGGCTCGGCTTCCGAAAGCGTGCCGGGCATCCGAACCACCTTGAACGGAAAACCGGTGGGCGAGGCAATCGGGTCGGTGAAAACGCGCGCGGTGCCGGCACGGCTCATTTGCAGGGCCCGCTGTTTGAGTTCGGGGCGCAGGCCGGATTCATTGCAAAACGCAAATGCCGTTCCCACCTGAATGCCGGATGCGCCAAGGCGCAATGCCTCGGCCAGCCGGCCCGGGCGTCCATACGACCCGGCCAGCCAGAAGGGCCGGCCCAGCTCGCGGATTTTTTCGAGGTCAACGACATCGCGCGGGCCATATATCGGTTCGCCGATGGCGTTGAGTTGCAGCAGGCCGCGCGGCGGGGCGTTGTGGCCGCCGGCGGTGTCACCTTCGATGACGAAGCCGTCCACGTGTCCGCTGGCCTTTTTGGCCAAAGTCATGGCGAGGGTCACCGAGGCGACAATGCCGAGGAATTGCGGACGTTTCACCGCCGGGAGCTGGCCTTTGCAGAAGGCGCGCGGGTCAAACTTGGAAAGGAATTCCTCGCCAGGCAACGCGCCGATGACGTCAACTTTCAGTTGGGCTGGTTCGCCTGCCGCCAGATGATCCAGCGCGCCGGGAATGGCGCGCGGTATGCCGGCGCCTATGAGCACGTAATCCACGTCGGCAAGCATCGCGCCGTAAAGCGAGGGCAGGGTGGGCAACTGGATTTTTTCGAGATAATTAATTCCGACCAATCCGCCGTGGCCTTCCTTGGCCAGGAACACTTCCACGAAGTTGGCCACCACCGTCAATTCGACGAGCGCCGGGCCGGGTCGGAGCGTCGGCATGGGAGCGATTTTGAATGGCGTGGCCGGAGATTTTCCGCCGGGAACGAAGTTTTGCGCCAGCACGCGCGCGGCAACTTCGGGAATCGGAAACTGTTGCACTGCACGGCGCAGGTGGCCCTGGGGATCGCCCATCTGAAGGGCGCGCTCGAAAACAATGGCCAGTCCCGTCCCGGAAACGACGCCTAGTTGTCCCAATTTGGAAACGGTGCGCGCCAAAGTCCAGCCGGACACGGCTACGCCCATCCCGCCCTGAATAATCTTCGGCTGTGACATAATATAAACCGCACCATCAGCGCTTCGCTCCACAAGGAGAAAAGCTCACGACAGAAAAGTCAGGAATCACCGGAAGGGTGTCCCTTGAAACTCCCTGGCGGGAGTCCGTCGGAAACCGACGCTCGGAAGGTTATAGCCTATTTGCCGGTGAATAGGAAGCACTGTTTTGAAAAATTAGGGTCTACTTTGAGTGAGTGTGTGTGCAAGGCGCGACAATTCTGTTTTTTCCCTGCCCTGGCAGGAAGAACATTCCGGGAAGTTTGATGGGCACGGTCAGCTTCTGAAAAGGCTGCGGCAAATCTTTGAGCCGGGCAATCCCGCCGGTGTGGCTTGCGGAGTGCCGGCTGTATCACGCCTTGCGGTCGAAAAATGGATTTTTACCGGTCACGCTTAATGGAATGCCGAGCGCCTGTTTGACCTTCGGCCCGAACATTCCCAAATCCAGGCACGCCCGGCCGATGGAATACATGATGCGGTTGTCAATGTGGAACCGGCCGGCCACTTCCGCCGCCGACAGGGTGGCGATGCCGAGGTCAATCGAGTTGAACGCGCAGGTCCCGCCGGCCAGCTCCAGCGCCTCGCAGGTCGGCTTGCCGCAGAACCCGCAGTTCAAGCCTGCCGTGTTGGATTCCACGCCGATGACCACCAGCGCGGGTGAGTTCTCGATGTTGCCGGCGTCGCGCGCGAGGCTGGGCCGGCTTTCCTTTGTGGCAATTTCGCGCATCCTGGCGATGACCTTTTGCTTCGTCGGTTCGTTGTCAATCGCGGCAGTCTGAATGTTGTCAACGCCGCGCGTCTTGGGCGCCGTCCGTGCCGCCGCCGCCATCAGCGCGGCGACCTGCAATGCCGCCGATTTTTCCAGTTCAGCCGGGGTTTTCATGGCGGAAAAATACGAACCGTGTCGGGGGGAAACAAATCAAAAGCGCAGGGGGCTGTGGTTGGTGGTGGGGCGAGCGTCCTCGCGAGCCGCAATTGTGGTCGGGACAGCACGCTGCGCCGTCCGGTCATCGCAAGTGCGATGACCCTCCCTTAGCAGCTCGTTAAAGAAGTAGCAGCCGACGTAAGGAGGCTCTAAACGAATGATTGTTTCCAAGGAAATTTGAGCCTCGTTACCTCGGCTGCTACGAAAGAAAGCGTTTTTTCAACAGGCTGTTAGTGGAGTGTGGCCGTCCCGGCCGCAGCCAAGTGCGGCGGGCGGGCGGTTGAAAAATGTTTCGTGGCTTGAATGAAGGCAGTTGCTGCGCCCGGGGACGGGCGCACTCCGACACGGCCTTGTGCATCCCGCCCCTCCGATAAAACAATCGCCGCTTGCGACGGCGGTGGGAATGCCTAGATTAACCCTGTGGCTGCCGATGCCAAACTTTTGACGTTCAACCCGGCGCGCGAGATTTCCATCCCGGCTGCGCCAGGCCCCGCCGCAAATCCGCCGACGCTGGTTTTGCCGGCGGACTTGCCAGCGTCGCACAGCGCCATCTCGTTGCTGGGCGTGGATTACATTCACTTGAAGACGGCGGACGGCGGCGACCTTTATCTCACGAGTTTCGGGCTGCCGCTCTGGAAAAGCCTCCTGCCGGAGAACTGGTATGCGCGCGAGTGGTTCGAGGCCAAGCGCGAGCGGCTGGAAGGCACCAGCACGATCTATAAAGTGCCGACGCGCCCGGTGAACGGCCGGGTGTTGCATCTGGTCGTCAAATGGTCGCGCGTGGGCGAGGTGGTGCCGATGGACACGCTGACGGTGAACAAGTTCATCAACGCCGAGTTCAACAGCCCGTTCGAGGAATTTTCGCTGCTCATGGAGCTACGCCGGGGTGGGGTCGGGCCGGCAGCCATTCGCATCCGCACCCAGCTTCCGTTGGCGATTTACGTGCCGAGTGAGCGCTTGCAACTCTGGCAGACGGGCCGGTCCGAGGACAAAATCCGTGCCAAGGTGACGCGTCATCCCGATGTGGAGATTGACATTTTGCGACAATACGTCTTGCTGCTCGGCTGGATCAAGGGTCTGGACGCGGTGGAGACGGCGGAAAAATTCGGGCTGGAAGGCCGGGCGCAGGCGGAATTTCTCGCCCGCGTCACCAGCCTGGCTACGCATGAGTTGTGGCAGAAAGGCTGCCGGGTGATTGACATGAAACCGGCGCACATCATTCTGCGCCCGCAGCCGGACAAGTCGTTGTTGCGCGATCATAACGACCAGTTTGCCTACGCGCTGGTGGACTACGAATTGCTCGAACGGACCCCCGAACACGAACAGGCGGTGCGAAGCGCCAACCGGCAGCTTTACCTCAAACACATGGCCCGCCGGTTCGACACGAACGCCGTTAATCCGCTGCCGGCGCATCTCCGCGCCACCAACGTTCTGGGGGTGGATTATGTTTTTGGCCGTGCCGAAAGCACCGGCGGCCTGCTTTGGGTGGTGGGCAAGGACCCCGACCTGTTCAATTATTTTCTGCCGGAACGCTGGCGCCGCACGCCAAAGAAGAAATTGTCCGCCCACAACCAGACTTTTTACACGCGCACCAAAGACAACATCCATCTGGTGTGGAAAATCTCCCGCATGGGAGACGCGCCGTGGTTGAAGAACCCCGAGGCCCACAAGGAGGAAGTGCCGGCCTGTGGTTTCAACAGCCCGTTCGAGGAATTTGCCTTTGCGCTCGAAATGGGCCGCCACGGCATACAGACAATCTATCCGCGCGCCATTTACATGACCGGCCGCCAGCGCCCCGCCGCCCGCCCGGTGGCCGACGAACGGCATTACGCCGCGCTGGCGGATGCCCGCACGCCCGACGGCGACCCGGTCGTTCGCAAGGAACACGACTATATCACCATCTGGGGTTTTTGGAACGGTCCGGACGAAGTGCTGGCGGCGCAGGACGGAAAGTTTTACCAGGCGGTCAACGTCAAGCGCGCCTTCGCCAGCAGGCTGATTTCGGAACAGATGGTGACCGAGTTGACACAGATGATGATGCACCGGCTGGCGGTATGCGGTTTTGATGATCTCAATCTCCGGCCTCATCATCTGCTGATTTCCTTCGACCCGGCGCAGAAGCTGGTGCTCGACACCACGGGCAAACCCGAAGTGCGGCTTTGCAATTTCGAACTTATCCGCCGCCGACCATGATTTTCGGTGAAGCTGTTGGTAACAGATTTTGCCGGGTTGACGGGGGCATTTACAAACTCGAACCGGCCTACTTCGTTCGACCGCACCAGGTGCAGGTATAGAGTCCCCGGGAATCGAGAACGAAGGTGGATTTGACCGAAAAGGAGCTACAGCAACTACAGGTGGCCTTGTAAACCCCGAGTATGGGAGGCAGGCACAAAATCTCCCGGTCGCAAAAGGCGCAAACAATCCGATCCTTCTTGATTAAGAAATCCGCGGTATCCTTTATCGAGCACTTGCAGGCCAAATGTGTCAGGGTCCCATGTAACAAATTGGCCGAGCCACTGTTTACATTTTCCCGCGGCAACGGATTTGCCTGTTGGATGGCGGTATTGTCTACCATAAACTTCATGGAAACTGCGACTTACTCCACCGCTCTACAGTAATCACTGCCCTCAAATCACTGCCCTCAATCTGAAACAACTTCCAAACTGATCGTGTTACAATAGTGCTGCCAATGTTTCATTTCTCAGCGACCAGATTTTCTGGAAGCATGACGTTTCGAATTTTTTCCGAGAGCAAAACCTTGTTCAAACCTTTTGCCCGTGGCGGATGCAGGCAGTGTAGATTCTTAAGACGTTTTTGTCAATAAATCATTACACATTGTGAATAACTTTCCTAAATTGTGAATAACTTTCCTGACGGTGAATTTGTCCGGTCTGGTCAGGAGTGATTTGTGGATATCCCGCCTTTTGGTCAATAACCCCGTTCATTTTGTGAGCATTTAATGGCCCATTGTGAACATCAAATGATTGTAAGTGTTCCGGCTTCCGACGACAACAGTAGGTGTGAAAATGAGAGGCAGTGTGCCTTGGAATAAAGGCGCGCGTGCACGCGAATAGCTGCATAAAAGCAGTGGGTGGGTGAATTACGTGGATGAACACGGCATTACAAAACAAAGCGGGAGATATGGCCAATATTGGCCGGGCCAAGGGTGGCGTACGGTACATGCCTTGGTTCGCCCAAGACAGTCAAAACGGGCACGGCAACGGTTTCGCAGCGGCCAAAGTCGAGGAAGTCGACGGGACCTGTTGCGGTGAGACCTTGATGCCTTTCTGGCTGGAGGACGGGCGTTTCGGCGCGGTGTGCCGAAAGTGCGGCCAGCAGTTCACGGACAATACCCAGGCCCGATATGGCGGTTCCCCGTGGATTGGTGTGGATTTGGACGGGACACTGGCCCGCGACCTTGGCGGCGAGCGAGGGGACGATATTGGCAGTCCGATTGAGCCCATGCTGGTCCGCGTGCAGAAATGGATTGCCGAAGGACGCACCGTAAAAATTTTCACCGCCCGCGCCTCCTCACCCAGGCAGGTGGCGGCGATAAAAGAATGGCTCGTCAGTTGTGGGTTGCCGGATTTGGAAGTGACCAACGTAAAAGACCAGCGAATGATTGAATTGTGGGACGATCGTTGCGTGCAAGTAACGACCAATCTGGGGGAACCCATCGGTAAAAAGGCGGGATTCAGGCACCCGAGGCAGGCAAAGATGCGGGAAGAAGATCGGCCGGGAATATCCCTCGGATTCTTAAACCGTCTCAGAATTTTATTAGCTCTATAGTTCATGATTAATTTAAACCCAAACCCATTTCTTGACGCAGGAATCTGGCGTGTAACCAAGGTTCAAGCAGGGCCCCCGCAAAAAACCAAACAGAAAAACAAAACTCAAATCAGAAATGTTTATGAAATTTAGAATGCTTGCAATTATGGCCGCGCTGCTGGTGGGTGCCGGTTTCAGCCGGGCGGATATCATCGGCAACACGATTGCGGCTGAAAATGACGTTATGACCTGCAACGTTTATGGTTTTATAACAAACGGCCCCGGGGACTTTCAACTGAGCATCGATGGGACGCACAACTCATGGGCTGTCGGGCTTATAGGAGGTGATATCATTACGGATACAGAAAAAGACCCGACACTCGCACTCCTCAACGAAATTGACAATGACACCGCGTACAACTGGGGCGATTACCACGTCAAGGTTACGATGAGCAAGTCGTTTACATTTTCCAATGTCGGCGTAGGCAATGCTGGTTGGACATTCAATACCACCGCGCCGACTAATAATGGCATCGTTTGGATTGGGTACATTGACTATTATGCCGGCACTCCGGTTCTGGTTAGCGGCACGCTGGATTTTAATTATTCAATGACCTTCACCGGCGGGGCCAGTTTTCAAGAAGAGTTGATGCCCTCCACAGTTCCCGAGCCCGGGACATTCGCACTCGTGGTTTCTGGGCTGACAGGTCTGCTGGTCATGCGGCGGCGTTCTGCCATGAAATAACCAGATAACCATTAAAACCCGTTGTATTATGCGTATTTCAGAGAACCCAATCAATCCCATGGTGCTCTTTTGGTATCTGGTTTACGCACTGGCCCTCTTTTTGATTTTTGTCACCGAATTCCTGTGGCAGGTAGCCGAGATTCAAAAAAAAGCCCCCGCAAAAAGACTAATCAGAACAACAAAACCCGAATCGGAAATGTAATCAAACAGGCCCCCGCAAAAAACCAATCAGAGAAACAAAACCCGAATCAAAAATGTTTATGAAAATTAGAACGCTTGCAGTTATGGCCGTGCTGCTGGCAGGTGCTGGTTTCAGCCGGGCGGATATCATCAGCAACTCGATTGCGGCTGATGGTGACCTTGTTATGACCTGTTATACTTACGGTTTTCTTAAAACCGGAGATCACGCCTTCCAACTGAGCATCGATGGGTCGCACAACTTATGGGACTACGGGCATATACAAGGTGATATCATTACGGATTCAGAAGAAGACCCAACGCTCGCACTCTTCAACGAAATTGATAATGATACCGGGGTCACTTGGGGCGATTACCACGTCAAGGTTACGCTGAGCAAGGCGTTTACATTTTCCAATGTCGGCGTAGGCGTAGGCAATCCTGGTTGGACATTCACAACCAACGCGCCGGTCCATATCGGCAGCGACTGGATTGGGTACATCGACTATTATGCCGGCACTCCGGTTCTGGCCGGTGGCACGCTGGATTTTAATTATTCAATGACCTTCATCGGCGGGGCCAGTTTTCAAGAAGAGTTGATGCCTTCCACAGTTCCTGAACCCGGGACATTTGCACTCATGGTTTGTGGGCTGACAGGTCTGTTGGTCATGCGCCGGGGAAAGTCCATTAAATTCAAAACTTAAAAAAACATGAAAACCCTAAAAGTTTTATTTTTGTGCAGTGCGGCTTTTTTGCTGCCCCTCATTCAATCACCGGCGCAGGACTTGTTGCTGAACCAATACGCGGGTAGCCTCGCTCCGCCCGCTGACATGGCTGGATTAAGCCTCACCGCGTCATACGCGCCAAGCAACCAGACGTTCCACATAACCGCGTCCCCGGATGAGTCCGTGCTGTACGAGGACGCTGCTGGGAATTACTATTGGGTAGACCAAGGGAGCTTCAGTGTCACTGCCAACATCGATAGTTCCGGGTACCTGAGCGCTGGCTCTTTATCAGTCACAGGCATTCTCAAGCAGGAGGATACAGTTGTATATCCGCAGGGAGATATACTTACAGGGACTTTGGTGGTAGGTCCGCAAGGGTCACCTGTTGGGTCGGCCTACGATTATACAACTGCCTTTGGTGCATTCGAGGATGGGGGAGATTTCAGCCTAATTGACTTCACCTTCAACGTCACTGGTGGCGCACTCGCTGGTGATTTCGGCGGCGTTGGTTCGTCGGCGATTATCTCATTCTCTTCATGGCAAGAAAGTGGTCCGATCGGTGATTGGACAATGAGTTGGAACAACTCCGGCGGTGGCATGTGCGACGTTTTCCCGGTTCCCGAGCCCACGACGGCTGGATGTTTTCTGCTGGGCTTGGGTGCCTTGGCCTGTTGCCAGCACTTTTCCAAAAACCGACGTTCCGATAAACCAGCGTGACATTCAAAATGCAACAACATCCATTTCCCGGCGCAGGAATCTGGTGTGTAGGCAGGATTCAAGCAGGCGCCCCGCAAAAAACCAATCAGAAGCAACCGCGGATTCGGATACTGATGCAAACCTAAGCGTGATCAATCAACTGAAATCATGAAAATGATAAAATCGCTGTAAAACAAGCGGGGAACTAAACTATGAGGCTTTTGAGAAAATCTATCATAAGTCGAGTGCGGTTTTATCAAAACACTCTTATTGCGATTATGTTTGCCGGTACAGTTGTTCAAAGTGGGGCGCAGATTTACACGCCTGCTATCAGGGATACCTCCTTGCAAATCAACCTTTCCGGTGGACTTTCAAACTGGACGATTGACGGTGTGAATCAGTTAAACCAACAATGGTTTTACTACAGTGTGGGATCCGGTCCGGTATACTCGATTGATACCATTGCCCCTTGGTCAACGCCTACAATAACTACTAACTCAGGTAAAACACAAATAACACTAAACGAGACGTATGCCAATTCGACCATCAGTGTCGGAACCAGGTATATTCTTGGGAGTTCGCCGGTCGGTTCAGGCAAGGCTACGCTGACTCAAACATTGACGATCAATAACCCCTCGGCGACGACCGCCCAGGTTTTCCATTTCTACCAATACTCGGATTTTGATTTGGGAGGTGTTTCAGGAGGCCAGAACGTGCAATTCACCAGCAAAGGTTCCGGACAACAATACCAGGTTGTCCAGACCGCCTCGACCGGAATAACCCTTACCGGGCTAGTAACCGGAGTAAGCGGAGGGTCATCTGTCCAGTATGAAGTGCAGGCCGGTACCTACGATGGAACTCAGTTTGGTCTTGGCAACGGGAATTCTGCCCCGCTCCTTAACAACACCCTCACTGCCGGGCCGGACAACGTGGTTTATGCTTATGAATGGGACGCGACCCTGGCAGCGGGAGGTTCAATCATAATCAGCGAAATAGAGACGGTGGTGCCAGAGCCTTCATCCGTGGCGCTGGTTGCGTCAGGAATGCTTGCCTTGGCCTTGCTCTACCGGCGCCGGCGGGCGGACAGCGTAATTGCCGTTCTTGTTAGGGTAAAATTTTTTCTTCCATGAATTTTCTTTTTTAAAAATCTTGTGAAAAGTGCGTGAATTCCAAACCGACAAAATAAACAAATAAAACAAATTGTATCTATGAGTATCCATCCAGAAGGTGTTCTCTCCCGTAAACGCGTTGCATCCCTCGGCGCATGGCTGGTTTTGTCCGGCATGCTTCTTTTGCCGGGCCACGGCATCGCTCAAATCATCACCTTGACCGATGCGGGGTCCACGGCGACCGTTAATCTTGGCAGCAGTGCCGGGATGAACAGTTGGACCGTGAGCGGGCAAAATCAGTTGGAGCAGCAATGGTTTTGGTACCGGACTGGCGGCGGTATTGCGCAACCGGTCAACACGATTGGCGGGCTCACATATAATCAAAACGCCGGCCTCAATACGCTGGATGCAACTTACCAGAACGATCAATTGCTCGTCGAAATTATCTACACGCTTACCGGTGGTGGCATCAATTCGGGAAATGCCGATATGGACGAGCAGATAATGGTCATAAACCAATCAAGCAGCGATCTGAATTTGAACTTTTACCAATACTCCCATTTTAACCTGCTGGGGGCTGCCAACGATTACGTTCAAATTTTCGGCAGTACCGGAGATCATAACTATGTCCGCCAAAATAATGGTTCGACGGCCATTCAGGAAGCAATCAATGCACCGAGCGCATTTTACGCCGAGGCAGCTCCAATCAACCAGACCCTGGCTGAATTGAACAGTATAAATGGACTGACACTGAATGAAAATTTAACCGAGGGACCGGGCAACGTGACGTGGGCACTCCAATGGATCTCAACACTTGCCGCCGACGGCGGTGAGTTGGACTTGACAAAGGACAAAAGCTTGTCTATAGAGTTCGTTCCCGAGCCGTCAACCGTGGCGATCATCGCCATGGGGGCTGGTGCGCTGGGTTTGGCACTACGACGCAAGTTGTCCTGAGGGAGAATTTGGTCGGATGCAGATTGGCAGACTCAGGGCCGGTCATTGACCGGCCTTTAGTTTTATTGGCATTGACAAGAATTCGGCCATTAAGACTTGCTCTTGGCGGCAAGAGCGTACTGTCCGTCGGAACTGTTTTAATTTATGGAGGGCAGTCTTCAGCGTAGAGTGTTTGGAATGGTTTTGGTGGGCTGTGCCTTGGTCTACAAGCTGCACGCTGGCGGCAGCGGACTGAACACGGTCGTCGTCGTCAACCAGACCAGTTCCAACTCCTGCGAGTTGGGCAATTACTACTGCCAACAGCGCCAGGTACCGCCTCAAAACGTTTTATCCATCAATTGGTCGGGCGGCAATACCCTTTGGACCAGCAATGATTTTCAAACCAATCTGGTGGTGCCCCTCCTGAATATGCTGGCGACCCGACAGTTGACAAACCAGATTGATTACGTTGTCCTCTCGATGGATATTCCGTTCCAAACCAGCCTGGGTTCCACCCTCAACAGCACAACCGCGGCCTTGTTTTACGGTCCAAGGCTGGGCAACGGCAGCGATCCTTTTGGGATCACTAACAGTTATGCTGCCAGCGAGGCGGTCTTCCGCCGGGCGCCCCCGGTCGGCGCCCCCGGCTATTCCTTCCTGGCCACGATGATCACGGGTGATTCGCTTACCCAAGCGGAGCAGTTGGTGGATCATGGCGTTGCCAGCGATGGGACTTTTCCCCAACAACCGGTGGTCTTGGCAAAGAGTTCAGACCCTTATCGCAACATTCGGTACGCGTATTTCGACAACGCCATTTTCAACGTGAACATTCTGGGCGTTTCCTCGATTTTGCGCACCAATAGCGATTTGGTTACGTGGCCAAACGGCTGTTTGGGGTATCAAACGGGTTTGGCGCAATTCAGCGTCCCGCAAGGCATGTTCGTTCCCGGTGCCGTCGCGGACAGTCTGACTTCCTACGGTGGCATCATTTTCGGGAGCAACAGCCAGACCAACCTGCTGGCATTTATCAATGGCAGGGCGACGGGCAGTTATGGCACCGTGGCGGAACCGGCCAACGATACGCAGAAGTTTCCCAATCCCCAAGTTTACTTTTACCAGGCCCGCGGCTTCAGTCTGGCCGAGAGCTATTATCAAAGCGTCAACGTGCCGTATCTCGGACTCATGGTGGCCGAGCCGCTGGCGGCGCCCTTCGCCCAGCCCGTTTATGGACGATGGGGCACCAACCTCCCCAACGCCGTGCTGAGCGGCACAACCAACCTTTACGTGAATTTCAGCTCCTGGTTTGGGAACCACCCCCTGCAACAAGTTGATTTGTTCGTGGATGGCGTGTATTTCAGCACGCTGACCAACCTGGCTCCATGTCCCGGCAATTTGTTGACCATCACCCTGAACGGATATCCGATCACTTACACCGTCCCCACGAATTCAACCTTGAGCACGGTGGCAGCTGGGCTGGCCTCACTGATCAATGCCGCGACCAACGCCACCCTGGTGAAGGCCCTGGTTCATGGCGACCGCATCGAGCTGCAATCCATCGCCACCAATCTCGTGGCTGTCCCTTTCTACGTAACCGACAGCACGCCTACGAATACCCCCGGCCTTTCATATAGCGTCAACTACCTGCCTGATTCTTTTCCACCACAGATGACGCCCGGTCGTCCTGATAAAAACGGAGCCTACAGGATGGAGGTGGCAATTCCCAGCACGTTGGCGTACGTCATCCTGGCTTCAACCAATTTATTGGACTGGCAACCCATCTTCACGAATGACGTGCCGGGACTGCTGAATTTTACCGATTATGACTCCACGAACTATCCCGCGCGCTTTTATCGCATGACTTGGCCGGTGCCGGATCAACCTCCCCAATTGTCTGCGCCGAGAATTGTCAGTCCGGGAACGTTCCAGATGCACGTGGACAGCACGCCCGGGCAGCCTTGGGCCGTTCAAGTCTCCACCAATCTCGTTTATTGGGTGTCCGTCTTCACCAATCAGCCCGGCGGGGCGATGGATTTTGTTGATGCTTACGCCACGAATTCGAGCCGGTTTTACCGGGCATGGCTCGTGCCTCCGGCGCCACCCGGCTTCGCGGTGCTGAACGTGGCGACAAACCTCACGCTGGTCCGGGTTAGCAATGCCGTGCGGCCTTACATGGTTGGGGTCTCGACCAACCAAGGCCAGGTGACAACGTTGGCAACCAATTTCGCCCTCGGCGAAATCCAAACCACCGCCGCAAGTGCGATTGGCAGCGGCAACAGTCTTTCGACTTATTTAAGCGCCAGCCAACCCACGTTTCTGGCCTCGCAAGCGTTCGGCTTGCAGGGGTACTCGGTGATCAGTAATACGCCCCCCACCAGCGCCTGGATTCAATTTGCTTTTACCAAGACTAATGGGCAGGCGGTGGTCGTGGCCGTCACGAATCAATCGGGCGGAAATTCGATTGCGCTCGCCAGCCAGGTGTTCAACGCGATTAACACGAATCCCAGCCTGCAGGGTAGTGACGGGGTTCTGGCCGACGATTACGTGTTGAACACCGGTGCGGTCACTTTTAATCTGTACGCCCGGAGTCCGGGTTACCAGGCCGCCGCAATTCAAGTTCGCCCCACTAAGGCCAGCCAGGTGATCATGTCAACCACGCAAGGCCCCCTCAGGCAAAACCTGTCCGACCTCCAGCCTCGAAACCATCTTTACGTCACGGCCGGCGCATCCAGCCTGGCCCTGACCTTCCCCTTGGATACCACAACCCTGGCCGACGGCTATCACGAGTTGACTGCCGTGGCTTACGAAGGCAGTGACTCGCGAACCCAAACCCACGTGACCAAGCCCGTCCAAATCCGGAACAGTTCCTTGAGCGCGACCTTGACACTGCTCGACCTGACCAGTCCAGCCCCGGTGCAAGGCACCTACCACATTCAAGTTGCCGCCAACACCAACAATGTAAGCCTAATCACTCTGTACAGCACCGGCGGCGCGTTGGGTACCTTCACAAATCAATCCACCGCGACTTTCCCGGTGGCTGGAACAAATTTGTGGGCCGGATTGCATCCTTTCTATGCTATTGTCAAAACTTCCGGTGGCCTTGAGTACCGCACGGGAACCCAATGGGTCCAACTGGTATCCACGCCATAACGGGTTCAAGCCAGCTGTTCGGGCAAAAAACGACGGATGATTTGCTCGACTCGATTTTCAGCCAGTTTTGCATCGGGAAATAAAGTCCGCGCATGGTAAATGGATAAATTCGCGTCCAGTTGATGTCCGATATGGAGAATTGTTTATGGTCGGAGGAAATTCGCTGACAGATGCGGCTCAGATTAGTTGCACAAACAGTTTGAACGTTGTCATTGAAAGCAGAAATATAATGCCCGGAGAAACAGTCCAAGGTTGGCTGTTTGTCCAAATTCCGTCTGAAGGGTTGCCTGCAAAATGGCGGGTGCGTATTACAGACTCGACTAAAAAACATCTTTTGCGGAATTTGCAGGGACAAATAGAGATAGTGACTTTTCCTCGATTCCCATACAGTTTTGTGAGTTTTATTGTTTGAAAGCCCATCAGGATATATCGTATGTCGCTGGAACTCATTAGGTTATGGCGTTTCATTGATTCAATCACATTTCAAAAATGGTAATTGCATAAAAGTGGTCATTTACAAGTGGACGGGTTCTGGAATTTCAAATTTAGGACACCGCCGAACAAGTTTAGCGCTTGACACACACACGGAGCGTTGCTAATATTCGCAATTCAGAATTGATGTTGACCCGCAGTTCAGAATTGATGTTAACCCAGAGTTCAGTATTGCTGTTAACCCCAAACAATCGAGTTGTGGTAATTAATTAAGAAAGGAAAAATTATGAAACATTGGATGAAGTTGGTAGTTCTAACGTCGGCGTTTGTGGCATCGGCATCATTGTCCTTTGCGGCACTCTTGAATGTAAACCCAACCTTTCCTAAGGTCAATTTCTCGACCACCGCCTCGACGGCGGTTAATTACACTTACACCGCGACCAACGGGAGCGGGCTTTTTTCGGTTTCTGCGCCGGTGCAGACGATGATTTTTACCAGTTTGGGAGGCACGCAGCCCTTTAGTGTGGGCAGCACCGTGCAGATCAGCATTGTGGTCAGCAACACAGGCGCTCTGGTGGGCGGCGTGGCGGGAGCCGACTTGGTTTTGCAGGGGACGGTGTCACGAATTGTTGGTGGCGTGACCAACACGTACTCCGGCGTGCTTTTAACGGGCGAAGTGACGGCATTTGGTTTTTCAAAAATACTCACCACCAGTTACTTCGACTTTCAGTTCACCCCCACCGGCGGCCTGCTTCAGAACTTATTCTGTGGACAAATCGGCGTTACGTTGACAAGTCAAGGCGCCACGTTTACAGGCAGTTTTGCCAGCAATTTCCATGGTCCGGCCACCAAAGGCGTTGTCGGAGCGCTGGACCACACCCCGCCGACTATCATTTGTCCCACCGACATGGTGGTCGAGTGCCACAGCACCAACGACAGCGGCTCGGGCGGCGCGTATGTCAGCTATCCCACGCCGGTGGTGACGGACAATTGCGATCCGAATCCCACAATTGTCTGCACACCGGCTTCGGGCGACTTCTTTGACTTGCCGCCGCCGCCTGCCAATTCAAGCAATCATGTGGTGACCTGTGTGGCCACGGACGTTGCCGGCAACTCGAACACCTGCACGTTTAACATCACCGTTCAGGACACGCTGCCGCCCGCATTTGCGGATACGAACAATCCGATGATCAGCTGCAGCCTGTGCGTCCCGATAATACTGACCAACGATCCGGGCGTATGCTATGCCACCTTAACCTTCCCGACGCCGGAGGCCATAGATTTTTGCTGTCCGCTCATAATCTCCACGATCGTGAGTGCAGTGGACGAGAACGGCGCCGTGATCAACCTGATCGATCTCGGCAACGGGATGTTGCAGGGCCAGTTCCCAGTGGGCACAAACGTAAGCGTGGTGGTGACAACGGCCAGCGACGGGCGCGGCAATTCGGCGCAGCATCTTTGTGCCGTTGTAGTTATGGACACTGAACCGCCTGTGATCAACTGCCCCACCGACCAGATTGTGGAATGCACCGGCGGGCAGATCTTCTTCCAAGAGCCAATCGTCTATGACAATTGTCCGAATGTGACTTATTCCTGCGCGCCGACCAACGGCAGCGCGTTGGGCATTGGCTCGCACCAGATCGTCTGCACCGTAATCGACTGCAGCGGCAACACAAACCAATGCACGTTCTATGTGACCGTGCAGGACACCACTCCGCCCACGATTTCCTGTCCGGCTAATGTCACGGTGGAGTGCGGACAGCCCACTGACCCCAGCAGCACTGGTGTGGCTACAGCCTCGGACATTTGCGATTCCAGCCCGACGTTGACGTTCACTGATGCCGTCTCAGGCAACTCCCCACAGATCATTACTCGCACCTGGACAGCCACGGACAATAGCGGCAATTCCAATTCCTGCGTTCAGATTATCACCATTCAGGACACTACGCCGCCGGTGATTACCTGCCCGCCGGACAAGCAGTTGCAGTGCGGTGACTCGACCGATCCCGCCAACACCGGCACGGCCACGGCCATCGACACCTGCAGCGGGAACGGGAATGTTGCCATCACGTTCACTGATGTCGCCACGCCCGCCAACTGCACGGGCAATGCTGGCATTGACCGTACTTGGAAGGCCACGGATGCCGGCGGCAATAGTTCCACCTGCATTCAGCATATCACCTTTGTTGACACCACAGCGCCGACAATTACTACGGTCCCGACCGGCTCCAATCTGGGCTGCAATCCCACAAGTCTGCCGGACGACGCCAGTGTCAAGGCACTGGTCACCTCCACCGATAACTGCGGCACGCCGACCGTTAATGTTTCGCATGTGGACGGAACCTCTGGCTGCACGGTCACCCGCACCTTCACCGTGACTGCCACCGATGCCTGCGGCAATGCCGCAACCCCACAAACGGTGATTTACACCTGGACCGCCGACACCACGGCGCCGACCATTACTTCGGTCCCAACCGGCTCCAATCTGGGTTGCAATCCGGCCACGCTGCCGACCGACGCCAGTGTCAAGGCACTGGTCACCGCCACCGATGATTGCGACACGCCGACCGTCAATGTTTCGCATGCGGACGCGACCTTTGGCTGCACGGTCACCCGCACGTTCACCGTGACCGCCACCGATGCCTGCGGCAATGCCGCAACCCCACAAACGGTGATTTACACCTGGACCGCCGACACCACGGCGCCGACAATTACTTCGGTCCCAACCGGCTCCAATCTGGGCTGCAATCCTGCGACTCTGCCGACGGACGCGAGCGTGAAGGCGCTGGTGACCGCGACGGATAATTCCGGTGTGGTGACTGTCACTGTCACCCACGTGGATAGCGGAACTCCCTGCGCGCCGGTTCGCACTTTCTCCATTACGGCGGCGGATGGCTGTGGCAATGCGGCGTCGGCGGCTCCGGTCGTTTACACCTGGACGGCAGATGTCACCCCGCCCGTGCTGACGCTACCGGCTGACGTGCAACTCCAGTGCGGCAACCCCACCGATCCTTCCAACACCGGCTTTGCGACGGCGGCCGATGGATGCGGCGGGAGCGCCACGATTACCTATGTGGACCAGGCGGCGGCCACCAATTGCACGGGCAAGGCGGGCATTAACCGCACTTGGACTGCGGTGGATGGCTGCGGCAACTCGGCCAACGGCGTGCAACACATTACCTTTGTGGATACCTCGGCGCCCGCCATCGCCTGCCCAGGCGCTGTAACGGTGGTCGTTTCTGGAACCAACAACGTCTCCGCGACGAACTCGGTCATCGCCGCGTTCCTGCACGGCGTGACCGTGATTGACAATTGCAGCGGCGGCGTGACGATCGCCAACAACGCGCCGTCGTCCTTCCCGCTGGGCACCAACACCGTGACCTTCACCGCGACGGATGCCTGTGGCAACTCCGCGACCTGCCAATCCAAGGTCATCGTTGTCGCGACCACCCCGATCTGCGAACCCATCATCATGGCTCCGTTCTATTGCCAGCATCACTTCGACGGATTCGGGTCCTGCCAGTTCGCCACCTTCGAGGGCAACCTCACTCTGACGGATGGCGACCAACCCATAGACTTCCGCACCGCTTCCAACGCCCCGGTGAGCCTCACCGTGACGCTCGGTAGCAACTCCCCCGTGGTGCTCTATTCCACCCAGCTCGTCTGCTCAGTTTACAAGGATTGCAGCGGCGGCGAGGCGTGGCAGTTCACCAGCCGGAATCCTTGGGAGAAGGTGATCTTCCGGTTCATCGACAACCAAAAGTACAACGCGTTGATGGATCCCAAGCTGCCGTCGTCAGCCGCGACGGGCTACCGGAACGTGGGTAAGCTCTCGACGGTGTCCATCGGCGCCGACCAGACCCGGTTCTTCTACGCGTTCCAGTACGCCACGCAGCCGATCACGATAGTCGTGGATGGCATCGCTCTGGTGTCCATTTCTAACAACGTCGCCCGGTCGTCGTTCCCGATCTCGCAATCTGGCGCGACGATCCAAGTGTGCTATCCGGATCGCCTGATTCCCGGCAACGTCATCCAATGGTACGCCACCGGCGACCCGAGCAAGGTGTCATCGACAAACCTGATTTACAGTCAGCAAGCCTCTGCCACCGGCAACTCCACTGCCACGTATTTCAACGAGGGCGGTGTGTTCGAAATTCAGGTCCCGGTCTCGAACATCCCCTATAGCTACAAAGAACGCGTCTCGTGCGTCCAGTTCACTCTCGGCAAAGCAGGTGTGACGTCCAAGATCGCCTGCGGCAGCTTCTGCCAGGGTCCGTTCAACATCATGGGCGGCTGTGACTGGAGCTTCGGCCGCTGCTCCGACTTCGAGGATGAGTTTGACCAGGGATGCTGGCACTGGTAAATGGGCCGGGGCGTGCAACGCCCTTGAAAGCAGTTCATGACGAAGAAAGGCATCATCCTCGGCCTGGCTGCGCTTGCCGCAGCCGCCGGAATCTGGTGGCTGCTCAGGACGGAACGACCGGGCGGCTCAGCGCCGCCGGGTCCTGCCCCGGCTGTTGAGGCCGCTAAACCACCGGCGGGCGCCGGCTCGAATGCGGTGCCGCAAGCCGCATCCCTACCACCCGCGACTCAACCGTCGCAGCCCAAGGCCGCGAGCGGGCGGTCGAAACAGCAGCGCGCCGAACTGCTGGCCGCGTTGAAAGGGGTGTCCGTCGATCCCGCCAGGAAGGCGCAAGTCGTCGCAACGCTGGATGACGTGAAGAAGCTCTACAACTATGCCGGCGCGATGGGATGGGACGATGCCAAAGCGCTCATCGCCAAACGGCAGGAAGCGACCAAGGATCTCGAGAAGCGTCTGGCGGCGATGGGGCAAGGCGGCGCCAGCGCCATTGCCGCTACCTATGGCGAAGTGGACGACGTCCGCGGCCGTATGACGCTGCTCCACGCCCTTGGAATGATCCAGGACGACCAGGCCGGCGGCTTGCTCCAGGCGTTGCTCGACAGTGAAAGTTCCTTGAGTCTCCAGCGTGAGATTATCGACGCGCTCAGCCTGAGGCACGATGCGGACACCGTTGCGCTCCTTGCCCAGATTGCGGCCGAGGCGTCGGATTCTCGGCTTCGGTTCGCCGCGGTTCAGGGCCTGGCGGGGCGTGAGGACGGGTTGTCGGCTCTGCAACAACTCATGCAGACGGAGACGGATCCCGAGGTGCAAAAGGCGATCGTGTTGGCCGTCGGCGGGGTCCACACCGACGCCGCCCAACGCCTGCTTGCCTCGATCGCAGACGCTCCCACCACGGACACCACCATCCGGAAGAGCGCCATCCAAGCGCTGGCCCGGAGTTTCGGGGCCGGGGCGCTCAGCGTGTTCCAGCAGCTTCTGAACGATCCGGACCAGGGTATCCGGGAGAACGCAGTCACCGCCGTGGCCCAGATCCATAACGACCAGGCCTTGGCTCTGCTCCAACGAACCGCGTCGTCCGACGCATCCGAACTCGTGCGCCAGAAGGCCCAGGCGGCCCTTGCCGCCGCTTCGGTCCAGTGAGAGAGCGGCGGTCGTGGAAGTCCTGCAGGGGGAGACCCGTACCACGCGGCTCGATGGTCAGCAGATCGCGGCGGCGGTCGTCCGGCTGCGAAACAACTAGCTTTCGATGACGCTGATCTCGACCGGGCGAACGTTCACGCCCAGCTTTTCGAGCCACTGAATCAAGGCTTTCACGTCCGCGTGCTTGCCGTCCAACTCTAGGCAGATAATGCCGATTTCGTCCGTGACACTCGCCTGGCGAATGTTGGTGACGACCTTGAATTTGTGCCCGACTTCACAGATGAACGGTTGACCCACAAGCACGCCAGGAAGCCTGGCAGCGAATTGATTTCCAAATTCAACAGCAACTGGCATCTCAGACACGGGATCAATATAACAAGCAGCTGCAGAAATTCATGAATAACCTCAAAACTGCCGCCCGGATCACGGTAACCCCTTTGTCATAATCGCCTTGGCCCGGGCTTTTAGTTCACGGATCAAGGTGGTAGCGGCGGTTCATGTAGAGTTCATCCGCCACCTGAAAAATGGCCTCGGCGTTTTTCTCCAGTTCCAAATCTTGCGGTGTGGGCCGCGGCGTCAGTTCCAAATTCACGACGTGCAGGTTCCCGGCATAAAATTTGACCGCTTTTTGCAGGCCCAGCACCACCATCCGGTCATGGGCGAACATCCCGATGTCACGGTTGTGATTCAGCAAGGCATGGAATGTGTCCGGCGGGTCGTGCAAAAGGTCGCGTCCCAGAAACAGGCTTTCATAAGGGCGGCCAATCAGTCCGAGAATCGTCGGCGGCAAGTCCAGTGAGCAGCCGGTCGCGTGGAGGCGTTGCGGTTGGGGCGCGACTAACGGGCCAAGGATCACGAGCGGGATTTCGTAGGAAAAAATCGGGATGTCCTGGCTGCCATAGACCCGCGCACCATGGTCGGCCACGACGACAAAAATGGTGTTCGTCCAAAATGCCTCTTGTTTCGCGGCCTTGAAAAATTGGCCGAGGCACCAGTCGGTGTATTTGACAACGTTATCGCGGGTGCCATTCGGGTTTTCGGGAATGCGGCCTAGGGGATAAGTGTAAGGCTTGTGATTCGACACGGACAGGATGGTGGCGAAAAACGGTTTGTTCGCCTGGCTCAAGGCGCGGAACTGCCGGATGGCGCCCGCGTATAAATCCTCGTCGCTCACGCCCCAGACGGTCGCGAAGGCCGGATTGGGAAAATCTTTTTCGTCCACGATCTGGTCGAAACCGTTGGCGACCAGAAACGGTTTCATGTTGTCGAACATGGCGTGTCCGCCGTAGAGGAACATCGTGTCGTACCCGTCGCGCTTGAGCACGCGCGCGATGGTCTCGACGTTTCCGGAGCGGTCGCGATGCACAATCGCATCGCCGGGCAGCGGCGGGAACGACGACAGCGCGCCTTCCATACCGCGCACGGTGCGGTTGCCGGAGGCGTAAATGTTGTCGAACAACAAGCCTTCCTGCGTGGCGAGCCGGTCCATTTCCGGCGTCAGCGTGTTCGTGCGGCCAAGGCAGCCCCAGAATTCCGAGCCGAGACTTTCTTCGAGCAAAATCACGACGTTCAGTCGTGGGCGATTGGAATCGCCGGAAATTTTTCGTTCGATGCTGAAGTTGTCGCCGATGAAGGTCGCGTTGGTCGAGGCCAGCAGGCGATGCACGCGGGCGTAGGCTTCGTCGCGCGGCAGGGTTTTGTAAAATGTGGGATAGTCGAGATTGCGAGTCAACGCGGCGGCGAAAAAGGAAATGGCGCCGTTGTTGGCAATTTCATTGAGAGTGCGGTCCTCGCTGACATGGGGCGGGTTCAAAGAAATCGTCCGGGTGAGGCCAAAAAACAAAATCAACGCGCTTGCGAACCAGAGAAACCGCGTTCCGATCCAGACCGGCTTCATCCACATTGTTTTGAACAATCGCCCGGCCACCCACATCCAGACAGCGCCGATGAACAGGCAGCCGGCGACGACCGCCGGGACGGGATAGGCGTCCCAGATGTTGATGAACACCTCGCGGGGATAAATCAGATAGTCCACGGCAACGGGATTGAAGCGCGATTTGAATTCCGCGAAGAAATAAAATTCTGCCGCGAGCAAAAACACCTGCACGGCCCAGAGCAGGGTCATGAAAAACCGGAACCCGAGGCGGTGGATGAGAGCCGCGAACAGGCGGTTGCCGAAGATAAAACACCAAAACAGCGGCGGCAGCATGAACCACAGCGCGGCGATGACGTCGCGGTAAAAGCCGGCGGCAAAGGCCAGCAGCACGTTCCAGGGCGCGGCGGAAGGCGGGCCAAATTGAAGCAGCAACACGAGACGCAAAATGGTGAAGGCGGCCAGCAGCGACACAAAGCAGAGCACGAGGAAGCCATAACGCGAGCGCGGTTTTTTCTGGAAACGCGATGTGGGACGCTGGTTCATCAATTTGGATTCTGGCAGGCGGAGGTTAAAGACGTTCAGTCGTTTGGCCAAGCCGGTTTTCAGCGGGCGTGGTTCAGATTTGACAGCGCGCGGTTTGTGCCCAGAATGTAATGCCGGTCTCGGTTGCCAGCGTAGCTCAGTTGGTTAGAGCGTGGGACTCATAAGCCCGAGGTCACTGGTTCGATTCCAGTCGCTGGCACCATCCTACGCTCTGAACCGACTTCCGGAGGTTCGGAGCGTAGGATGGTGTCCTCCGTAGCCTTGGCGAAGGAGGACTTTTCGGGTTAAGTTCCGAGCTATGGATGGCAGGCCAACCTTTCTGTAGCGCAGGGCGAAGACTGCCGCGCCGTAGTCCCGCAGAGCGGGACGAAGGCGGGCTGAAGCTGTCGTTCCATGATACGCTTCAAGCTTCGACCTGGCAGGCCATTTATTCGCTGCTTGACCTTTTGGGACATAATGGATTAACTGTGCGCCGTTAGGCAAATTCATGTTTGCGCAATTCAAAAGCCTGTTTTCCAACGATATTGGAATAGACTTGGGCACAGCCAACTCCCTCGTCTACGTGCGGGACCGCGGAATCGTCCTGCGCGAACCTTCGGTTGTAGCCATTCAGGCGGGCACTACCAACGTGCTGGCCGTCGGTGCGGAAGCCAAACGAATGCTGGGCCGCACGCCCGGCAACATCGTGGCCATCCGGCCCATGAAAGACGGCGTGATCGCCGACTTCGAAATCACCGAGGCCATGCTCCGCCACTTCATCCAAAAGGTTCACCATCGCAAATTGATTGCGCCACGAGTCGTGGTCGCAGTGCCTTCGGGCATCACGGAAGTGGAAAAACGGGCCGTCAAAGATTCCGCCACCCACGCCGGCGCGCGGGAGGTATATTTGATTGAGCAACCGATGGCTGGTGCCATCGGCGTCGGTTTGCCGGTGCATGAGCCGGCGGGCAACATGATCGTGGACATCGGCGGCGGGACTTGCGAAATCGCAATCATCTCCCTCGCCGGTATCGTCTTCTGCCGCAGCCTGCGGGTGGGCGGAGACGAATTTGACGAAACGATCACTGCGCACATGAAACGCGCCTACAACATGTTGATAGGTGAACGCACCGCGGAAGAAATCAAGATACGCATCGGCTCCGCGTTTCCGTTGGAACAGGAATTGACCATGGATGTCAAAGGCCGCGACCTGGGTTCCGGCCTGCCCAAAACCTTAATCATCCGTTCCGAGGAAATTCGCGAAGCGTTGCAAGAACCGCTGTCGAGCATTTTGGAGTCCGTCCGCCTCACGCTGGAACGCTGTCCGCCCGAACTTGCCGCCGACCTTGTGGATCGCGGCCTGGTCATGGCCGGCGGCGGCTCGCTGTTGCGCGGCATAGACCGGCTGGTGGCCGAGGAAACCGGCTTGCCGGTCCACCTCGCGGACGACCCCATGAGCGCCGTTGCCGAAGGCACCGGCCGCGTCTTGCAGGAAATCGAATTCCTCAAGCGCGTCGCGACCAACGCCAAATACTGATTTCCCGCCTTTGCGTGGCCGAAGCCCTGCCTGGCGGGGCGAAGGCCCGCGCGTTCGCCTGCGCGCCCCGACACGTTTGTCGGGAGTTGCAGGATGTTTAGGAAAAAAAATTATCTCGCGCCTGGCGCGGTGACGCTGCTGGCACTGCTGATTCTCAGCCTGCCGCCGCGCGTGACCGCCCATCTCAAGCTCACCATCGGCAGTTTGTTTCTGCCGCTGTTCGGGCTGGCCGACACCACCCAACAACTCCCTGCCGATTTGGCCGACAGCGTCCTGCCCCGGCGCGAATTGTTCCAGCAAATTGACCGGCTTCGGCGGGAAAATGAACAGTTCAAGGCCCAGGCCATCCAGACTGCCGCCATCGCGCGCGAAAACGACCAGCTCCGTCCGCTGTTCGGCTGGCAGCGGCAGGCGCCGTGGAAACTCAAACTCGCCAATGTCGTCATGCGTGACCCGGCCAATTGGTGGCGCACCGTGCAGATTGACCTCGGCAGCCGCGACGGGCTCCGGGAAAATTTGCCCGTGCTCACCGCCGAAGGTCTGGTCGGTCGCGTCTCATCCGTCGGTCTTACGCGCTCGCAAGTTGTTTTGATGGGCGACCCGAATTGCCACGTCTCCGCGGTTGTTGAAAATCCGGCGCACGACATGGGCATAATCAGCGCGAGCGGCCCGCTGGGTACTTCGCTCGTGAATTTGACCTATCTTTCCGGCAGCGCCAGTTTGAAACCCGGCCAGAACGTCATCACCAGCGGCCTCGGCGGCGTTTTTCCCAAAGGCATTCCCATCGGCCAGGTGATGGATTCGCGCCCGGTTGAATTCGGCCTTTACACCGAGGCGCGCGTGAAACTTTCGGCGAATCTCGGCGCGCTCGATCAAGTCTGGGTGCTGTTTCCATGAAGATGAAAAAACATCGAACATCCAACATCGAACTCCCAACATCCAATAATACTGGTGCGCCCTCCAAGATTGTCGTTGGGCGTTGGATGTTGGATGTTGGTTATTGGTTATTCCCCATCAAATGAACGTGTTTCGGACCATTCTGATTCTGGCCGCCGCGTTTCTGGCGGTGTTTGGGGAAGCAACGTTTCCCGTCCTGCGCCACTGGCTCGGCGCACAGGTGGATTTGCTGCCGGTGCTGATGGTGTATGCGGCGTTGAACGCGGACATCGCCACGGTCTCGTTGCTCGCCGTGCTGGGCGGTTTATGGTTCGACGCGCTGTCGGCCAATCCGCTCGGGATCAGCATCCTGCCGCTCTATATTGTCGGGTTCTTGATTTCGATCCGGCGCGACTTGATTTTGCGTGAGCTGTCGTTCGCGCAACTCGTCCTCGGCACCATGGCCAGCGCCATCGTGCCGGTGCTGTCCATTTTGCTTTTGTTGACCGCCGGGAAACAACCACTGCTGGGCTGGGGTTCGATCTGGCAATGGCTGGTGATGACCGCGGGCGGCGCGGCGGCGACGCCGTTTGTTTTCGCGCTGTTCAATTGGTGCAACCGCTCGCTCGGCTATCAGCCGAGGATTGAACCCGGTTTCCGTCCCGACCGGGAAATCCGTCGGGGAAGAATATGAAAATGAACATGAACGGAGTGTTGGAGTGTTGGGAAAAAGCGCCCAATTTGCCATCCATTACTCCATCACTCCATCACTCCATCGCCCCATTTCGGTCCCATGCTGATTTTTGACGAACTGAAAAAGAACGATCCGCAGCTCCGCCTCCTGGCGGTGGCGCTGGCGGGCGGCCTGTTTGTTTTACTGGCCGGCCTGTGGTGGGTGCAGGTCGTTTCCGCGCGCAAATATGAAAGCCATTTGGAGACGCAGTCGTATCGCACCGTCCGCATCCCCGCCGTGCGCGGGAAAATTCTCGACCGCGACGGCCGGGTGCTGGCTGAAAATCGTCCGCGCTACAGCCTCAGCCTTTACCTTGATGATTTACGCCGGCAATTCGACGCCGCTTACGGTGCAGCCATCACGCAGGCGCGTGCCGACCAGAAACAGCGCATCGCCGCGCAGGAGAAAAAACTTGGCCGGTCGCTGACCAAGGCCGAACGAAAGCAATTCTCGCTCACGACCGATCAATTGAAACAGCTTCGCGAACAATCGCGTTTCCGCGTGGCGGACAGCGTGGTGGAACAGGTCAGCCAGCGGCTTGGCCAGCCGCTGATGCTCGATCCGGCGACGTTCAAACGTCACTACGATACGCGGCTCGCGCTGGCGTATCCGTTGCTGCCCAATCTCAACGAGACGCAAATCGCGCGTTTTGAGGAGCAATACCCCGGCGGCCTGGGCGTGGATTTGGACTTGCAGCCCGTTCGCTCTTATCCGTTCGGCACGACGGCGGCGCATTTGCTCGGTTATGTGCTGCGCGATGACAGTTCGTCGGAGGGCGAGGACGCCTTTTTCTCGTATCGGCTGCCGGATTATCGCGGCGCGGTCGGCGTTGAAGCCGGGTTCGACGCGCAATTGCGCGGACGCGCGGGCGCGGAGGCCGTGCTCGTCAACAATCTCGGCTACCGCCAGACCGAAAACGTGTGGAGCTGGCCGGAGCCGGGCCACAACGTCGTGCTGACGATGGACCTCGACATTCAACAGGCGGCGGAACGCTCGCTCGCAGCGCATCAAGGCGTGGACGCGCGCGCGGCGGTCGTCGTGATGGACGTGCGCACGGGTGACGTGCTGGCGATGGTTTCGTCGCCGGCGATCAACCCGGATTATGCCGCCAACGAACCGGCGCGCCTGAACGATCCGAAATTGCGTCCGCAAATCAATCGCGCCACGCAGGAAAATTACGCGCCCGGATCGATTCTCAAAATGGTTGTCGCGCTGGCGGGTCTGGAAAACGGGCTTAACCCCAACGCGACGATTTACAATCCGCCGTCTCCTGAAAGTCCGAATCACGGTTACATCATGGTTGGGCGGCGGCAGATTCAGGACACCGCGCCGCCGGGTGCATACGATTTTCGCCGCGCCATCATCCGTTCCTGCAACACCTATTTCATCACCAATGGTTTGCGGGCGGGCATTGAAAACATTGTTCACATGGGGAAGAAGTTTCACCTGGGCGAGCGCACCGGTTTGCCGACGCGACAGGAGACCAAGGGCATTTTCCCGACGCTCGACCGTGTGCACTCCGACTGGCATGACGGTGACACGGCCAACCTGTGCATCGGGCAGGGGGACATCGCGGTCACACCGATGCAAATCGCCGTGATGATTTCCGCCATCGCCAATGGCGGCAAGGTGCTCAAGCCGCGACTCGTCGAACGCATCGAATCACAAGACCCGGCATCGGGTGAAGCCCCGGCGATTTTTCCTTCAGGTGTCGTGTGTGACGTATTGGGCGTGCATCCGCGCAGTCTGAAAATTTTGCAGGACGCCATGCTCGCGGAAACCGAAGACCCGGAAGGCACCGGCCGCGCGGCGGTTTCGCCCGGGTTGCGCATTTGCGGCAAAACCGGCACGTCGCAGGTGACAGACGAACACAACCGGGTCGTGGACCACACAACGTGGTTTGCGTCGTTCGCGCCGTATGAAAATCCGTGTTACGCGGTCGTCGTCATGGTTCAAAGCGGCATTTCCGGCGGTGTCTCCTGCGCGCCGGTTGCGCATGACATTTATCAGGCGATTTTGAAAAGCGAAAAGTCAAACGGGCCCGCTTTGGCTGCGCTGCGGCGCGGCGGGCAGACAGATTAAATGTTCAACATTCCCATCAACGAACCTCACGTAAAGCTCGACCGGCTGCAATTGGCCGTGCTGGTCGGGTTGATGCTGATTGGCACGGCGTTCGTTTACAGCGCCACGATGGCGAATGCAACGGCGGCGGCGCTGCCGTGGTACGACCAAAGCTGGGTGCGGCAAATCATCTGGTATGCGCTCGGCATCGGCGCGGGCGCGGCGTTATGTCTGGTGGACTATCACACGCTGTCACGCTGGTCGTTCGTGGCGTATTGGGTGACGATCTTTTGCCTGGTCGCTGTGATGATTCCGCACATCGGCTCGATGCGCTTTGGTGCACGGAGGTGGATTGATCTGGGATTTTTCCAATTTCAACCGAGTGAATTCGCCAAGCTCGCGTTCATTCTGGCGATGGCGCATTTCTTGAGCCGGCCGGAGGATGAATTACAGCATCTGTCAATTTTCTGGAAAGGCATCGGGTTTTTGTTGCTGCCGTTCGCGCTGATTTTGAAGGAACCGGATTTGGGTTCGGCACTCGTATTATTACCAACGGGTTTGGTAATGATGTTCGTTGCCGGCACGCCCAAAGAATATCTGCTGCAGCTGGTCGGTGCGGTTGGTTTGCTGGCCGCGCTATTTTTGGTGGACATACTGTTCATGCCGCCGGGCTGGTGGCAGATTTCGATGCAGCCGTATCAGCGCGACCGGCTGCTGGTTTATTTTGGACGGGATTACACCCATTTCGCTCCGCCGAACGCCACGGCGGTGGAGTTGCAGCGCCTGCGACAACAACAACTGGACAACGAATATAATGTCCGGCAGGCGCTGATTTCCGTCGGCTCCGGCGGGCTGGCGGGCAAAGGCTGGCGGCAGGGCACACAGAACGCCCTCGGATATTTGCCGCGAGCAGTGGCTCATAACGACTTCATTTTCTCCGTGATTGCCGAGGAGGAAGGATTCGTCGGCAGCGTGATTGTGATCGCGCTGTATGCGGTGGTTCTCTTCACAGGCTTGAGAATCGCCGGCCAGGCGCGCGACCGCCTGGGCAAACTCGTGGCGGTGGGCGTCGTGACGCTCATTTTCAGCCACGTTTTCATCAATATCGGCATGAACATTCGCATCATGCCCGTGACGGGCGTCCCACTGCCGCTGCTTTCCTACGGCGGGTCTTCAGTGCTGTGCTCGTTGATCGCACTGGGCTTGATGCAAAACATATACATCCATCGAAAAGGATACTGACTATGAGTAATAACAATTTTTCGCGGCGGCGCCGCGGAATGCGTTTCCGCCCCAAAGGTGGCTTCGGCCAGACCCAGCAAAAACCCGACCGCGAAGCCGTCCAGGCTCGCGCCGACGTGGTGACTGAACAGGGCGGTGCGGAGCACGTGTTCGAAAAACGGCACACGAACGAAATTGAGCGCGCCGAAAACATCGCCGCCGGCCTGCCGCCGCAGGGAGCGCCGGAAAACAAAACGCCGGATTCCGGCGCGGACAAAAAAGAATTCCGCGAGCCAAAGATCGAAACTCCGGCCCCCGTGGAGGAGGAAAAACCCTTTGTGCCGGTGCCCGTGGCGGAACAGCCCAAAGGCATTTTGGACACCATCAAATTCGCCGCGAATACCCTCGTGAAGAAAGTTCAGCAGCTCATCCGGCCGGAGAAGAAAGTTCACAAGGAAGTCGTCATCAACGCCGAGACGCTCGAAACGCGCGTCGCCGTGCTCGAAGACGGACGGTTGGAGGAATTCAACATCGAACGCACCACGGAGGAACGCCTCGTCGGCAGCATTTTCAGAGGCAAGGTGCGCAACCTCGAAGACGGCCTCAAAGCCGCGTTCGTGGACATCGGCTTCGAGAAAAATGCGTTTCTGCATTATTGGGACATCGTGCCAAACCAGTTCGACAGCGGCGTGGAAATCGTCGAACGTCCCGCCGGGCGGGACCGCCGGCCGGCTCGGCCCAAGATCACCCAAAAGGACATCCCGCGGCTTTACCCGCCGGCCAGTGAAATCATCGTGCAAGTCACGAAAGGTCCGATTGGCACGAAAGGACCGCGCATCACGACCAACCTGGTTTTGCCGGGACGTTATCTGGTGCTGCTGCCGAATGCGGATCAAAGCGGCATTTCGCGCAAAATTGAAAACCAGGAGGAACGCAAGCGGCTGAAAAAAATCCTGCGCGAACTGGCGATTCCAGATGGCATGGGTGTCATCATGCGCACCGCCGGCGAAGGCCAGCAAAAACGTTATTTCGTCCGCGACCTCGCGTTGCTGCTAGAGGAGTGGCGCGGCGTGCAGGAGCGCATGAAGAACCAGCCGCCGGCGACGTGCGTTTTTCAGGAACCGGATTTGATTGAGCGTACCGTGCGCGACTTTTTGACCGAAGACGTCGAACGCATTGTCGTGGACAATCAAAAAGCCCACGACCGGATGCGGGAGATGGTCACCAAAATCTCGCGGCGCTCGGCTGACAAGGTGAAGCTCTACACCGACGCCCAGCCGATTTTTGACCGGTTCAACATCAGCAAGCAATTGGAGAACGCCTTCTCGCGCCAGGTGCATTTGAAGAGCGGCGGCTACATCGTCATTGACGAAACGGAGGCGCTGGTGGCGATTGACGTGAATACGGGCCGGCACAAGGGCAGCCGCGACCAGGAAGCCACGATCCTGAAGGTGAATCTCGAAGCCGCCGAGGAAATTTGCCGCCAACTCCGGCTGCGCAACATGGGCGGACTCATCGTGCTCGATTTCATTGACATGAAGTCGCGCCGCGACCAGCAGTCGGTGTATCAACGCGTCAAGGAAGGTCTGCGCCGCGACAAGGCCAAGACCCACATCCTGCCCATCTCGCAGCTCGGCTTGATGGAAATGACGCGCCAGCGCCATACCGAAAGCGTGCGTTCGGCGGTGTATGACGACTGTCCGTATTGCAAGGGCCGCGGCAAGGTGAAGAGCGTCGTAACCATGAGCGTGGAAATCCAGCGCAAGCTGCAGGAGATTTTGAAAAAGCGCGAGCGCGACGAATCGGATTTCCAACTGCGCATTGTGGTGAATCCCACCGTGCTCGACCGGCTCCGCACCGAAGACGAAAAACATCTCATCGAGATGGAAAAACGCTACTTCGGCAAGCTGTCGTTCCGGGCCGACAACGGTATGCACGCCGAACAGTTCAAGATCGTGAACGTGGAAAACAACGAGGAACTGGCCAGCGTCGGTTCTTAAAAGGTAGGGCGCGATCTCCGCATCGCGCCGCGCGGCTCGCTCGTCCGCCTTCGCCAAGGCTTTGGCGGGACAAGGAGAGCGAGCCCTGCCAGACAAATCAAAAACCGCCCCGCGAGAAACTGCGGGGCGGTTTTATTTTGGGCGAAGACTTGAAAATTTTGCGATCTGTCCTTGTATTAGGCCGCGTCGCTCAAAAGCTATTAGTCCAACTCTCGTCAAAATCTCCAATCTTTTGTCGGAACTCCTGCTGATTTACCACATGCACACTGTTTGACTCCGAGGGATATGCATTCATATACACATCTCCTCGCGTTTCGTTAAAAGCCCTATGGTCAATATAAATGATGAATGTCTTGCCGTCGGCATCGGTAATAGTGGCTCGTATCGTCCCGCCATCATCAAGACCGGGTTGTATTTGGGCATGTTTAATTGGTGGCACTATCTTGATGCCATCTTGAACGAATGGATTTGCTTGATGAGCGCATCCTGCACAAAGACCCACGAAAGCAAGAAAAAGTATAGTTTTCATATAGCGGCCTAACTAACAATGGACGGCTTGTTTTGCAGCTTATCCAATTTCATGGTCAAAGTTTCCCCTTGGTGCTCGGCAATTTGCCAACAATTCGCGGATCGTGCTGGCACGCCGCGTCCGCCGCGCGGGCAAAGGCCTTGAACAGCGCCTCGACGATGTGATGCGGTTCATCGCCGTAGAGCAGTTCCAAATGCAGATTGCAGCGGGCTTCGTTGGCGAAGCCCTGGAAAAATTCGCGCGCCAGGCCAAAGCGAAACGCGCTCGACGAGTCTTGGAATTTTTCAGACCTGGCAACGCGCTTTTGGGCAAATTCATTCAGCCCGCGCCAGACCAGATGCGGTCGCCCGCCAAAATCAATGACACACCGGGCCAGACATTCGTCCATGGGCACATAAGCTTCGCCGGTGAACGGATTTTTGGGATGAAACCCCGCGCCGTAACGGCGGATGCCCTTCTTGTCGCCAAGCGCGAGCGTGAATGCCTGGCCGAGCGCGATGCCGCAATCCTCGACCGTGTGATGCGCGTCCACTTCCAAATCGCCGCGGCAACGCAAATGCAAATCCACTGTCGCGTGCTTCGCGAACAGCGTGAGCATGTGGTCGAAGAACGGGATGCCGGTTTTGACCGAGGATTTTCCCCGGCCGTTGAGGTTGAGGCTGATAGTGATGCGGGTTTCTTTGGTGTTACGCGAGATTTTTGCTTGCCGGGCTTTCATGGCGGCGATTAAACCAGAGCGGCGCGCGAAAAACAAAGCGCAATTGCAATTCCAAGAACCGGAGACACGGGAGCGCAACTCGGCACTGCAGCCGACTCCCTCGCCCCGCCCGAGCGGGGAGAGGGCCGGGGCGAGGGGATTTGAGCAAAGCACCACCTCACCCCGACCCTCTCCCCCGTCGGCGACGGCGGAGAGGGAGAAATTGGCGGTGGTGTCAAGTTGCGACCGCACCATGATGCCCGGACTGAGTTGTGGGCTGCGCCTCAAGGCGGCTGATCGTTGGCGGGAGATGGCTGCGCCGCCATTTTCTTTTTGATTTCGTTAATCCGCTGTTGCAGCGCGTTCGGGTCCGGCGAAACTTTTTGGGCGGCTTGGAACCATTTGATGGCCTGCTGCCAGTTACCCGCCTCCCGTTCGAGCTGGGCGAGGTGATCAGTGATACCCCCAAAGGCACGCTTGTTGTCTTTTACGGCTTCAGGATCTTTGGCCCATTTATACAAAGCGAGTTCCCAGACGTTCCGGGCACGGTCGGTGTCGTGATCATTTTCATCGTAAAGCCGGCCCAACTCGAAAAGAATCTCGTAGCTGTTCGGATTGTTGCGCAATCCTTCGCGCAGAAACGCCTCGGCTTCCCGCGGCCGGTTGAGGTGCGTGCGCAGAAAGAATGAACCGACCGTGTAGGTTTCAATTTTTTGCGGGTCCATATCCGCCGCCAGCCGCAGCCAGGGTAAAATTTCACGTTCCTGGGTGTGTTCCAAGTGGGTGTGTTCGGTGATTCGGAAATTGCGGCCAAAACGGTCAACCCAATCCGTGGGTTTGCCCAGAAAATCCGCCTTTCGTTCTTCCTCTTCATTCTCAGCCTGTCCCTGGGTGGCGGTGACTATGGCTTTGGTTCCTTCGTCGCGCAGGTCAAAAATGGACGGGTAATAGCCGCTGTGAAAATAAACATCCGCCATGGTGAAGAATTGGTTCGCGAACAGTCGGCGTCCATCGCCAAACAACAGGCTGAAAACGTTGTCTGATTTGACCCGGTTGCTCCAGGTGCCACCGTGGGCGCGGGGTTCAATGCCCGTCGCCAGCGTAAAACAAGCCGTCAGCGCGAGCGCCAGAACCAGATATGGGGAAGCCTTCATCACGTGTTCAAACTTTTGCGCCGGAAACCGAGCCAAGTGAGCAGCAAAAACAACCCGCTGAAAGCCGCCGCGTAGAGCGTTGCCAGCACACAATCCAGCCAGCCCACCAAACCCCAGTCATAAACCACGCGGTCACGGATATCGAACCATTCCAGGTGTGGAATTAAAAAGTAAATCGTGTAAAAAATGGTTTGCAATGGCTGGGGTTGGTGGAGCGCCACCGTGTTCAAATGGCCTCCGACCAGCAAAATGCCGGCGACGGCGATGAAACAAATTGTGGTGGTGGACGACGGCGCGGCGGTGATGATTGAGGCGAGCAGTGACAGGGCGACGACCACGGCGAGCATGGCCCATTGCAGCCAGATGGCTTGCAGATAAGTCAGCCACGGCCAGTACTGTTCGCGCGAGCCGGTGATGATGGCAAAGAAAACGTAGAAGACCAGCAACGCAATGCCGGTGGCCAGCCAGCAGCCAAAAAATTTCCCCAGGATGAATTGCCCGCGCGTGACCGGCTTGGCCAGCAGCGGGAAAATGGTGCGGCTTTCGCGTTCAGCGGGAATCTGCCGCGCCGTGGTTACGATGGCGATGAGCAATGCCGAAATCCAAATGAGCAACATGCAAATGTCTTTGACGTAGCGCACGATTTTCGGGTCGTTAAAGAAATTGACCATGCCAGCGACGATGGTGATGAGCGCCGTGAGGACGAACAGAACGTAGAAATCCTTGCGGCGATAAAGCTCCTTGATGACGATGCCGGCCAATGCCCAAATCGTATTCATGACGCGGATTGTGTTTGATAGCCGATGATGTCCAGAAAGGCCTTTTCCAAATTGGCCTGGTGCCGGGCGACGAGATCACTGACGCGCCCCGTTGCCTTGAGTTCGCCCTGATTGATGATGGCCACGCGGTCGCAAACGGTCTCCACTTCGCCCAACTCGTGCGACGAAAAGAACACTGTCCTGCCCTCGTTTTTCAGGCGTTGGATGATCTCACGGACTTTCATGCGGCCCAGCGGGTCGAGGCCGCTGGTTGGTTCGTCGAGAATCAATAAATCGGGATTGTTGATGAGCGCCTGCGCGAGGCCGATGCGCTGCTGCATGCCTTTGGAATAGGATTTGATGGGACGTTTGCGCGCCTGCTCCAGTTCAACGAGCTTGAGCAGTTGGTCAATGCGCTGGTCCGCTTCCGTTCGCGGCAGGCCAAAGATGCGCGCGTAAAACCGGAGCAACTCCTCGGCGGTGAGAAACTTGTAGTAGTATGTCATCTCCGGCAAATAGCCGATGCGCTGGCGCGCAATGGGTTGGCGCACGTCAATGCCAAAAAGATACGCCGCGCCACGGGTCGGCGGCACGAAGCCGAGCAGGACGTTGATGGCCGTGGTTTTGCCCGCGCCGTTCGGGCCGAGAAAGCCGAAAACTTCGCCGATATTCACCTCCAAATCGAGACTGTCCAGCGCGACTTTGGTTGTCTGGCGCAATTCACCGCTGGTGAACTCAACGCGCAATTTTTCCGTTTGTAAAATGGTGCTCATGCCCGGCTTGAATGACCGTCGAATCCGGTCTTTCTCCTAACCTAAACGATTCTCGAAGTCAACCGCCGCCGGATTAAAAACAAAAGGCACAGGGTATCCCCTGTGCCTTGAGCAAGCCGGGCAGTTGTTACTGCAGGACATGAGCGGGTTCAACCGTTGTGCCGAGTGAACAAATAGCCTGTGGAATTGTGCCCACAGTTTGTAGACTGTATTCGCCACCGGCAGGACAGGGGGGAATTGACCCTTCAGAATTCAATTTGATGTAGGGTGTGATTTCATCGGGGTAGGCGACCGTGTCCCCGACGTGTTTTCCTTTTTCGATCGCAACCTGTTGGACTGCGGTTTCAATCTGTCGCAGATTGTTGATACAGGCGGTGGCTTGCGATCTGGTGCGGGCTTTCAAGAAGCTGGGAATGCCAATTGCCGCCAGGACGCCGATGATGGCCACGACAATCATGATTTCCACCAGCGTGAAGCCCGCCAAGAGCGAAGCTTTGGAGGTTTTCATACTATGTTTTCTTTCGTTTATGCGGCGTGAACCACACAACGGGCGAGTTATAACATAATGATTACGGTTACGTTCACTAATTGCCCATTGCGACCGCAATTCACTATTTAATTAGCAGTACCAATGCCAAAATCCAAGTGAAAAACAGGCGGTTTTTGAGGATCAGCCGGCCTGGGTTGCAAAAAAGCAAAAAAGGCCCGAAGCCTTTCGCTTCGAGCCTTTGAATCAAACCCACCATTAATTACGGCAGAATATGGGGGTTGTCGGTGAGGGTACTCAGCGTGCAAGTCGGAGTATTGCCCACAGCACCGAGAGCGTAAGTGCCGCCCGCCGGACACGGAGGAATGCTGGTGGCAGAGTTCAACTTGATATAGGGCGTCAAGTCGGTGGTCAAAGTAATTGTATCACCGGTCTTTTTGCCTTTTTCCAGCGCGAATTCATTCGCGGCGGCGTCAATCTGCCGCAGGTTGTTGATGCAAGCATTCATCTGCGAGGTGGCGCGGGCTTTCACAAAGTTGGGAATGGCAATCGCCGCCAACAGGCCGATAATGGCCACGACGATCATGATTTCCACCAGTGTAAAACCTGCCTTGCGGAGGCTTTTGGTATTTTTCATTGTTATTTTTCTTTCCGTTTGTTGCGGCGTGAACAATACAACAGGCGGGTTACAATGATTACACTTTGTTCACTGATTGCCTGCTGCAACCGCACCTTACTGGTAAGTTAGCACTCGCGGTGCCAAAGCCAAAGTAAAAATGCATCTGCCTCTGGCATCCGTTAATCAATCCAGTGCATGGAATAAAACGAAATAAGGACTCAACGACCAAGACTTGTGTGGTTTTCCCGTGAAAATCGCCATGCGCGTTTTGTTGCAATGTCTCAACTTAAAACGCTCTGTAGGATTTTTAGACATGGTGGAGGTAAATAATTTGCACCGTTTTAGGTGGCAAAGCGTCAGAGTCACACCGCAGCCCGGGTTGCCCAAAATACACCTACAACAAGTTCAACCCGGTGTGGTGGTTTGGGAACATTGACAATCCGGCTCCGCCTGCATGGTACAAGCCGGAGGATAAGTATCGGGTGCTGAAATGGCACTTCCGTAATCCGTTCCACAACTTTGATAATTACGTCATCGGGGTGGCCGACAAGAAATTCGTGCGGAGCGGCAAATATCCGGAGTGAAATTCCAGACCGCACGGCGGCTGGGACTTTGAGGTGGCCCGGCACAGTTGGCGTGCAATTCGGTGTAAGTTCAATCTGCGCCTTCGCTTCTTGCTTCCGCCTTCATTGCATTTCGGCGTGACGAGTCGGCGTGGGCTGTGGCTAAATACGGTGTGTGAACACGATTGGCATCGTTCCCGCACGTTACGCTTCAACGCGGTTTCCCGGAAAACCGCTTGCGCTCATCGCCGGCAAGCCGCTGATTCAGCACGTCGTCGAGCAATGCCAGAAAGCCAGGTCGCTGAGCGAAGTCATCGTGGCGACGGACGACACACGGATCTGGGAAGTGGCACAGAATTTCTGTCGCGCGGAAATGACGCGACCGGACCATCCGAGCGGTTCCGATCGCATCGCCGAAGTCGCCGGGCGTTGCCCCTGCGACGCGGTGCTGAACATCCAGGGCGACGAACCGTTGATTGACCCGGCGGTGATTGACGCTGTTGCCGGCGCACTCGCGCGCGACGAAATGTCCACCGCTGCCACGCGTATCAAAAATCCCGAAGAACTCGATAATCCAAACGTCGTAAAAGTCGTTGTCAGCGCCGCTGGCCGCGCGTTATACTTTTCCCGGCGCACGATTCCGCATCTGCGCGAGGCCGCCAGTTGTTCAGCGAGCGAACGGTTGGCGGCATTCGCTTTTTTGAAGCATCTCGGTATTTACGGTTACCGGCGTCAGACGCTGCTGCGGCTGGTGAAATTCCCGGTGTCGCCGCTCGAAGTCGCGGAGAAACTGGAGCAGTTGCGCGCGCTGGAAAATGGCATTCAAATCGCGGTCGTGAAAGTGGATTACGACAGCGTGGGCGTGGATGTGCCGAAAGACGTGGCGCGGGTGGAGATGCTGCTCCGCAGCAAATGACGAATGTCTAAGCACGAATGACCAAAGAATGACCAAGCCCGAACAAAAGCGGAATCGGTTAGAACTGCCATTCGTCATTCGGATTTATTTCGTCATTAGGGTTTAGTGATTAGTCATTTTTTTATGAAGTACATTTTTGTCACGGGCGGCGTGGTGAGTTCGTTGGGCAAAGGCCTGACGGCGGCGTCGCTCGGCACGCTGCTCGAAAATCGCGGGCTGAAAGTCGCGCTCCAGAAGTTCGATCCCTACCTCAACGTGGATCCGGGCACGATGAATCCGTATCAGCACGGCGAGGTTTATGTGCTCGACGACGGCGCGGAAACCGACCTCGACCTCGGCCATTACGAGCGGTTTACGAATTGCAAACTCACCCGCCTGAACAATCTCACCAGCGGCCAGGTTTATCAGACCGTGCTCAACAACGAGCGGGAGGGAAAATACCTCGGCAAGACTGTCCAGGTGATCCCGCATGTCACCGACGAAATCAAGAACCGCATTCATCTCCTCGCCGAAAAATCCAAGGCTGACGTTATCATCACCGAAATCGGCGGGACGACGGGCGACATTGAGGGTCTGCCGTTTTTGGAGGCGATCCGCGAATTCGCGCTGGAAGCCGGCTACAACAACGTGGTTTTTGTTCATGTCACCTATGTGCCGTTCATCAAGGCGGCGGGCGAATTGAAAACGAAACCCACGCAGCAGTCGGTCGCCAAACTGCGGGAAATCGGCATCACGCCCCACCTCATCGTCTGCCGCTGTGAAAAGCCGCTGGAAAAGGAGTTGCGCCAGAAAATTTCGTTGTTCTGCAACGTGCCCGTGGAGGCGGTGATTGAAGAGCAGGACGTGGAACACTCGATTTACGAAGTGCCGCTCATGCTCCAGCGCGAGCGCGCCGACGAGCTGGTCTGCGGGCTGCTGCGCCTTGATGTGCCGCCCGCCAACATGGCGCACTGGCAGGAAATCATCCGCAAAATCATCGCGCCGCAGCACCGCGTCCGCATTGGCGTCGTCGGCAAATACATCGGCCTGCAGGACGCCTACAAGTCCGTGTATGAGGCGATCAGCCACGGCGGCATCGGCAACGATTGCGGCGTGGAAATCGTGCGCGTGGATTCGGAGGAAATTGAAAAGGAAGGCGCGGCCAAAATCCTCAAGGGATTGGGCGGCATCCTCGTGCCCGGCGGTTTCGGCGAACGCGGCATCGAAGGCAAAATCAAGGCCGTGCAATACGCGCGTGAAAACAAAATTCCCTATCTCGGCCTCTGCCTCGGAATGCAAATCGCCACCATCGAATTTGCGCGGAACGTTTTGAAATTGGAAAAGGCGCATTCCACCGAGTTTGATCCAAACACGCCCCACCCCGTCATTGCCCTGCTGGACGAACAGCGCAAAATCACCAAGAAAGGCGGCACCATGCGGCTGGGCGCGCAGCCGTGCCAGTTGGTGCTCGGTACGAAAGCGGCGGAACTCTACGGTTCATTCGTGGTCAACGAACGCCACCGCCACCGCTACGAATTCAACAACACCTACCGCGAGAAATTTGAAAAGGCCGGGTTCGTATTCAGCGGTCTGTCGCCCGACGGCAAGCTGGTGGAAGTCATTGAACTCAAGGAACATCCGTTTTTTATCGCGAGCCAGTTTCACCCGGAATTTTTGAGCAAACCGCACCAGCCGCATCCGCTGTTCAAGGGTTTTATCGCCGCCGCGCATGCGCGGCTGCATCAGAAACCGCTGTGAAAATCCATGAGCTTGATTCGCATCATTTCGCAGAAGGCCAATGAACAACAATTGCCCTTCCTGTTGATAGGCGGTTACGCGGTGATGGCTCATGGCTTTGCCCGCAGCACTTACGATTTGGATTTTTTGATCCGCAAAAACCAGACGGAAGACTGGCGCAGGCTGCTGGAAGGTCTGGGGTTCAAAATTCATTTCACTGGCCCGACTTTTGTGCAATTCGAGCCGCCGGCCGGCGAAAAACTGCCACTGGATGTGATGCTTGTGAGCGATGAAACGTTCGTCCGGATGCAGGCCGAAGCGAAGCGGATTGAGGCCGATGGCGTTGCGACCAGCATCGTTTCTCTGCCCCACCTCATTGCCTTGAAGTGTCACGCCATCTGCCAGGGCAAACCGCATCGCGCGATGAAGGACATCGAAGACCTGGTGCAGCTGGCGAGGCTCAACAAGCTGGACTTGAATGACCCGTCCCTCCGTGACATCATTCTCAAGCACGGAAATAAAGAACTTTATGAAACACTCAAACGCGACTGTGGCGGGATTTGTCCTGAATGACGCCCCAACGGGTTTGGAATTTCCCGATTGGAGCGGCCTGAAACCGCACCGCGTCCGCCTGTCGCCAGCGGAGGCATTCCGCTGGAACGAAGAGATGATTGGGCTTTTCCCTGACAAGGCTAATTCATGGCGTCAATCAAGCCTGTCGAAGTGTAGTGTTGAATTCAAATTGTGAAATCGCCGGACAAGCGCGTTTTTTTCCGGGTTTCCGTTGCTGCTGTCGGTCTGGTTGCACTGCTGGCCATAAGTTTCATCGTCTGGCGCGTGAATCTGGCGCACGACGTGAACGCGAAATTGCAGGCGATTCGCGCTGCCGGTTTGCCGACGAGCGGCGCGGAGTTGAACGCTTACTATCACGCTGTTCCTGACAACGAAAACGCCGCGCTGGTGATGACCCAGGCCTTCGCGCTCATGCGCAATTATCCCGACAGTCGCTCGAATGAAATTGACCAAATTCAATCTTTTCCCGAGCGCTGGCAACACCCGACGAACGAACAAATCCAGCTGCTGACTGGTTATGTCGAAATGAATTCCAATGCGCTTGCAAAAATGGTCGAGGCGCTCAAACTGCCTAAGAGTCGTTACCCGATTGATTTGTCGCCCGGCTTTGACGCGCTATTGCCGCATTTGGCTAAACTAAGACATCTGGCTATAACGACTGAATTTAAAGGGCTATTATCACTGAATGCTGGGCATCCCACCGATGCAGACGTTTCGATTGAGAACATACTCGGAATAGCTCGGACCCTAGATGATGAGCCGTCGGACATGTCATGGGTAGTTAGAGTTAGGACCATTATGATGGCCAGCATGATGTTGGAACGTCGTTTGAACGCCAGCAGTGGAAGTGATTTGGAGTTGGCTGAATTGGCATCAATGTTCGCTGCTGCTGGCAATACCAATCTTTTCGCACGTACCCATATTGGCGTCCGCGCGAATGCCATTCCGTACTTCGGTATGACTTGGACCGAAATCAATGGGCTTACCAAAACTGGCACCCGACGCGAGGAACTTGCTAATGAACTGTCTTTGCCTGCTTGGCAGCGGATTTTGTTTCCGGTGACCAGCATTTTCGAACGGGACCTGCGTTATTTTTTGGGCGCCATGGAAACAGACATTGCGCTAACCCGCCTTCCGCCGCCCCGGAACTTGATCGCAAAAGACGAATTGACAAAGGCCATAGAAGAAGCCGCACGGCATCATTACCATCTTTCAGTCATGTTCTTGCAATTCCCGGCGGGGTTTTCGCTTGAAGCCGAGTGTTCCGCACACGTTTGTTTGGCGACGACTGCCCTCGCGATAGAGCGATTCCGTCTGGCGCACGGACGATTACCAGAAAACTTGAATGAACTGGTTCCGCAATTTCTTTCCGCCGTGCCGAGTGATCCGTTTGACGGTCAGCCGTTGCGGTATCCCCGCCTTGCCAAAGGCTACGTGATTTACAGCATCGGCCGCGATGGCCATGACGATGGCGGACAGAAAAAACCGGCCGACTGGAGACCAAGCGATAAAACAACCTACGATGTCACCTTCACTGTCGAGCGGTAATCGGTACAATTTCACATCGTGACCTATCCCGAAGCCATCCAATTTCTCTACGACCTCCGGCTTTTGGGCGCGAAGTTCGGATTGGAGAACACCTTCAAGCTCGCCGCGATGGCCGGCAATCCACAAAACCAACTTCGCTTCATCCACGTCGCTGGCACGAATGGTAAAGGCTCAACTTGTGCCATGCTGGAAAGCATTTATCGCGCTGCCGGTTTGCGCGTGGGATTGTTCACTTCGCCACACCTCGTTTCGTTCCGCGAGCGCATTCAAGTCAACCGCCAGCTCATTAGCGAACAGGATGTGGTGCGGTTGGTGGAAGAAATGCAAGCATTACAACGTAGCGCAGGCGTCCCGCCTGCCTTGGCAAGCGATTTAGGAAAAACGAGCAGGCGGGACGCCTGCGCTACATTCTTTGAATTCGTCACCGTGATGGCATTGAAATTTTTTGCGGAGCAAAAATGCGATCTGGTGATTTGGGAAACCGGGCTGGGCGGACGGCTCGACGCCACCAATATCGTCACGCCGCTGGCCGGCATCATCACAAACATCGCCCTGGATCACCAGCAATGGTTGGGCGACACGATCAAAAAAATCGCCGCCGAAAAAGCGGGCATCATCAAACCCCGCGTGCCGGTCATCACTGCGGCGGATGAATTGGAGGCGCTGGCAGTCATCGAAAAAATAGCGCGGGAGAAAAATGCGCCATTGATTAAAGTAGCGCAGGCGTCCCGCCTGCACGCAGCAGCCGTGACGGCTGCGCTACCTTTGCCCGGCGACCATCAAAGGTTAAACGCCGCGCTGGCATTGGCTGTGGTCAAGGCATTGCAAAGCAAAATTCCAGCGGGCGACTCGGCGATTCGCATCGGTTTGGAGACGGTGAACTGGCCGGGGCGATTGCAATTGATCACGCGCCCATCCGGACAAAAAATTTTGCTGGATGGAGCGCACAACGTGGTCGGAGCCAAGGTTCTGCGCCAGGCGTTGGAGAAATATTTCGACAGAATGAGGCGAACATTGGTTCTGGGAGTACTTCGGGACAAGGATTGGCGGCAGATTTGCGAAACGCTCGCGCCATTGGCCGTGCGGATATTGACCGTTCCGGTTCCCAGCGAACGCACCGCCGACGCGTGCAAACTGGCGGCAGCCTGCCACACAGTGAATTCAACAGCGGAGATTGTCGCCTGCGATTCTTTGCGCGAGGCGTTGGAAAAAACTGCCAGCGACGATTTCGTCGTTGTCACTGGCTCGCTTTACCTGGTGGGCGAGGCACTGGAATCCTTCGGGCTTTCACCAGCAACCGGCAACGAGCGCGCATTGAACGAGTGGAGCGCGCATTCGGAACCGTTGTCCACAATCGTATCGTAACGCCTTCAAAAACGCTCCCGGCTTTGCAGGAAGTAGTGGGGGCTGAATCCGATGGTCAAGGCCGAAAAAATCCGAGGCCCGAACCTGTTACACCCCGGCTAAACCGGAATGATGCCGTCCGGCCTTCAGCCCTTTCATTGAAATCAATCAGAATTAATAATTGCTTGAACAAGAACATGTTAAATTAACAGTGGTTAAAATCCTCATTGCTTATACTTTTCGCGTCCGTTGACGCGATTGTGCTCCAGGGATAAACTTTGTTTTGTGATTCTTGGTTTGCGGGCTTCATGAATTTTTTGATGAAAATCTGGCATTCTTCCCTCGGGAAGAAGTACATCATGGGCATCAGCGGGTTCGTGCTGGTGTTCTTTGTTGTCACCCATCTGATGGGCAACCTGCAGATTTTTATCGGACCCTACTGGATCAACACCTACGGCCTGTTTCTGCACGAACGCCATGAAATTCTCTGGCCCGTGCGCATCGTCCTGCTCACGATGGTCGTGTTGCACATCTGGTCGGCATTCAAGCTGCGGGCCGAGAACCAGTCCGCCCGGCCCGTGGGTTACGCCGGCAACCCGGCCCCGCTTGCCGCCAGCTACGCCGCCCGCACGATCATGATGAGCGGCATCATCATCGCCACCTTTGTCATTTTCCATCTGCTTCACTACGCCCTCGGCGTGCGGGCGGTCAACCTGACCGGCATTGATTTCAGTGGATTGCGCGATTCTGAAGGTCGGCCGGACCTCTATTTGATGCTGCTGCTCGGCTTCAGCCGATGGCCCATCTCTGTTTTCTACATCATCGCCATGGGGATGCTTTGTGAGCACCTGAGCCACGGCATGCGTGCGATGTTCCAATCGGTCGGTTGGAAATGGACATTCGGCGGCGTTTCACATCTGCCCGACAAGATTGCCCGGTGGTTTGCCCTGTTGATTTTCATTCTTTACGCATCAATTCCAACCGCCGTGATGTGCGGCTACGGCAAGGCTTACAAGGAGCAGGCGCTCCAGCACCTGGCGGCGAACGCGGTTCCCGGAAAGGAGGCCGCCCGGTGACATGAATCTTGACGCCAAAATTCCTTCCGGCCCGCTTGCGCAAAAGTGGGACCGCTACAAGTCCGACATGAAGCTGGTCAACCCCGCCAACAAGCGGAAGTTTGACGTGATCGTGGTCGGCACGGGGCTTTCCGGCGCCGCTGCCGCCGCCACGCTGGCCGAGCTTGGCTACCCGGTGAAAGCGTTTTGTTTCCAGGACACCCCGCGTCGGGCGCATTCCATCGCCGCCCAGGGCGGCATCAACGCGGCCAAAAATTATCAGAATGACGGTGACTCCGTCTTCCGCCTGTTTTACGACACCATCAAGGGCGGCGACTTTCGCGCGCGCGAGGCGAACGTCTTCCGGCTCGCGCAGGTGAGCGCCAACATCATTGACGAGTGCACGGCGCAGGGCGTGCCGTTCGCCCGGGAATACGGCGGCACGCTGACGAACCGTTCGTTCGGCGGCGCGCAGGTGTCGCGCACGTTTTACGCGCGCGGCCAGACCGGCCAGCAGCTTCTGCTGGGGGCCTACCAGGCGATGTGCCGGCAGATCAGCCAGGGCAACATCCGCATGTTCCCCCGCACGGAAATGCTCGACCTGGTGGTCGTGGACGGCGCGGCCAAAGGCATTGTGGTTCGCAATCTGGTCACCGGCGAAATTTCCCTGCATTCGGCCGACGCCGTGGTGCTGGCGACCGGCGGTTACGCCAATGTTTTTTACCTCTCCACGAACGCCATCGGCTGCAATGTCACTGCGACATACCGTGCCTACAAGCAGGGCGCGTTTTTCGCCAACCCGTGCTACACGCAGATCCATCCCACGTGCATCCCTGTCAGCGGCGACTATCAGGCCAAGCTCACGCTCATGTCCGAGTCGCTGCGTAACGATGGCCGGATCTGGGTGCCGAAGCGCAAGGAGGATTGCCCCCGGCCCCCGGCGTCCATCCCGGAAGCCGACCGCGACTATTATCTGGAACGCAAGTATCCGAGCTACGGTAACCTTGCGCCGCGGGACATCGCCTCACGCGCGGCGAAGGAGGCTTGCGACGAAGGCCGCGGAGTCGGTCCTGGCGGGCGGGGGGTTTATCTTGATTTTTCGAATGCCATCCAACGATTTGGGGAGAACACCATCCGCGACCGCTACGGCAACCTGTTTGACATGTACGAACGCATCACCGGCGAAAATGCCTACCGGCAGCCGATGCGCATTTACCCGGCCGTGCATTACACGATGGGCGGCACCTGGGTGGATTACGGTTTGATGAGCACGCTGCCGGGCTTGTTCATCATCGGCGAAGCGAATTTCTCCGACCACGGCGCCAACCGGCTCGGGGCCAGCGGGCTGATGCAGGGATTGGCCGACGGCTATTTCATTTTGCCTTACACGATCGGACATTATTTTGCCTCGACCAAGCCGGAAAAAATCCCGGTGAACCATGCCGAATTCAAAAAGGCGGAGGAAGGTGTGCGCCAATTCACGCGGCGGCTCCTGTCCGTCAACGGCAAACGCAGTGCGACGAGCTTCCACAAGGAGCTGGGCAAACTGATGTGGGAAAACTGCGGCATGGCCCGCACCCGCCAGAATCTGGAAACCAACCTCAAGCGCATCCCGGAATTGCGCGAGGAGTTCTGGAAAAATGTCAAGGTGACCGGCGGCGGCGAGGAGTTGAACCAGAACCTCGAGCGCGCCGGCCGCGTGGTGGACTTCCTTGAATTTGCCGAATTATTGTGTCTGGACGCGCTGCACCGCGAGGAATCCTGCGGCGGCCATTTCCGCGTGGAACATCAAACCGAGGACGGCGAGGCCAAACGCGACGACACGAACTTTGCCTATGTAGCCGCGTGGGAATTCAAAGGCGCGGACCAGAAACCGGAGTTGCACAAGGAACCGCTGGCGTACGAGGAAGTTCACATGGCGATGCGCAGTTACAAATGAACCTCACACTCAAAATCTGGCGGCAGAAGAACGTGGCGTCACCCGGACGCTTCGAAACGCACGCGGCGCGCGACGTCAACCCGGACATGTCGTTCCTCGAAATGCTCGACATGGTCAACGAGCGCCTCATCGCCGGAGGCCAGGAACCGTTTGTGTTCGACAGTGATTGTCGCGAAGGCATTTGCGGCACGTGCTCGCTGGTCATCAACGGCGTCCCCCACGGCGGCCGCAAAGGCACAACCGTATGCCAGCTTCACATGCGGCATTTCCGGGATGGCCAGACCCTCACCATCGAACCTTGGCGGGCGCGGGCGTTTCCCGTGGTCAAGGACCTGATCGTGGACCGCACCGCGTTCGATCGCATCATGCAGGCAGGCGGTTTTGTTTCGGTGAACACCGGCAATGCGCCCGAAGCCAACGCGCTGCCGGTGTCGAAGGAGATTGCCGACCTGGCGATGGATGCGGCCGCGTGCATCGGCTGCGGCGCGTGCGTGGCCGTCTGCAAAAACGCCAGCGCGATGCTTTTTGTCGCGGCGAAGGTTTCCCACCTCAATTACCTGCCGCAAGGCCTGGCCGAGAAGGACCGCCGGGTCAAGAACATGGTGGCGCAGATGGACAAGGAAGGGTTCGGCAACTGCACCGTCACCGGATCGTGTGAAGCCGTTTGCCCGAAAGAAATCAGCCTCGACTTCATCGCCAAAATGAACCGCGACTATGCTGTGGCCGTGGTCAAGGGTGAACTTAAAAAGAATACTGACGGTGGAACGGGTTAGTCGCCCGTTAAAAAAACCTTCTTTCGTAGTAGCCGAGGTAACAAGGCTCACTATTTCCGATTTCCGATATACGATTTACGCGATGTGCCTGGATGGTAGCAAGACTCGTCAATCGTAAATCCCATATCGTAAATAAATCAAAGCCTCCTTCCCAGTCTTCACACCAAGTGCTACGACCCGACAGGCGTCGACTGCTACTTTCTTTAACGGGCTGCTATACGGCAAAGCCTTCCCGCTCGGCTTCCATCGTTGCTACCAGGTCTTTTTCAGCCAACACCCAGTTTTCCAATGTCAACGGATGATCCAGCAGTTTGTCGCGATAAAGGCGATACGCATGTTCGCGCACCATGCCCTTGGTGACACCGGGAGTGAACGGGTTGGGCTGATCCATGATTTTTGCTGTTTGGCTTTTCGTTTTCATAGGCAACTCCTCACCTCTGGTTCAACATAAACCTCCCCGCCGGTTCTGCAAGTGCGCGCGCGAAGATCAATAAACCGGATGGTTTCGGGCGATTCCCTGAATCATCTCCTCGGCATGGGCACGAAGTTTCGCGTCCACGTTGGGCAACAGCAGCGGTTGCAGGGTGTGGCGCGCGGCGGCGAGATTGCGGTTTCGCAGTTGCACCTGTGCCAGCGAAAACAGATACGACGAGTTTTCGGGTTCCAGTTGAATGGCGCGTTGCAGGTGTTGCTCCGCCAACACGAGATCATCGCCCTGGACCATCTCAAAAAAGCCCAACAATTCATGCGCCGGCCCAAAGTCCGGCATCAACGCGAGGGATTTCTGGAGTTCGCCGCGGATTTCCGCCGCCGCCTCGTTTTTGAGCGGGGCATACCGGTCCTCGGCATCCGCCGTGAGCCGGTATCTTTCCCGGGCATAAACGTAATAAGCCAGGAAACTGGTTGAACTGTGCTGGAGCGCGTCTTTTAAATCGCGCAAGGCTTCATCGTGTTGTCTCCGCTCGGCGGCGAGCAGGCCCAGTCCCTCGTAGGGCAGTGGACTGGCGGGCGCGAGTTTCTGTGCCTGCGTAAAATACGATTCGGCGGCATCGGGACGGTTAATCCGAAGCAGTTCGTCGCCCAACCGGAAATACGTCTCCACGGGCGTGAGGCTGCGGGTGGTCAGGGTTACGGGCGAGGAAATGTCCGTCGGCAACACTAGTTCGATGGGCGTAAACTGGCCGCGCTGAAGGTAGCAGCGAAGTTCAGCTTCCATCGCCGGCAAGGTGGTCTGCATCGCGTTGGTGAAGGCCGGTTCGGGAAACTGGCCCTGGCGGAGGAGTGGGGTGAACTGTCTGAAACGGGCCTGGTAAGCGGGGTTGTCGCCCGCCATCAGGAATTGCGTGAGCAGCCACGATTCGGCGTAAAAGATGCCCTGGCGGTCGCGTTCATTGTATTGGGGCGAGTTGTGAGCGACGGCAAACAACTCGGCCAGCGGCAGGAGTGGTTGTTGCGCCAGCAGGCGCAAATGATGGCCAATCGGGTTGCCGATGCGGGCGTTGTGGCCGGTCGTTTCGAAGGTGGAATAGACTTCGGCCATTCCTTCCTTGAGCCAGAGCGGCCAGATGCGGTCGTTGTGCCGGAACAGCAGGTGGGTGTATTCGTGAAAGATGACCTCCATTTCTGTGAAAGCCTTATTGGTGCCCGGCAGGGCGAGCACGATCAGGTTTTCGTCGCTGCCGCGCTGGAAGAAGGCTGCCAGATTGACGGGCTGGCCCTGGTAGAGCGGCAGGAACGGCTTCATCGTTTCGTGGTCGGGAAAAGCCATCACCACAATCGGCGGGGAAGCCACCGCCTGTGCCCCGGCCAGGAGGGTGTAAGCCTGGCAAAACTGCTCCAAGCGCGCGGAGAGTTTGTAAACGTCCTGGGGCGCACCGCAACTGTAGATGTTGAAATGCGCGGTGCGCGTCTCGAACCAGCGCCTTTGCACGAGCGGAACATCATTCGATTGGGCCGGGACGGTGCAAATTCCCAACTCCAAAAGCACGGCAAAAACCAAAAGCAGGCAACGGATCATAGACAAATTGACTCTAAAGGATTATTAAAAAAATGTCACCTGGCGACAAACAGGACTTGGCTGGCTTGCCGAGCCGTAGCTCGAAGCGAAGCGAATAAAAAGGCTGGCTTGCCGGGTCGTAGCTTGCAGCGGTATCGGGTCTTCATCTGTAATGCCCGCCTTCGCACAATCCGTGCTTCGGCGCGGCAGTCTTCGTTCTCGCTCCGCTGCGAGCGAAGACTGGTGCGCGGTACAAGACTTGAACTTGTGACCCCTACCGTGTCGAGGTAGTGCTCTGCCAACTGAGCTAACCGCGCACTAAAAATTAAAACTGGCAGTCCCGCAGCGCCTTGGCAAGCGCGAATTGGCCATACAGCCTTTCATTTAAGTGCAGAATTCTCAAATAATTCTACAAAAAGAGGTATGGCGTTTCGGTGGACGAATCTGTTACATTGCCAGCAATTCAACAAAAAATTATGAATAAATATCTATCACTGGGAAAATTTTCATTTGGCATGGGCGACCGTTTTGCCCATCAGGGCAAGGCCCAACTGAGCGCGTGTGTTCTGGCCACCAAACTCGGCGCGGACATCGTACCCGTCTGGAACAAATCGAACCGGGAACACATGCTCATCGGCACCGAACCCTCCAGTTTGCGCGCCGAGGCGGATGCGGCGGTGAAGGCGCTCGGTTGGAAAAAACCGTATCACGTGGACGCCGACCACATCCGGCTCGAAACCGTGGACCGTTTCATTGCGCCCTCGGACTTCTTCACGATTGACGTGGCCGACTCGATTGGCAAACCCGCCGATCCCAAAAGCGTGAAGGCGTTTGTCGATCGTCATCCCGAACTGTTGGGCAAGATTGTCATCCCGCAGATTGACCGCCCGCTCGAAACGACGCGCGCTGAAGTTGAACGCGTCGCCAACAAATTCTTGCTCGCCGTGCAGGACGCGGGGAAAATTTACCGGCACATTGCCCAGGCCAAGGGCGAGGCCAATTTCATCACGGAAGTTTCGATGGATGAAACCGACAGTCCGCAAACGCCGCCGGAACTGCTCATCATTCTCGCGGCACTCGCCGATGAAAAAATCCCAATTCAGACCATCGCGCCGAAATTCACCGGCCGTTTCAACAAGGGCGTGGATTACGTCGGCGATTTGAAACAGTTCGAGCAGGAATTCAACGAAGACCTCGCTGTCATCGCATTTGCCATCAAGAAATACGGCCTGCCAGCCTCGCTCAAACTCAGCGTCCATTCCGGCAGCGACAAGTTTTCCATTTACGCGCCGATCCGCCGCGCATTGAAAAAATTCAACGCCGGCCTGCACCTTAAAACGGCCGGCACAACGTGGCTTGAAGAAGTCATCGGTCTTGCTGAAGCGGGTGGTGATGGCCTTGCGCTGGCAAAGGAAATTTATTCCGATGCGCTTGATCACGTGGATGAACTTTGCGCGCCATACGCAACGGTCATTGACATTGATCGCAAAAAACTGCCGACGAAGGAGACCGTCAACGGCTGGGCTTCCGGACAATTTGTTTCCGCGCTCCGGCACGATCCGAAAAACAAGGATTTCAATTCAAGCTTCCGGCAATTGATCCACGTCGGTTTCAAAATCGCCGCGAAGAAAGGCGACCGTTATCTCAACGCGCTCAAGAAGCATGAGGCGATCATCGCCAAAAACGTCACCGGAAATCTGTTCGAGCGGCACATGAAACCGCTGCTCGGCTAACCGCCATGTTTTATGCCATTCATCCATGAAGATTTTTTGTTGAGCACCAGGACGGCCGGCAAGCTATACCACAAATACGCCGAGGCCGAGCCGATTTTCGATTACCACTGCCACATTTCGCCGCGCGACATCGCGGCGAACCGCCAGTTCAAGAATCTGTTTGAAATCTGGCTCGAAGGCGATCACTACAAATGGCGCGCCATGCGGACCAACGGCGTCGCGGAACGTTTTTGCACGGGCAATGCCGATCCCTTCGACAAGTTCAAGGCCTGGGCTGCCACCGTGCCGCACACGCTCCGCAATCCGCTCTATCACTGGACGCATTTGGAATTGAAGCGTTATTACGGCATTACCGATTTGCTCGACGAGAAAACCGCCGACAAAATCTGGAAAAAGGCGAACGAACAACTGGCCGCCCCCGAACTGACCACGCAGGGCATACTGAAGAAATTCAAAGTCAAGGTCGTTTGCACCACGGACGATCCGGCGGACAATCTGGAACATCACCGCGCGTTTGCATCCCAGGGCCATCCGACGAAAATGTTGCCTGCGTTCCGGCCCGACAAGGCGCTGACGGTCAACCAGCCCGCCAGTTTCAACAAGTGGGTGGAACAGCTTGCCGCTGCCAGCAACGTGGACATCAACGGCTTTTCCGCGTTCGTCACCGCGCTGCGAAAGCGTCACGACTTTTTCCATTCGCAAGGCTGCCGTTTGTCCGATCACGGCCTGAACCATTGTTTTGCCGACTTTTGTTCCGAGAAAACCGCTGCCGAAATTTTTGCCAAGGCGCGGCGCGGCGAAGCGGTTTCACCGCCGGAGCACGAACAATTTGCCTCGTTCATGATGCTGTTTTTCGGTAAACTCAATGCTGCCCGGGGCTGGACCGAACAGCTTCACCTCGGCGCGTTGCGCAACAACAACGCGCGTCTGCTCAAACAACTCGGCCCGGACACCGGTTTCGATTCCATAGGCGATTTCCCGCAATGCCAGGCTCTGGCCACCTACCTTGACCGGCTCGACCAGGAGAATTCGCTGCCGAAAACCATCATTTACAATTTGAATCCGGCGGACAATTACGCCTTTGCCACGATGATCGGAAATTTTCAGGACGGCACGATCCCCGGCAAGCTTCAGTTCGGCTCCGGCTGGTGGTTTTTGGACCAAAAGGAAGCCATGGAGTGGCAGATGAATGCGCTGTCGAATCTCGGCCTGCTTTCGCGCTTCATTGGCATGATCACGGATTCGCGCTCGTTCATGTCGTATCCGCGCCACGAATACTTCCGGCGCACGCTCTGTAATTTGATTGGTCGCGACATGGAAAGCGGCCTGATTCCCAACGATGAAAAACTGGTCGGGCCGATGATTCGCAACATCTGCTACGCCAACGCCAAAAATTACATGGCGTTTCCCGGTGTGACGGGTGGCGACGCGAATAAATCCGGCGCGGCCAAACGGCGGAAATAACAATTACAGTACATTAATAAATCACTTTCTGACGGCAGCCCCCGCTGGTTTTCTGATCATGGCGTGGTAGTTTGTTGCGCTTGTTTATGAAGTGCGTTGTTTTAGTGCTACTGTTTTGTCTCGCTGCCGCACAGCTTCATGCCCTGCCCGCCTTCCCCGGCGCGGAAGGTTTCGGGGCCAATGCCGCGGGCGGGCGCGGCGGCCGTGTTTATCACGTTACCAACCTGAACGATTCCGGGGCGGGCAGTCTGCGCACGGGCGTTGGCACGGCGAACCGCACGATTGTTTTTGACGTTTCCGGCACCATTAATCTGGCCTCCGACCTGACCATCACAAAAAGCAATCTTACCATTGCCGGCCAGACTGCGCCCGGCGATGGCATCTGCCTTAAAGGCTGGCTGACCTCGGTGCAGAACACGCATGATGTAATCATTCGATATGTCCATTGCCGGCCTGGTGACGCCAACTGCCCAACTTTTCAAGACGACGCGTTTCACTTTATCTACGCGACCAATTGCATCGCGGATCATCTGACCGCCTCATGGAGCATCGATGAATGCCTCTCCTGCACCTGGTCAACGAACATCACCGTGCAGTGGTGCATTATCGGGGCCAGCCTCAATAATTCCTGTCACGTCAAGGGGGCGCATGGTTACGGCACGTTGCTGCGTTATGGCTATGGCCGGGTCAGTTATCACCATGATCTCTACATCCACAACCAAAGCCGCAACCCGCGCCCCGGTGACAACATTCACCTCGATTTCGTCAACAACGTCATTTACGACTGGGGCGGCGCGGCGGGTTATAACGCGAACGACAAGCCAGACAACACGGCCGGGTTCACCAATGCGCTCAACTACATTGGCAACTACCTGGTTACCGGCCTCAGTACTACAACCGGCAATCTCAACACCGCGTTTGCTTCCGGCGTCACCAACGCCGCCAGCCTGGAGATTTATCAGTCCGGCAATTTTATAGACAGCAACAAAAACGGGGCGCTCGATGGCGTCAACACCGGTTGGGGCATGTTCAGCGGACATTACACGCAAAAAACCACTCCTTTTACCGCACCGGCCATAACGACCAACAGCGCGCAGGTAGCTTATGAGCGTGTACTCGCCTTCGTGGGCGCGTCCGCCGTCCGCGACGCTGTGGACCGGCAAGAGATTGACAATGTTCGCAGCCAGAACGGCAACATCATCAATTCAGAAACTGAACAGGGCGGCTGGCCAACACTCAATTCCACCACGTCCCCGACGGACACCGACCAGGACGGTATACCAGATTACTGGGAACAGGCGCTGGGCTGGGATCCGAACGTGGCTAACAACAATCACACCAACACTGACGGTTACACGGATCTCGAATGGTATTTGAACTGGCTGGCCGGTCCCCATGTCGTGTGCGGCTGCAACAGTTCGGTGGATGTGAATCTTCAGTCGTTTGTCGGCAGCAGTACCAACCTCATGTTCGCCGTGTCCAATGGCACAAACGGCACTGTGAGTCTTTTGAGTGACGGCCACACCGCACATTTTATTGCCACCAACAACTACAGTGGCCTGGCCGGTTTCAATTTCAACGCCACCAATCCCGTCACCAGCGTCGGCTTCGGTCCGGTTGCCGCAGGCGTGTTGATCAGCATTACCAATGCCGTACCCGCCAATACGCCGCCCGCGCTTGGCGCAATTCCCAACTACGTCATCGTCGCCGGCGCAACGTTAACCTTTACCAACAACGCTACGGACACCGACCAGCCGCCACAGACACTCACCTATTCCATGTTGAATGTCCCGGACGGTGCGAATATCAATTCCAGCAATGGCGTGTTTCTCTGGCGGCCGACCATCGCGCAAGGCAATACTGCGAACAACATGAGCATGGTCGTCAGCGACAACGGCACGCCGATCCTGAGTGCGACGCAGTCGTTCAGCGTGCAGGTCAACGTCCCCGGCAAACCGCAAATGCCGGGCTTTGCCTTCAACCATGACCGGTTCAGCCTGACCATCCCCGGCGACACCGGGCCCGACTACATGGTGCAGGCGTCCACAAACCTGACGGTCTGGGCCGGCATTTTCACAAACGTCTCACCCGCGCTGCCGTTCATCTGGAATGATTCCGCCGCGAGCAATTTCAACCAGCGGTATTATCGGATTCAACTCGGACCCTGAAAATTGACCGGCAAAATTTGTTTTAACCACCATGCAACGAGAACCGTTGTGAAAATATCAACCATGCTGTTCGTTTGGTTATTTGGCATATCACTCCATGCCGCCGATGCCGGACCGAAAATTTTTAATGTCCGTGAGTCCGGCGCGAAGGGCGATGGCACGACGCCCGACACCAAGGCCATTCAGAAAGCCCTGGACGCCTGTGGCAAGGCCGGCGGCGGCACGGTGAAGTTTCCGCGCGGAACCTATTACAGCAAACCCGTCACGGTCCACACCAAAACCACGGTGTTGCTCGAAGCGGGTGCAGCCTTGCTGGCCAGCACCAACCAGGGCGATTTCATGAAGGTGCCCGGCAACTGGCTCCAGGCCAAAAGTGGCGGCGATTTCATCCCGTTCATCAGCGGCAACGATTTGACGAACGTGACTTTCACGGGCCAAGGCACGATTGACGGCAACGGTGCGGTCTGGTGGGAGGAAGCCGAGAAAGCCCGCCGGAAAGTTTCCGGTTACGTGCTGCCGCGCCCACGTCTCATAATTTTTAGTCGATGCAAAAATCTCCGCTTGACCGGCATCAAGCTCGCCAACTCACCCAGCTCTCACCTTTTGCTTCAGGACTGTGAAGATGTCACGGTTGAGAATGTCACGATCGTTGCCCCCGCCGGCGCGGCCAATACCGACGGTATTAATCCAAGCAACTGCCGCAACGTGACCATCACCCATTGCACCATTGATACCGGCGACGACAACATCGCGATCAAATCCGCTAGTAAAGTCGAAGGCCGCCAATTCGCCTGCGAAAACATCACCGTCACCGATTGCGATTTTCTGCATGGCCACGGCATGGCTATTGGCAGCGCAACCGTCGGTGGGGTGCATCACGTGGTCGTAAAAAACTGCCGCTTCGAAAACACCGACAACGGTTTGCGCATCAAATCCGGTCGTGACCGCGGCGGGTTGGTCGAGGATATCAGCTATTCTGACATCACGATGAAGAACGTGCATCCGGCGATTTCCATCGTTTGTTATTACCAACACAGCACCAACGACAAATATCCGAAGAATGACCCCGCCCAACCGATTTCTGAAACCACTCCCATCTTTCGCAACGTCTGTATTTCCAACGTGACTGCCACCTGCACCCAGGACGCCGGCCTTATCGTCGGTTTGCCGGAGAGTCCGGTGTCGAACGTTGTGCTGGAAAACGTCCGCATCACCGCCGGAACCGGGCTGACGATTGCCAACGCCAGGGGTATCCAACTTAATAATGTGGAGGTGTCAGTGAAAGAAGGCCCTCCATTCACGACGGAAAATGCACAGGTTGAAGGCTTGGAGTGTGCGAACAAAAAGCAATGAATGGAATGCCATTGTCTCGCTGGTTGAGTCATTCTGATTTGGCGGGCAAGGGCAAAGGTAATCGCGGTACATAATTCTCAAAGCTATTTGCAAAGTGCCGTGGTTGTGTAAAATAGGTTTTCGGTTATAATACGGTGTCCGTTGTATTCAAATAACACACTTATGTATAAATCTGAGACGGATTGCTTCGGCAATCCCGCCTAATAATTCGCATGCCCCCAACTCGTAAATTCGTATGAAGTATCTTCGTCAAATTTTTCTTATTCTAGCTTTTCTGCTATTGCAGAATGCCAACGCTACTTTGTGGTTCGAAGATGGGATTACCGGGACCGTAGGAAACGGCCTGGGTGCTGCTCCACCTTATAGTCCGAGCAGCAGCCAGATTAAAATCGCCGCCGGGAATCTTGCTTATCCCAATTTAGCCAATCCGTCGCCAAATGGAAACGAGTTCACCATTTCGGGAGCATCTGCCAGCAGCACTTTTTGCACAAACACTGGCAGCACAATCACGAGTGGAAGTGTTTATTATGCGTTCCTTGCGCAATGCACGACTCTGCCTAGCTCAGGAGGAAACTATGTTACCGATCTCCACACGAATGCCACTCTTGGGTCGGGTGACCCGGCAGATATTTATGTAAAATTATCCGGGACAACAAATTTTGTGATGGGTGTAAGAAAGAGTGGTGGGAGTGCGACTTATGCTTCATCTCCCACGGCGTTGAATTTGAACACGACTTACCTCGTTGTTCTAAAATATACGTTCAACAACGTAAGCGCAGGCGACGACACCGTCACGCTCTATATCAACCCGACTCCCGGCAACCCTGAATCTGGCGCGACAGCCGAGGTTACGGTTAGCGGCGGGACTGACGCAGCAGGCGCCTTGCAGTATATAGGGTGGAAATCGCAGTCTAGTGCAACTGGCGGAGCTTGGATATTTGATACGATCCGTGTGGCTTCAACCTGGGCCGAAGTGATACCGGCCAGCACCGCGCCGCCGTCCATCATTAATGATCTGACGAACCAGGCGGTGTCATTGGGGCAGAACGTCACATTCAGCGTTAATGTCAGCGGGACGCTGCCGTTGATCTATCAATGGTATTACAATACCAGTACACTGCTATCCGTCGGAACCAATTCAACCCTGACCCTGACCAATGTCCAGCTATCAGATGCCGGCGGTTACTCGGTGATCGTGACCAATTCCTATGGTTCGACAAACAGCGCCGTGGCCCAATTGACCGTGAACATTTTCCCTCCTTCGATTGACCTTGACCCGCAAGACCAGTCCGCTTTGGTGGGGCAGAATACTTCGTTCAGCGTTCAGGCCAGTGGGACGGCGCCGTTGAGCTACCAATGGTATTACAACACCAACACGATATTGACCAACGCCACCAATTCCATATTGACGCTTACCAACGTCCAGCTTACGGATTCAGGTGGTTACTCAGCCGTGGTGACCAACGTGAGCGGCTCGATCACCAGCGCTGTGGCCCAATTGACGGTGAGTCTTCCGGTGGCCCCCTCGATCATCACGCAACCGCAGGATCAGAGCAACATTTTGCCCGGGGCAACCGCCACCTTCAGCGTCATTGCCAGCGGCAGCGATCCGCTCAGCTACCAGTGGTATTACAACAACAGCACACTTTTGACTAATGCCACCGATGCCATTTTGACCATCGCCAATGTTCAACCGGGCAACGCGGGCAGTTATTCCGTCATCATCAACAATCAGGCCGGATCCATCACCAGCTCCAATGCATTCCTGACGGTCAACACGAATCCCGTGGCACCCGTTTTCAATTCTCAACCTGCTTCGCTGGTGGTGCTGGCTGGCAGTACCGCCAGTTTCACCGCCGTCGCGGGCGGCACCGCGCCCATCAGTTATCAGTGGAGTAAAAACGGAACGCCGATTCCGGGCGCAACGTCAACCACCCTGAACCTGTCGAATGTGCAGACCACCGATGATGGAAGCTACACCCTCACCGCCTCCAACAGCGTCGGGACTGCGACCAGCAATCCCGCCCAGCTTACCGTGACGACCGCGATACCGGTGGTCAACAGCGCGTACAATCTGGTCGGCTTTGGCCGGGCTACAACCGGCGGTGGTGTTATTCCCGAAACCGATCCCGCCTATCGGAAGGTGACCAATGCGCTTGATCTGGCCAATGCCATTCTTTCGTCATACAAGACCGCTGGTTCGGTCAAGGTGATCGAAATCATGAACGACCTCGATCTGGGGTGGAAGGAGGTTGGTTCCAACGTACAAACCCTTGCTTCAACTCCGTTCCGTTCGCATGCCACACCGAAATTGCATCCGCGTCTTATTGTAACAGGCGTCAGCCTGATTGATATCAAGCCCAAAAGCGGGCTGACCATCTTCTCAGCGAACGGAGCAACGATTCGGCACGCGTGTTTCAACATTAAATCAACGGCCAATATCATTGTCCGCAATCTGAAGTTCGACGAAATGTGGGAATGGGACGAAGACAGCAAGGGCAATTATGACGGAAATGATTGGGATTTCATTGATCTCGGCAACGCTGGCACGGTGAACAACATCTGGATTGACCACTGCACGTTTACGAAAGCCTATGACGGCATCGTGGATGTCAAGAAAGGCAGTTACAACATTACGTTCTCCTGGAATAGATACACCGGCGACGATGGCGCGACCAATCCGAACAGTTTCGTCTGGCAACAGATCAACTCGCTCGAATCCAACAAGACCGCTTATGCGATGTACAATTCCCTTCGCACCACCAGCGGATTCAGCACTACGAACATCGTCACGATCATACAGGGACACGATAAGACTCATCTGGTTGGTGCCAACGATGGGGTTAAGAACTCCAATAATGCCGCGGAAAATGCGCAACACTCTTTGACGTTCCACCACCAGTGGTTCCAAAATTGTTGGGACCGTTGCGTGCCGCGTTTGCGCGGCGGCAGCGTGCATAATTTCAACATTTATGTAGACGACACTTTGGCATTGGCAGCAAAACGTCTGCGCGACCAGCACACAGTAAGCAGCAGCTACAGCTTCAACCCGTTTCTCAACGGCAGCATCTCGACCGAGAGTGGGGCCATTCTGCTTGAAAAGTCGGTTTACAAAGACTGCCTTACACCGCTGCGCAACAACCAGACGGATGTGAACAATTCGAACTACACCGGCAAGATCGTGGGGCTCGATATGATTTACTACATGGACAGCACATACTTTCGCGGCAACAGTACTGACCCGGGCGGCACCAACACATTGGGTCCGGTGCAGGCACCCATCATTCCCTTCTCGTGGAACACAAATGCAGCCACGCCCAACGGCCAGTTGCCTTACACCTATACGATGGATGATCCAAGCCAGCTTTCAAACATCGTTACCAGTGCCACGGCGGGGGCCGGGGCCGGTGTGCTCACCTGGAACAAGACCAACTGGCTGATGACTGCCTACGCAGCCACGGCCCCGACCATCGTCGCCGACCCGCAAAGTCAGACCAATTCAGCCGGCCAAAGCGCCACGTTCACCGTCGCGGCGGGTGGCAGCGCACCCTTGAGTTATCAATGGTATTTGAACACCAATACGCCCATCGCCAACGCCACGAACGACACCCTGACTCTGGCCAATCTTAAAGGCACCAATGCCGGCATTTATTCCGTGATCGTGACCAACGTGGCCGGCTCGGCCTCCAGTGCCTACGCGCTCCTCACCGTCACGGCAGCGAATACCGCACCAACGCTCACCCCGGTTCCCGATACGAATATCATTGCCGGCGTCACTATCAACATCACCAATGCGGTGACCGATCCGGACCTTCCGCCTCAAACCCTGACGTTCAGCCTGTTGAGCGCGCCCGGAAGCGCCACTTTGGATGCCAACAGCGGTGTTTTCTCATGGCGCCCGCTCATCTCGCAGGCCGGTACAACCAATCTCATAACGGTAAAAGTGGCTGATAATGGCACGCCGATTCTCAGCGCGACCCAGTCATTCCATGTAATCGTGAGTGCGCCAGTCAATCCGCAAACGCCAGCCGTTACCTTCAGCAACGGCCAGTTCGGCCTGACCATTACCGGTGACATCGGACCGGACTACATCGTGCTGGCGTCCACGAACATGACGGATTGGGCGGGCATTTTCACCAATCCCATGCCGTTCACCTGGACCGATACCGCCGCGAGCAACTTCAGCCAGCGGTTTTATTGGATCCAACTCGGGCCGTAATAACCGATTGGCAGGCCAAACCATCACGGTCCACACCAAAACCACGGTGTTGCTCGACAGCGCGCGACGGTGTGCCAGCAGTGCATAATTTTCAATATCATTTGTAAGTCTCTGAAATTGAGCAACATAGATTTTCTAGCAGATTCAATTGCTACCCTTTATGTTTAAACCTTCCAAAAGGATTGCCCCGGCAATTCCGATGGAAAATTCAAATGAACAGACATAATCAAACTATGAAAAAAACATTTTCTCTTTTACTAATCACCTTGCTCGCAACTCCGCTGCTCCGCGCGGAGCAGGCTGAGTGGGCGCAAGTGCCTCAAATACTGGCGCGCATCAAGGCGCCGATGTTTCCCGCGCGCGATTTTGTCATCACGAATTACGGCGCGACGACCGACGGCAAGACCGATTGCACCGCGGCCATTGGCAAGGCGGTTGCAGCTTGTGCCAAGGCCGGCGGCGGGCGCGTCGTGGTTCCGGCCGGCGAGTTTTTCACCGGCCCGATTCATCTGCTCAGCAACGTGGAGCTTCACCTTGACGCCGACGCAACGCTGAAATTCAGCACGGAACCCAAGGCCTATTTGCCCGCAGTACTCACGCGCTTTGAAGGCGTTGAATGTTACAACTACTCGCCGCTGATTTACGCCTTGGAACAAACGAACGTTGCGGTGACGGGCCAAGGCACGCTGGATGGCCAGGCCACCGAGGAAAACTGGCTGCAATGGAAGGGTAAAAAGGGTGGCACCAACACTCAAAAGGTCGCCAACGAACGGCTCAAAAAGATGGCTGAGGAGGGAGTGCCCGTGGAACAGCGCCGGTTCGGAGAAGGCGATTATCTGCGCCCGAACTTCATCCAGTTTTACCGTTGCCGCCGGGTGATGGTGGAGGGCGTCCACATCCGTCGCTCGCCGATGTGGGAGATTCATCCGGTGCTTTGCGCCAACGTCATCGTGCGCGGCGTGAACATCGTTTCGCATGGCTACAACAACGACGGTTGCGATCCGGAAAGCTGCCGGGACGTGCTGATTGAAAATTGCCTGTTCGACACCGGCGACGATTGCATCGCCATCAAGTCCGGCCGCAATGCGGATGGCCGCCGCATCGGCGTGCCTTCGGTGAATCTGATTGTGCGGGGTTGCACGATGCGCGATGGCCACGGTGGCGTGACCATTGGCAGCGAGATTTCCGGCAGTTGCAGCAACGTGTTTGCGGAAAACTGCGAGATGAGCAGTCCCAATCTGACCTGCGCGCTGCGCCTGAAATCCAATGCCGTGCGCGGCGGCGTTTTGCAGAACATTTTCATGCGGAACGTCAATGTCGGGCAGGTGTCGGATTCCGTCCTGCAGATTGATTTTCTTTATGAGGAGGGCGCGACGGGCAATTTCAAACCGGTGGCGCGGCGCGTTGTAATGGAGAACATCACCGTCGCCCATACGCCGCGGGTGTTGAATGTCCGCGGTTTCCCCGCCACGGAAATCAGCGACGTGCGGATATACGATTCGACCTTCAAGCAGATCGAGCAGCCGGACACGATCCAGGATGCCGACGTGAAACTGGTGAACTGTGTGCTCGACTCCAAAAAATGACCCGCGCCGCGGCGGGCTTTTCTGTCGAATTGAGAAACATGAAAATCACGGTGTGGGTGGGGTGGCCCCGGTGTGCCTCGCCAGTTGCATCCTCAGGCTTCCAACGACCAACACGACGGGCCGCATCCGGCGATCGCCGGCGGGTCTGATTGAAGGCGAAGACTTATTGCGATGGCAGCACACCCAGCGCCTGCAACTGCCGCCTGGCCGTCTTATGATTGGGATCCAACCGCAACGCCTCTTCATAGTGTTGCACAGCTGCGTCCCGGTGTCCCTGCATGAGCAGGACGCCGGCCAGATTGTTGTGTGCCTGGGGGAAGTCAGGCCTGAGCCGCAGGGCCTCGTCATATTCTTTAACGGCTTCGTCGAGCCGGTTCTGGCTGACTAAGATGTTGCCTATGTTGTAATGGGCGACCGGCTTGTCCGGAGTGAAGGACAGGGATTCCCGAATCCAAGCAACCGCCTCGTCATAGTGTTGCATGGCTGCGTCCCGGTGTCCCTGCATGAGCAGGACGTCGGCCAGATTGTTGTGCGCTTGGGGGAAGTCGGGCTTGAGCCGCAGTGCCTCGTTATATTCTTTAACGGCCTCGGCGGGCCGGTTCTGGCTGACGAAGATGTTGCCCAAGTTGTAATGGGCGGCCGGCTTGTCCGAAGTGAAGGACAGGGATTCCCGAATCAAAGCAACCGCCTCGTCAAATTCGCCCTTCGCGACCAAAGCCGCCGCGAGATTGGAATAGGCGGTGTCGTTGCATTTTGTCACCGCGATGGCATGGCGGAAAAGAGTTTCGCTGTTTTGCCAATATTTCACCTGATCCACCGTGCGCGCGGCACAGGCCGTGAGGACCATTATCGCCAGACCCCAAATTACTGCCACGGGCACCCGCCACCGCTGGAATGCTTCGCCAGCCCCCCACACCAGCATGATGAACACGCCCACCAGCGGCAGATAGGTATAACGATCCGCCATGGATTGCACCCCCACCTGCGTCAGTCCAATCACAGGAACCAGCATTCCCAAATACCAGAACCAGCCGGTTACCAAAAATGGATGTCGGCGGCCAGCCCGCATCACCGCCAGGCTCACCCACACAATCAGCCCCGCAGACAGACACAAGTGCACAAAGGGCCAGTATCCCGGATGCGGATACGGAATCGCCAGGTTCACCGGCCAGAACATTTTGAGCAAATAGCGCACATACGTAACGATTGCATTCACCGTTCGTATGCCCATGGGGATGTTAACCAGAGACGGCATGACTCTCGTTTGGTTTACAAACGTGGCGGCCGAGGAAACCACGCTCAACGCCAGGAACGGCAGTTTCTCCAGCGCCAGACGCCCCAGTGTTGCAGGTTGACGATCGGGCGGTGAGGGTGAAAAACGGTGCAACGGCCACCAATCCAGCAGCAGCATTACAAACGGTAGCGTCACCAGCATCGGTTTGCTCATCAACCCCAGCGCAAAAAACACCAACGCCAGCCAGTAGTTGAACCGCGACTTCTTCTGCGCGTACCGCGCATACGCCTGGAGCGTCAGCATGAAGAACAGCCCGCTCAAGACGCTCTTGCGCTCGCTCACCCACGCCACCGACTCCACATGCAGCGGGTGCAGCGCAAACAGCGCCGCCACCAACGCGCTCCGCCAATACACGCCGGTCATCTGGTTTAACAACAGAAACAACAACACTGTGCTGGCGGCATGCAGGAGCATGTTGGTCAGATGCGGTCCCATCGGGCCGGGACCGAACAATTCCACGTCCAGCATCAGTGACAACCACGACAACGGCTGCCGGTAGCTGGTTTGTTCCATTTGAAAAGCCCAAGCCACACTATTCCAAGTCACCCCCGCCTGCACCTGCCAATTGGAGTAGAAATATGAGCCATCATCATAATTGACGAACTCGCACTGGATGGTCCGTCCAAAAACCAAAAGCACAGCCACGGCCAGCAGCGCGCACATTCCGAAGACCGCGCGTCCGCCGTCTTTCTGCTGTGATTGGGGAATGAACATGCCGTTAGGAAAACAGACGGGCGCCGAAATTACCAGTGCGCGTTGTCATTCTTCCTTTTGTGCGCCCAAGGCGCGCAATTGCTGCATCGCCTCCTCGTCGTCCGGTTTCAGCCGGATGGCCTCTTGCAAATTGCTGACAGCCTCCTCACGCCAGCCCAGCCGTGCCAGCGCCATGCCCAGGTTCTTGTGGGCCGGGGCGAAGTTAAGCGACAGCTTCAGGCATTCGGCAAAGTGCATGGCCGCCTCTTCGTATTTCTGCTGTATCGCCAGTTGCATCATCAGACTTCCAACGATCGACACAGACTGCATCCGGTGATCGCCGGCCGGCCCGCTGACAGCAGGCGGAGACTCATTGCGGTGGCAGCACGCCCAGTGCCCGCAGTTGCCGCCTGGCCGTCTCATGATTGGGATCCAATCGCAACGCTTCTTCATAGTGTTGCACGGCTGCGTCCCGGTGTCCCTGCATGAGCAGGGCGCCGGCCAGATTGTTGTGCGCTTGGGGGAAGTCGGGCTTGAGCCGCAGGGCCTCGTTATATTCTTTAACGGCCTCGGCAGGCCGGTTCTGGCTGACGAAGATGTTGCCCAGGTTGTAATGGGCGACCGGCTGGTCCGAAGTGAAGGACAGGGATTCCCGAATCAAAGCAACCGCCTTGTCAAATTCGCCCTTCGCGACCAAAGCCGCCGCGAGATTGGAATAGGCGGTGTCGTTGCATTTTGTCACCGCGATGGCATGGCGGAAAAGAGTTTCGCTGTTTTGCCAATATTTCACCTGATCCACCGTGCGCGCGGCACAGGCCGTGAGGACCATTATCGCCAGACCCCAAATTACTGCCACGGGCACCCGCCACCGCTGGAATGCTTCGCCAGCCCCCCACACCAGCATGATGAACACGCCCACCAGCGGCAGATAGGTATAACGATCCGCCATGGATTGCACCCCCACCTGCGTCAGTCCAATCACAGGAACCAGCATTCCCAAATACCAGAACCAGCCGGTTACCAAAAATGGATGTCGGCGGCCAGCCCGCATCACCGCCAGGCTCACCCACACAATCAGCCCCGCAGACAGACACAAGTGCACAAAGGGCCAGTATCCCGGATGCGGATACGGAATCGCCAGGTTCACCGGCCAGAACATCTTGAGCAAATAGCGCACATACGTAACGATTGCATTCACCGCTCGAATGCCCATGGGGATGTTAACCAGAGACAGCATGGCTCTCTTCTGTTTTACAAGCGTGGCGGCCGAGGAAACCACGCTCAACGCCAGGAACGGCAGTTTCTCCAGCGCCAGACGCCCAAGCGTTGCAGGTTGACCATCGGGCGGTGAGGGTGAAAAACGGCGCAACGGCCACCAGTCCAGCAGCAGCATTACAAACGGCAGCGTCACCAGCATCGGTTTGCTCATCAACCCCAGCGCAAAAAACACCAACGCCAGCCAGTAGTCGGCCCGCGACTTCTTCTGCGCGTATCGCGCATACGCCCGGAGCGTCAGCATGAAGAACAGCCCGCTCAAGACGTCCTTGCGCTCGCTCACCCACGCCACCGACTCCACATGCAGCGGGTGCAGCGCAAACAGCGCCGCCACCAACGCGCTCCGCCAATACGCGCTGGTCATCTGATTTAACAACAGAAACAACAACACCGTGCCGGCGGCATGCAGGAGCATGTTGGTCAGATGCGGTCCCATCGGGCCGGGACCGAACAATTCCACGTCCAGCATCAGTGACAACCACGTCAACGGATGCCAGTTGCTGGTTTGTCCCGTTTGAAAAGCCCAGGCCACGCCATCCCAGGTCAATCCCGCCTGCACCTGCGGATCGGCGAAGAAGTACTGGTCGTCATCATAATTGATGAACTCGCACTGGATGGTCCGTCCAAAAACCAAAAGCACAACCACGGCCAGCAGCGCGCACATTCCGAAGACCGCGCGTCCGCCGTCTTTCTGCTGTGATTGGGGAATGAACATGCCGTCAGAAAAACAGACGGGCGCCGAAATTACCAGCGCGCGTTGTCATTCTTCCTTTTGCGCACCCAAGGCGCGTAATTGTTGTATCGCCTCCTCGTCGTCCGGTTTCAGCCGGATGGCCTCTTGCAAGTGGCTGACGGCCTCCTCATGCCGGCCCAGCCGTGCCAGCGCCATGCCCAGGTTCTTGTGGGCCGGGGCGAAGCTGGGCGACAGCTTCAGGCATTCGGCAAAGTGCATGGCCGCCTCTTCGTATTTCTGCTGTATCGCCAGTGCGTTTCCCAGGTTGAAATGCGCGTCCGGCTGTTTCGGATTGAGCCGGAGAGACTCCAGGAAGTGGGGCACGGCTTCGTCTCGTCGTCCATGCAACATCAGGAGATACCCCAGATTATTGTGCGCCTGCCAGTAATTGGGCTTAAGGCGCAGTGCTTCCGTGTATTGTCCAACGGCCTCCTCCCACCGGCCCTCGGCCTCCAGCGCAACGCCCAGATTATAACGGGCAGGAACGGAATTCGAGTCCAGCCGAAGCACCTTCTCATACATGGCCATTGCTTCCGTGAACTGACGTTTGTCTGCCAGCGCAATGCCAAGATTATACAGGGTCGATAAATGGTTGGGATCGAATTGCAGAGCCCGGTTGTAATACTTGATTGCTTCATCCAGATGGCCTTTATCGGCCAAAATACTGCCGATGTTGTTCAATGCCTTCGTGTATCTGGGACTGATCCGGACGGCACTCTGGTAGTATTCCATTGCCGCAGAAACCCGCCCTTTGCCCTCCAGGTACCAACCAAGGTCGTAACAGGCAAAGGCATTGTCCTTTGTCACTGCAATCGAATGACGCAGGAGGGTTTCGCCGTTCTGCCAGTATCCCAACTGTGTTCGGGTGAACATCACACAACCGGCCAACACCAGACCCACCACCAACACACCGATGGTCTGCGGCAGACGCCATCGGGTCAGGATTTCGTTCCCACCCCAGACGGCAATGATAAATATTCCGACCAATGGCACATAGGTGTAGCGATCGGCCAAGGACTGCGCGCCGACCTGTAAAATTCCAATGACGGGGACGAGCAGGCCAAGGAACAGAAACCAGCCCACCGGTAAAAACGGCCAACGGCGGCGAAGCCGGAACGTGCCGACACAAAGGCTGACAACCAGCAGAGAACTTGAAATTACCGTCAAAGTGGGCCAATAGTCCGGAAAGGGATAGGGCACAGCCAGATTCACCGGCCAAAACGTCTTGCCCAAATAACGGGCATACGAAATCAAGGCATTTCCCAGGCGCTCATCGAAAGGAAGCTGTTTCAGGGACATCACTGCGCGCCCATTGGCTTGGGCAATGACTGTGATTACCGACGATGCCAGGCTCAAAAACAGGAACGGTGTCTTCTCGCGAACCAGAGTCCAGCCGGTCGAGAGTCGAGTACCAGCCTGCGATTCATTAGCCTTGGGGATTGCGGGCTCAAAACGCCGCAGCGGCCAGTAATCCAGCAACAACATTAAAAACGGCCACGTCACCAGCATCGGTTTGCACATTAAACCCACCGCCAAGAACAGGAAGGCCAGGACATAGTCAAGGGTCCCGGATCGGGAACCGGGAATTGGGGTTGCATTTGCTTTCGACTCCCGACCTTCGATCTTCGACCGCTTCTGTACGTAGCCGGCATAGCAGAAGAGCGACAGAAATCCAAAGAACGTGCTCAGCATGTCCTTGCGTTCCGCCACCCACGCCACCGATTCCACATGCAACGGATGAAGCGCGAACAACGCCGCCACCATGGCGCTGCGCCACCGCACGCCAGTCATCCGCCACAGCCAGGCAAACAACAAGCCCGTGTTTGCCGAGTGGAACAGCACGTTCATCAAATGATGAGCCCCAGGCCTCATCCCAAACAGCGTTACGTCCAGCATGTGAGAAAGCCACGTCACAGGGTGCCAGTTGCACGCGTGCAGGGAGCCAAACGCCCACCAGATGCCTTCCAGCGTCAATCCTTCACGCACATGCGTGTTGTCGGTTACATATAAATTGTCGTCGTAGTTGACAAAGTCATGGCCCGTTACCGGCCAGAACACGGCAAGGGTGACTGCGGCCAGCAGCAGGCAGACCGGGAGCAGGCGTCTCGGCATGCCGGCTGGGGAGGAGGCAGATTCCGGAGCGGCTTTCTCGCGTCGCGAATTACTCGCGGGCGCTCCGGAGTGACGTGGCCTGGCCTTGGACATCGGCGCAGTCTATTTAAGATCAAAACCCTTCAAAACAAAAAATTTCCCGCGACCGGTATGCCGGTGCATCTGTGGGGTCGTGCCCGATGAAGGAAAAAGGACAATCTCAAGTCACCAATTCCAAGTGATGCGCATTGCGCCGGGGCAAACCTGTTTCGGGTTGATGCCGGGCTTCACTACCGGAGAGTCTTTTAAATTCCGGGGGGAGTGCCGATGCCCATGACCTTCCACGCCATCGGAATCATTATGCGGAAGATGACTACGGTTTTTCATGGAATGGGACGTTCGCTTCGTAGAGTTTGAGCCGGGATTCGATGGCCTCAGCCAAAGGCTGGTTGTTTTGAGTGGCAACGAGAGACAACGCGCGCCGGGCTGTTTCAACCGCTTCCGGATATCGTCCCGCCTCCGCATACGCCGCCGCCAGCGTGTCCAGAACCTCCGCCTGCTTGCCACCGGAAAGCTGCTCCGCCTCCCGCGCCAGTTCCACCGCCCGGGCCCCGTCCCGCAACGACGCCTCCGGACACGTCGCCAGCAGCCAAGCCAGTCTGTTTTGGGCCATCTCATGCCCCGGTTCCAATTTGAGAACTTCCTGAAACTGTTCCTTCGCCGCTTCGAACTCCCTTTGACTTCGCAACGCGCAACCGAGCATAAAATGGGCGTCGGCATAATTCGGCTTCAATTCCAATGTTCGCCGGTATTCCTTGATGGCCTCAGCAAACTTGCCCTGGGTGAACAGCACAAGACCCAGGTTGTTATAAGCACCAACACTGTCGGGTTTGAATTCAATAACTTTTTGGAAACAGCCGACCGCCTCTTCCGACCGCCCAATACGCACCAACGCGACACCCAGGTTGTAATAAGTGTCGGCGTCGTCAGGCTTGATTCCCAGCGCTTTCTTGAATTGGACTATGGCCTCGTCTATTCGTCCAACTCCAAGCAAAGCATTGCCGAGATTGTAATGCGCATTTAGATCATCAGGCTCAATCTCCAGCGCTTTCTTGAATTGGTTTATCGCCTCCGCCGCATGGCCTTGCACAACAAGCATTGTGCCCAAATTGTAGTGGGCCTTGGCATAATCAGGCTCAATCTCAACGGCTTTCCGGTATTGCGCAATGGCCTCAGTGGCCCGGTTTTGCGCGGCAAGCAGGTTGCCGAAGTTGTTGTATATCTCGGCACGGTTGGGCCTGAGTTCGATGGCCTTCTGGTAACATTCGATGGCCTCGGCCGCTCGACCATGTGCGTCAAGCAGGTTGCCGAGGTTGTTGTACGCTTCTGCACAAGCGGGGTCAATCTCAACCGCCTTTTGAAAATGCTTGATGGCTTCAGCCGTTTGACCCTGCCCCATAAGCGCCTTGCCCCAATCGTTATATACCTCGGCGCTGTTGGGTTTGACTTCGATGGCCTTCAGTAAATATCCAATCGCTTCGTCGAATCGGCCCTGATCCACAAGGGCGGCGCCCAAACCGCTATAGGTGATGTAATTCCCGGACGTGCAGACCAGGGCGCGTCTCCATAACGATTCATCATTCCGCCAATAGGCAGTTTGTTTCCATGAGCAGACTATCAAAGCCACAATCACGATGCCTGCCACCGCCCCCAGCACCTCGCGACGATAACGCCAGGACGCCGTGAAATCCCTCACCGCCCAGACCATGACCAGATACAGCCCGATCTGTGGCAGATACGTGTAACGGTCGGCGTGCGATTGATCACCCACCTGCACCAGCCCGATCACCGGCACCAGCATTCCCAGATACCACAACCAGCCCACCGGCAGATACGGAAATCGCTTCGCCGCCACCAGCACCAGGACGGTCACCGACAACAACAGCACGCCGGCGCCCGCGATCTGCCAGAACGGCACATCGAAACGATAGGGATAAAATGCGGCCAGATTGTCCGGCCAGACCATCTGCACAAGGTAGGTGACATAAGCCATCAAGGCATTGCCGAACCGGAGAGTGAGCGGCAGGACGATCGTTGGCTTGATGACTTCCCGTTGGGCCAGAACGGTCGCCACGCACGACGCGGCGCTCAACAAAAAAAACGGCAGCTTTTCCAGCAGTAAATGGTTGAAAGCTGAAAGTTGAGGAACTGGAATCCGGAATCTTGTCACCTGCCACTTGTCACGTGTCACCCTTCCGAGCGGCCACCAATCCAGCAGCAACAGCACAAACGGCACCGTCACCAGCATCGGCTTGCTCATCAGCCCCAGCGCGAAAAATAACAATGCCAGGCCATAGTCGAGAGTCCAGCCGTCTCCGCTCCGCTTCGCCGCGCCAAGGGAGCGAGAGTCGGGGGCTGGAACTGCTTGCGTTCTCGACTCTCGACTCTCGACTTTCGACCGTTTTTGGGCATACCGCGCATACGCCCAGAGCGTCAGCATGAAGAACAATCCGCTCAACACGTCTTTGCGCTCGCTCACCCACGCCACCGACTCCACATGCAGCGGATGAATGGCAAATATCGCCGCCACGAAGGCGCTGGGCCATAGCGCACCCGCCTGTGTAGCCACAGCTCCGACGCTTTTATCGCAGCCAAGGCCCACCTGTGGGGTCGTAGCTCTAATGCTTTTATTGGAGCGAAGGCCCATCAGCCGGCGTAACAACAGAAACAGCAGCACCGCGTTCGCCGCGTGCAGCAGCACGTTCATCAAATGCGGCCCGGCCGGACTGGTGCCAAACAATTGCGCGTCGAGCATGAGGGACAGCCACGTCAGCGGATGCCAGTTGCTGACAGACCCCGTCCGAAAAGCCCATTGCGCACCATTCCAAGTCAACCCCGCCTTGACCTGATGATTGAACTTAAAATAACCATCGTCATCGAAATTGACGAATTCATAACGGATTGTCTGGCCGAAAACGGCAAATACCGCCAATGTAAGCAGCACGCAGATGCCAGCCGCGAAGCGATTCTTTGATTTCTCAACGGATCCGCCTTCAGGCCGGTCCGCTTCAGGCAGGATTGCGGGTTTCACCGGCTTCATTGGTGTCAGGATTCCTTCACTCGCGAGACATAGGCCTCAATAGTTTGGGGTGTGGCCGGCAGGGAGGTGCGGCCTTTTATTTTTGCCACACTTACGTTTACAATCCGCGGCCGGACCTCGGCGGCCAGAAGCGTCAGGTTCAGGGGGCGCCCCGCGAGCAGGGAAATCTCTTGCGGGGAAATCAATCCATCACCACACACGTTGAAAACTTCACCGGTGGCGCCGGACTGCACCAAGTCCCACACGATCTGCGCCGCATCATCGGTATGCAGGAACTGATAACGCGAATCGGGATGAATTCGCAGCGGCTCGCCGTGAAGAATGTCGTATACCGGGTTCTTCCGCAGTCCCGGGCCGACCATGCCCGCAAACCGTACAATCAACCACCGGGAGGCATAGTGTCGCACCAATTGTTCGGCAAGGAACTTATGTGCGCCGTAGCGGGAACTCCGGCTGATATCCACCGGAGAGTCTTCACGGGTCGTGGCTGGTGAGGTCAAATCATTGTAAATATCCACGCTAGAGATGTGCAGATGAACCCGGGCCGGGAAATCCAGGAGCGTTCTCAAGCGATGGGTGACCGATGCCTCAAACTCCGCAGCCGGGTTTTGGTCGGCGAGAAATTTCCTTGAATTGCCTGCGGCCTCAATCAACACATCGCTCTCCCGGCCGCGCAATTCAACGTAAGTTTCACGGGTGACCTCGGTCAGTTTGACTCCGGGCTGGTTTTTCAACAGACGCGCAAAAGCGGAACCGATGAAACCATTGGCACCAATGACGGTAACCTGCATACCTCAAGGCAAGCGGATGGTGCCCCGGTTGGCAAGAACCCAATTGATGGTCATCCGGAGTCCGTCCCGCAGCGAGGTCCGGCACTCGTAACCGAGCAACTGCCGCATGCGGGTCACATCGTATCCCTTCATCATCTGGCCGTCCGGTTTTGTTGTGTCCCAGACGACCTTGCCTCCGTAGCCGGCAAGGTCCGCGATGGTCTCGGTCAGTTTCCTGATGGTCACCGCCACGCCGGAAGAAATGTTGATGAGGTCCGCGCCGTTGTAAGTTTCGGCGGCAAGCAGGATTGCTTCGCACGCATCGGTCACATAAACGAAATCACGCACCGGTTTGCCGCTGCCCCAGGCGACGACCTCGGGCGCGTTGGTTTCCTTCGCGACAAGGAACTTATGGATTAATGCCGGGATGACGTGTGAGCTGTGCAAATCGAAGTTGTCAAATGGGCCGTAAAGGTTGCCCGGAACGAGGGCGATGGCATTGAAACCATATTGGGCGCGGTAGGCCGAGGCTTGTACCACTCCAATCGCTTTTGCGAGCGAATAGGGCGCGCTTTCGGCCTGCGGGTAGCCTTGGAACAACGTGGTTTCCTTGATGGGGTTCGGCGCGTCGGCTGGATAACTGCAACCGCCAAGAAGGGTGATGTACTTCTTCACCCCGGCCCGCCAGCTCTCGTGCAACATCATTGTGCCCATGATGAGATTCTCGTAATTGAAATCAGCCGGACGCTCCCGGTTCGCACCAATACCGCCCACAAGCCCGGCCAGATGAAAGACGACATCAGGCTTGATCCGTTCCAGCATCTGGCGGACCTGGGTTTGCTCCCGCAAATCGAAGTCGGCCCGTGTGGGGGCCAGCGGATTGATTCGACGGGTACGCATCAGCTCAATCAGATTGCGGCCAACGAACCCGTTGGCGCCAGTCACCAGCACGGTGTGTTTTTTTAAATCCATGGATGAAGTGGGCCTATGTCAAATCCGGCCTATGAGAAAATAATCTGGGAGCCGGGCGCATTCAACCGCACGGTAAGCGTCTGCCAGTTGTGGAATGCCTTTTGCAACCTCGGTCGCGCTGCCGGCGGCACAAAGAACAACATGAATCCACCCCCTCCGGCGCCCAGTAGTTTTCCCCCGATGGCGCCCGCTTTGCGCCCGCGTTCGTAAAGCTCGTCGATTTCCGGATTGGAAATGCCTCTATCAAGGCTGTGTTTTGCAAGCCACGCATGATGCAGGAGTTCGCCAAAATCGTGCAACCGCCGGCTGGATGTCAGAATGTTAAAACCGTGATAAACCATATCCCGCATCTCCCGCAACGTCCCGGCGTTCCGGCTGCGTTTTGCGAGCTGGCCGGCGGCCACATCAGAAGCCTTGCGTTTGATGCCCGTGAAGACCAGGAGCAGGTGCCGTTCCAGCCGCCCAAGGCAATCGGGCGTCACTGGAATGCGTTGCACCTCAAAGTCGTGTTCCGACCGGAATTCCACGAGATTGAATCCGCCATATGCCGCTATGACCTGGTCCTGACAGCCAACGTTTTCACGGAGGAGGTGGCGTTCGACGTGAATCGCCTCGCATGCCAGCTCGTGGGGTGCGAGAAATTCCCCCTTGAAGCTGTGGATTGCGTGAAGCAACGCCACGGTAAAAGATGAAGAAGAACCCAGGCCCGTAAATGCCGGCAGATCGGCCATCGTTTGTAATTCAATGTCCTTCTCCAACCCGCACAGCTTGAGACACTCGCGAAAAACCTTGTGTTCGATTTCGTTGCGATTACGAACCAATTCGACCTTGCGATAGGACAATCGAATGGAATAGTCAAAGAGGTGGCTAAGGAACGGGCTGGCGGTAACATACAGATACTTGTCAATGGCGGTCGCCAACACCGCTCCCCCCTCCGTGAGGAAATGCTCCGGATAGTCAGTGCCTCCGCCAAAGAAGCTGAGGCGCAACGGTGAACGGGCAATAATCATAAGGTCTCGAGTTGCAGCCGATGATTTGCGATAAAAGGTTCGGCCAACGGCAATGATTCAGGCGTACCCATGTCGAAAAAGGGTGCCTTCGTCACGTGAACACGCAAGTCCAAACCTCGTGCCAGCCAATGGGCGAAAACTTCATGCTCGAAGCTCAATGGGCGCACCGGTGGAAATTCCGCCAGCAGTGGAGGCTTGAGCAGGTAGAGTCCCGCATTGATCACGCCGGCGCCGGTCCTTTTTTCCGCAAAGCGGGTGAGCCGGTTCCGACCGTCAAAAACCAAGGTGCCATAACGACTGGCATCCGGTACCGCCACGCCCACCAGCACGCCCTGCACCCCGGACTCACCCAGCAAACGGGCTGCCTCCGCGAAATCGGCCAGCACCAGCGAGTCCCCGTTTGACACAATCCAGAACGCCGGACTCGCGCCACATTGTTGGGCCGCGTGCAGGAAACCGCCCCCGGTCCCCAGCGCCGACGGCTCCGCCACGCACGTAATCCGCACACCGGCCACGGGTTCTTTCGCAAAATGCCGTTCGACAACGTCGCTCCGGAACCCGGTGGCCAGCACCACCCGGCGCACTCCCTGCCGCCGCAAATGGCGGACCACCCACTCGACAAAGGGCCGGCCACAGACCGCAATCATCGGCTTGGGCACGCCGGGGGCAATGTGCCGGACCCGTGTTCCCAAGCCGCCGGCCAGCACGACCGCAGTTGCGTTATTCAAGCTTGGTGCCGTCATCGGGAAGCCGGGAATTACACATTCGAGTAAACCGTGTTGCGCAGGATGGTATAGCCCTTGATGAGTTCCTGAATGCCGCGGTCAAGGCTCCACTCGGGTTTGAATCCGGTCGCGGCAATCCGGGCATTGCTGACGATATAATTGCGTTTGTCCGGGTCCTCGCCAATCGGCGCTTTCAGATACACGAATTGCGGGAGGTGTTTTTGGATTACGGCGCACAGTTCCAGTTTGGAGAGGTTCGCCTCATCGAGACCAACGTTGTAGGCCCGGCCTTTCATGGCGTCGAAGTTTGCCATGCCATGCAGAAACACCCGGACCACATCGCGGATATGAATGTAGTTGCGCTTGAAGTGCCCCTGAAACACCACGACCGCCCGGTCATGCACCGCGCGATGGACAAAGTCGTTCACCAGCAAATCAATGCGCATCCGGGGTGACAGGCCAAACACCGTGGCGAGGCGGAAACTGATGCTGCTCCCGCGTGCCAGCACGGCCTCCTCGGCTTTTACTTTCGTGCGACCGTAAAGTGAGAGTGGTTGCAGCGGCGAATCCTCGGTGCAGACCTTGCCGCCCTCCCCGATGCCATAGCCGCTGTTGGTGACCGGCATCAGCATCCGCTGTTGCTGGCTCGCGATGCGGCACAGCATCTCGACGGCTTCCTGGTTGATCGTCTTCGCGGCGACCGGGTCCCGGTCGCACATGGGCGCGCCCACGACCGCGGCGAGCGGGATGATTGCGTCCGCCCGGGAAACAAGCCGCTTCATCAATTCCTCGTCCCGACAGTCGCCGCGGACGATTTCGAACCGCCCGTATTGGCAGCAATCGAGCAGGCTGGCCTGTTTGAAATAAAAGTTGTCCACCACCGTCACCTGATGTCCTTCGACAAGCAGGGCGGGGGTCAAAAGTGAACCGATGTAACCGGCGCCACCGGTGATTAATATTTTCATATAATAAGTCAGTTTTGGTGCCGTCCGCTCAAACGAACGGCCAGGGCGCTCACGAGAATGCGGCAGCCCGTCCGGGCGATGCTTGACACCTCGCGCCAGCCGTTGCCATGACCGCTCACGCCTCCCCGCCGATCATGGTATTTCACGGGCACCTGGGCAACGCGCAGGCCTTCCACGCAGGCGCGCACCGGGATTTCCACTTCATAAACGAAGCCATCGTCCTGAAAGCGAATCTTCTGCATGGCCGCCCGGGTCCAGGCTTTGTAACCCGTGGTGACATCGGTGATGGACTGGCCGCAAAGCAGGCTGACCCAGGCATTGACCACCCGGTTGCCCATCACCCGGAAGAAAGAGAACCGGTAGCCGGATGCGTCCGCTCCCTTCATGAAACGGGAACCGATCACGACGTCCGCGCGGCCTTCAAGGATCGGCGCCATCACGCGCGCCATGTCTTCCGGCTCGAACTGAAGGTCGGCATCGAACTGGCACATCACATCGAAGGATGCCCGTTCGATGCCCGCCTTGATGGCGCTGCCCTTGCCGCGATCGTTCTCGTTCCGGACCGGGACGACATTCGGATGCGACTGCGCAAAGGCCCGGGCCAGTTCGTACGTCCGGTCTTTGCCGCCGTGCAGGACCAGAATTTCCGCCTCCGGAGCGGATTGGGTGAGCCGCTCCAGGCACTCGACAATCGTGTCCTCCTCGTTGAGGCAGGCGATGATGATCGAGATGGCCGTTTTTAACCGACTGGTGTCCGCACTGGCTGCCGGGGTTTGTTGCACGATTTGTAATCAAATAAGCAGTTTCCGGGCATGTCGTCAATTCCAGTGCAAGAATTCTCAATGCCAACGAGTGAAAAATGGGGGGTATCGCGCGGGGAACCTTTTGCGATATCAATGGCTTTGGCTTCTCATGGAATGGGGCATTGGTTCATACAGTTTGAGCCGGGCTTGGATGGATTGGCCAGAGGCGGGTTTCCGGAGCAGCTTTCTGGCGTCGCGAATTACTCGCAGGCGCTCCGGAGTGACGTGGCCTGGCCTTGGACATCGGCGCGGTCTATTCAAGATCAAAACCCTTCAAAACAAAAAAATTTTCCGCGACCGGCTGCCTCATGTCCGGTATAAAAAAAGCGTCCCCGGTTTGCACCGGGGACGCTCTGTTCAAACATCAAGACTAAGTTCCGGGATACCTCACGCGATAAAAGCCAGTGGCATTAGGTGGATTTGTATGCGTGTAGGCAGTTGTCGTTATATTGGTTGTCAATGACACCCAATTGGTATCCAGCAGATTGGTCTTATACTGCACAGTATACGCGAAACTCGCCTTGTCCGTGCCCGGCCAGGTATTCCACGTCAGGTTTACATCATTCCCGCTGCGAACAGCCTGCGCCATATGCATCGCCTCAACCTCCCACGGAACCGGAATGACTTGAACCTCATAAGTTGGGAGGGTAAACCCTTGGGCTGACCTTTCAAGCGAATTAACCCACATACCGAACGCGTCAAACCGATAATAGACACCGTTGGTATCCTTGGAGGTGGCCATCCAATTCGTGCCGGCCGCGTTGGTAATCGTCACCGTAACTCGAGTGTAATTGGTGTTGCATCGAGTCACCTGGTACTGCAGACCGTAGGTGGTATTGGCCTGAAACGAGCTCACGTTGGTAAACGATCCCTGGCCGTCCGGCCCATTTCCCAGTTCCGTGTAAATACCACCGGTCGTGCCAGCGAGGTTATTGTCCAAAATTTGGGACCTATACAAAAGATCTATTGGGGAGTTCACGGTAAAGTTGGTGCCAAAGTCAATGTCAACTAGGTACCCTCTGACGCCGGCCCCGCGGGCTGAATTCCCTGTGGCGGTGGAATCCCACGCGTTAACCCGTACGCCACCATCGTAGTAATCCCACAAGCCAAACCGCAGATCTCCATTTTGAACAGGGCTATTCATATCCCCGATGGTAAACGGGAGGGAGACTTTAATTGCGTTGGTGACCCCCAGACTAACGACAGCATTGCTAAGAAAATACCCCAGATACAAAGTCGAGGTCGCGGGAGACGGCGTGATTTCTATTCCGATACCATCAGCCGCAGTCACAATGCCCGGCGTGGCAGTATACCACATCGAGTTGTTAGTCGTTATCGGTCCATTTTGATAGTTTAAGTCACTAAAGTTGTCATACATAATCAGGCTGACCGGCGTGGTTGTGGCTGCAGTGACCGTCGCGGTCGCCACGTGGGAAGTTGCATAGTGATAGGGGGGTCCAAAACACGTGGAAGCGGCAATGGCCCGATACTTGGTTCCGTTGTCGGGGCCAACCCACAGGTTCTTCGTCGTGTAATTGCGGGTAATCGCGCCGGGGATGTTGGTCCAAGCCATGGTGAGGCCGTTGCTGATTTGCCACTGATAAGTTGTGCCGGTGGCGATCGCTTTCACATTCAATGGTACTCCTTGTCCGTCAAAACAGGTTACACTTGCATCAACATTAATATTGGTCCCCGGACTCCCTGAAATAAGCGGTTCAAGACATTGGCCTGCCTGCGGAGTCACATCCGCCCAATAGTTGCCAATGCGTATTTCATCCATTTCGGCCGACTGCCCGCTAGCATCTACAAAAAAGCGCCCTGGACCGGTGGGGCTTGTGTCATCGAGCCCATCATCGACGTACGCGTCGGGCGGCAGCGGTTCTTCCCCGTTAAAGCTATTGGTATTGGGATTGATCCACAAAGCGTTGGTTTCGTATGGGTTGCCTGGCTGCGCTGGGTAGTGACCATTACCTCTCATTGCCATTTTGGCCACCACGAAGAAAGTTTGCCCATATTTGAGGTTTTTGGCTGACCAGTTGGTCACCATTGGGTAAGCAGTACCGTTGCCGGAATATTTGCTGATTCCCAGTTGAATATGGTTACCATCCCCAGCAGTGTCCCTGCAATGCACCAGCATATATGAAATATTACCCGCTGAAGTTTTACCGCTGTTTTGCTTCTCTAACTGCACAACCCGTTGTCCCAAGGAGTCAAGCGGGGTGCCAGAATCATCGAACTTGTACAGGAACGTAATATAAATATTGGTGCCAGCGCCTGGATAAGCTGAGGTCCCTGGATTATACTGCCCAGCGTTGCCCCATTTTTCGTAAGGAGCATCCTGGTAATCGTTCGTGGGATAGATGATGCATCTGTCGCCGTAAGACGCAACCAAACCGTTGGTTAGTCCATTAAGACTGCCATAGGGGACTGACGGATCATTGGTGACGACAATCCCATTTCGTGGAGTAGTCCATAAGTTGCCAGCGCCGGTGGCAGGGTCCGCCAGTCTTCCGCTTGCATCGTACCAAAATTCTTCCATAAAAGTTGCATATCCATATCCTGATGCGGCGGCATTCTGATAAAGGAGAAAGCCGGAGGCGAGGGTTATAAGAAAGAGGCTTAATTTATTTTGTTTCATGGTGTTTTCCTAGGTTTGATGGTTTTTTGATATTTTACGAACAATTTACATTAACAGTTTACGGGACCCAAAGGGACATGACATATCGGAAATTTCCCGGATTATTTCCAATGTAAAAATCTGAATCAGTTGAATGACGCCACAAATTCGGATCGAACGCCTGAGGAATTGAGCTGGAACTCTGGAAATTTACGTGCGTATCCCCAAACATCGCGTTCAGCCCGGCCATGCTGGTAAGACCGCCGCCTTTATGAGGAGTGTCCTCAAGGTCCTGTATCAAATCAGTTAAAATGCTCTTGTTCGGATCTATGTCATTTTGTGTCAAAGGGGTGCAGTTATCGCCAGGGCATGTACCGTTAGCTGCCTTCGGCCCCAAATGGCCTCCCGTATCACTAAGTGGCACCTGCTTTCTCCCTTGGGGAAAATAATTGTATCCCGTTCGGACTTTATCGTCTCCTCCTGAGAGCGTCCCACCATTACAAGGCCATGGGCCTCCGGCTGTATAGTACTCATATGTGTGATTTGGGATATTCTGTCCTTGCGCGCTGGGACAATAAAAAAGTTTTGGATTACCAACGATCTTGGTCTCGAACAACATGCCGATATTCCACGGGCCTTGTTGTTCCGTGCCACCTAATCCGGCCCAGTTGCAGGCCGGCGGATTAACACGGCCGGCTTCGTAAGTCCTCCAAGGATTGGAGGTGCCCCCGGTCGAGGCATAACCCGGCCAGTGACAGGGCATCATTTCGCCAAAATCCGTCGCATACATGGTCCAGCCTGTGCCGATCTGTTTTATATTAGCGACGCATGAAATTCGCAGTGCCCTTGCCTTTGCCGCCGCCAAGGCCGGCAACAACAGCGCCGCCAAAATGGCTATGATTGCAATGACCACCAAAAGCTCAATCAATGTGAAGGCCTTATTTGATTTGTTTATCTTGTTCACAACTCGGATTTGGCAATTTTTGATTTGTTTCTTCGTCAGTCCGGTCAACGTCACAAATGATACACGACGCCCTTCATCATTCCAAGGGTTAATTGGCATGTGAATTTCTGAATTAATCTAACATCGATGCGGTGCGAAGGGAAGATATTATTTGGGGTTGGCGTTGCAAAACTATTTGAAAAAAGTGCACTTTGCCCCCCCAGATTGACGCAGACGCGGCTGTCAAAAAACCCGCCGATTCGATTGATTTCATTGATATTCCGTGGGATTTAAAGCCGTCCACGCCGGTCGGGAAACTTGTACGCATGATGACTTCCGCTGCGCCAATGCAATAAATTATCCGGCTTTCCGGAGTGACGGCTGGCGTTCCTGTCAAAAAAGTCCGGTGCGGCCAGACGTCGGCATCAAGTATGCGGCTGTGAATTGACTGCATCAACACAACCGACAACCAGTTGCAAAATTGCCGACGTGGTTTGCAAGGAAAGCCGGCGGCATGAGAGTGCATTTTTTTAAAACTGATTTGCTCAAATTGGTGTATTCAGCCGGGACAAATTAATGCACTTTACTTTCCCATGCGCATAATCATAACTATCATCTCCGCGTTTGTTTTTCTTTTTTCCGCCATCTCGCTCCAAGCCGCTGACGGGCCAACGGTATTTGACGTCCGCCAGTTTGGCGCGAAAGGCGATGGCAAAACGACCGACACCGAGGCCATTCAAAAAGCACTGGATGAATGTGGGAGGGCGGGCGGTGGCACTGTGAAATTTTCGCCGGGAATTTATCTGAGCCAGCCGATTACCATCCGCACCAAAACCACGGTGCTGCTCGACGCGGGGGCAACCTTGCTGGCCAGCACCAACCAGAGCGACTTCATGAAAACGCCGGGCGACTGGCTCAAGGCGAAAAGCGGCGGCGATTTCATCCCGCTCATCGCCGGCAAGAATTTGACGGACGTGACGCTCACGGGCCAAGGCACAATTGACGGCAACGGCGCGGCCTGGTGGGAGGAGGCCGAGAAAGCCCGCATCGAGAAACCCGGTTTTACGCTGCCGCGCCCGAATCTGATTGTGTTGAACCGCTGCAAAAACGTCCGTCTGGAAAACCTCACGTTGCAAAACTCACCCAAGTTCCATTTTGTGCCGACGGAATGCACAGGCGTGGTGATATCCAACGTGACCATCCTCGCGCCGGAACACGCGGCCAACACCGACGCGATTGATCCGAGCAGTTGCCAGAACGTATTGATCACCAGGTGCCACATTGACGTGGGCGACGACAATGTCGCCATCAAGGCCGGCAAAAAACTGGCGGAACGCGAGTTTGCCAGCGAGGACATCACGGTAACGGACTGCGCGTTTCTGCACGGTCACGGCGTGTCCATCGGCAGCGAAACCGCCGGCGGCGTGCGCAATGTGACGGTGCGCAACTGCACTTTTGAAAATACCGAGAACGGTCTGCGCATCAAATCCCAGCGCGGCAAGGGCGGGCTGGTGGAGAATATCAGTTACAGCGACATCACAATGAAGAACGTGAATCCGGCCATCACGTTGACGTGCTATTACATGAACAATTCCGCCGGGGACACGGCCCGGCCCGCCGGGGCCGGGACCAATTCCGCGCCCGCCATCGCCGGCAACACGCCGGTTTACCGCAACATCCACTTCAGCAATCTGAAGGCAACCTGCCCCAAGGTGGCGGGCATCATCACCGGCCTGCCGGAAAGCATGATATCGAACGTGGTTTTTGAAAACGTCCAAATCTCCGCCGCAAAAAGTTTCGAGATCCGCAATGCCCAAGGCATCCAACTCAAGAATGTGACCGTGTCAGTGAAAGAGGGCCCTCCGTTTGCGACCGAAAATGCACAGGTGGAAGGCTTGGAGCCCGCGAAATCGAAGCCATAAGGGGAATTCCTTGCCGGATTGGTTGAGTCATCCGGTTTTGGCAGACATTCAAACGACTTAACCGCAGTACATAATTATCAAAGCCATTTGCAAAGCGCGCCGGTTGATTTAAAAAAACTTTCGTTTATAATGAATTTTGTGTTACATTCAAGCCAGACCTTTTATGTTTAAATCTGAAACCGATTGCTTCGGCAATCCTGCCCAACATACAACCTGTAAATTCTTATGAATCACCTGCGTCAAATTGCTTTTATTCTCACCTTTCTGTTTGGGGTCATCGCGTCCGGCTATGCCGACGATATTATTTTTGTGGATGACACTTGGGCGGACGGCGAACGCTTCAGTTCCGGCCCGGACGGAAGCGGCATTGATTCACCGTGGTATACTACAACCAATACATCATTGGGGGTTATTTCCGGTCATATGTATGCCACCAACAATGGGAGTTCACTCACCTTTTTAACCTATTTTGCGCCAGATTCAGCTCCGGTCACTCTTTCCGGCGCGGGAGATACGCTTAAAATTACCTGGACCTTTACCCCCATCACGGTCAGCCCGAGTAACACAAGCCAGGCCTTTAATTTCGCCGTCGTTGATACGCCAACGTTTGTGGTTCAAAGTGCCGACAATTTTTCAATAACCAACGCACAATATTGGGGCTACGCCATGTTTTGCAACATGGGCGTGCTATTGAACCACAGCACTCCTTACGGACTGAGGAAGTGGGGTGGTACGTCAAACGATTTCCTTGTCCATCAAGGGAATTGGTCCGCATTGGCAAATGGGGCCACCAGGTACAACCACGGATATGACAGCGGCACGAGTTACACGATGGTGTGGACAATAACACGCGGTGCAGCGGGCGAGGAGATCATTACCAACACCATGACCGGCGGAAATCTCAATAGCCAGGGGTACGCGAAGGCTTACTATACCAACACCAGTCCTGATACCTATACCTTTGATACTTTTTGTGTCCGGCCATCCAACTCAAACAACACGGCAGTTGTGTTTGATAACACCCACTTCAAGGTGGAATTCATCCCCGGGGCCGCTCCCGCCGGCATTCAAACCCAACCGCAGGACCAAACGGTCTACGAAACTCAAACTGCCACGTTCAATATTGTTCCCAGCGGCACGGCGCCGTTGAGTTACCAATGGCATTACACCAACAACATAGACACCAGCACGCTGCTCTCGTGGGGCACCAATTCCACTTTGATTCTGGCCAACGTCCAGTTGACAAACGCGGGCGGTTACTGGGTCGTGGTGACCAACGTTTATGGCTCGGCGACAAGTTCGGTGGCCCAATTAACGGTGAACATTCCGGTGGTTCCTTCGATCACCGTGCAACCGCAGGATCAGACCGGTATCCTGCCCGGGGCATCCGCCACTTTCAGCGTCGTTGCCACCGGCACCGATCCGCTCACCTACCAGTGGTATCACAATACGACCAACCTGTTGACCAACGCCACCGGTCTCAGTTTGACCATCACCAATATTCAACCGGGTGATGCGGGCAGCTATTCCGTTGCCGTAAGCAACTTTGCCGGCGGAGTCATCAGCTCCAATGCCTTCCTGACCGTCAATACCAGTCCCACGGCCCCGGTTTTCTTCCTGCAACCCGCATCGCAGGTGGTGGTGACCGGCAGCATGGTCAGCTTCAGCGCCCTTGCGGCCGGCACGCAACCCATTGGCTACCAGTGGAACAAGAACTACACCCCGATTCTAGGCGCAACATCGGCCACATTGAACCTGACAAACGTGCAGATTGCCGACGACGGCACCTATACCGTCATCGCTTCCAACAGCGTCGGGAGCACGACCAGCGGCCCGGGCCAGTTGACCGTGACCATCGCGATACCGCCGATCGCAAGCGCGTATAATCTGACCGGCTTCGGCCAGGCCGCAACCGGCGGCGGCGTGATTCCCGAGACCAACTCGGTCTATCGAAAGGTGACCAATTCGCTCGATCTGGCCAATGCCCTTCTTTCGGCATACCAGACGGCAGGTTCAGTCAAGGTGATCGAGATCACAACCAACCTGGATTTGGGTTGGAACGAAATCGATCCCGCCGTGAAGGGGCTGCCTTCGACACCCTTCCGGGTGCACACCGCGCCGCTGTTGCATCCGCGCCTCTTGGTGACCGGGGTCAGCAAAATTGACATCAGGCCCTTGAGCGGTCTGACCATCTTCTCGGCGAACGGCGCGACCATCCGGCACGCGACTTTCAACCTCAAATCAGCAGGTAACATCATTGTCCGTAATTTGAAATTCGACGAGATGTGGGAATGGGACGAGGCGACCACGGGCGCTTACGACAATAACAACTGGGATTTCATTGATATTAGCAGCGGCGTGAGCAACATCTGGGTTGATCACTGCACCTTCACCAAGGCGTACGACGGCGTCATTGACACTCAGGCCGGCTCCACAAATATGACCATTTCGTGGTGCAAATTCGCCGGCGACGATGGCGCGACCAATCCGAACAGCTTCGTTTGGCAGCAGATCAACTGGCTCGAAGCCGCCCTGCCGACCGGCACCAACAAGATGTACAATGCCATCCGTACTGCCGGTTGCAGCACTACGAACATCGTCACAATCATCCAGGGGCATGACAAAACCTCCATAGCCGGCGGGGGCACCGATCCGGCAAATTTGACCATGTCGATGACTTACCACCACGACTGGTTCAATAATTGCTGGGACCGTGTAGTGCCGCGTTTGCGCGGTGGCAACGTGCATGATTACAATATCTACGTGGACGACACCTTGTTGCAGGCGGCCAAGAATCTGCGCAGCCAGTTCACGATCAGCAGCGCCTACAGCTTCAACCCGCCAATGAACGGCGCCATCTCCACCGAGGGTGGCGCGATTCTGGTCGAAAAGTCGGTTTACATTGATTGCCAATATCCATTGCGCAACAATCAAACTGATCCTTCCGACGCGTTCTACACCGGCAAGATAAAGGCGATTGACACCATTTACCAAATGAACAGCACAGTGATTCGTGGCGACAGCACCGATCCCGGCAACCCGATGGGTCCGTCCCAGGCCACCATCATTCCCTTCTCGTGGAATTGGGGCGGCGATCAATTGCCCTACACCTACACCCCGGATGACCCGGCCCAGCTTCAGGCCATCATCACCAGCCCCACGGGTGGCGCCGGCTCCGGCGTGCTCAACTGGGACAAGACCAACTGGCTGATGACCGTCTATGGAGACACGGCCCCGACCATCGTCGCCGATCCGCAAAGCCAATCCTACACAGCTGGCCAAAGCGCCACGTTCACCGTCGCGGCGGGTGGCAGCGCGCCCTTGAGTTATCAATGGTATTTCAACAATACCAATACGCCGATTGCCAATGCCACGAACACCTCTCTGACGCTGGCCAATCTTCAGACCACCAATGCCGGCACTTATTCCGTGATCGTGTCCAACCTGGCTGGTTCAGCCACCAGCGCCTCTGCGGTGCTCACCGTCGCGAACTCTTCGCCAACGCTCTCTCCGGTTCCCGACACGAACATCATTGCCGGCGTCACCCTCAACATCACCAACGTGGCGACCGATCCGGACCTTCCGCCTCAAACCCTGACGTTCACCCTGTTGAGCGCGCCCGGGAACGCCAACTTGGATGCCGCCAGCGGTGTTTTCTCATGGCGGCCGCTCATCTCGCAGGCCGGCACAACCAATCTCATAACGGAAAAAGTGGCTGATAATGGCACGCCGATTCTGAGCGCGACCCAGTCATTCCATGTAATCGTGAGCGCGCCAGTCCAGCCGCAAACGCCAGCCGTTACCTTCAGCAACGGCCAGTTCGGTCTGACCATTACCGGTGACATCGGACCGGACTACATCGTGCTGGCATCCACGAACCTGACGGATTGGGCGGGCATTTTCACCAATCCCATGCCGTTCACCTGGACCGATCCCGGCACGAGCAACTTCAACGAGCGGTTTTACCGGATTCAACTCGGGCCGTAAAAACCGATTGGCAGGCCAAACCATCCCAAGCGCAAGAATCGGCGCGTTGTGAAAACATCAGCGATGCTGTTGGTTCTTGCGCTGTGCATTTCACTTTGCCCCGCCGCTCCCGGATCGGGAATTTTTGAGGTGCGCCAGTGCGGCGCCAAGGGCGATGGGAAGACTTTGGATACCGTGGCGATTCAAGCCGCACTGGACGCCTGCGGCAAGGCCGGTGGCGGCACCGTGCATTTCACCGCCGGCACTTATCTCAGCCAACCCATCACGGTCCACACCAAAACCACGGTGTTGCTTGAAACCGGCGCCACGCTGCTGGCCTCGCCGACGCAATCGGATTTTCTAAAGGGTGGCGGCGACTGGCTGGCGGCCAAAAGCAGCGACGATTTCATCCCGTTCGTCAGCGGGAAAAATCTCACGGACATCGCCATCACCGGTAAGGGAACGATTGATGGCAATGGCGCGAACTGGTGGGGGCCGGCCAAGGAATTCCGCGCCCGAAATCCAAGTTGTCCCGCCCTGCCCCGTCTTGATCTTGTGGTGCTTAACAATTGCAGGAACGTTCACCTGGCCGGAGTGAAGTTGATCAACTCGCCAAGGGCTCATTTGGTTCTCGCCGACTGTGAAGAGGTGGCCATCGAGGACGTGACTGTTCGGTCGCCCGCCGGCGCGGCCAACACCGAAGGCATGGGTCCCGACGATTGCCGCAACGTAACCATCACCCGTTGCACCATTGACACCGGCGACGACAACATCGCGATCACATCGGGCAAAAAAGTGGCTGGTCGCGAATTCGGCTCCGAAAACATCACCGTGACCGGCTGCGATTTTCTGCACGGCCACGGCATGTCCATTGGCAGCACAACCGTCGGCGGAGTGCATCACGTGGTCGTAAAAAACTGCCGCTTTGAAAACACAGACAACGGCTTGCGCATCAAATCCGGCCGCGACCGTGGCGGGTTGGTCGAGGATGTCAGCTATTCTGACATCACAATGAAGAACGTGCATCCGGCGATCTCCATCGTTTGTTATTACCAATACAGCACCAACGACAAATTCCCGAAGAACGATCGTGCCCAACCGATTTCTGAAACCACACCCCGCGTTCGCAACGTCTATATCTCCAACGTGACTGCCACCTGCACCCAAGACGCCGGCCTTATCGTCGGTTTGCCGGAGAGTCTGGTATCGAACGTCGTGCTGGAAAATGTCCGTGTTACCGCCGAAACCGGTTTCACAATCCGTAATGCCAAAGGCATCCAATTTAAAAACTCAACCATTTCGGTCAAGGCCGGCCCGCGGTTCAGCGCTGAAAACGCGGAAATCGCGGGGTTGGAAAATCAAAATAATATAACTCAACCTTCAAATAAATCGAAAGGCCGGATGTAATCAAGGACGCAGATGTGAAGCTGATAAACTGTTCGCTGGAACCGGCAAAGTGATGTAAATTGAGGTATGTTTCTCGCTGTAAAAAATATATGAAGTCACACAATTATCTTCCGTTTCGCGCCTCACTGTTGTTGTCAGCCGTCGGGCTTTTGTCATTTGCGATGGCGACGCTGGCGCAGTCGGCATGGCCGCTGCCGGTGCCAGCATTGCCGAATATCAACGCCAATAATATTGTCAACATCACCGATACAAATTTTGGTGCGGTGAGCAGTACAACGCTGACCAACACCGACGCCATCCAAAAGGCCATCAATTTCGCGTCGACCAACTACGGCAGCGACGGCGCCACGGTGGAAATTCCGGCCGGCACGTATTTGAGCGGACCGCTCACCTTGCAAAGCCATGTCAACCTGCAAATTGACACCAACGCGACGCTGAAAATGCTGCCTTTTGTAACGTATACCAATCTTTTCACCACCGCGGATTTTATACTTGGCAACACCATTTCCGATGTCGAAATCAGCGGCTCCGGAACCATTGACGGACAGGGGTCGCCTTGGTGGAACGCCTACAACGCCAATAATAATCTCCAGCGCCCCAACTTCATCGAATTCAAAAAAAGCCACCGGATATTGATTCAGGACGTGACGATGCAAAATCCGCCGACGTTCCATATGATGTTGAAAAATAACAACACCGACATCACGATCCAGCGCATTACCATCAATACGCCGGCCTCGCCTAACACCGACGGGATGGACCTGGGTTCATCCAACGTTTTGGTCCAGAATTGTTATATCAGCGATGGAGATGACAATATCGAGATCGGCGGCAGCAGTGCCTTGGCGGCGAACATCCTCGTCACCAACTGCACGTTCGGCATCGGCCACGGCGTGTCCATCGGCGGTTATACCCAGGGCTGTATATCAAATTTGACGGTTGTAAACTGCTCATTTAGCAACACCGATTACGGCATCCGCATGAAATCGGACAACGACCGTGGCGGAATCATACAGAATCTTTCCTACTGCTCCAATAGGATGATCAACATCAAGTATGCGCCGATAGTGATTTACAGCTATTACACTTCATACGGAACTCCCACCACCTCCAAAATCACCCCGGCGGTGGCGGCGGGCATGAGTGTCGGCTCTCCTACCGGCTGCCCCATCTGGCGGAACATCCTCATCAGTAATTTGTGGGCGTCGGCGGCCCAGCCCGGCATGATTTGGGGGCGGACCGAAATGTCCGCCACCAACATCATATTGATGTCACTCGATATCACCGCTTCCGGCAGTTACCAAAATTTCGAAATTTACAATGCGAAGCAAATCCAGATCGTGGATTCACAATTTCACCTGAGCGCAAGCGCCTACACCAACTTCTGGCTTTTTAATGCAGATGTTACTTTTACCAATAGCAGTGCTTCCACCAGCCCTATTTCACTGTACGGGATTACGACAAGTTCCTACGCCAACAGCCTGGCCTTTTACAACAGCCAGGCCAATGTTAGCTACACCAACTTAATTGGCGCCGGCCCGCTCACGCTCGCTGACAGCATCCTCACCATCAGCAACAATTTTACAATGTTCCCCACCACCGTGCTGAATTATACGCTGGATTCGAACACTAACCGGGTGGCGGTGGTGGGCAATCTGGCGCTGGGCGGAACCAACAATCTGGCGGGCACCTGCGTGTTTGGGGCGGGCACCAATACGCTGTTGACCTATACCGGCACTTTAAGTGGCAATCTGCCCACGCTCGGTTCGACCCCGTCGAGCAGTTACACCTATGCCTTTGACACCAACACCGCCGGCCAGGTGAAACTTGTTGTGACGGCCAAAGCGTCGCCGGCCCCTACCACCACTTCTGTTCAGTCGTCGGCCAATCCCTCAACCTATGGCACGGTGGTGACTTTTACCGCCACCGTCAGTCCCGCTCCGACCAACGGCGAAAGCGTCACCTTCAAGGACGGTTCAACCACCCTGGGCACCGGCACGCTCAGCGGCGGGCAGGCCACATTCAATACCACCGCCACCCAGCTTGCCGCCGGGTCCCATTCCATCACGGCGGTTTATGCCGGTGATGGAGCCCTTGGCGCAAGCAGTGCCTGCGCATTGACGCAAACGGTCAATCCGCTGGGGCTGACCGTTTCCGGGCTGACAATCAGCAACAAGGTTTACAATAAAACCACCGCAGCCACGCTGAACACCAACGGGTACACGCTCAACACGGTGATTGGCGGCGATGCCGTCACGCTGGTGACCAATGGTTACACCGCCACCTTTGCCAGTTCCAATGTTGCCAATAACATCAGTGTCACGGTCGCCAGCCTCTCGCTGGGCGGAGCGCAGGCGGCCAATTACACGCTGACGCAGCCGGTGGGATTGACCGCCAACATTACACCGCTGGGCCTGACCGTTTCCGGGTTGACGATCAACAACAAGGTTTACGATAGAACCACTGCAGCCACGCTGAACACCAACGGGTACGCGCTCAACACTGTGATTGGCGGCGATGTCGTCACATTGGCAACCAACGGTTATACCGCCACCTTCGCCAGTTCCAATGTTGCCAATAACATCAGTGTCACGATCACCAGCCTCTCGCTCGGCGGAGCGCAGGCGGGCAATTACACATTGACCCAGCCGGCGGGTTTGACGGCCAATATTACACCGCTGGGGCTGACTGTTTCCGGACTGACAATCAACAACAAGGTTTATGATGGAACGGCGGCGGCCATCTTAAACACCAATGGGTACACCCTCAACACGGTGATTGGCGGCGACGCGGTCATGCTGGTGACCAACGGTTACACCGCCACCTTTGCCAATGCCAATGTTGCGAATAACATCAGTGTCACGGTCACCAACCTCTCGCTCGGCGGGGCGCAGGCGGGCAATTACACTCTGACCCAGCCGGTGGGATTGACGGCCAATATCACGCCGTTGGGCCTGACTGTTTCCGGGTTGACGATCAACAACAAGGTTTACAATCGAACCACCGCAGCCACGCTGAACACCAACGGATACGTACTCAACACGGTGATTGGCGGCGACGCCGTCACGCTGGCGACCAATGGCTATACCGCCACCTTCGCCAGTTCCAATGTTGCCAATAATATCAGTGTCATGGTCGCCAGCCTCTCGCTCGGCGGGGCACAGGCGGGCAATTACACTCTGACCCAGCCGGTGGGATTGACGGGCAACATCACACCGCTGGGCCTGACTGTTTCCGGGTTGACGATCAACAACAAGGTTTACGATAGAACCACTGCAGCCACGCTGAACACCAACGGGTACGCGCTTAACACGGTGATTGGCGGTGACGCCGTCACGCTGGTGACCAATGGCTATACCGCCACCTTCGCCAGTTCCAATGTTGCCAATAATATCAGTGTCACGGTCGCGAGCCTCTCGCTCGGCGGGGCACAGGCGGGCAATTACACGCTGACCCAGCCGGTGGGATTGACGGGCAACATCACACCGCTGGGCCTGACTGTTTCCGGACTGACGATCAACAACAAGGTTTACAATCGAACCACCGCAGCCACGCTGAACACCAACGGGTACGCGCTCAACACGGTGATTGGCGGCGACGTCGTCACGCTGGCAACCAACGGTTACACCGCCACCTTCGCCAGTTCCAATGTTGCCAATAATATCAGTGTCACGGTCACCAACCTTTCGCTGGGCGGGGCGCAGGCGGGCAATTACACGCTCACCCAGCCGGCGGGTTTGACCGCCAACATCACGCCGCTGGGCTTGACCGTTTCCGGACTGACGATCAGCAACAAGGTTTATGATGGAACAGCGGCGGCCACGCTGAACACCAACGGGTACGCGCTTAACACGGTGATTGGCGGCGATGTCGTCACGCTGGTGACCAACGGTTACACCGCCGCCTTTGCCAGTTCCAATGTTGCCAATGGCATCAGTGTTACGGTCGCCAGTCTCTCGCTCGGCGGGGCGCAGGCGGGCAATTACACGCTGACCCAGCCGGCAGGTTTGACGGCCAATATCACGCCGTTGGGCCTGACCGTTTCTGGACTGACGATCAGCAACAAGGTTTATGATGGAACGGCGGCGGCCACCTTGAACACCAACGGGTATGCGCTCAACACGGTGATTGGCGGTGACGTCGTCACGCTGGCAACCAACGGTTACACCGCCACCTTCGTCAGCTCCAATGTTGCCAATGGCATCAGTGTCACGGTCGCCGGACTCTCGCTTGGCGGGGCGCAGGCGGGCAATTACACGCTGACCCAGCCAACGGGTCTGACGGCCAACATCACGCCAGCCGATTCCTCCATCCTGCTGGGTTCATCGGCCAATCCAGTCGCTCATCTGTCTCCCGTGTTCTTCACAGCTAGTGTGACGCCGTCAACCTTGAGCGGGACGGTGTTGTTTTTGACCAATGGTGTGACGTTTGACAGCCAGACGTTGTCCGGCGGCACCGCGTCCAGCGTGACGACGTCGGTGTTGCCGCGGGGCACCAACACGATTACCGCGCAGTATTCGGGCAATGCCAACTATTCCCCCAGCACCAATACCCTGAGCGAAGGCGTGACCAATAATCCACCAACGGCCAATCCGGCGGTGTATATTCGTCTGGTCGGATCACCGTTGACGATTGTCATCACAAACCTGGCGACAAACTGGAATGATCTTGACGGCGATGCGTTGGCGTTGGTCGGGGTCAGCAACCCCAGCACCAATGGCGGGACTGTGACTTTCGACAGCGCCAATATTTATTACAACAATGGCAATTATGTGACCGACCGTTTTGGCTACACCATTAGCGACGGCCAGGGCGGAACTAACAATGGAATCGTCACGGTGCTGATGATGCAGCAGACCGTTTCCGACGTAACAGTCAGCAATGGCAGCGTGGTGCTTGATTTCACGGGCATCCCCGGCAGCACTTATTGGGTTGAAGCGGCGACGAACCTGACCCCGCCGATGAATTGGACGCCGCTAAGCACGAATGTCGCCGGGACCAATGGCTTGTGGCAGTTCACGGACGCTCAAGCGACGAACTTTCTCCAGCGGTTTTATCGAACCCAATTGGGCCAATGAAATGGCACATCTGTAATCAACGGCAAACTCATTTCGGGCTTCGTTTCCGATAGTCGCCGCGGCTGAAATATTTTTCCAGCCAGATATAAAGACAGATGAAAAGATAACGGCTGCCCATCTCGCTCATCATCAGCTTCGCCTCGCCGGTGCGACGGTTGCGCCAGGTGACGGGAATGACAGTCCATGAATATCCGCGCACGATGGCCTTGAGCGGCAGTTCAACGGTGAGGTTGAAATGGGGCGAGATCAGCGGGCGACACCCGTCAATCACTTCGCGCCGGTAGGCTTTGAACGCGTTGGTCGTGTCATTCAGGCGGATGGCAAAGAGGGTCTTGAGAAAAAGATTGGCAAGGCGATTGATCATCAGCTTGATTTTGGGGTAGTCAACCGTGCCGCCGCCCTTGATAAAACGGCTGCCGAAGACACAATCCCAGCCTTTGTTCAGTTCTTCCCAGTAGTGCACCACATCGCGGCAATCATCGGATTCATCCGCCATCATGATGACCACAGAGTCGCCCTTCATATGATCGAGACCGCGGACGACCGCGCGGCCAAAGCCGTGCAGGTCTTCGTTTTTCACCGGAACCAGTTCGGGCAGTTTCGCTTTGATCTGGGCAAGCAGTTCCCAGGTTCGATCGGTGCTGCCATCGTCAACGACGATAATCTCGTGCGGCACATTATGCAGCCGCAGTTCCAAATGAAGGTGCTCCACCGTGGAACAGATGCAGCCTTCCTCGTTGCGTGCCGGAATGACCACCGACAGCAACGAGAGCGGGCAGGGTTGAGGAGTCGGATTACTCATGTGCTGCTGGGCAAATCTGGCTTTGGCCGCAATGCTGTTTTGAGACAGGTGGCGGATTCATTTGTCCTCTCAAGCCTAAATTAAATCTTCGCCAGGTCAAACAGTTAGAACTTATTCGGAAATGAAAATTGTCTGGTGCAGGTCTGGCTTCACGTTCTCAGCCAAACCTGGCGCCTTGTCACTCGACCAGCGCCCCAGTGAGCCATTGGGAGGATGGCTACGGTTTTTCGTGATAAGGGGAACCGGCTTCATAGAGTTTAAGCCGGGATTGGATGGCTTCGGCCAAAGGCTGGTTGTTTTGAGTGGCAACGAGAGACAACGCGCGCCGGGCTGTTTCAACCGCTTCAGGATATCGTCCCGCCTCCGCATACGCCGCCGCCAGCGTGTCCAGAATCTCCGCCTGCTTGCCACCGGAAACCTGCTCCGCCTCCCGCGCCAGTTCCACCGCCCGGGCCCCGTCCCGCAACGACGCCTCCGGACACGTCGCCAGCAGCCAGGCCAGCCCGTTTTGGGCCATCTCATGCCCCGGTTCCATTTTGAGCACTTCCTGAAACTGTTCCTTCGCAGCTTCGAACTCCCTTTGACTTCGCAACGCGCAACCGAGCATGAAATGGGCGTCGGCATAATTCGGCTTCAACTCCAAGGTTCGCCGGTATGCCTTGATGGCCTCAGCAAACTTGCCCTGCGTGAACAGCACAAGGCCCAGGTTGTTATAGGCGCCGACACTGTCGGGTTTGAATTCAATAACTTTTTGGAAACAGCCGCGGGCTTCATCCGGCCGCCCCATTCGCACCAACGCAACACCAAGGTTATAATAGGTGTCGGCGTCGTCAGGCGCAATTTCCAGCGCTTTCCTGAATTGGATCACGGCCTCGTCTATTCGTCCAGCTTCGAGCAAAGCATTGCCGAGATTGTAATGCGCATTCAGGGAATAAGGCTCCATCTCCAGCGCTTTCTTGAATTGGTTTATCGCCTCATCCGTCCGGCCTTGATTGAAAAACAACGTGCCGAGGTTGTTGCGGGCATCCGGGTAATCGGGACTGATTTCAAGGGCTTTCTGATAATGGTCGAGGGCTTCGGCAGTTCGGCCTCGGGCAGCAAGCCAATACCCCAAGTAATTATGAGCGAGGTAATTTCCCGAGGTGCAGGCGAGGGTGTGTCCCCACAATGATTCGTCATTCCGCCAATAAGAGGTCTGTTTCCACGCACAGAGCATCAGGGCCGCCACCACGATGGCTGCCCCCGTGCCCAGCACCTGACGGCGGCATCGCCAGGGAACAGATAAATCCTTCATTGCCCACGCCAACAGCAGATAAATCCCGATTTGTGGCAAATAAGTAAAGCGATCCGCTACCGGGGTGTCGCCGACTTGGACGAGTCCGATGACAGGAACCAAGGTGCCGAGAAACCAGAACCAGCCTACAGCCAGATAGGGCTTGGATCTGATCCCCCAAAGAACCAGAAATGTCATACCCGCCAGCAACAAGGCGCACAGCACAGCAAGGGAAACAAGGACAGTCGAGGGATAGGGATGGATCGCCAATCCCTCCGGCCAGAATATGTCACGCAGGTAGGTCGCATAATTAATCGGCACTTTTGCCAGCCGCAACGAAAGCGGACTGCGCTCGAGCGTCGTTACGGCGCCCAAATTCTTTTGCCCAAGATATGTCACGACACTTGATACGCCGGCCAGCAACAACAGCGGAAGCTTTTCGACAACCAACCGGAGGCTGTTTGCGAATGAAAACTGGTGATTGCTGGTTGAGGGTTGAGACGCGACCTTCGGCGAGGGCAGGGAAAAACGATAAAGCGGCCAATAGTCCAGCAATAACAGCACAAAAGGCAGCGTCACCAGCATCGGCTTGCTCATCAAACCCAGCACGTAACAAACGACGACCGGCACATAACGCCGCCAACCGGGTCTGCGCACGTACCAGAGGTAGGCGCTCATCGTAAGCAACCAGAAGAATGTGCTCAGCACGTTCTTGCGCTCCGCCACCCAGGCAACTGATTCCACATTCAAGGGATGAATGGCGAATACCGCCGCCACAAAGGCGCTGGGCCACAGCGCACCAGCCGCTGCGGACGAAGCCCCGATGCTTTTATCGGGGCGAAGGCCCATCATCTGCCGCAGCACCAGGAACAGCAACACGGCATTCGCAGCATGCAGGAGCACATTGGTCAGGTGATGACCGCCGGCGTTCAAACCCCAAAGCTGACAGTCCAGCATGTGCGAAAGCCACGTCAGCGGATGCCAATAGGCGGAAGACGAGGTGGTGAACGCCCAAACCATCCCGGTCAGCGTCAGGCCTTTTACGACTTGCGTATTATCATAGACATAGGGACCGTCGTCGCAATTGATGAACCCGTGCCGCACGGTCTGGCCGAACACCAGCAGAACGGCCACCACCAGCAGGACGCACACGCCGAAAACTGCGCCATTGCCGTTCCAGCCTGCCGGGCGTTCCTGTGATTGGGGAGCAGCCATGCTTTCCGAGTGATTCTGTCCGGGTGGACTTGCAAATTCCATCTTTTTCAGTTCTCAAAACGGATGCCTCCTGGCTGGAGCATTTGTTCCGCCACCCCCGTAGTCATGCCAGACGAGAAATGCACAGAACTCTACGGGTTTTCGTGGTATGGTGAACCGGCTTCGTAGAGTTTTAGCCGGGCTTGGATGGCTTCGGCCAAAGGCCGGTTGTTTTGGGTAGCAGTGAGATTCAGCGCCCGTTTGGCCATCTCGACCGCTTCCGGATATCGTCCAGCCTCCGCATACGCCGCCGCCAGGGTGTCCAGAATTTGCGGCGATTCGTCTCCGGCAAGCTGCTCGGCTTGTTGACCTAATTCCACCGCCTTGTTTCCGTCCCGCAACGATGCCTCCGGACACGTCGCCAGCAGCCAAGCCAGTCCGTTTTGGGCCATCTCATGCCCCGGTTCCAATTTGAGAACTTCCTGAAACTGTTCCTTCGCGGCTTCGAACTCCCTTTGACTTCGCAACGCGCAACCGAGCATAAAATGGGCATCGGCATAATTCGGCTTCAACTCCAATGTTCGCCGGTATTCCTTGATGGCCTCAGCGAACTTGCCCTGCGTGAACAATACAAGCCCCAGGTTGTTATAGGCGCCGACACTGTCAGGTTTGAGTTCAATAACTTTTTGGAAACAGCCGTGTGCTTCATCCGACCGTCCAATACACACCAACGCGACACCCAGGTTGTAATAAGTGTCGGCGTCGTCAGGCTCATTATCCAAGGCTTTCTTGAAATGGACTATGGCCTCGTCTATTCGTCCAACTGCGCGCAAAGCATTGCCGAGATTGCAATGCGCACTCACGTCATTAGGCTTAATTTCCAGCACCTTTTGGAAATGTTCAATCGCCTCGTCCACCTGCCCCTTTTGGAGAAGTGCAACGCCGAGATTGTTGTGGCACTCTGGATAGCCAGGGAAAATTTCCAGCGCCTTTTGGAAATGTTCAATCGCCTCGTCCAGTCGGCCTTGTTTGCCGAGCATGATACCCAGACTGTTATGGGCGATGTAATTTCCGGAGGTGTGGGCGAGCGTGTGGGTCCACAGCGATTCACTATTCCGCCAATAAGAAGTCTGCGCACGCGCGCAGAAAATCAAACCCACCAGAATGACCGTGGCGAGGCCGCCCAGCACCAGACGGCGGTGACGCCAGCCAGCGCACAGATCCGCCGCCGCCCAGGTCAGCAACACATACAACCCGATCTGCGGCAGATACGTGTAACGATCCGCCCGTGCTTGTAATCCCACCTGAATCAATCCAATCACCGGCACCAACATCCCCAAGTACCACAGCCACCCGGTTAAAAGATAGGGACGACGACGGCGCAGGACGAAAACACCTCCGGAAATGCCGGCCAACAGAACCAGTGACAGGACCACTTTTGAAACCCCAACGTCTCCGGGTGCAAATGGGTATAAAACCGCCAGACCCGACGGCCAGAACATCTGGCCCAAATAAACCACATAGGAGATCGAGGCATTACCCAGGCGCAAGGGCAGGGAAAACTTCTCGGACGACTGGATCACTTCGTGCTGGACAAAAATCGTGACCACACACGATGCAACTGCCAGTCCGAGCAGGGGCAGCTTTTCAAGAAGCAAGGTTGAGCCGCCTTCGCTTCGCTTCGTCGCGCCAGGGAGTTGAGGGTTGAGGGCTGAGGGTGTCCCCTTTTTTTCACCTGTCACCTGCCACTTGCCTGCCGGGCCGAAGCTTCTGAGCGAAGGCTGGTCATCCGTCACCCTCTCAAGCGGCCAGTAGTCCAGCAGCAGCAACACGAACGGCAGTGTGACCACCATCGGCTTGGACAGCAACCCCAACGTGAACAGGAACACCACCGACAGATACCGGCTGAGGGAAAACGGACGGCGCACATAGCGCACATACGCCCAGAGTGTCAGCATGAAAAACAGACCACTGAGTACATCCTTGCGTTCCGCCACCCACGCCACCGATTCCACCCGCAACGGATGAATCGCAAACACCGCCGCCACAAACGCGCTGCGCCACAGAAACCCCGTCATCTGCCGCAGCACCAGAAACAGGAGTATCCCCGAGGCGGTGTGCAGCAGAACGTTCGTCAAATGATGCCCGCCGGCTTTCAACCCGTACAACCGGCAGTCCAGCATGTGGGACATCATTGTCAGCGGATGCCAGTTGGAGGCGTAACCGCGGGTGAACGCCAAAACGAACCCCTCGAGCGTCAGCCCCTTTTGGATGACAGCATTCTCATATACATAAGTGTTGTCGTCGTAGTTGACAAACCTGTGCCCCAGTGTCTGGCCGAAGACCAGAAACACCGCCACCGCCAGAAGGACACAGACGCCGGGAACCATCCATTTACCATCCGGGCCTGCCGGGCATTCCTGTAATTTGGGAGCAGCCATGCTTTCCAAGTGATTCTGTCTGGATGTGTTTGTGGATTCCATCTTTTTCCGGTTCTCAACTCGGAATGTCCCCTGGCAAGGCCGTTGGCAAGCTGGCTACGGTTTTTCGTGGTAAGAGGAACTGGCTTCGTAGAGTTTAAGCCGGGATTGGATGGTTTCGGCTAAAGGTTTGTTGTTTTGGGTGGCGGTGAGATTCAGCGCCCGTTTGGCCGTCTCGATCGCTTCCGGATATTGTCCCGCCTCCGCATAAGCCGCCGCCAGTGTGTCCAGAATTTGCGGCGATTCGCCGCCGCCCAACTGCTCCGCCTGTTGCGCCAGTTCCATCGCCTTTTTACCATTGCGCAGCGAGTTGTCCGGACACGTCGCCAACAGCCAGGCCAGACTGAGGTGAGCTGGCAGGTGCCGGGGGGCGAGATCCAGAGCCTTTTGATACTCCTTCATCGCCGCTTCAAAGTTTCGTTGCGCTTGCAGCGCCTCGCCGAACCGAAAGTGGGCCTGGGCCGATTCCGGCATCAACTCCAGCGTCCGCCGGTATTCCGGGATGGCTTCCTCCAGCCGCCCTTGCGCGGCCAACACATTGGCCAGATTGCCGTGGGCATCGGCATAGTCGGGTTTGAGCTGAATGGCTTTGCGGCACTGTTCGATGGCTTCATCCAGCCGTCCTCGCATCCCAAACGCCGCGCTCAGATTGTAATGCGCCTCGGCGTAGTCCGGGTTAATCTTAAGGGCTTTTTGGAATTGGATCATCGCTTCTTCGTCCGGTTGCCCCTTTCGGAGAAGAGCGATGCCGAGGTTGTTGTGGGCATCAGCATAGTCAGGCTTGAGTTGAATGGCCTTTTGGTAATGCGCAATCGCCTCGTCCACCTGCCCCTTTTGGACAAGAGTGATGCCGAGCCCATTGTGAAACTCTGCATGGTCGGGGCGAATTTCCAAGGCCTTTTGGAAGTGCACAATCGCCTCGTCCACCTGCCCCTTTCGGAGAAGTGCAACGCCAAGATTGTTGTGGCTCTCTGGATAGCCGGGGTAAATTTCCAGCGCCTTTTGGAAATGTTCAATCGCCTCGTCCAGTCGGCCTCGTGAGCAGAGCATGCCCCCCAGATTGTTATGGGCGATGTAATTTTCGGAGGTACAGGCGAGCGTGTGGGTCCACAACGATTCACTGTTGCGCCAATACGAAGTTTGCTTCCAGGCGCAGGTCATCAAGGCTGCAATCACACTGAATGCCGCCACGCCCAGCACCCGACGACGCCATCGCCAGGAAGCTGTCCAATCCCTGATGGCCCAGACCATGGCCAGATACAGCCCGATCTGTGGCAAATAAGTGTAACGGTCGGCATGCGATTGTTCACCCACCGGCACCAGCCCGATCACCGGCACCAGCATTCCCAGATACCACAACCAGCCCACCGGCAGATATGGAAATCGCTTCGCCGCCACCAGCACCAGGACGGTCACCGACAACAACAGCACGCCGGCCCCCGCGATTTGCCAGCCCGGCACATCGAAATGATAGGGATAAAATATAGCCAGATTGTCCGGCCAGACCATCTTCACAAGGTAGGTGACATAGGCCATCAAGGCATTGCAGAACCGGAGAGTGGGCGGCAAGACGATCGTTGACTTGATGACTTCCTGTTGTGCCAGAACCGTTGCCACGCATGAGGCAGCGATCAACAAAAAGAAGGGCAGCTTTTCCAGTAGTAAATGGTTGAAAGATGAGAGTTGAGGGACAGGAATTTGGATTCTTGTCACCCTCCACTTGCCTGCCGGGCCGAAGCTTCTGAGCGAAGGCTGGTCACTTGCCACCCTTCCAAGCGGCCACCAATCCAGCAACAACAGCACAAACGGCACCGTCACCAGCATCGGCTTGCTCATCAGCCCCAACGCGAAAAATAGCAGGGCCAAACCGTAGAAAAGTGACGTGTGACGTGTGACGTGTGACGCGTCGGGTGCGGCAGTGGCTACTCCTTTTCCTGTCACTTGCCACTTGTCACTTGTCACACCTTGCACATACCGCGCATACATCAGCAGCGTCAGCATGAAGAATAACCCGCTCAACACGTCCTTGCGCTCGCTCACCCACGCTACCGATTCCACCCGCAGCGGATGGACGGCAAACACCGCCGCCACGAACGCGCTGGGCCACAGCGCGCCCGCCGGTGTGGCCACAACTTCGACACTTTTATCGGAGCGAAGGCCCACCTGTGGGGTCGTAGCTCCAATGCTTTTATTGGAGCGATGCCTCATCAGTCGTCTCAACAACAGAAACAACAGCACCGCGTTCGCCGCGTGCAAAAGCACGTTCATCAAATGCGGCCCCATGGGACCGGCACCAAACAATTGCGCGTCGAGCATGAGCGACAACCACGTCAGCGGATGCCAGTTGCTGGCATATCCCGTCCGAAAAGCCCATAACGCACCATTCCACGTTAACCCGGCCTTGACCTGATAATTGGAGGAAAAATAACCATCGTCATCGTAATTGACGAACTCGTGCCGGAGCGTCTGGCTGAAAACCACGAACACCGCCACCGCCAGAAGGACACAGACGCCGAGAACCGTCCATTTCCCATCCGGACCTGCCGGGCGTTCCTGTATTATGGGAGCAGCCATGATTTCCGGATGATTCTGTCTGGGTGGACTTGCCGATTCCATCTTTTTCGGTTCTCAACTCGGATGCCTACTGGCTAGAGCATTGGTTCCGCCACCCCCTAGTCATGTCAGATGAGAAACGTGATAATGCTATGGTTTTTCATGGAAGGGGGCGTTCGCTTCATAGAATTTTAGCCGGGCTTGGATGGCTTCGGCCAAAGGCTGGTTGTTTTGAGTGGCGGTGAGATTCAGCGCCCGTTTGGCCGTCTCGACCGCTTCACCAAATTGTCCCGCCTCCGCGTAAGCCGCCGCCAGTGTGTCCAGAATTTGCGGCGATTCGCCCCCGCCCAGTTGCTCCGCCGCCCGCGCCAGTTCCACCGCCCGGCCCCCGTCCCGCAACGTTGCCTCCGGACAGGTCGCCAACAGCCAGGCCAGACTAAGGTGGGCCGACAGGTGCCGGGAATCCAAGTTCAGAGCCTGTTGATACTCCGCCGCCGCCGCCGGAAAATTTCGCCGGGCCTGCAGCACCTGGCCAAACCGGAAATGGGCTTGGCCGGAATTGGGTGCCAATTCCAGCAACCGCCGGTACGCCTTGACGGCTTCATCGAGCTTGCCTTGGGTGGCCAGCACATTGGCGAGGTTGCCATGGGCGTCAGCATAGTCAGGTTTGATCTGAATGGCCTTCCGATATTGCTCAACCGCCTCGTCCAGCCGCCCGCGCAATCCAAACCCCGCGCCCAGATTGTAATGCGCCTCGGCGTAATCAGGGTTGAGCTGAATGGCTTTCTGGTATTGCACGATGGCTTCGGCAAACTGACCTTTTTTTGCCAGCATATTGGCCAAGTTATAGTGCGCCTCCGCGTAATCAGGCTCGAGCTGAATGGCCTCTTGGTAATGCGCAATCGCCTCGTCCACCTGCCCCTTTTGGACAAGAGTGAAACCGAGCCCATTGTGAATCTCTGCATGATCAGGGTGAATTTCCAAGGCTTTTTGGAAGTGCATAATCGCCTCGTCCACCTGTCCCTTTCGGCGAAGCGCAACGCCGAGATTGTTGTGGCACTCTGCATAGTCGGGGCGGACTTTCAGCGCCTTTTGGAAATGTTCAATCGCCTCGTCCAGCCGGTCTTGTGCGGTGAGCGTGACACCCATATTCATGTGAGCGAAGGAATTATCCGACGTGCAGGCGAGCGTGTGGGCCCACAACGATTCACTGTTGCGCCAATACGAGGTTTGTCTCCATGAGCCGGCCAGCAAAGCCACAATCACACTGCCTGCCGCCACGCCCAACACCTGATGACGCCAACGCCAGGAAGCCGTCCAATACTTGACGGCCCAGACAATAACAAGCGATAGCCCGATCTGCGGCAAATAGGTGTAACGGTCGGCATGCGACTGATCCCCCACCTGCACCAGCCCGATCACCGGCACCAGCATTCCCAAATACCACAGCCAGCCCACCAGCAGATACGGAAATCGCCTCGCCGCCGCCAGCATCAGGACGGTCACCGACAACAACAGCCCACCGGCACCCGCGATCTGCCAGACCGGCACATCGAAACGATAGGGATAAAATACGGCCAGATTGTCCGGCCAGACTGTCTGGGCGATGTAGGTGACATAAGATATCAGGGCATTGGCGAGCCGGGTGGTGAGCGGCCACGCAATCGTTGATCTGATGGCTTCCTGCTGGGCCAGAACGGTCGCCACGCACGAGGCGGCACTCAGTCCGAAAAAGGGAATCTTCTCCCAAATCAAACGTCGAATCGTAAATCGTAAATCGTAAATCGTAAACCGTTCCAGCGGCCACCAATCCAGCAACAGCAGCACCAATGGCACCGTCACCAGCATCGGCTTGCTCATCAGCCCCAACGCAAAAAATAACAATGCCAATCCATAGTCGAGAGTCCAAGGCCGAGAGTCGAGGGCTGGAACTGCTTGTGTTCTCGACTCCTGACTCTCGACTTTCGACCGTTTTTGGGCATACCGCGCATACATCAACAACGTCAGCAGGAAGAACAATCCGCTCAACACGTCCTTGCGTTCCGCCACCCATGCCACCGACTCCACATGCAGCGGATGAATGGCAAATATCGCCGCCACGAAGGCGCTGGACCACAGCGTGCCCGCCGTTGTGGCCGGAGCTCCAATGCTGTTATTGGAGCGAAGCCCCATCATCCGTCTCAACAGCAGAAACAACAGCACCGCGTTCGCCGCGTGCAGCAGTACGTTCATCAAATGCAGCCCTGCCGGACCGGTGCCAAACAATTGTACGTCGAGCATGAGGGACAGCCACGTCAGCGGATGCCAGTTGCTGGCATATCCCGTCCGAAAAGCCCATTGCGCACCATTCCAAGTCACCCCGGCCTTGACATGATAATTGGAGGAAAAGTAATCATAGTCATCGTAACTGACGAACTCGTGCCGGAGCGTCTGGCCAAAGACCACGAACACCGCTACCGCCAGAAGGACACAGACGCCGAGAACCGTCCATTTCCCATCCGGGCCTGCCGGGCATTTCTGTAATTCGGAAGCAGCCATGCTTTTCGGGTGATTCTGTCTGGGTGGACTTGCAGATTCCATCCTTTTCCGGTTCTCACCGCGGAAATCTCCTGGCCAAGCCGTTGGCAAGCTGGCTACGGTTTTTCGTGGTAAGGGGAACCGGCTTCGTAGAGCTTGAGCCGGGCTTGGATGGCGTCGGCCAAAGGCGGGTTGTTTTGCGTGGCGGGCAGGCTCAATGCCTGCCTGACCGTTTCGACCGCTTCCGGATATCGTCCCGCCTCCGCATATGCCGCCGCCAGCGTGTCCAGCACCTGCGGCGATTCGTCCCCACCCAGCCGCTCCGCCTGTTGCGCCAGTTCCACCGCCTTTTGACCATTGCGCAACGATGCTTCCGGACACGTCGCCAACAGCCAGGCCAGACCAAGGTGGGCCGACAGGTGCCGGGAATCCAAGTTCAGAGCCTTTTGATACTCCTTCATCGCCGCTTCAAAGTTTCGTTGCGCTTGCAAGGCCTGGCCGAACTTATAGTGGACCTGGGCCGATTCCGGAACCAACTCCAGCATCCGCCGGTATTCCGGGATGGCTTCATCGAACTTGCCTTGCGTGGCCAGTACATTGGCCAGATTACCGTGGGCATCGGCATAGTCGGGTTTGAGCTGAATGGCTTTTCGGTACTGTTCGGCGGCTTCATCCGGTCGCCCGCTTTGCATCAAAGCATTGCCGAGGTTATAATACCCATCGGCGTAGGTGGGGGCAATTTTCACAGCCTTCTTGAAATGATCCATCGCCTCGTCCAGCCGACCCTTTCGGCGAAGTGCAACGCCGAGATTGTTGTGGCCCTCTGGATAGTCGGAGCGGATTTCAAGCGCCTTTTGGAAATGTTCAATCGCCTCATCCAGTCGGTCTTGTTTGCCAAGCATGACACCCAGATCGTTATGGGCGATGTAATTTTCAGAGGTACAGGCGAGCGTGTGCGTCCACAACGACTCGCTGTTGCGCCAGTATGCGGTCTGTTTCCAGGCACCGGCCATCAAGACAGCAAGCACTATCCCTGCCGTCACGCCCAGCGCCCGACGACGCCAATGCCAGGAAGCTGTCCAATCCCTGATGGCCCAGACAATGAGAAGAGATAGCCCGATCTGCGGCAAATACGTGTAGCGGTCAGCATGTGACTGATCACCCGCCTGCACCAGCCCGATCACCGGCACCAGCATTCCCAAATACCACAACCAGCACACCGGCAGATATGGAAATCGCTTCGCCGCCACCATTACCAAGACGGTCACCGATAACAACAGCACCCCGGCGCCCGCGATTTGCCAGACCGGCACATCGAAACGATAGGGATAAAATACGGCCAGATTCTCCGGCCAGATCGTCTGGACGATGTAGGTGACATAGGAAATCAGGGCATTGCCGAACCGGAGGGTGAAAGGCAACACGATCATGGACTTGATGGCTTCCCGCTGAACCAGAATGGTCACCACGCATGAGGCGGCGCTCAATAAAAAGAAGGGCAGCTTTTCCAGTAGTAAATGGTTGAAAGATGAGAGTTGAGGGACAGGAATTTGGAGTCTTGTCACCTGCCACTCGCCTGCCGGGCCGAAGCTTCTGAGCGAAGGCTGGTCACTTGCCTGCCGCGCCGAAGCCTGGCGAAGGCTGGTCACCCTTCCGAGCGGCCACCAATCCAGCAACAACAGCACAAACGGCACCGTCACTAGCATCGGCTTGCTCATCAGCCCCAACGCGAAAAATAACAGGGCCAAACCGTAGAAAAGTGACGCGTGACGTGTGACGCGTGACGAGTCGGGTGCGGCAGCGGCTGCTCCTTTTCCTGTCACTTGCCACTTGTCACTTGTCACACCCTGTACACACCGCGCATACATCAGCAGCGTCAGCATGAAAAACAGGCCACTGAGCACATCCTTGCGCTCCGCCACCCACGTCACCGACTCCACATGCAGCGGATGGATTGCAAACACCGCTGCCACAAATGCGCTGGGCCATAGTGTGCCAGCTTGCGGGGACGAAGCCCCAACACTTTTATCGGAGCGAAGGCCCGTCAACCGTCTTAGCAGAAGAAACAATAGCACTGCGTTTACCGCATGCAGGATTACATTTGTCAAATGCGGCCCCGCCGGACCGGTTCCAAACAATTCCACATCGAGCATCAAGGACAGCCACGTCAGCGGATGCCAGTTGCTGGCGAATACGGTTCGAAAAGCCCACACCACACCGTTCCAAGTCAACCCTGCCTGAACCGGAAGATTGGAGAAAAAATACTTGTCGTCATCGTAATTGACGAACCCGTGCCGGAGCGTCTGGCCGAAGACCAGGAACACTGCCACCACCAGCATGACGCACATGCCGACTATCGCACCATGGCTGTTCAGGTCTGTCGGGCGTTCCGATGATTTGAGAGCGGCCATACTTTCCGGGCGATTCTGTCTGGGTGGACTTGCAGATTCCATCTTTTTCCGGTTCTCAACTCGGAATGTCTCCTGGCCAAGCCGTTTGCAAGCCGGCTACGGCTTTTCGTGGTAAGGGGAACCGGCTTCGTAGAGTTTAAGCCGGGCTTGGATGGCTTCGGCCAAAGGTTGGTTGTTTTGGGTGGCGGTGAGATTCAGCGCCCGTTTGGCCGTCTCGACCGCTTCCGGATATCGTCCGGCCTCGGCATACGCCGCCGCCAGTGTGTCCAGAATTTGCGGCGATTCGCCCCCGCCCAGCCGCTCCGCCTTCCGCGCCAGTTCCACCGCCCGGTTGCCATCGCGCAGTGCCGCCCCCGGACTCGTCGCCAGCACCCATGCCAGACTGAGGTGGGCGGGTAGATGTTGCGGGTTCAATTCCATCGCCCGCTGATACTCGGTGATCGCCGCCTTAAAGTCCCATTGCGCCTGCAAGGCCTGGCCAAATCGAAAATGGGCTTGGGCCGAATCCGGCACCAGCTCCAGCGTCCGCCGGTATTCCGGGATGGCTTCCTCCAGCCGTCCTTGCGTGGCCAGCACATTGGCCAGATTACCGTGGGCATCGGCATAGTTGGGTTTGATCTGAATGGCCTTTCGGTACTGTTCGACGGCTTCATCCAGCCGTCCTCGCACCCCAAATACCGCGCCCAGATTGTAATGCGCCTCCGCGTAGTCTGGGTTGAGATCAATAGCTTTCTGGCAATACGCGATGGCTTCATCCGGTCGCCCGCTTCGCATCAGAGCAACGCCAAGGTTGTTATTTGCCTTGATGTGGCTGGGCTGGATTTCCAACGCCTTTCGAAAAAGTTCCATCGCCTCGCCCAAGCGCCCGCTTTGCATCAAAGCATTGCCGAGGTTATAATACCCATCGGCGTAGGTGGGGGCAATTTTCACAACTTTCTTGAAATGATCCATCGCCTCGTCCAACCGACCCTTTTGTAGAAGATCTTCGCCCAGATCGTTATGGGCGATGTAATTTTCAGAGGTACAGGCGAGCGTGTGCGTCCACAACGACTCGCTGTTGCGCCAATATGCGGTCTGTTTCCAGGCACCGGACATCAAGACGGCAAGCACTATCCCTCCCGTCACGCCCAGCACCTGACAACGCCAATGCCAGGAAGCTGTCCAATCCCTGATGGCCCAGACAATGACAAGCAAAAGCCCGATCTGCGGCAAATACGTGTAACGGTCAGCATGTGACTGATCACCCGCCTGCATCAGGCCGATCACCGGTACCAGCATTCCCAAATACCACAACCAGCCGGTCGCGAAATAGGGAAATTGCCGTGCTGTCCGGAATGCCAATAGGGTTATGAAGAGCAGCAATGCGCCGGCGCCCGCAATCTGCCAGAACGGCACATCGAAACGATAGGGATAAAATACGGCCAGATTGTCCGGCCAGACCGTCTGGGCGATGTAGATGACATAGGCTATCAGGGTATTGCTGAACCGGAGAGTGAGGGGCAACACGATCATGGACTTGATGGCTTCCCGCTGGGCCAGAATGGTCACCACGCACGAGGCAGCGCTCAACAAAAAGAAGGGCAGCTTTTCCAGTAGTAAATGGTTGAAAGATGAGAGTTGAGAGACTGGATTTTGGAATCTTGTCACCCGCCACTCGCCTGCCGGGCCGAAGCTTCTGAGCGAAGGCTGGTCACCCGTCACCCTTCCGAGCGGCCACCAATCCAGCAACAGCAGCACAAACGGCACCGTCACCAACATCGGCTTGCTCATCAGCCCCAACGCGAAAAATAGCAGGGCCAAACCGTAGAAAAGTGACGCGTGACCTGTGACGTGTGACGCGTCGGGTGCGGCAGTGGCTACTCCTTTTCCTGTCACTTGCCACTTGTCACTTGTCACACCTTGCACATACCGCGCATACATCAGCAGCGTCAGCAGGAAGAACAGTCCACTCAACACGTCCTTGCGCTCCGCCACCCACGCCACTGATTCCACCCGCAGCGGATGGACGGCAAACACCGCCGCCACGAATGCGCTGGGCCACAGCGTGCCCGCCGGTGTGGCCACAACTCCGACGCGTTTATCGCAGCCAAGGCCCACCTGTGGCGACGAAGCTTCTGAGCGAAGGCGCATCATCCGTCTCAACAACAGAAACAACAGCACCACGTTCGCCGTGTGCAAAAGCATGTTCATCAAATGCGGCCCCATGGGACCGGTGCCAAACAGTTGTGCGTCGAGCATCAAGGACAGCCACGTCAGCGGATGCCAGTTGCTGGCGTGTCCGGTTCGAAAAGCCCATAGCACACCATTCCAAGTCAATCCGGCCTGTACTTGGGGATTGGCGGAGAAATACAGGCTGTCATCGTAATTGATAATCTGGTTCCGCACAGTCTGGCCGAAGACCAGCCACACGGCCGCCACCAACAGGGCGCACACGCCGACAATGGTGCCATTGTTGTTCCAATCGGTCGGGCGTTCCGATGATTTGAGAGCAGCCATGTTTCCGGGCAATTCTGTCTGGGGTAACTCGCCGATTCCATCTTTTTCCGGGTCTTAATACAAATGTCTTTTTAAATCATCGTTCCGTGCGGGACGAAGGCATTGGGGGGAAATGACGATAATGCCGTCGCGGATGTGACAGAGTTCGTGGTCGAGCTTTTCGGGCTTGCCGGCCGGGATTCCCGATAAGGCTTGCCAGCCCGGTATAGTTCGAGCAATTGCCGGTTTTTCGCCACTAAAGCCGCCAACCCGGCATCGGTTGCGAGCTGCCCCGCCTTTTCCGCCGTGGCCACCGCTTCCGGGAAACGGCCGGATTCGGCATAAGCGGCGGCCAGCGTTCCCAGGAACAAGGGCTCACGGTTTTGAGTCAGTTCACACGCGCGTTCGGCCAAACGGACCGCCTCGGCCCCATTGCGAAGCTCGTCATCAGGACTGGTGGCCAGCGCCCACGCCAGTTTGTTCAGCGCCCCGGCCAGGTTGGGATTTAATCTTAGTGCCTCCCGATATTGGGCAACCGCTTCCCGGGTGCGACCCGACAGGCCAAGTGTCACCCCCAGATGAAAAAATGTTTCGGGGCGGTTTGAATTGACCTGGATCGCCTGGCGATAATTCTCGATCGCTTCATCAAACCGACCCTTGACGGTGAGGGCGATGCCCAGGTTGTAGCAGGCTTCCGCGTAGTCGGGTTTGATTTGCAACGCCCTTTGGAAGTGAGTGATGGCTTCGTCCTCATTGCCCTTTTGGAGCATAGCGCAGCCGAGGTTGTAGCAGGCTTCCGCGTAGTCGGGCTTGATTTGCAGTGCTCTTTGGAAATAAGTGATGGCTTCGTCCACATTGCCCTTTTGGAGCAGCGCACTGCCGAGGTCGTAGCAGGCTACCGCGTAGTCGGGCTTGATTTGCAGCGCCCTTTGGTAATGGGCGATTGCTTCGTCCACATTGCCTTTATGGAGCAGCGCGCTGCCGAGGTTGAAGCAGATTACCGCGCTGTCGGGTTTAATTTGCAGCGCCCGTTGGAAATGAGTGATTGCTTCGTCCACATTGCCCTTTTGGAGCAGAGCGCAGCCGAGGTTGTGGTGGGCGTCCGCGTAGTCGGGGCTGATTTGCAGCGCCCTTTGGAAATGGGCGATCGCTTCGTCCACATCACCCTTTTGAAGCAGCGCGCTGCCGAGGTTATAGCAGGCTTCCGCGTAGTCGGGTTTGATTTGCAACGCCCTTTGGAAATGAGTGATGGCTTCGTCCTCATTGCCCTTTTGGAGCAGAGCGTTGCCCAGGTTTATGTGGGCTTCCGCGAAGTCGGGTTTGATTTGCAGCGCCCGTTGGAAATAAGTGATGGCTTCGTCCTCATTGCCCTTTTTGAGCAGCACGAGGCCAAGGTTGATGTATGCTTCCGCGTAGTCCGGATTGATTTGCAGCGCCCTTTGGTAATGGGCGATCGCTTCATTAAACTGCCCCTGGGCGGCGAAGGCGATGCCCAGATTGATCAACGTCTCGCAGTTGTTCGGGTTGATCTGAATGGCCTTATGGTAGTGTTCCATCGCCTCTTCAATGTGCCCCTCGTTATACAAGTAGCTGCCCAGATTGTTGTGGGCCAGAAAAGCGCCAGGGTTTTTGGCCAGTGTGTCGCGCCAGAGTGTTTCCAGGTTCCGGTAAACGCTTGCCTGTCGCCAGGTCAGTACCCCCAGCACAACAATGACTGTGGCCGGTACAATTCGCGGTATCCGATTCAGCCCCGCAGCACACAATGCAATCAACCCGACGCTGGCCAGATATTGAAAATGATCGGCCACAAATGAGTATCGCATTGGATATACATTCACAAAGCCCAGTGCCGGTCCCAGCGTGCCCGCAAAGAACAACACCGCCACCAGCGGCCCTCTGCCAATCCGACGCCGCGCCAGCCAAAGTCCTGCCACCACCCCGACAGCCGCAACCGGGAACAGCCATTGCCACCACATCTCCGGCTCAATTTTCCAGCGCGGGTAGTTGAAGGTCAGATACGCCGGCCACACCAGTCTGCCGGCATAAAACCACAAGGCCCTTCCGGCTATCAGACACCGGTCGGCAAAGGTCAACGACCACTCCGCTCCTTGCGCACCGACATGAAATTTCTCTATCCATGCAGTCATCAGCCCCAGTCCCACACCCAGTGCAAAGAAAGGCAATAACGGCAAAATTTCACCCCTTTGTACACGGCCCTTCTTCCACCAACACACCAGCAACAACGCCGCCGGCAGCGAACAGGTCACTGTTTTGCTTAATAATGCTGCGATGAACAGTACCAAAGCCCCCAGATACCAATACCAACGGAGACGGTTCGGACCATCGGGTTCCTCCAACGCGACAAAACGAAGATAGGCCAGTGCGGCGGTGAAATAAAAGACGACCGACAACACGTTTTTGCGTTCCGTGATCCAGGCGACCGATTCGACACAGACCGGGTGTAGTGCAAAAAGGACGGCGGCCAGCCACGCTCCCCGAATCCGCAAACGCAACAATACCTGCCAAAGCAAAATCGCCGCGGTGGCATGCAACAGCACGTTGATCAAGTGGTAACCAACGGGATGGAGACCCCATAGATGATATTCCAGCCAGAAAGTGGTGTGCACCATTGGGTAATATTGCGGTACGGCGCCCACTTCGAACCAGATGCGTTGCAGTCCACCCAGATCGTGCAAGGTCGGATTGTTGGTAACATAAGCATCATCATCCCAGATGAACCCTGCGCGCAGTGCCGGAAGATAGGCCAAAAAGACAAGGAGAACGATCAGGGTCCCTTGGATAACCAGTCGCGCCCGCTTATTCATTGTTAGTCGCTCCAAAAGGTTCTGACCTGACAACTTCATATTATAATCAGAAAGTCCCCGAAGGGACAAGTCTTGTAATCAAAAAGGTGTCAGTCAAAAATAGTTTTGTGTCGTTTCAATTCGCCGTTCCGTGCGGGACGAAGGCATTTGGGGGAAATGACGATAATGCCGTCGCGGATGTGACAGAGTTCGTGGTCGAGCTTTTCGGGCTTGCCGGCCGGGATTCCCGATAAGGCTTGCCGGCCCGGTATAGTTCGAGCAATTGCCGGTTTTTCGCCACTAAAGCCGCCAACCCGGCATCGGTTGCGAGCTGCCCCGCCTTTTCCGCCGTGGCCACCGCTTCCGGGAAACGGCCGGATTCGGCATAAGCGGCGGCCAGCGTCCCCAGGAACAAGGGTTCGCCATAATGAGTCAGCTCACACGCGTGTTCGGCCAAATGGACCGCCTCGGCCCCGTTGCGAAGCTCGTCATCAGGACTGGTGGCCAGCGCCCACGCCAGTTTGTTCAGCGCCCCGGCCAGGTTGGGATTCAATTTCAGTGCCTCCCGATATTGGGCAATTGCTCCCCGGGTGCGACCGGACAGGCCAAGGGTCATGCCCAAATGAAAAAAGGTTTCCGGGCGGTTTGAATTGACCTGGATCGCCTGGCGATAATTCTCGATCGCTTCATCATACCGGCCTTGGGCGCTGAGCGCGGAGCCCATATTGTCCAGCGCGCCAGAGAAATTCGGATTGATCTGGATGGCTTGGCTATAGTTCTCAATCGCTTCATCATACCGGCCTTGGGCAGCGAGGGCGTTACCCAGATTGTTCAGCGCATTGAAGGAATTCGGATTGATCTGGATGGCCTGGCGATAGTACTTGATCGCTTCATCAAGCCGGCCCTTGGCGGCGAGGGCGTTGCCCAGATTGTTCAGCACTTGGGGGTTATTCGGATTGATCTGGATGGCCTTGTAATAGTTCTCAATCGCTTCATAATGCCGGCCCTTGGCGGCGAGGGTGACACCCAAATAGTTCAGCACTTCGGGGTCATTCGGATTGATCTGGATGGCCTGGCGATAGTACTCGATCGCTTCATCAAGCCGGCCTTGGGCGGCGAGGACGGAACCAATGTTGGCCTGCGCTTCGGAGAAATTCGGATTAATCTGGATGGCCTTATGGTAGTGTTCCATTGCCTCTTCAATGCGCCCCTGACTTCTGAGTAACAAACCCAGATTGTTATGGGCCAGAAAAGCGCCAGGGTTTTTGGCAATGGTGGTTTGCCAGAGGGTTTCCATGTCCGTGTACATTTCCGCCTGCCGCCAGGTTAGGAGGGCAAGCGCTGGCAGCACGATCGCGGCAAACCCATAAACCACCGCCGGCGTGCGCAGAAATTCAGCCCCCCGCACCACCAGGGCCGCCACCAGTGCGATGATTCCGAGAGTGGACAGATAAACCCAGTGATCCCATACAAATGAATAACGCATGCCATACGCGTTCATGAACCCCAACACCGGAAACAATGTCCCCACAAAATAGAACAGTGCGGTCACCGGCCCGCGCCCAATGCGCCCCCGGGCCAGCCAGAGCGTGAACAGGGCGCCGCTGGCGGTCACCGGATAGAAGAGCCATTGCCACCCCGAATCAGGGTCGGGTTGCCAGCGCGGGTAAATGAAGCAGAGGTTCGCCGGCCAGAACAAGTTGCCGAGGTAAAACCAGAACGCCCGGCCGGCAATCAGGCAGCGTTGCGGGAAAGCCAGGTCAAAATCCGATCCTTGCGCGCCGAGACGGTATTTCTCCAGCCAGGCGGTTACGGCACAGAGACCAAGAGCCAGGGTGAAGAAGGGCAGGGTCGGCAACACGTCCGCCCGCCACCGGATTTGTCCGCGTTTCCACCAGCCAATCAACAGAATGACCGCCGGCAGCGAAAAGGTCGTCGTCTTGGCCAGCAACGCACCTAGAAACAGGACGAAGGCCAGACCGTAAAACAGTGTCGAGTGACCCGTGAAACGTGATGCATAAAGCCCGCTTGCCGTGCCGGAGTCTGACGCAGGCGGGCCACTCGCCACCCGCCACTCGCCACCCGCCACACCTTGCGCGTAGCGCAGGTAGGCCAGCAAGGCGCCGAGGTAAAACATCAACGAAAGCACATTCTTGCGTTCGGTGATCCAGGCGACGGATTCGACCATGACCGGATGAAGCGCGAAGATGGCGCTGGCCAGCCAGGCGCCCGGCACCTGGAGCCGGAGCAACAACCGCCAGAAAAGCAACGCGGCCAGCGCGTGCAGCAGGATGTTCTCCACGTGATAGGGAGTCGTCCAGAATTTCCAGAGTTGATAATCCAGCCAGAACGTCGTGCCCGAGAGCGGATAATACTGTTGCAGGGCGGTGGGCTGGAACCAGATCGAGCGCAGACCGGAGGCGTCCTGAAATAGCGCTGAGAGGTTCGTCGTCCACGAGTCATCGTCCCAGACAAAACCGCCGTGCAGCGCCGGCAGATAGGCCAGAAAGACAAGGAGAACAATCAAGCCGCCTTGGATAACCAATCGCGCCCGCTTATTCATTGTGAGTCGCTCCAAAATATTCTGACATGACGACTTCGTATTGTAATCGGAAAAATCTCGCAATCAAAAAGGTGTCTCGCACGCATGTCTCCTGACCAAGCCGTTTGCAGGCCGGCTACGGCTTTTCATGGTAGGGAGAATTGGCTTCATAAAGTTTTAGCCGGGTTGTTAGTACATCAACTAAGGTGTTGTCATTATTGGTGGTCGTCAGGTTCAAGGCCCGCGTGACGGTTTCGACCGCTTCGGAAAATCGGCCCGCCTCCGCATAAGCCGCCGCCAGGGTGTCCAACTGTTGCGAAGATTCCGTTCCGGAAATCACCCCGGCCTGCTCGGCCAGTTCCACCGCCTTTTTCCCATTGCG